>ERZ761602.2847-NODE-2847-length-25974-cov-9.139473_pt1 | contig 25974 bp, 18 predicted proteins | sample MGYA00512165_ERZ761602 | MGnify/ENA primary metagenome ERZ761602 (study PRJEB28899, sample SAMN02445085) | bioreactor sludge metagenome | biome: EBPR sludge; isolation source: Thorneside wastewater treatment plant | place: Australia: Brisbane, Thorneside...
GCAAGGCGAGCGGTCAGCGCGCGATGCCTTGGTTCGGGGTTGCTGCCGGGGCAACGTGGATGGGTCGCCGGCGCAGATCGTCAACACGGCGGCAGTCGCGCTGGCACGGGGACTGCGGCCATGGGGAGATTCCACGGCGGCACGGCACTTTGCGCGGGTGGATTGCGGCCCATTTGCATCGTTATGATCGGAGCCACCTGGGGCCGGGCGGGTCCTGAGGGCATGCGGTCGGGAGGGAATATGCGTAACGCTTCGTTTGCGTGGTTGATCCTGATGCTGGCGATGCTGATGGCTTCGCCGTTGGCTGCGCAGTCGGTGACTTGCGAGAGTCGCGAAGGCGGTTATCGTGAGTGTTACACCGGGTTCCGCGGCCAGCCTGTGCTGGCGCGTCAGTTGTCCAACTCGAGCTGCGTCGAGGGCCGGAGCTGGGGACACCGCCCGGGTGCGGTGTGGGTCAGCAAAGGCTGCCGCGGCGTGTTCGAGGAGTACCGCGGCGGGGGCGGTCATGCTGGCGGCGGCCGGGGCATCGTCTGTGAAAGCAGGGATGATCGCTACCGCGAGTGCGCAACCGGATTCGGTGGCCCGGTTCAACTCGTCGAACAGTTTTCGAACACGCCGTGCGTCGAAGGCCGCAGTTGGGGCCGCAATCGCGGCGTGATCTGGGTTGATCGGGGCTGCCGTGGGCGCTTTGCACCCTATTACGGCGGCGGTGGCGGCTACGACGGCGGCGGATATTGGCAGCAGCAGGGCAACTACACCATCCAGTGCGAGAGCAAGGACAATCGCTATCGCACCTGCTCCTGGGACTGGAATTCGGGTACGCCGTACCTGCTCGACCAGCTTTCCAACAATCCCTGCGTACGTGGCCGCAGTTGGGGATACGACGCGCGCCAGCGGGTGCTCTGGGTGGATCAGGGTTGCCGGGCCGTGTTCGGGTCGCGCTGAGGCCTTGTCCCGGGGGGCGAGGGCAGGTGCGGCGTGGGCCCAGTCTTGCCTGGGCTCTTGTAGGTCCAGACTTGTCTGGGCTCTTGTAGGTCCAGACTTGTCTGGACGCTTTGATCCTGCCTTCGAGCCTCAGTCAGGAACATCAGCCAGAGCGTCCAGACAAGTCTGGACCCACAGGAGCAGGAAGCCGGTTCTCGCTTTCATGCCGCTCGCGCGTGCGCTCTGAGCCGCTGGAAATACCCATCCTCCAGATCTGGCTCGATCTGATCGAATCCGAAACATTCAGTGCGACCCAGGCGCCAGATCGGGTAGGACACGCAGAAGATGTTCGACATCGATCAGGTAGATTTCGGTCGTGTTCATCGAGGCCTGGTCGGTGCGCGCGAGTTGCGCTCGACTGCGGCCGCCGGAGTCACGCGCGCTGGTGCGCGTCGGTGCCATCATCCGGTGTCATCGCCCGCCACAGAATCTGGAACAGTTCGTCGAATTGAGCCGTTAGCGGGCGCTGCTCGGCGCGCACGATGTGCATCAGGCCGATGCGCCCGAGAATGCCCATGAAAACGTCGAGCAGTACCTTGCTGGACACACGGTTGTTGAGCACGCCGCGCCGCTGTCCGTCCTTGAGCACGCCGAGGAAAGCGCCCATCAGTTCCGGACTTTCGTAGATGCGGATGTTGCGGTGCCGCGATGCCGGCACTGCGGTGACCAGCAGCAGCATTACCGCCGGATGCTTGTCGATGTAGTCGAGGAAAACCCAGCAGGTCTTGCGCAGCCGCTCGCGCGCGTCGTCGATGCCCTGCAGGTGGTCGATCATGCGCTCGGCGAGGCGCACCAGCATGATGTCGAGCATCGCGTACAGCAGCACCTCCTTGCTGCCGAAGTACTTGTAGATGGTCTGCAGCGACACATTGGCCGCCCGCGCCACTTCCTGCAGGCTGACCTCGTGGAAGTCGCGCGTCGAGAACAATGCCAGCACCGCCTTTTCGATGCGCTCCAGCGTGTCCGGCCGCATCTGGCGCAGCAACTCGCGGCGATCGTCGATGGCGGGGTCGCGGTCGCTGGTGCTCGGGGCGTTCATCGGTGGGTTCGTGCGCTTACCGTTGGGGATACCGAGATTACCATTTGCTCCGGTCATGAGCCGAAAGGGTCGATGGAGCTTGTCACTGAACCCTTTTGAAGCACAACATCCCCTCGTGTTGGGCATCAGCGCTACGGTAATTCAAGTTACCGTAACTCGCAGATGGGCCGACCCATGCAACCGACTGGGGAATGGCTTTGCCGATTCAGAACTTTCCAGCTGCCTGGATGAGCGACGAACACCGCATGCTGCAGGACAGCGCTGCGCGCTTCTTCAGGGAGCAATGGGTGCCGCGCGATGCCGAGTGGCGTGAGGCCGGTTTGATGGACCGCGAGGCCTGGCGCGAGGCCGGCAGGAACGGCTTCCTGTGTGCATCCGTGCCCGAAGTCTATGGTGGCGGCGGCGGCGACTTCGGCCACGAGGCTGTGCTGATCCTGGCGCAGGGCGAGGCCGGGCTCGCCGGATTTGGCGGGTCGGTGCACTCGGGCATCGTCGCGCAGTACATCCTCGACTATGGCACCGAGGCGCAGAAGCAGCGCTGGTTGCCGCGCATGGCCAGCGGTGATCTGGTCGGCGCCCTTGCGATGACCGAGCCAGGTACCGGCTCGGATCTGCAGGGCTTGCGCACGCTGGCGATCCGCGATGGCGACGGTTATCGCATCAACGGCAGCAAGATCTTCATCACCAACGGGCAGTTGTGCGGGCTGGTGATCGTCGCCTGCAAAACCGACAAGGCGCAGGGCGCGCAGGGCATCTCGCTGCTGGTGGTCGAGACCGATGGCGCGCAGGGCTTCCGCCGCGGGCGCAACCTCGACAAGCTGGGCATGGATTCGCAGGATACGTCCGAGCTGTTTTTCGACGATGTGATGGTGCCGGCCGACCACTTGCTCGGCGGTATCGAAGGCCAGGGCTTCGCGCAGATGATGCAGGCGCTGCCGCAGGAGCGGTTGATCGTCGCCCTGGTCGGCATCGCGTCGATGGCCGCCGCCATGCGCGAGACGCTCGCCTATACCAGGGAGCGCAAGGCCTTCGGCCAGCCCTTGTTCGGCTTCCAGAACACGCGCTTCAAGCTGGCCGAATGCCAGGCCAACTGGATGGCGTCGCAGGCGCTGGTGGACGCCGGCATCGTCGCTCACCTGAAGGGCGAACTTGGCATCGACCGCGCCGCGCTGATCAAGTGTTTCGTCACCGAGCAACAATTCAAGCTGGCCGACGAATGCCTGCAATTGTTCGGCGGCTACGGCTACATGAAGGAATACCTGATCGCGCGCCTGTGGGCCGACGCTCGTGTGCAGCGCATCTACGGCGGCACCAACGAGATCATGAAGGAGCTGGCGGCGCGGTTTTTGTGACCGTGGGCGATTCCTTGCCGACCATGCTGGCGCGCCCGCTGGTGCAAATGAACCAGAGGCGATCCCAAAAGACTGATTCTTGTCCGCAAAGGACGCAAAGGAAAGCAAAGCCGATAGGTTAGTGGTGCCGGGACAACCGGGTTTACCGCCGGGCAACTCGTGTCTTGGCTCTCTTTGCGTCCTTTGCGTCCTTTGCGGACAAATGTCTTCTTCAACCTACGCGATCTGCACCGATTTCTTGAAGGACTCTCGATGACCGATGCCTACATCTACGACGCCGTGCGCACGCCGCGCGGCAAGGGCAAGAAGGACGGCAGCCTGCACCAGGCGACGCCGGTGTGGTTGCTGCGTACGCTGCTGCTGGCATTGCGCGCGCGCAATGACCTCGACACGGCGCTGGTCGACGACGTGATCCTCGGCTGCGTGACGCCGGTGGGCGAGCAGGGCGCGGACATCGCGCGCACGGCGGTGCTCGATGCGGGTTGGGACGAGCGCGTGGCCGGCGTCACGCTGTCGCGCTTCTGCGCCTCGGGCCTCGAAGCGGTGAACATGGCGACGGCCAAGATCGCCTCGGGCATGGAGGACATGGTCGTCGCCGGGGGCGTCGAGTCGATGAGCCGCTGGCAGATGGGCAGCGACGGCGGCGCCTGGGTCATGGACCCGCGCATCAACAGCGCACTCGGCTTCGTGCCACAGGGCATCAGTGCCGACCTGATCGCGACGCTGGAGCGCTTCGATCGCGAGCAGCTCGATGCATACGCCGCCGAGTCGCACCGGCGTGCGGCGCAGGCGCAGGCCAAAGGGCACTTCGACCGGTCAATCATCGCCGTGACCGACCTCAACGGCCTGACCCTGCTCGATCGCGACGAGACCATCCGCCCGGGCACCTCGGTCGAGTCATTGGCCAAGCTGGCGCCGTCTTTCGAGATGATGGGCTCCATGGGCTTCGATGCCACGGCACTGGCCAAGTACACGACCGTCGAGAAGATTCACCATGTGCATCACGCCGGCAACTCCTCAGGGATCGTCGACGGCGCCGCGCTGTTGCTGCTGGGTAGCAAGGAAGCCGGCATCCGCGCCGGCCTGAAGCCGCGTGCGCGGGTGCGCATGGCCGCGGTGATCGGTTCGGAGCCCACGATCATGCTGACCGGGCCGACGCCGGCCTGCCGCAAGGCGCTGGGCAAGCTCGGTTTGACGCCGGCCGACATCGACCTGTGGGAAATCAACGAGGCTTTCGCTACGGTGCCGATGAAGACCGCGCGCGATCTCGGTGTGCCGCTCGACCGCGTCAATGTCAACGGCGGCGCCATCGCCATGGGGCATCCGCTTGGCGCCACCGGCGCGGTGATTCTCGGCACGCTGCTCGACGAACTGGAGCGCAGCGACCAGACCACCGGCATGGCGACCCTGTGCGTCGGCGCCGGCATGGGCATCGCCACCGTCATCGAACGTGTCTGAAGGCAATACCATGAATCACGAATCTGCAGTCCATTGCGACATCGATGACGCTGGCATCGCCCTGGTCGTACTCGACCAGTCGGGTCGCGGGATGAACGTGCTCAATCCGGCGCTGGTCGAACCCTTTGCCGCGATCATCGAGCGCTTCGCCGCGGACCCGTCGGTCAAGGGACTGATCATCACTTCCGGCAAGACCACCTTTCTGGTCGGCGCCGACATCGACCAGCTCAGCGCCATCACCAGCGCGGCCGAGGCCTTCGAACTCGCCGAGACGGTTAAACGCGTGTTCCGGCGCATGGAAAGTTGCGGCAAACCGGTGGTTGCCGCGCTCAACGGCACGGCGCTCGGCGGCGGACTGGAGCTGGCGCTGGCCTGCCACGCGCGTTTCGCGCTCGATGATGCCGCGCTCAAGCTCGGCCTGCCCGAGGTCAAGCTCGGTCTGTTGCCGGGTGGCGGCGGCACGCAACGGCTGCTGCGCAGCTTGGGCATGCAGAAGAGCTTCGAACTGATCACGCAGGGCAGCGAGTTGCGCGCCGCCGAAGCAAAGGCGCTTGGTCTGGTCGATGGACTCGCGACGACGCGCGAGGACCTGATCGAAATGGCGCGCGCCTGGTGCCTGACGAATCCGAAAGCGTCGCAACCCTGGGACGCCAAGGGCTTCAAGATTCCCGGCGGCGACAGCAAGCATCCCGGCGTGGTGCAGTTGCTGGCGATCGCGCCGTCGATCGCCAACGGCAAGTCGCACGGCAACTATCCGGCGATCACCCACATCATGTCCTGTCTGTTCGAAGGCGGCCTGCTCGATTTCGATGTGGCCTGCCAGGTGGAGTCGCGTTACTTCGCTGCCTGCGTCGCATCGCAAGCATCGAAGAACATGATCGGCACGCTGTGGTACCAGTTGAATGCGATCAAGAAGGGCCGCTCGCGATCGGGTGGCGTGGCGAGCAGCAAGGTGCGCAAACTCGGCATTCTCGGCGCCGGCATGATGGGTGCGGGCATCGCTTTCGTTTCGAGCAAAGTGGGCATCGACGTGGTTCTGCTCGATACCAGCTTGGAAAACGCTGAGCGTGGCAAGGCGTATTCGTTGGGTCTGCTCGACAAGGCCGTTTCGCGCGGCCACAGCAAAGCCGAAAAACGCGATGCGCAGCTCGCGCGCATCCGCACGACGACCGACTACGGCGATCTGGCCGAGTGCGACCTGGTCATCGAAGCGGTGTTCGAGGACCGCGAAATCAAGGCGCGCTGCACCCAGGCGACAGAAGCAGTGATCGGCGCCGACGCGCTGTTCGCATCGAACACCTCGACGCTGCCGATCAGCGGACTTGCGCAGGCCAGCGCGCGGCCGGCCAATTTCATCGGCCTGCATTTTTTCTCGCCGGTCGACAAGATGCCGCTGGTTGAGATCATCGTCGGCGAGCGCACCTCCGAGCAGACACTGGCGCGCGCGTTCGACTACGTGCTGCAGATCGGCAAGACACCGATCGTGGTCAACGACAGCCGCGGTTTCTACACCTCGCGCGTGTTCGCCACCTACGTCATGGAGGGCCTGGCGATGCTCGCCGAGGGCGTGCATCCGCGCTCCATCGAAGTTGCCGGGCTCAAGGCCGGCATGCCGATGCCGCCGCTGGCGCTGCAGGACGAGGTCTCGCTGGGTCTGTCGCTGCACATCATCGAACAGACGCGCAAGGACCTGGCCGCCGAGGGCAAGCCACTGGTCGAGCATCCGGGTGTGGCGGTGTTGCGGGTGGTCGGCGTCGAGCACGGACGCCGGGGCAAGAAGGCCGGTCAGGGCTTCTACGACTACGCCGGTAAGGACAAGTCGCTGTGGCCGTTACTGATCGAACTGTTTCCGCCGGCCGCCGAACAACCGCAGCAACAGGAACTGATCGATCGATTCCTGTATGTGCAGGCCAATGAAACCGCGCGCTGTTTCGAGGAAAACGTGGTGCGTTCGGTGGCCGACGCCAATATCGGCTCGATCTTCGGCTGGGGTTTTGCGCCGTTCCACGGCGGCACCCTGCAGTTCATCAACGCGCTCGGCGCCGCGCGTTTTGTCGAGCGCGCGCTTGAACTTGCGGCACGTTACGGCGAGCGCTTTGCACCGGCAGAGATCGTCGTGCGCCAAGCCGCGGAGCGTGGGCGCTTCGAGGATGGCGCATGAACCGCGACGCAGGTCACGTTGGCCGCGAATGCGGCCTACGTGACATCAGGCTCGCGAAGGTAGGTCACTTTGGCCGCGAACGCGGCCTACGTGACAACAGCTTCTGTCACGTAGCCCGCTGCGCGGGCAACATGACCTACGATCGAAGGCAACCCGACCTAAGATGGAAGCGAGCGCGATGCCCATGACGCAGGGTCCTGACATGCTGTCGGGCCTGCTCGCCGGCCTGCGCATCATCGACCTCAGCCGCAATCTGCCGGGTCCTTTCTGCACGCGACTGCTGGCGGATCTCGGCGCCACGGTGATCAAGGTGGAACCACCGGAGGGTGATCCGACACGCCCGTTGGCACCGCTGTTCGATGCCCTCAATCATGGCAAGGACGGTCGCCGCATCGACTTTCGCGAAACCGCCGACATCGAAAAGCTGCGCGGCTGGCTGGCAGATGCCGACGTCATGCTCGACAGCTTTCGGTCCGGTGTCCTGACCTCGCTGGGCCTGGATTTCGAGACCCTCAGCGAGATCAACCCGAAGCTGGTGATGGTCTCGATCACCGGTTACGGCCAGCACGGACCCTGGGCCGGGCGTGGTGGCCACGATCTCAACTTTCTCGCCATCTCCGGCGCACTCGACCAGATGCGCGCACCCGGCGGTGAACTGGCGATGTCGAACGTGCCGTGGGGCGATATGGCCGGTGGCAGTTCGCTGGCGTGCATCGCCATCCTGGCCGCATTGTTTGAATGTCAGCGCAGCGGTCGCGGGCGCCATATCGACATCAGCATGGCGCACGGCGCGCATGCCCACCTGATCCTGCCGATCGCCACCGCCAGCCTGTTTGCCCCGATCCTCGGCCGCAATCCAGGCGCTGGCGAGGACCTGCTCAACGGCGGCCTGCCTTGTTACAACCTTTACGCGACCGCCGATGGCCGTCACCTCGCAGTGGCGGCGCTGGAGTTCAAATTCTGGGCCGCGGCCTGCGCGGTGTTCGATCGCCCCGACTGGGTCTTGCGTCATTGGCAACGCGGCCTTTTGCCGGGTTCGGCGGAAAACGCCGCATTGCGCGATGAAGTTGCCGCGTTGGTACTCACCCGCACTTTGGCCGACTGGAGCGAGCGCTTCGAGCGCGCCGATGCCTGCGTCACGCCAGTGCTGTCAGTGGCGGAAGCGCGCGCACATGCGCTGTTTGCGCCGGGCTTTCGGATGCAGCCGTGGTCAGCCGTTGCCGGGGGCGACCCATCGTGACGTGAAGCGCTGCCGCCGAAGTCGCAGGATCGGTGCGAGGAATGGCTCGCCAACCAGACTGTATCGCCAACCCCACGGCAAGTCTGGTGAATCAAAGTGACTCTGATACGTATCCCCGGTATTTCTGAGTTGGCGCAGGCCCAGTTGGCGCAGCATCTGCAACTGGAGCCCACTGCACAGCTTGGCGATGATGTAGGCCCGGTGTTGTTGCGCTGGGACAGCGAGCGCAAGGTGAGTGCTGAGCACGGCAAACTCAAGCGCGCGCTGAGTGCATCGGCAGGAACGTCGATCGAGTTGTTGAACAGCGCCTCGGACGTCGATGCAGCAGGCGTCTTTGGCGTCGCCCGGAAGGGCGCCGAACCGGGGATCTCCGCGCTGCCACGACTGGTGCCGGGCGGCGAGTATGGCTGGCTCAAGTACCGCTTCGGCGCAGGCCTGCGCGCGCAGGCCGCCGTCGATCTCGGGCTCGGCACGCTGGAACTCGGCGCCGGCCGCAGCATCGAATACGCGATGTATCGGCGCCATCGGTTGGCGCAACCGATCGCCGCGACGATCCTCGGCGATCTGCGCGACCTGCCGAGCGCTCTGGATGCCGACGACATCGTGCAGATGGGGCAGGGCGATGCGTTGACCCTGCAGGTTCCTGGTCGCCTCTCGCTCAAGTTCGAACTCGACGAGAGCCTGTTCGCATCGAGCAGCCTGCGCCGCATTTCCAGCGTGTTCGGCATCACCGGCGCGTTGTTCCTGCAGTTCAAGTCAGGTTTCACGTTCACGGCGGCGATTTCGGTTACCGACGATCTGCGCCTGTGCTTCGTTGGCCGTGGCGCCGGCATGACCCATGTTTCCGTGCGCAGGGCGGATCAAAGTTCGTTCACGGCCAAAGTCGGCGCGTCGGTATCGGTTGGCTTCTCCGCGGAGACGCAGGCTTATCTGCTCGAACGATTCACCGACGCAGTGTTCGGCACAGGGGTCGCGCAGATCGAATCCCTGCTGTCGCGCTTGTCCCCCGACCAGTTGCTGGCGGGCGAGCCCGAACTGCTGCGACAGTTGGCGGATCGCCTGGGCATCAGCGGCAGCCTGTCGGCACAACTGAGTGCCGTTGGCGAACGCCTGGCGGGTTGGCAGGCCAAACTCAGCGCAGCGCTGGTTGATCTGCTGAAAACCCGCGTCGAGCTGGGATTCAACTATGAGTACAGCCGCATCGCCAGTTCCGGGTCCCTGCTGGAAGCGGTGGTCGACGCGGCCACATTGCGCGAACTGCACCCGAGCCTGCTGAAATTCGATCTTGGGCCGGCATTGAACCTGGCCCTGCTCGATGAAGCAGATCCCGGCGCCGAACCGCGCCTGCAGGAGTTCGTCTACCTGCACGAACGCCGCGTCACCCGGATCGCCAGCCGCGGTTTCACCCTCGGCATCGGCAAATGGCTGCAGTTAAGCGGCAAATTCAGCGGTTCGCGCACCGTGGTCGAGCAGCACGATGTGCATGCCCGGCGCAAACTGGCCTGGATCAGCACGCGCGCCATATGCAGCGCACTCAACGACGCCAAGGCCGGCAGCACGCTGACCTTTCGCGCTGATACCGAGCAGTTCCTTTCCGCGCCACGCATGGGCGACATCAAGTTCGCGCTGGCCCTGGAGTCGATGCAACAACAACTGGAGCGCGACGACCTGCGCGCATTCCTCGACCTCGCAGCGCTCTGGGGCGCGCTGCCATCCTCGGAAATTGCCGTCCAGTTGAAACGGTTGTTGGCAGAAATCCCCAAAGGGGTTGAAGTCGACACGCTGGTTTCCCTGCGCGTATCCGATCGGCTGGTCCGCGCCACCGCGCGCTGGTTGCGGGCGCACGGCAACGCCGACATGGCGCCGCTGCTGGCGCGTTCGCTGCCGTACTGGCAACGCCACGAGGCCCGCAGTACCGCGGAAGTCCGCGAGCAGGTGTACACGCCGGTGTTTCAGCAGTTCCTGGTCAAGGAAGGCAGCCTGAACTTCAAGCCCGAGCGCCTGGTGCGCAATATGCTCGCCCAGCGATACCCGAGCCTCGCCCAGGCCGAAGCCAAGGTGAACGCCCCGTTACATCTGGCGTTCGCCGGCAACGCAACCCGGCCGGATGCCATCGGTCGCCGCGCCATCGGCATGCGCCTGGACACCCTGCGCAGCGCGTTTTCGCAACTGCTGCAGGCCCCGGAGCTTCCCGCCATGGAAATGAACCAGGTGCTCGACCTCATCTACGCGCAGCAGAAATCCGTCACCGAGCGCAGCTTCACCGTGCGTTTCTTCGGAGCGCTGCTGGCAGACGTTGCCAGATCCAGTGGTTACGCGGATGGCTTTGTGGCGTCGGCAACCGTGGCCTGGAAGTCAGCCGAAGGCGCCCCGCAGTCAGTGCTGCTGGGGTAATGCTCGGATCGGTCTCAAGGCGGCTTTGCAGGTCCTGCAACGCCGTCGAGTTGCGACAGCATGCGTTTGTTGGCGTAGTGCCGATAACTCTGCAGCGCCAGGTTGGCGACTTCATTCCAATCGCCATCATTGGTGAGATCCAACGCGATCCAGCCGTTGTGGCCCATGTAAGCGGGGATCTCAAAACGCGGATCGGCAACCAGCATCGATTGCATCTCGACACCGACCCAGAACGCGACCCGCAGGCGCTGTCCGTAGCCATATAGGTTGGCAAAGGTCTTCTTGCCCGCGCGCCAGACCGGCGTGCCGAAGGACAACTCCTCGCGGACCTCCGGCAAACCCAGGCACAGCTCGCGCAGCCTGGCCAACACGGATTGCGCGAGTGGCGTACTCAGCGGATCGAACTGCGCCGGATCGACCGTGCAGGTCGGGGCCACGATCGAGGGAGTGGGTCCCAGCGATCGCGCCAGAACCGGTGGCGCGACCAGCACATAAGCTGCGCGCACCCGCTCCGCGATTTCATCCCAACTGAGGCCACGATCGAGATGCACACCGAGCCAGCCGCGTGGGCCGACATAGGGAGGAATGAAGTAGTGCTCCGGATCATCGCCGACCGCTAGCTCCTGCGCACCGCGGGGTGCATTCAACCACAACGCGATACGCCCATCGCCATGCTGGTTGACCGCATACGTCGCATAAGTCTTGCCACGCACACGAAAATTCGGCGCGCCGTGCGACAGGTATTCCTCAGCTTCCGGAAGCCACAGGCAGACTTCGCGTACGGCCTCGTTGATGTCAGCGGCCATCAAGGTCTCCGTTGGTGGCGGTCGCTCGCTGTCGGTGCGCGTGGAGGAACGCCTCAGCCAAAGCGCACCGCGTAGATCGGCGGCAGCGAGGTGCTCAATGTCTGCCAGTTGTCGCCCTGGTCGTCGCTGAGCCACAACCCGCCGGTGGTCGAGCCGAAGGCCAGGCGATTCCCGCTGGCATCGATATCGAGGCCATGCCGATAGACCAGGTCGTATGCATGCTGCTGCGGCAGGCCGTTGCGCAGCACCGCGAAGCTGCGCCCGCCGTCGCGCGTGCGGGCGACCACCAGTTGCGCGTCGACCGGAACGCGCCGCTCGTCCTTGATCGCCGGCACCAGCCAGGCAGTGTTTGGGTCCAGCGGATGCACGGCAACGGCAAAGCCGAACTTCGACGGCGGCACATCGACCACCTCGGTCCATTCCCTGGCGCCATCGATGCTGCGGAACACCCCATTGTGGTGCTGCACCCACAGCGCGTCGGGCGCACCCGCGCATTGCACCATGCGATGTGGATCCTGGATGTCCGGATCGAAGCGGCCCTCGGGAGGCATGAACTCGGCATACATGCCGCGCGAAGTATTGGTCCAGTTGTCGCCGCCATCGCGTGTGGTCCATACGCCGCCGCAGGAAATGGCGATGCGCAGCACGCGCGCATCGCGCGGATCGACGCAGATCGAATGGATGCCGGGCGCGTCGTAGCCACCGCCGAACCAGCGACCGCGCTCGGGGCGATCCCACAGCGCGCGCACCAATTGCCAGGAGTCGCCGCGATCATCGGAGCGGAACAGGCCGCCGGGAATGGTGCCGGCCCAAAGGCGGCCCGGCGCATCGGTGCCGCCGGTCTCCAGCGACCACAGCAGATTCAGCGTCGCCGGCTGCGCAGGCTTGCCGTCGCCGGTCGCCACCGTATCGTCCGGGCCGTACGTCGGTACGGCGATTTCCTGCCAGGTGGCGCCGGCGTCGACCGAGCGCCTGAGCTTGACACCGAAATGGCCGAGATTGAGCGCCGCATACCAGGCACCGTCGCGCGGATCGACCAGCGCCAGCGTGACGTTGTCGCCGAGAAAATGCGGCTCGCCGATGGCCCAGCCGGCGCCGCGTTTGCGCACCGCAAACAGGCCCTTGCGCGTCGACACCAGAAGAAGATCAGACATCGGCGGTCACCCTCCCGACAGCGCCTGCATCACATGGAGTTCACGCCGCACCGCCAGGTCGAAAGCGGCCTTGTCGCGCAGCGCCACGCCATCGACAAACAGCGTCAGATGATGGCGGATTGCGCCCCGCTCATCGAGCACATAACCGCGCAGGTTCGGAAACCGCGCAAACACCTGGTCGAGCACGGTCGCCAGATCCGCCCCGTCAACCTCGACCACACGCTCGCCGACAGTCCCTCCCGCCGGGGCAATCCAGCGCGCGAGGGCAGGGGCAAGCACGACACGTGGCATGGTTTGGCATCACTGCGTGAGACCGCCATGTTAACCCCTGACAAGCGCGGCAGCATGGCCGCATCCCAGCCGCCCGCCTTGCGCGCCTTGACTGTGCCCGGCTTCCGTTCCTCCCGCGAGCGCCCGCAAACCGTCCGTGACCCTCGTTTATCACCACCTCCGCCACAGTCCGTACCCTCCCATCCGCGCCACAATGCCACCGAAATGAATCGCAACATTTGCCGCGACACTAGTGTGGTGTCCCAGAAGTACCTTAAATTATTTCCGCGTCTTTCGACCCGAATGCTGCGTTGCTCGTCGTCGCCATAGCCCTGCTATGACTCCTTCTCGCGCCTTGCCTCGGGACGAAATCCATCGGAAATTTCTTCAAGTTACTTTTGGGACACCACACTAGGGCGCCTCGAAGCCGTTCGCGAACAGCTGATCGAGCAAGGGCGGGGTACGGTGAAAACCGCCACGCAGCCTGTAGCTCGCGCTACTCATTGCGGCGCCCGCGTCGGGCTGACCGATGGTGCCGTAAAGGTTGAAGCTGGCACTGCTCGCCTGGCCGGCGCCGGCATCCGTGGACTGGCGCGGGATCTCGTAGTTCGCGCTTGAGGACTGGGCGAGTGAAACGGCCAGCGGCAGGATCGACGCCGACGCTGCGAGGATCAGCAGGATGGCGCGCGCGCGGTTGTGTCGACAAGCTTGGCCCCGCCGGAAAGCGCTTCGCGTCGGTTGAGCCGGTGATCCAGTGACTGCGTCCATGTTACGGCGCACCGTCACTGGCGATGCCGAGCTTCGCCTCGATCGCAGCCAGCCGTGCCTGCAGCGCAGCGTTTTCCTCGATCAGTCGCGCCTGGCCCTCGCGCAGCTGCGCGTTCTCCGCGCTCAGCTCCTGCATCGCGCGTACCGCCACCGCTTCGAAACCGCGCAGCGACAGCATCAAGTGACCGTCGTCATCCGCACTGACCCACTGCGGAAACACCTGCTGCACTTCCTGAGCCAGAAAACCGATGTGGGTGCCCTGGGGCCGGAAGGCCGCCTTACCGGCGTCGAGGTAGCGATAGGTCACCGGCCGCAGCGCATTGATGCGATCCAGCGCACCGCTGTAGTCCGCCACCTGTTCCTTCAGACGCGCATCGGACAGCGCGCTGATGGTTCCGGTGGAGGTTTGCAGTTGGCCTTCGCTGGACAGGCGCATGCGCATGGTCCCTCCCGCGCCGGGGTCATCCATGCCGCTGGAGTGCTCGCCGCCTTGGTACCAGGCAAAGCCGTCGATCGGATTGACGCGGAAATAGAGCCGCCCATTCTGCACGCCGATTCCGTAACCCGTGCCGAAAAGATTCAGCATCTGCCGGGTTTGCGAGCCGAAGCTCAAATTGTGGTTGGTCGCCAGCGCGACATCGCCGTTAAGCGCGACGCTTCCATTCAGCTCGACAGCCCCGTTTAGCGCGACAGCGCCGTTCACGGTCAGTGCCCTGCCTGCAGCTGGCGTATTGGTATTGATCGCCATGCCCCCCGCGGCGCGGACCAGAAACTGGTTCCCGCCGGTCGAGACGAAATCAGCATCCTGGCTGTCGGCCCAGACGAAGCTGCCCAGGTCGCCGTTGCCGCCGGGATAGCTCAATCCGCTGCATGAACCCGAGCCGGGATCAGTGGCTGGCCTGACCTTGGCCCGAAAGCCGCCGGCCCAGGCGTAGGCACCGCCGGCGCAATTGAGCCCGCCGCCACTGATCGTGCTGCGAAGTCCGCTGGCTACGTTGTTGCTGCCGCCGCCGACGGTGCTTTGGTTGCCGGCTGCAGTGTTCGAGATCCCACCGCCAACTGTACTCTCGTCGCCGCTGGCAGTGTTGAAGACGCCTCCGCCAACGCTGCTGCGAACCCCGCCGCTGGAGTTGATCAGACCGCCACCGACCGTGCTGTCGACGCCGACGGCGGAGTTCTGGGAGCCTCCACCGATGGTGCTGTTGATGCCGCTGGCAGAGTTGTTCCTGCCACCGCCGATGGCGCTGCTGCTGCCGCTGGCGGTGTTGTTTCCGCCACCGCTGACCGTGCTGCTGCTGCCGCTTGCGGTGCTGCCGCTGCCACCACCGACCGTGCTGTCGTTGCCGCTTGCGGCATTGCTCCTGCCACCGCCTGCGGTGCTGCCTTCGCCGCCCGCCCTGTTGAGGTAACCGCCTCCCACCGTGGCAAAGCCCGCGTCCGTCAACGATCCGGCATCGTTGCCTGCCCGGTTCGCGTAGCCACCGCCTACCGAGCCATAGTGGTCGGTCACGCGGTTTGGATCCTGAGCCGCATAAATCGGGTCACTTCCGCCCGCCGGTACACCGCCACCGCTGATCGTTGCGCCTCGCACGCCTGTCGTCACATTGTTTGCGCTGCTTCCTGCAATCCAGTTGGTGGTGATGGGTAAGCCGTTGAACAGATCGGCGCTGGGCTCGATGCGCAGGCTTTGCGCATTGTGTGTGCGCACCACGAAAGGCTGGGCGTCAACGGTACCCACGAAATGCGTCGCCGGGTTGGTACCGGTGTTTCCGCTCAAATCCCAACCCAGTGGACCCGGGTTGTCCGTGCCGCAGGCGACGGTTCCGTCCTGATTGACGATGCGCACGTACTGACCAGCAGGGCAACTCCCACTGACCCGGCGCTGTACCTCAGCTGCATTGATCTGCATAACGCCGATACCACCCGCGGCCACCGCAACGCTGCCGCTGCTGGTGATGGGGCCGCCGGTCAGTCCTGCACCGGTGGCAATGCTGGTGACCGTGCCGCCCGAGTTGGCATCGGTGCCGCAGGCGACGCTGCCATCCTGATTGATTGCGCGAACATACTGACCAACGACGCAGTTGTCGCTGACGCGGCGCTGTATCTGTGCCGCGTTGATGTCGGCAGTGCCGATCGCGCCATCGACGATGCTGGTCGTGGTCACCGAGTTGGCCAGCGCGGCTGCCGCGCCCAAGGCATACGGCGTTGCCGTAAGCTCCGTGCGCGGCGCAAGCGTCTCGTAACTGCCGACGCCCGCCGGTCGAATCGCGATCTCAAGCCACTGCCGTTCGCCCGCGAACTGCCCCGGCCCGAAGTCCAAGGCGACCGAGAACAGACCATCCGACACCGCGACGTTGCTTGCCGTGACGGTCACGCCAATCTGGGTGCCGTCGGACTGCGCGTTGTAGAGCCGGAACTGCATGTCGAAACTTGCAGTCGCCGCTCCCGAAGCGAGCCGCAGCTCGCCCTGGTAGGTGAACGCTGGGCTCAGCGCTTGGGCGCTGACGGGGAACGGGGCAACGGCAAGCAGCAGCGCGCACAGCGCTGCGAGGCTGGGCTGTGTGCGCCAAAGGCGAGAGCCAGCGGGCGCGGCAAGAGTGATCATGGCAGACTCCGGCAATGGCAGCGGGGCGAGGCGCCGCGACCTTGCTAACGCAGTGCGCGCGCGCTTCCCATAATCGCGAAAGCTGCGGTGGCCTGCCAGATGCCCCGCGAATCTGGCCTCAGTCAGCATCCCCCGCGACAAAATGTCAGAAGAATCTGACGTAGGCGGAACCCGCGCGCCGAAAACAACGACCTTGCCGCGGTCCACCCACGCGGATTCCGCCGCCCGGCCCGCGACACACCTACATCCGTCGTGCCGTGCGCGTATCGGTGGGATCCGCATGATGAAGCGTGTGCGGGTTCCACCCGGGAATCCGCCTTACGCGATCTCGCCTTCTCGATCGGCATGCGCCTGGTGCGAGAAATCTCGCCCTGGCCGGACATGGAAACCAGGCAAGCGCGTCGGTGCTGCCCAGAGAGTATGCGTCCGGCCAACTGGAGACCTCCATGTTTGCGATCGTTTCATCCTTGTCCGGGCTGCGCGCAGCCTCACCCGCCAAGCTTGCCGTCACGGAAGTCCTGCAGACGCTGGTTGCCGGAGACGAAGCACCGAACATCGATAGCGCCGCCGATCTCTTGATCCGGTGGACGGCCGACCAGTTATCCAGGCAGGGCGACAAGCCTCGCGGGCTTGTCATCGATCTGTTGGGGCGCGTCGTCGCCGGCCAGGTTCCGGTCGCGGTCGATCAGATTCTGTCGGCCGTCGGCTTTCAGAATCTGCTTGCCCAACTGGTGGACCTGCAGGACGAATGGCTGGGTGGCGACGAAGCACCGTTCCTTTTTCGCGTCAGCGATGGTTTGCCGGTACTGGTGCGCCTCAAGGACCTTGCTGGCACCACGCCTGTCCGATTCGCCTTTGCCGCTGACGCGGGCCAGACGCTTGGCTCCGCGGATGGACTCAAGCTGGCCATCAAGGCCGAGGCGAGCGCCACGATCGAGATTCAGGTGCCCACTTTGGACTCATTGACTGAGCGCTTCGGCCTTGACACCTTTGGGCCCGCGCGCGCAGCAGTCGCAATCATCGCAAAAGGCGAACTCGGCGCCGGAGCCGACTGGTCGTTGAGTCCCGCTGCGTTTTCCGCCAGCGCCAACTTTTCGCGCGGGCTGACGGCGGTTTACGATTTTCCGGCCGAGCATTCCAGCGTTCGCGCGCTCTCTGCAGTCGTCAACGGACTCCCCGATGGCCTCGATCCGGGTGCGATTCACAGGGCTATCGCCGTTCCCGGCGAGGATGGCCTCAAGCTGATTCAGCTCGATCGGGCCCGTGGTTTCACCTTTTCTCTGGGGTATGAGAAAGGCGTCAGCTTGGTCGACGTCCGAACCGTCAGCGTCGACGGGAAAAAGTCCCCGATTACCTTGAGCGCGGCCGCGACATTCAAGTTGGGGGTATCGCACCAGGAGGGGCAACAACGTCAGTTGCGCATAACACGACACGCCGGTAGCGGGCTGAAACTGTCTGGCGCCCAAGTGGACAGTGCGGAGACGGGAGTCGATTTGGGTCTCGATGCCGGGTTCACCATCACTGGATGGGGCGACATCGCCAAAGCCTTGGTCGAGGCTCACCTGCCCGAAGCCGAGGACTTGCTGGCCAAGCTGGGGCCGGTGGCGACACCGGGACAATGGCTGCGCGATACGCTCAAGCAAGCGATTGGAAAGCTACCCAAGGATCTGGCGCCGATCGTTGGCCTGATCACCGGCGAGCTCACCGCGGAACAGGCGCAAGCGGCACTGACGAACCGTCTCCAGGATCTATTGGACAGCAAGGTCAGTCTCTGGACAGCGGTGCTGCAGGATCGTCTCGATGAACTGGTGCAGACGTCGGCGGAACAACTCACCTCAAGCGCGAGCCTGATGTCATTTCGACCCGTGTTGGCGGACGCACTGGCGAGCGCCTTTCGCAAGGCGTCGTTGCTCGACAAGGCACGCCGCGCGCTGTTGTCGCAGATTCCGGAAGGCAAGGCCCAGCTTGCCGAGCTGACGCGGTTGCTGGCGAAGGTCGGAGACCATGTCAAAGCCACCGTTACCAAGGCGGATCAACTGGTTGAGCCGATTCTCAAGTTCCTCAAGGACTATGAAGCTTTCCGGCAGAAACTGATCGTAGGTGCGGACAAGCTCGCCAAGCTGCGCCTTGGCATTGCCATCGACCATGCGCGAAAGGACGTGGCAACTGACACCCTGGAAACCGGTTTCGTGATTCCAGAGGACGTCCTTGAAACCGCGGCAGCAGCGGCCGACTTCAAGGCCTGGCTTACCGGCGGACGCTTTGGCAATCCGGCATTGCCGTTCGGCGTCCCCCAAGCCAGCGATGCGTGGAAGGTCATCAGTACGCGCACCTCGGAATCGACTACGACCATCCGCCTTGACTTGGCGTTGGCTGACGCAACAACCGTGGACCTGCTCAAAAGCGACACCCGGATCGAAGTGGGCCCCGGCGGTGTGCTCGTGGCGCTGACCCGCGCGTCGGCAAAGAAGCTGGCCAAGAACAGTTGGAGCGACGAGGTGGTGACGGCCACTGGCGCAACCATCCTCGACGCCCTGTCGCCCCAGCTTCCGATGTCCGCACTGTCGATGGATCTCGATTTCGAGGACCAGAAGTTCGAGGAAAAGGAGCTGGTGTCCATTCTGGCGAGCCTGGCGCGAGTTGGAGCTGCGGCATTCCCGGCGTCGGTTTCCGATGGAATCTGGAATGACTGGGAAGTGCTTCGGACGAAGCAGGGGATCAAGGCGCCCAGGGCGCGCCTTCGCGTCGGCCTGATGATCGATGCGCCGCGGCGCGAAAAGCTGCTTGCTTTGGCGAAAGACCAGGACAAGCGTCGGGCGGCCTTGGTCGACGCGTTATTGCTCGCCACCGCCGAGCGCCCGGAGCGCGATGTGGTCAAGGCCCTGAAGGTGTTGGGATATGACGCCGAGCCTGGCTCGGTGTTATTGAACGGCTGGAGCAGGTTCGTCGGCTGGCTGAAATACAAGGGCACAAAGAAGATCGGTTACATCATTGCAGCGGAGAATCTTCCCGGCGCAGCCAGCGCAAACAACCCGATCGGGCAAGCCGTTAAGGCAATCTGGGGTGCGTTCGCAGTGGTCAATGCGATCGAGAGCGTGTTGATTACCGCCGTCCAATGGCCAGGTGCAGCCGATCAATATGAGAAATTGGTGAAATCGAATCTCAAGGCTAACCCCAACCTACAAGTCTTCGAGGCTGCTTTCCTGGCATCGAAGCAACTCGCCAACGATTACTCCAAGAACGGACGGTACGTCGCCCGAGCTCTTGGTCGGGCACTGAGTACCTCTGACGCCATGTTTGATCGCAATGACGGCACGCCAGTCAACACTCTGATCCTGATGAGCTTCCTGTCCAGGGCGTGTGGGGCGCAGTTAATCGGAGAGGTCGTTGATACGTTTTGAGGCCACGGAAAGGATCGCTTCGGGCTAGCAATCGAAATCAAGAGAATCGCCAAAACCCAGGGAGTCTTGAAATGAACGAAGAATTATCCAGTCGCATGTTGGATGCACGGGATGCAGATGCAACCATAAAATCTGTCGAACGTATGGTTTTTGGCACTTTCGTTATTCTTGGCCTTCTGGCTCTGGCCTCCGCTGCGTTCTATTACCAGCAGGGACCCAAGGATCTGTTGCCATGGATACATTCCCTTGGATTGGGAATCGCCGCTGCCTTGGCAGGTGCCATAGTCGGGCTGTTGTTTGCTGTTCCAAGACGTTCGTCAACAGCCGTGTCCTCATCTAATGGAGGTTATGACGCAAACGACAATTTGGTCAAGGTTTCGGATTGGTTAACAGGGGCCCTGACTGGCATTGCGCTCGCAACAGGGAAGGACATTGTCATGTCCGTTTGGCAGCTATCCCAGATAGTTGCGTCAGGTTACCCTGGATTCGTCTTCGCGTGCATCATAGGAGGTTTTGCAGCGGGCTTCCTATTGGGTTATTTGAGACTGCGTGCACATTTGGCATTCATTTTTGCTTACGGTGATCGAAGAGCAAATGATGTTGCTGCGCTGCGAGTCGCTGCAAATGCCAAAGTTGCCCTTAATGAATCCGACATGAAAGTCCGGGTAGGTATGGCTGGCACATTGCTGAAATCATTGGGGGGCACTGAAGCAAATCAGCCCGAAGTTGTCAAGGCAATACGAAGGGCATTCGAAACCAGCTTTGATGGCGATCCGCATAAAGGTGCTTTTGGGGGGAGATCAGAAGTAGGCGGATACAAACTCAGTTTTTCCAAATGTCACGTTGAAGATGATGGCCTGTTGGCAATTGAAATGGAGGTCCGAAGCACGTCTGCAACGGTCAAGCCCATGTTGGTTGAGTTTCATCTCCACCCGAGTTTTCCAGCTCAAAAGATAACAAAACCTGTCGATGAGGACGGCGTCGTCCGCTTACCATTAAAGCTGGTTGAAACCTTTACGGTGGGCGCGGTGGTGCAACCTGGCGATGTTCGGCTTGAACTGGATCTAAATGAGGTAGCAGAAATACCGGCTGAGTACCACTACTGAATCTACGCTGGGTTGTTCGGGATCATAAAGCGCATCTGACCGTCGGCGCGATGATCCGGATGCGGCCCTCGTCGTTCCGGAGCGCCGACGTCGGCACCGAAGGCAAGGCGACGCGGGCCGCGCCCGGTAAAAACTATCGCGGTCGATGGGTGTGGTAGCGGTGCTCCCCCAGCCAGCTCTCGCGACTGGCTGCGATAGGGTTGGGAGAGTGGCTAGCAAGCCACAAGAATTCGGCTAGCGTAACTGCGCCTCCGTACGGACTGTCACGTCGACTGCTCCGTACGGACTGTCACGTCGACTGCTCCGTACGGAACTGTCACGTCGCACGATGACACTGCGGCATGTCATACGCAGCACTCGCTGGCGTCGCGTCTGCGACCCACCTACCATCAAACGCCTGGCCAAACCCGACATCAGCATCCTGAGCGACCAGTTCGTGGCCGAAGTGCGCAGCCTGAAGCACAATAACGTCGCCGCCGAACTGCTGGAAAAGCTGCTCAAGGACGAACTCAAAGTCCGTGCCCGACGCAACCTGGTGCAGGCCCAGGTGTTCTCCGAGAAACTGAAGAAGACACTCAACGGCTACCACAACCGCGCCATCTCGACGATGCAGGTCATCCATGAGCTGATCAAGCTCGCCAAGGACCTCGAACCCGCCAGCAAACGCGGCGCCGATCTCGGTCTGACCGACGACGAGATTGCTTTCCACGATGCCCTCGCTGCCAACGAGAGCGCCATCGAGGCCATGGGCGACGCCAAGCTCAGGCTGATCGCCGCGGAGCTGATCACCCAGGTCAAGAAGAGCGTCACCATCGACTGGACCTTGCGCGAAAGCGCCCGCGCCAGGATCAAGGTCATGGTCAAACGTATCCTCAACAAGTACGGCTACCCGCCGGATCTGCAGGAGGAAGCCGTGCAGACCGTGCTCAAGTAGGCGGAGTTGTTGTGTGCGGCTTGGGTGCCGACTCCGCGCTGTTGGGCGTATTGCTGGTCACTGCACAGGCCGGTCCTGGACTCGGTGCGGAGCTTGAGTTGTCCGTCTTTCTGCGACAGCGCGTCGCGCGGCGCCAGCAAGACGACATCGGCCATGCGGGTACGCAAGGCCGCGCCGGTTTCGCCGCTCAGTTTCGCCGGCTCGTGGATGCGCGGATCGGCCGCGCAAGGCACGCTCGACGCCAGGGCCAGCGTCAGTGACAGCAGTTGGGCTCGCCGCATGGCGGTTGCGCCGGCTCAGGGTTCTTCGTCCTCGTCGTCGCCGTCGCCGCCGTTGCCACTGCTGCTGCCGCCGCCACCACCGCTCGAACTGCCGCCGCTGCCCGCCGCGCTGCCGCCCTGGTCCGGGGTCAGGCCGGCGTCGAGCAGCGGTTGCACGGCAAACAGCAGCCGCTTGGAATCCTCCGGCAGATCGAATCGAACAGCGACGAAGGGGACCGTTTCCAGGCCGACGCGACTGGCAAAAATGGCGTTGAGTCCACCCTTGGCGGGCTTGGCCACGCCGATGGCGACGGTGTTCTTGTCGCGGATAACACGAACTTTCACCTTCTTGCCGATGGAGGTGAACTCGATGCGGTCCCCGAGCAGCAGAAAGCGCGCCGTGGAGTCCTTGATGGTCCAGCGTTTGCTGGCGAATTCGGTTGCAGTAGCCATGGTTGCGTCCCCCTGTTTGTCAGACATGCGGATCATCAGTCTGCCGCGGGCGCAGGTTCTCGCACCATGTTGGCATCAGAATCTGCGCGACGTGCGGCGTCTGATTCGTGGCGTTACGGAGCAGCGGAGCCGAGCAAGCTCGGCTCTACGAGAAGCGCTACGCGGCCCCGGAGCCGAGCAAGCTCGGCTCTACGAGAAGCGTTGGTGTTGCGAGCTCTGGTAGAGCGGAGCTTGCTCCGCTGCTGTTGATTTGGGCGCGGTGCGGAGCAACGGAGCCGAGCAAGCTCGGCTCTACGAGAAGCGTTACGAGGCCCCCGAGCCGAGCAAGCTCGGCTTTGCGAGAAGCGTTGGCATTGCGAGCTCTGGTAGAGCGGAGCTTGCTCCGCTGCCGTTGATTCGGGCGCGTTACGGAGCAACGGAGCCGGACAAGCTCGGCTCTACGAGAAGCACTACGAGGCCCCGGAGCCGAGCAAGCTCGGCTCTACGAGAAGCGTTGGTTTTGCGAGCTCTGGTAGAGCGGAGCTTGCTCCGCTGCCGTTGATTCGGGCGCGTTACGGAACAACGGAGCCGAGCAAGCTCGGCTCTCCGAGAAGCGTTACGGAGCAACGGAGCCGGGCAAGCTCGGCTCCACGAGAAGCGTTGGTTTTGCGAGCTCTGGTAGAGCGGAGCTTGCTCCGCTGCTGTTGTGGATCAAGGTCGCGCCTGCCCAGTGACGCGGGTGGGAGAAGCGGCGCGAATCGGCCAGTGTTTGTTGTGCGACGATCAGGCTGTCGCCGGGAGTCCGGCCCTCGAGCAGGGCTGCGATGAAACTGCGATGCAGATTGGCGGCTGCCTGGTCGTCGATGGGCCAACGATGTCCGAGTACCCAGCGTGCGCCGGATCGCGATGCTGCGGACGCCAGGCCGAAATCCCCGAAATAGCGCCGCTGGGGGCCGCTGGCTGACTCGCAGGCGCCGAGGATCAAGATTGCCGGTGGACTGCGCCAACTTTCCAGTTCGGGGGCGCCCCAGCGCAGCGCGCTGTCGGAGCCCAGGCGCAATGCCGTCAGTTCGCCCAACTGACGATCTGCGGCGGCATGGCCGCTGAGCAGCAACAGGGAATCTGCAGGCAGCACGGGGCGCGGGCCGGTCAGATCGGCCAGCGACAACAGATGCAATGACAGCCCGTGGGATTGGGCGAGTTCGGCCAGATCGGCGCTTTCATTGCGCGAACCGGCCAGTTCGATCGGCAGGTCGGCAGCGATCAAACCGGCCAGACCGGATACCCGGACCGGCTGCATTGCGGTGTTGGGATCGACATCGCCGGCCGCAGCGATCACGGCCAGGGTCGTGCCAAGCGGGGCATAACCGAGGCGCGTCGACCTCTCGCCGCGCTCGCGCGGCAGCGCGGACCAGGCGAGCTCGGCCGTCGGTCCGCTGAAGTGTGTCAGCCACAGGCGGTCGTGCTCGGCCACGAGGTCGGCGAGCGCGATCTCATCGGCGATGGATCGGCCGATCCTTTCGAGCGTCGCAGGGTCGGCCAGTTGGTCCAGTGCTTCGCGCCATTGTTGTTCCAGCAGGCGCATCCGGGCGTCATCCGGTGCTGCCATGACACGCACCTGATCGGCCCTTGCCACCAGCCAGAAGGCGCGCGCGCCGAAACGCAGATAACCGAGTTCGGCAATGCCGGTCGGCAGCGTGGCGGTCGGCGCGGGTGCGCGAATGGTTGCAGAGAGCGTCGCACGGTCGGTCGACGAGATTGCAGAAGCGCCGTAGAGCACCGAACGCGCCGAGGACAGCGGCGGGCCGACCGAGCGCAGCAAGGTCAAGGCGTGCCCAGCCAGCTCACGCCGGCCACCGGCGACCACCAGTGCAGCCGCGGCGCCGGCAAGCTCCAGGCTCACGGCGGCGCGCATCCGGCGGGTCAACTCGGTGTGCGCATCGAGCGTCCGGCTGCGCTCGATCAATTGCTGCAACAGGGACTCGGCGACCGCAGCGTCGGCACCGGCGAAAGTGGCGTCGACGGCCAGTTCGAGCCACTCCAGGGCCGTCGACCAGTCGCTTCCGGCCGTCGCGGACTGGGTGCGGCGCAGCGCTTCCGCCGCGCGACCGGCGGCCAGGTCTGCGCGGGCCAGTCCGACGGCGCACTCGTCGGGCGGCGCGCCCCAACCCGCGCTGGCCAGTTCGCATTCGACATCGCGCTGCAACCGTGTCCACCCCAGCGCCTGGTATCGATCGCGCGCGGAGCCCAGTGTGACCGCAGCCTGGGGTGTCTGAGCCCAGCGTTCGACCAGGCCAAGCTCGTGGGTCAACCGCGCGTGCGTGGCGGGGTCGCGTGCCGCCGGAAACTGGGCCAGCCCGGCTTGCAACATGGCGATGGCGCGCGGCGCTTCGTCGAGCACCAGCCAGGCGCCGGCGAGCAGACTGCGCACTTGCCATGCCATCGGGCTGTCGCTCGATTGGTCGAGCAATTCCAGCGCGGCCGCGAGGTCCTGGATGCCGGACTGGATTTCTCCGAAACGCAGGCGGACCCAGCCGCGCAAGTGCAGCGCCTGGGCACGTCCCCGGTTGGATCCCGACGCGAACTGGTGGCTGACGCAGTCTGCCGTGGCGTCCCTGGCCTCGTGCCAACGCTGCCCGCCGGCGAGCGCGGCGAGTCGATTGCAGCGCGCCATCGCACTTTCGGCGGCCAGACCTCGAGCGCTGAGGTGCTGCGCAAGTTCGGCGAAGCACGCGGCGGCGCCATCCCAGTCACCCAACTCGCGGCGGGCGAGGCAACGGTCGTTGGCGATCCAGTCGCGCAGGAACGGCCAACGTTCAAGTTCGCCCGATTCGCCAAGGTCATCGAGCGCTCTGGCGGCTGCAGTCACCGCGCCACCGTTGAGTCGGGCTTGCGCGGCATGGAACCTGGCCGCCAACTGTGCGCCGGGATGACCGGCGAGCGCCCAAGGTCCGGATGCTGCATCGAATGCGCTGGCTGCAGCGTGACGATGGCCGTTGGTCGTCAGCAAGTAGCCGAGAGTGTGTTGCGCGGTGGCCATTTCGGCGGGCGTGGCCGTGTCATCCAGCACCCGACGCAGATGGTCGCGTGCCTGGTGATCCAGGCGCACAACCGCCGTCGCGTTGCGACTGCCCTCCAGTTTGACCAGCCAGGCCCCGCTCCACATCAGATTCAGGCTTGGCATCAGCGAGGCGACCCAGGGTCCGCAGTTGTACTGCAGAGCCGGTTTGCGATCCGGGTCGCCGCTCCAGGGACGAGCGTCCACTGCCAGCATCGGGAACAATGATCCCGGCAAAGTCAGGCGCTCGACGGCCAATCTCGACGGCGCGGTGTCGGTCTGCAGCCGCCAGCCCGCGGCCGCGGCCATCAGTACCCAGTCGCTGCCGTCCTCGATCAGTCGCGCCTGCAGCCAGTGTCCAGGTGGTACCTCGATTTCGATCGGCATCGTGGTCGTGCGCAGCTCGGCGTCGCAAAGCGCTGACGCTGTCGCCGTTGCCATCCATGGCAGCATCGCTGCAGCCATCGACAGCCTTCGGAATCGGCGCTCGGCGGGGGACACTAGTGTGGTTTGCCATTAATTGGCTGAAGAAATTTCCGATGCATTTTGGCT
>ERZ761602.2848-NODE-2848-length-25972-cov-15.447737_pt1 | contig 25972 bp, 23 predicted proteins | sample MGYA00512165_ERZ761602 | MGnify/ENA primary metagenome ERZ761602 (study PRJEB28899, sample SAMN02445085) | bioreactor sludge metagenome | biome: EBPR sludge; isolation source: Thorneside wastewater treatment plant | place: Australia: Brisbane, Thorneside...
GCCTCGAGCACGGCGAGGGCGCGCAACGCGTGGCGTTCGTCGGCGAGCGCGTGGCGGACGGCGAGGGCGCGCGCTTCCTCGTAGCTCTCGGCGGCGGCGGCGGGCTCGCCGCGGCGACGCGCGACGTCGCCGGCGAGGAGCCGCGCGAACACCGCGAGGTGCGGCGTCCGCTCGTCGTCGGCGTGCTGGGCCGCCGTGCGCGCCGCGTGCGACGCCGCGTCGACCTGGCCGACCGCGAGCAGCGAGAGGCCGCGATCGATCTCGGCGGCCGCGAGCTCGCTCACGTGGCCGAGCGCTGCGAGCGCGCCGGTCGCGGTGGCGAGCACGGGCAGGGCCTCGCCGTGGCGGCCGCGCTCGGCGAGCGTGGTGCCGTGGTTGAGCAGCGCGATCGCGGCGGCGTGGACGTCGCCGCCGGCGCGCGACTCGGTCGCGGCGTCGCGATACCAGGCCGACGCGGCGGCGAGCTCACCCCGGTGCTGCGCGACCATGCCGCGCAGGGCGCGGGCGCGTCCGACGAGCGCGCGATCGCCGAGCTCGGTCGCGATCGTGAGCGCCTCGGCGAAGCAGGCGTCGGCGCCGGCGGCGTCGTCCTGATAGAGACGCGCGATGCCCTCCGCCTCGGCGCAGAGCGCGCCGCCGGCGCTGCGCGGCAGCGCCCCGGTGTCGGCGGCGGCCGCGACCGCGGCGGTGGCGGCGACCGCCTCGCCGTAGCGGCCACGCGCGACGAGCAGGCGCGCGAACGCGCCGATGACGTCGGCGTCGGTCGGACGGGCCGCGGCGAGCGCGGCCAGGACGTCCGACGCGGCGTCGCTGTCGCCCGCGCGCTGGTGCGCGCGCGCGAGCACGAGGCGCGCGGCCGGTTCGTCGCGATCGGCGACCGCGCGCCGCGCGAGCGCGACCGCCGCGGGGTACTCCCCGGCGACGATCGCGGCGCGTGCGCCGAGGAGCGCGGCGTCGGTGCCGGCAGGTCCGGGCACGCGGGCGGCGGCCTCGGCGAGCCGGCGCGCCCGCGCGGGCTGGCCGCGCGCGAGCAACTCCTCGGCGGCGTCGCACAGGGGCGCGACCGCCGCGGCGTCGGCGGGAAGCGCGGCGAGGTGATGCGCCCAGCGCACCGCGGGCAGCGCGCGGCGGCGCCCCACGACGGCGCCGGCGGCGTGCCACGCGATCCGGCGCTCGGCGGCGACGCCGACGAGCACGGCGTCGCACAGGCTCGCGCTCATCACCAGCGTGGGGCCCTCGTCGCCGTCATCGGTGCGGCGGGCGAGCCCGAGCTCCTGGAGCGCGCGCAGCCCGCGCGCGGCGGCGATCGCGCCACCGGACGGCGCCACCGCCAGGATGGTGTCGGACAGGGCGGCGAACGAGGCCGCGCCGTCCCACGCCGCGAGCGCCTCGGCCGCGGTCCGCGCGTCGGGACCGCGCGCCGCGAGCTGGCGCAGACGCAGCTCGTCGAGCGAGACGCCGTCGGCGTCGCGCTCGGGATCGAGCTCGAACGCATCCTCCCCGCGCGTCGCGAGCGCGCCGACGATCGCGGCCGCGAGCGCGGGCAGGCCGCGCGAGGCCCGCGCCAGCGACTCCAGCCACACCGGCGGGGCGGCGCGGCCGAGCATCTCGGCGGTCAGGGTGCCGAGCACCTGCACCGGCACCGGGCCGAGGGTGATCGTGCGCGCGTTCGCGGGCGCCGGGGGCACCTCGCCTTCGGCGACGACGACCAGCAGGCCCGCGTCCGCGGCCTCCCCGGCGAGCGCGGCGAGCAGCGCCGCCGCGCGGGCGTCGCCGCTCACGTCGAGGACGGTCGCCGTGTCCCGCGCGGCGAGCGCCGCCCGCGTGACCGCCGCGGCGAGCGCGGCGCCGCTGCGCTCGCGCGTGCTCGCGCCGGCGGGGCAGAGCACGGCCGCGACCTCGTCGAGGTCACCCCGCACGACGGTCACCGGCGCCTCGCCCCGCGCCGCGGCCTCGAGCTGGTGGCGGCGGATCGCGTGAGCCACCACGTCGGCGGCGCCCGCACCGGCCGGGCCCCGGACCACGAACGGCGCCTGGGCCGAGCGCGACGCGAGCGCGTGCACCAGCGCCTCGATCGCGCGCTCCGCGCCGAGCGTCGTCGGCGCGACGAGCGGCGGCCGCACCGCCGGGCGCGGGCGCGCGCGCCCCGGCTTCGGCAACGCCGCCGCCGCCTGCACGAGCTCGTCGAACACGGCGAGCGCCGACGGTGGACGCGCGGCGGGATCGCGGGCGAGCAGGCGCGCGACCAGATCGGCCAGGCCAGGCGCGACGCCATCGTCGAGGCGCGGCGCGCCGCCGCGCAGGATCGCGCGCACCAGCTGTCCTCGATCCGCGGCGGCGAACGGCGCGCTCCCCGCCGCGGCGTGGTGGAGCGTGGCGCCGAGCCCCCACAGATCGCCGCGCGGGTCGACCACGCCCGCGAGCGCCTCCGGCGCCATGTACGCGAGCGTGCCGCGCGCCGCGCCGACGACACCTCGCGCCGCGGACAGGCCCAGGTCGATGAGCACGGCCCGCGCGCGCTCACCCGCGCCGCTCACCAGCACGTTGGCGGGCGTGACGTCGCAGTGACAGAGGCCCGCGGCGTGCACGTGGGCGAGCGCGGACGCGACGTCGGTCGCCACGCTCCAGAGCAGGCGCGGCCGCTCGGCGCGCGCCGTCGCGGCCACGGCCTCGAGCAGGGGCACGCCGTCGATCGCGTCGGCGGTGAAGTACACGGTGCCCGCGGGCAACGCGCCCAGGTCGCTGGCGAGCACGCCGAGATCGCGGACCCGGGGCAGCGCTGGATGATCGAGCGCCGCGAGCCGCTCGAACTCGTGCGCGAGCATCGCCGCCGCGTCGCCGCCGGCCGCCGCGCGCACGGCCTTGAGCACGAGCTTCGCCTTCGGGTTGTGCCCGTCCGCGACTTCCCACACGTCGCCTTGCCCGCCGCTGGCGAGCGCCGCCCCGAGCCGGTACCGGCTCCCCGCGATCGCCGACGCTTGCCGCTTCGCCATGTGCAGGTGGGTGACACCACATTGTGCAGGTGGGTGGCACCACATTGTGCCAACGTCGATGGCGGTGCTGTCAACCGAGTTGGCAACACGCTCGCCCGGCGGAGTGGTAGGGTCCCGCGCGTGGGGGACAAAGACCGGCGCCGCGCCGGAGACGAGACGCGGCAACGGATCGACGGCCTGGCCGGTGGCTGGGACGTACCCGACAAGGGAGGCGGCCAGGCGGCCGACGCGGAGGATCCCGCTCCCGTCGCGGCCACCCCGGCACCGGCCCGGCCCAAGCCGCCGTCCGCGGGACCTCCGCCGCCGCCTCCGGCCCGCCCGAAGCGGACCTCGGCGGCCCCGCCGCCCGTGCCACCGCCGAAGCCGCCGACTCCCGCGCCCAGGCTGACACCGCCGCGCGCGCCGTCGGGCCCCGGCCACGACGACGTGACGGCGCGGGAGGACAAGCTCGATCCCGAGTCGCTGCGCGCCGACACCGCGCGCGGCGACACCGCCGCGTCCGTCTTCGACACCACCCTCGGCTCGACCGACGAGCGCGACGACGCGACCCGGATCGATCCACCGCCGCCCACGGACCGCAGGCCCGGCGCTTCCGGCCGTCACGCGCCGACGGGCTCCGTGCGCGCCATCGCGTCGCTGCCGCGAGGGCGCGGCCTCGGCGGCGACATCGGCTACGTGTGGACGGTGCTCTTCGGCGTCACGCGCAGTCGCCGCGAGCTGCAGAAGCTCGAGACGCAGCTCGCGGTCCAGCGCGCCCGGCGCAAGAAGCGGCTCATCGAGCTCGCCGCCCGCGTCCTGGCCGACGACGATCAGCAGCTCCCGGGCGTCGCCGCCGCGCGCGAACGCCTCGCCGCGCTCGAGGAGGAGCGCGCGCGCCAGGCCGGCCAGGCCGCCGCCGCCGAGACCGAGGCCGCCGCCGCGCGCCGCGACCACGAGAGCGACACCAGGCGCCTGAACGGCGACCTCGCCACCATCGACGCCGAGCTCGCCGAGCTCGACAAGAAGCTCGTCCCCCTCGAGCGCGAGGCGCAGGTCGCGCGCAAGAAGGCGACCGAGCTCCAGGCCACGCTCGATCGCATCGCCGCGAAGATCGCGTCGACCGAGGCCAGCCTCGTCACCGTGAAGGGCGCGCGCGCCGATCGCGCCGCCGTCGAGGCCGAGCTCGCCACGCTCAAGGCCGACCGCGTCGCCGTCCAGCGCGACGAGCCCGCGATCGCCGCCGAGCTCGACGCGCTCCTGCCGCGCATCGCCGAGCTCGAGGCCCGGCGCACCGCCGCCCGCGAGCAGCTCGAGGCGACGCGCACCGAGCTGACCGCCAGCGCCGAGCGTCTGGTGGAGCGCCTCGGCGTCGTCGGGGCGCACCAGAAGGTCATCGACCGCGCCCTCGCCGAGTCGCAGACGGCGCGCGACCGCGCCCTCGCCGATCTGGGCGAACGCCTGGTCATCGACCGCCCGCGCTCGCTCGGCCGCGACCTCGCCGACATCGACGCGATCGACGTCGACATCGCCGGCGACGAGCGCCGGATCATGGAGCTGCACGAGGTCCTGGGCTCGATCCACAAGGGCGCGCTCGCCCGCGGCATCGCGGTGATGGCCGCCGGCGTCCTCGCCGTCGTCGCCCTCGCGGTGTGGCTCTTCCTCCTGCGCTGATCGCCGCGGTTCAGCCGCCGACCAGGCCGGTCAACCGGCTCACGGCGAACAGCGTGACCGCGTAGCGGGCGCCGCCCAGGGCCAGCGCGACGAGCGCGATGCCCACGCCGACCGCCGCGGTCAGCCGCTGCGCGCCCGGCGCGCCGCGCCGCTGCCACCCGATCCATCCGGTGCCCGCCGCCGCGACGGCGAGCCCGATCGCCACGAACATCCCGGGATGGGGCAGGGCGCCCGCGACGAGCGCCGCGAGCGCGAGGGCCAGGGACACGAGCGCCACGCCCCCAACGTCGCCCCGCCCACGTCGAGGGGCCACTTTTCTGCTATACGGCGGGCCCCGATGTCGTCTGTGTCCGCGCCGGCCGATCCCCCACCGCCCGAACAGGTGCACGGGGGAACCTGCGCGATCGTGGGGCTGCCCAACGTCGGCAAGTCGACGCTCCTCAACCGCATCCTCGATCGACGCCTGGCCGCCGTCTCGCCGCGCCCCCAGACCACGCGCAACCGCATCCTCGGCATCCACCGCACCCAGGTCGACACGCTCGAGCCGCCGGGCGTCGAGCTGTGCTTCGTCGACACACCCGGCATCCAGCTCGGCAAGGGGGCGCTGCGCCGCTTCATGCGCGATCAGGCGCTCGAGGCGGCCACCGAGTGCGACGTCGCGCTCTACGTCGCCGACGCGTCGGATCCGCGCGGCCGCGTGCCCGATCGGCTGGCCCAGCCCGACGCCGCCGACCTGCTCGGCGCGATCGCCGGGATCCCGGTCGTCGTCGCCCTGAACAAGGTCGACCGCGTGAACAAGCCCGAGCTCCTGCCGCTCATCGAGACCTGGGTGCGCTGGGGCGAGGCGACGGGCCGCGCGCCGCTCGAGGTCGTGCCCATCGCCGCGCTCGCCGGTGACGGCGTCGGCCGCCTGGTCGCGACGATCGCGGCGCGCCTGCCGGTCGGGCCGGCGATGTTCCCGGCCGACATGGTGACCGACCGCGCCGAGGAGTTCCTCGCCGGCGAGCTCATCCGCGAGCAGCTCTACCACCAGCTCGGCAAGGAGCTGCCGTACGCGGCGGCGGTCATCGTCGAGACCTTCGAGGAGCGCGATCGCGGCGACCTCGCGATCGGCGCGGCCATCGTCGTCGAGCGCGACTCGCAGAAGGCGATCGTCATCGGCAAGGGCGGCCAGCGCATCAAGCAGCTCGGCATCGCCGCGCGCCAGGCGCTGGCGGAGCTGTTCCGCTGCCCCGTGCACCTCAACCTGTTCGTCAAGGTCGTCCCCGACTGGTCGAACGCGGAGGCCGGGCTGCGCAAGGTCGGGTTCGCCGACCTGGACGCCGGAGGCCGTAAATGAGACCTCGCATCGCCATCGTCGGCCGCCCCAACGTCGGCAAGTCGACCCTGTTCAACCGCATGGTCGGCGGCCGACCCGCGCTCGTGCACGACACGCCGGGGCTCACGCGCGACCGTCGCTACGGCGAGCTCGACTACTTCGGCAAGGTGGCCGACGTGGTCGACACCGGCGGCCTCGATCCGTCGGTCGAGGGCGACGTCATCGGCGCCGGCATCCATCGCCAGGCGTGGCGCGGCATCGAGGAGTCGGACCTGCTCGTGCTCGTCGTCGACGGGGCGGCGGGGCTGTCGCCGCTCGACGCCGAGGTCGCGCGGATGGTGCGCGCGACGGGCAAGCCGATCGTGCTCGCGGTGAACAAGATCGACTCGCCCAAGCGCGACGTCGACGTCGCCGAGTTCCACCGGCTCGGCCTGGGCGATCCGGTGTCGGTGTCGGCGGCGCACGGGCGTGGCTTCGACGCGTTGTTGCAGGTGATCGCGGACGCGCTGTTCGAGGAGAGCGCGGACGGAGACGCAGACGCGGACGGAGACGAGGACGCGGACGGAGACGAGGACGCAGACGGAGACGGAGACGAGGACGCAGCCGAGGCGGACGCGGATGCGGACGGCGGGCAGGGGCGCAAGCGACGGCCGTGGCGGCGCGGCGACGACGAGGTCGGCGCGATCCGGGTCGCGTTCGTCGGCAAGCCGAACGCGGGCAAGTCGTCGCTCACCAACCGGCTGCTCGGCGAGGAGCGCTCGCTCGTCCACCACGAGCCCGGAACGACCACGGATCCGGTCGATACCCCGCTCACGTTCGCGGGCCAGGACTACGTCATCGTCGACACCGCGGGCATCCGCCGCAAGGCGAAGGTCGAGGAGGACGTCGAGAAGCTCTCGGTCACGCTCGCGCTGGGCCAGATCGAGCGCGCCGACGTCGTGGTGCTCGTCATCGACGCGTCGCTCGGCCCGACCGAGCAGGACGCGCGGCTCCTCGGGGAGATCGAGAAGGCGGGGCGCGCGGTCGTCGTCGCGCTCAACAAGGCGGACCTGCTCCGGGGCGAGAAGGCGCAGGACGACCTGCGCCAGGCGGTGAAGGACAACTTCCACTTCCTGCCCTGGGCGCCGGTCACCATGCTGTCGGCCGCGCGCGGCGACGGCGTCGACAAGCTGATGGACCTGGTCAAGAAGGCGGCCCAGCAGCACCGGCGCCGCATCACGACGTCGGACCTGAACCGCTTCTTCGCCGAGGTGTGCGAGGTCGTTCCGCCGCCGGTCTGGCGCGGCCGCTCGGTGCGCGTCTACTTCATGACCCAGGCCGCCGTGCGCCCGCCGACCTTCATCCTCAAGGCGAGCGCGCCCGAGGGCATCTCGCCCGCGTACCGCCGCTTCCTCGCCAACCAGCTCCGCAAGCGCTACGGCTTCCGCGGCACCCCGCTGCGCATCTTCACGCGCGCCCGCGACGACAAGAAGCCGGACTGAGCGCGCCCGGACATCACGGCCGGCTCAAGGGTCGATCACGGTCACGTCGAACTGCCGGTCGCCGCGCTCGGTGTGCACGTCGAGCGTCGTGGAGCCGGCGGCGAAGCCGACCACCACGAAGCGCGTCCGGATCTGGCCCGACGGCGTGTCGGCCCACTGCGGCGCGTCGTACAGCTCCTCGGCGTGGCCGAGCCAGGCCCCGGCGATCGACGGATCGCGCGATCGGATCGTCGCCGCGCCGCACGTCTCGTCGCCGGGTTGGTAGACGCCGTAGGTGCACTCGAAGGCCAGGGCCACGCCCCGCGAGAGGGTGATCCGGTCACGGTCGTCGAGCTCGGCGGTGCGCGAGGGAGGGGGCGGTGTGATCGCGTCGAAGATGGTGTCGGCGCAGCCGGCGGACACGGCCGCGAGCGCGAGCGCCGGCGCGATCGCCACGCGCGCCCTCATGGCAGCACCACCAGGTCGAGCGAGGTCTCGCGCTCGAAGGCGCGCACGGTGAGGGTGGCGCTGCCCGGGCCGCGGGCCACCAGGCGCCGTCGCCGCGGGTTGCCGTCCTGCAGCACGGCGACCGCGTCGGAGCTGGTGCTCCACTCCGCGGTTTGCTCGCCGAGCAGGCGATTCACCCCCCGGTAGGGGGCGACCGCGAGCAGGAGCTCGTCGCCGGGCAGGAGCTCCACCGTGCCGGACAGCGCCTCGCCGTCGCGCTGGAGCGCGATGCGGTCGGGGGTCTCGACCCAGATGTGGAGGAAGTCGACCGCCACGTCGTCCTGGGTCAGGAGCACGAGCGCCGAGACGCCCGGGGTCTGGGCGCGGAGCTGGTTGCCGGCCACCTCGACCACCGACGGATCGGCCGAGAGCAGCTTGAACGAGGGCGTGCCGGTGCCAGGGATGTCGAGGTTGATCGACAGCGCCTGCACGCCGCCGGACGCGATGGGCGCGTCGAGCCCGGCCTGGAGGCAGGCGACGTCGTCCTCCTCGCAGTCGGGCGTGAACACCGAGTGACGAAGCGCACCCTCGGTGCCACACGCGGCGCAGAGCGCGAGCGCGGTCGGGAGCAGAGTTGATGAGTGCATGGACCCGCGCTCGAGCAGAGGACGTGCCACGTCGAGAACGGCGCGAGATCGCGTGGTGCGCCGGCTGGATTCGCGACACGGCTGTCGCGGAATCCGTATGAACGACGCGCCCCCGGCGTCAGGCCGCCGACACGAGCGCCGCGCCCGGGCCGGCGTTGTCGTGCCACGCGTACGGCATCGCAGGCCCGAGGTGGAGCGCGCACCAGGAGCGGGCGTCGACGATGATCACGCCGGCGACGGAGTCGGGCGCGAGCGAGCGCAGCTGCTTGAGCGCATCCTTGGCCGCCGAGCGCGGGTTGGCGCCGTCGTGGATGCGGGCGGCGATCTCGTGGGCGAGGGCGATGCGGAACGCGGCGTCGCCGCAGCTCGTCGAGACCGCGACCTTGCCGTCGGCCCACGTGCCGATGCCGGGGACCGACGAGTCGTCGACGGCGCCCGGCCGCCGGAAGACGGTGCCGCCCGCCGACGTCGCCGACGCGAAGCCGCCGTTGCGATCGAGCGCCACGGCGCCCACGCCGCCGCCGTCGGTCCTGGGCGCGCCCGCGCGCACCTCCTGCCACTGCGCCTGGGCGCGCGGCGTCACCAGCGCGCCGTGCGCCACCGGCTGCATCCCGATCTCGGTCGCGAACGCCATCGCCGCCTGGCCGGCGAGGACGGCGTGCTCGCCGCGCTCGAGCAGCGCGCGCGCCACGATGATCGGCGCGGCCAGGTTGGGCGCGGCGACGATGCCGCCGGTGCGCCGGGTCGCGCCGTCCATCACCGAGGCGCAGGTCTCGACCGTGCCGTCGCGCGTGAGCGCCGAGCCGGTGCCCGCGCCGAACTCGACGTCGTCCTCGAGCAAACGCACGGCCGCGACGACGGCGTCGAGCGCCGACGCGCCGCGCTGCAAGAGCCCCTCGCCGGAGGCCGCCGCGGCGCGCACGCCCGCGAGCAGACGATCGGCACGATCGGGCGCGACCGGCCCGGCTCCCCCGTGGACGACGATCATGGAGGCGAGTTTAGAAGTAGCCCCAGCGCCACGTCGAGCGCAGGCACAGCGAGAACGTCGTCGTGTCCCGCGCGAACCCGGTGAGGCTCCCCGCCAGCCCCCACGACCGATCACGCCCGCGCAGCCAGTCGACGCCGCCGGCGAGCTCGAGCACCGGCTCGACGCCGGTCTCGAACGGCCCGCCCGAGCGCACGATGCCGCCCACGCCCACCGCGACGTACGGCACGTAGCGGAGGACGTCGACGCGATACGAGAGTCCCACGGTCACGAGCCCCGTCGTCGCGGTCCCGCCGCCGCCGTACAGCGCGCCGGCGCCGTGCACGCGCCAGGCGGCGTAGTCGCCGAGGCCACGTTCGTAGGTCGCCGCGAGCGTGCCCCCGGCGGTCGGCCGCAGCGTCTCGTCCTCGTCCTCGTTCGGCGTCGCGTAGGTCGCGTAGCCCACGGCCGCCGAGACGGCGTTCTCGCCGTCGCCGGCCCACGCGTGCCCCCAGACGCTCGCCACGAGCCCGAGACCGACCGCGACGCGTGCGCTCACGAGGGCAGCATGACGCGCCGACCGCCGGCCAGGCAACCGGTTCACGCGTCGCAAAGTCTCAAGATCACACCCTCCCGGCCCCTCCTGGCGGTTTGACCGTCTCTCGCCCGGGTGTTACACCCCCGCACGCTCATGGCCAGCAAAGAAGAAGAGCACGACCCGACCCTCGGACCTCAGGTGCAGGCCGTCCACATCGGCGGCGAGTCGCTGCTCGATCGACTCATCCCGCACATGAAGAAGATCGTCGTGCTCGCCATCGGCGGCACGGTCGTCCTCTGCATCTTCTTCGGCGTGCGCTGGTGGAAGCACCGCAAGGCCGAGCAGGCGACGAACCAGCTCGCGCTCGCGCTCGAGCGCGGCTCGGTGATGGTCATCCCTGGCTACGAGCCGGACCCGGCCGACGCCACGTCGAAGGACATCCCGACGACCTACGGCAGCTACGCCAAGCGCGCCGAGGAGACGCTCGCGGGGCTGCAGAAGGCCGGGCAGGTGCGCGGCGCCGCCTCGCTCTACGAGGCCCAGCTCCTCGTGCAGACCGGCAAGCTCGACGAGGCGCTCGCGATCTACAAGCGCGTCGGCGCCGGCACGTCGACCGACGCCGCCGTCGCGCGCGAGGGCGTCGGGGTCGTCCTCGAGACCAAGGCGTCGACCGCCCAGGACAAGGCCGAGCAGCAGCGTCTCCTCGAGGAGGCGCTCGCCGCGTACCGGGCGGTCCAGGCCGACGACGCCGGCCCGCGCCGCGACTACGCGCTCTACCACGAGGGCCGCGTGCTCGAGTCGATGGGCAAGACCTCCGACGCCGTCGCCGTCCTCCAGAAGGCGCTCGTCGTCGCGCCCGAGACCCAGCTCAAGCCGCTCATCGAGCAGCGCCTCGCCGCGCTCGGCGCGGGGGAGCCGCTCACGCCGTGAGCTCGGCCCGCCTGGTCGCCGCGGCGCTCTCGGCGGCGCTCGCCGCGTCCGTCGCCGCGGCCGGCGCCGGCTGCGTCTCGAATCCGTCGGCGGCGCGCGATCCCGATCTCGGCCGGCCCTTGCTCCACCTGCGCTGGCGCGTCGTGACGAGCGACCGCGCGCGCGAGGTCAAGCCGCAGGAGTTCGCGAGCATCACGCGCGTGGGTGACCACGTGTACACGGGCTCCGCGGGCGGCCGGTTCTTCTCGCTCTCGGCGCTCGACGGCAAGGTCCGCTGGCAGGAGCGTATCGGCTCGGTGAGCTCGCGGCCCGCGGTCGCCGGCACGCTCCTCTACGTCGGCACCGACGACGGCGAGCTGGTCGCGCTCGACATGCAGACCGGCAAGCAGGCGTGGAAGCACGAGGGCCGCGGCCCCGTGCTCGAGTCCCCGGTCGTCGTCGACGACATGATCATCTACGCCAACGAGGCCGACCAGGTGTACGCGCTCGACGCGCGCAAGGGCACGCTGCGGTGGACGTACAAGGGCGAGACGCCCGAGGAGTACACGCTGCGCGGCCACGCCGGGGTCACGGTCGCGGGCGAGCTCGCATACACCGGCTTCGCCAACGGCACGATGGTCGCGCTGCGCGTGAAGACCGGCTCGGTCGCGTGGCTGACGACGCTCAAGGGCGACAGCGATCGCTTCGTCGACGTCGACGGCACGCCCGTCGTGCTCGGCGACACCGTCTACGTGACGTCATCGTCGGGCGGCGTGTGGGCGATCGACAGCACCACCGGGCTGGTGCGCTGGCGCATGACCCTCGAGGGCACGACCCCGTCGGCGAGCGTCGGCGCCGCCGGCGGCCTCGCCACCGACGGCGAGCGCCTCTACGTCGCCGCCGCCGACCTCGGCATCTACGCCCTCGATCTCGACGGCAACATCCTCTGGCGCCAGGGCACGCGCGGCGGCGGTGAGCCGGCGACGCCGATCGTCACCGACGACCTCATCGTCTACGCGCTCGCCGACGCTGGCGTGTTCATCGCCGACAAGCGTACGGGCGAGCTCTACGAGTACTTCGATCCGGGCGACGGCGTGAGCGGCGACCCGACGGTCATCGACGAGCAGGAGCTCTACGTGCTCTCGAACCGCGGGGTCCTGTACGCGATGGACTTGAGGGAGCTCTGAGCGCGCCGTGGGCGCGCCCAGAGCTCCGGCCTCGGGCCTCGGGCGTCAGGCCTCGGGAAGAGAAGAAAAACGAAGGGCCTCAGGTTGTAGCCTGAAGCCCTCTTCGTTGTTCCGGAGGCCCGAGGCCCGAAGCCCGAGGCCTGCCGGTCAGGCGATCGCCTGACCGGCGATCACCCGTATCCGCCCTGCGGAGGGTAGCCGCCGCCACCGCCCTGCGGAGGATAGCCGCCGCCCTGCGGGGGGTAACCGCCACCCTGCGGAGGATAGCCGCCACCCTGCGGGGGATAGCCGCCACCTTGCGCGGGCGGGTAGCCACCGCCCTGCGGAGGATAGCCGCCGCCCTGCGCCGGCGGGTAACCACCGGCGGGAGCCGACGGCATCGCCGGACGGACGGGCTCGGTCCAGCCCGACAGCTTGCCGTGACGGAGCAGCGCGATGCCGGCGCCCGCGCCGAAGACAGCGAGCATCGACAGGTTGCGCGAGATGTCCGTGCGCCAGCCCTTGGCGAAGAAGATCGAGTCGATGAGGGCGGTCAGCGCGATGGCCGCGGCGACGCCGTTGCCCAGGCCGAAGAGGCCCATCGCATAGCGCTCGACCTGCGGCTCGGTCGCGTTGTTGGTGCGCGGGAGGAAGAGCAGGCCGAAAGCACCGGCGATGGCGCCGCCCGACACGATGCCGGCGAGGGCACCCTTGATCTGGCTGAAGCCTCCCTTGAACCCGCCGAACACGAACCAGATGAGACCGAACGCGCTGATGAGGACCATGGTCGCGCCGGCGACGATGAAGCCCCAGATCACCAGCTTCGTGCCCAGCTGCTTGTCGTCCTTGGATGGCCGGTTCTCTCGGCGATCCCAGAAGGCGGCGAACCAGTAGCCGAAGATGACGAAGAACGGGATGAACACGAGTGCTCCCAGGCTCTCCATCGCACCGAACATCATTCCCATAGGTTCCATGCTGCTCTCCTGTTCGAATTCGCCACCGACGTCGCGCTTCTTGCACGCCGCGCCGAGGAGCGCGAGCGTGATCGCGGGCGCGAGACCGGCAATACGCTTCCAGCCGTCCGACCCGGACCGCGGATGTGTGCCCCTCATCGCGGAACCGAGCCTACACCGGATCCACGAAGGGGGGGCCTGGTCGGGCGATCAAATAACCCTGGAGGTAATCACACCCGAGATCGGTCAGGACCTCGGCCTCCGCCTTGGTCTCGACCCCCTCGCCGATGACGCGGACGCCGCTCTCCCGGCAGAGGGACACCACCGACGAGACGAGGCGCTGCTTCACCGGGTGCGAGTCGAGATCACGCACCAGGGACATGTCGAGCTTCACGAAGTCGGTGTCGAGCGGCGTGAGGTGGCCCATCCGCGCGTGGCCGCCGCCGAGGTCGTCGACGGCGATCGCGTAGCCGACCTCGCGGAGCTCGGCGACCCGATCGGCGAGCCCCTCGATCCCCTCGAGCGAGCTGCGCTCCGTGATCTCGAGGACCACGCGCCGCGCGATCCGGGTGAGCCCGGTGAACGGCGATGTCAGGGTCGGGTCGAACAGGTCGCGGACGTGCAGGTTGACGAACACCAGCCCGCGCTCGGCCGCCGCCTTCGAGAACTCGGTGGCGACCTGGGCGCGCGCCATCCGGCCGAGCTGCGTGGTCCGCTCCAGCCGCTCCGCGGCGTCGAGGATGAGCCCGACGTGCGTGAGCTGCGGATCGCGCGAGCGCATGAGCGCCTCGTAGCCGAAGATCGCGTGCTCCCTGGCATGCACGATCGGCTGGAACGCCATCCAGATGTGGTTCTCTCTGATCGCGCGGTCGAAGGCGACCTCGAGCTCCTCGAGGCCCATCTCCGGCTTGTCGGGCGGCGAGCCCGCCGGTGCTCCCATCGAGCCGACGATATCAGAGGCAGCGGCGCAGGTGCTCGCGGAAGTCGCCGACCACCGCGGACGCGGCGTGCCCGTCGTAGTGCCGCTCGATCCAGTCGCCGCTCACCGGCAGCTCCAGCGTCAGGCGATACGTCATCAAGCAGGCGCGATGCGAGAGCGGCTGGAAGCGCGCCTCGCCGTCGACGCGGATGCTGCCCGCGCGCGACGACTGCCACATCACGGTGAGATCTTCCGGGTGGTACTGGTAGTGGAGGACGTAGCCGATCGTCGCGCGATCGAACGCGGCGCGGAACGACACCTTGGAGGGCCGGCCGTCGAGCCCGCGCTCGAGCACGTGCGCCGCCTGGATCACCGACAGCCAGCGCGGCGTCTCACCGGTGTCCGCGAAGATCTCGTACGCCACGTGCGCTCGCACCGGCAGGGTGGCGGCGACCTCGGTGGTGGCCGAAGGGAACGCGGCGTTCGCAGCGCGAACCAGCTCGGACGTGGCGAGGGCGAGAGCGGGCATCGTGACCTCCGTGCCTTCCCCTTCAGCAACCGGGGTGCCGGACCGAGCCCGGGTCAGGCCAGGCGATCGCGCCCCAAGGTTCCGGGCGCTTGCCGCACAGCGTCGCGCCCGGACGGATGGCTCCCCGAGTAGCCTGGAGGAGCCGGCCGCCTGGGACTGTCGTCGCTGGCGACAGTCCCGGGCTCCTCCTCCGGCTCGTCGGGATCCCCGTCGTGCTCCGCCAGCCAGCGCACGGTGATGCCGTCGGCGCGCAGGTCGTCGAGCTGGTCGACCCGCGCGACGAAGCGCCGGGACTGGGCCGCGAGTGCCACCCGGCTCTGCACGTTGAGGCGCGCGAACACCAGCTTGAGGTGCTTCTTGACCGTGTTGGGCGAGATGGTCAGGACGCTGGCCATCTGCTGCGTGGTGAGGCCGCGCGTCGTGAGGTGCACGACCTCGCGCTGGCGCCGGGTCAACCGCGCGAAGGACTCGGTGAGCGGCGACGAGAAGCCGAGCTCGGCGAGGCGCACCGAGACGTGCGTGCAGATCGCGCCGAGCCGCCGGCGCAGCTCCTGGGTCGGCGGCGTGACGATCGCGAAGCGCAGCGCGCCGAGCAGGGCGCCGTCACCGATGATCGGGCCGACCAGCTCGTCCTCGCCGGCGGGGTCGACGTCGAGGCTCGCGATCGTCGTCCACGACGTGCGCACCGCCGTGAGGCACGGGTCGCGCCGGTGCCCGCCGCGCATGTACGACGCGAGGCGTGTCTCCTCGACCGGCATGCTGGTCGCGCACACGAGCGGGACGCCCTGCGCCGTGTAGAGCTCGAGCGTGGCGCCAGCCGCGCCGAGCGCGGCCACCGCTTCCACGAAGATGGTGCGCGCCACCGCCACCAACGTCTCGGCCTGTCGAAGTGATCGGACCACGTGCTCCATCGTCGACCTCGTCGGCGGCCGACACTGCAACCGCCTTGCCTCGGGTAGGACGGCACCCGGGCTCGATCCGTCACGGGCGTCACAGCGACGGAATCGGAGTGGCGCGATCGCCACGGGTATCCGATCGGGTGCCATGTCGCGGTACCCGGCCAGGTACCGAACGATCACGGCGACATGTCAGAGGACGGTGAAGGTCGCGCACGGCGAGGTGAAGGTTCGACGGCGCCGGAGCTCGACGTCCGTCGCGTGGAGATCGTCGGGCGTGTCGATCTCGGTGGCATACCAGTCGCCGATGTCGACCGGCCACAGCTCGTAGCCGTCGTCGTCGATCATCTGCTGCACGGCCGCGTCGTTGTACTCGTTCACCAGCCCGCGGCCGACGACGCGCTCCTCGAGCGCGGCGAAGAAGCGCGCCGACGCGGCGGCCGAGAAGCGGTTGATGCCGATCGACTCGCCGGCGGCGGTGCGGGGATCGGCCTCCTTGGCGCAGCGCCGCACGCGCCCGCGCTCGTCCACGACGACCTTCATCTCCTCGGCGCCGAGCGTGGTCGACGGGCGCAGCGCGAGGCAGTCGGCGCGCGCGCTGGTCACCACGGCCGCGAGCACCTCGCGATCGCAGACGATGTCGGCGTCCATGAGGAGGAACGGCTGGCCATCGACGTGCGGACGGGCCAGGAGCGTCGAGTAGCCGTTGTTCGTGCGATCGAAGGCGTCGTTGTGGACCGACGCCACGTCGAGCGGGAGACGCCAGGCCGCGACGGCCGCGTCGAGCTGCGCCGCGCGGTAGCCGGTCACGAGCACGACCTCGTCGATGTCGACGGCCGCGAGGTGCTCGAGCGAGCGGCGCAGGATCGGCGCGCCCCCGACCTCGAGCAGACACTTCGGAATCGACTCGGTGAGCGGACGCAGTCGGGTCGCGGCGCCGGCGGCGAGGATCACGGCTTTCATGCGCAACCGCACGTGCAAGCCGCTGGCCTGCGCCTTGCTCGGACGACGTCCATGCCCTTGCGCACCACGCCACGCGCGCGCCTCACGCTGTTCACGCCCGGCCCCGTGGAGATCCCGACGATCGTGAACGACTATCTGATCGATCCGCCGTGCAACTACCACCGGCAGGACGGGTTCAAGGACATGTTCGCCGCCAATCAGCGCGACGTGAAGGCGCTGCTCGGCCTCGAGCGCCCCGGCGACGTCGACGTGACGTTCCTGCTCGCCTCGGGCACGGGCACCAACGAGGCGTGTCTGCGCGCGCTCGCCGCGCTGGGCAAGGGCGTGATCATCGAGAACGGCTTCTTCGGCCAGCGCCTCGCCGAGCAGGCGCGGCGCGGCGACATCGATCACCTGGTCTACCGCGCGCCGCACGACGTCCCGCTCGACGTGGCGCGGCTCGACGAGTTCCTGGCCACGCAGCGCGACCTGCGCTGGGCGTACGTCGTCACCCACGAGACCCGCGCCACGCTCAGGAACCCGCTCGTCGGGATCGGGCAGACCTGCAAGCGTCACGGGCTGCGGGTCGGCGCCGACTGCGTGTCGAGCGCGTTCGCGTACCCGCTCGAGCTCGAGGCGGCGGGCGTCGACCTGGCGGTCGCCACCACGTCGAAGGCGCTCATGAGCGTCCCCGGCCTCGGCATCGTGCTGGCGCGCAAGGACATGATGGACGAGCTGCGCGCGGCGGCGAAGGGCGACACCTACTACCTCGACCTCGTCGGCGAGCACGACAAGCAGGAGAAGGAGCTCGCCCCGCGCTTCGGCCAGCCGGTCCAGCTCCACGCGGCCGTGCGCGGCGCGTGCCTGCACCTGCGCTCGATCGGGATCGACGCGCACATGCACCGGATCCGCGTCCAGCTCGAGGACATCACGCGGCACCTCGAGGGGCTCGGCGTCACCGCCATGCTCGCCCCCGAGCACCGCGGCTGGGTCGCCGGCAACTTCCTCCTCCCGCCGGGGATGCTCTACCCCGAGCTGACCCGGCTCATGGCCGACGAGGGCTTCTACATCCTCTACGGCGCGATCGAGGACCCGCGGCAGTTCCAGGTGTGCACGATGGGCGACCTGTCGGCCGCCGACGTCGACGGCCTCAAGACCGCCTTCACGCGCGTCCTCGGGCGCGACGTGCGCGCGGTCGCGTAGCGCCATGTCCGGCCGCGCCGACATCGTCGCGATCGTCCTCGCCGCTGACGGCCGCGAGCCCGTGATCGCCGGGCTCACGCCGAGCGAGCGGGCGCGGCGGGTGGTCGAGCGCGCGGGGATCTCCGCGGCCCGCGTTCGCGTGGTGCGCACCACGGGGGAGCTCGCCGCGATCTCCCTCGGCGACGCCGCCCGCGTGCTCGTCGTCCGCGGTCGCCGCCAGCTCGTGTCGGCGACGCTCCTCGAGCCGCTTCACCTCGACGCTCCCGGCGCGCGCGTCGCGCTCGCCGGCGACGGCGTCGACGCCGGCGCGCTCCTGGTCGGTCGCGACCAGGCCGGGCCGGTCCTCGCGGCGCTCGGACGCTCGCTCGAATGCGACCTCGCCGTGGTCGGCGGCGCGGCCGGCGCCGACCCGATCACGGTCGACGAGCGGGCCCGGCATCCGGCCGGAACGCCCGCCGAGGTGCGCGCGGCGCGGGCGTGGCAGTGGCAGGTCGTGCACAAGCCCCTCGACGCCTTCCTGACCCGTCGCTTCTGGCGACCGGTCGCGCGACCGCTCACCGCGCTCGCGCTCCGCTTGCCGTTCACGCCCAACATGATCAGCGTCGCCTGCATCGCCACGTCGATCGCCGGCGGCGTCATCGCGGCGGGCGCGGGATGGAGCCAGCACGTCCTGGGGCTCGCGATCTGCTTCTTCGCCTCCGCGCTCGACAACGTCGACGGCGAGGTCGCGCGGCTGCGCCTCCAGGCCTCGCGCCTGGGCGGCTGGCTCGACACGATCGGCGACGACGTCGCGCGCTTCGCCCTCATCGGCGGCATCTTCGTCCACGTCGCCGGCGAGCACCCGGGCTGGCCGGTGCTCGAGGCGGGCGCCGCCACCGTCGCGCTCACCGCGCTCTCGTGTGGGTTGCTCTACTGGTGGTGTGTCTTCGTCGGCAAGACGCCCAACAACCAGGAGTACGCCGCGGTCCTCGGCGCCGCGCCCCACGCCCGCGGGCGGGCAGGGTGGCGTCAGCGCGTCGCGGACCTCGGCGCGGCCGCGGCGCGCCGCGACTTCATCGACCTCGGCGTGGTCGCGCTCGGCGTGCTCGGGCTCTCCGAGCTCTCGGCGCTCGGCCTCGCGGTCGGCTCCATCGTCGGCACCGCCGTCATCGTGCCCAACCACCTGCGCATCGTGCGCGCGCGCCGCGCCGCGCGGCTGCCCGCCTCCGCGGAGCTCGCCCGTGGCTGACCCCCGCCTCAGCGTCGTCGTTCGCTCGTTCAACCGGCTGCCGGCGCTGTGCGAGCTGCTGGCGCTCTTGCTCGCGCAGGACCACGACTCGTTCGAGATCGTCGTCATCGACCAGAGCACGGAGCGTCCGACCGACGCGCAAGCCCGACTCGACCGGCTCGGCGGCGATCCACGGCTCCACGTCCACCACTTCCCGCCGCTGGGCGGCGCCCGCGCGCGCAACGAGGGCGTGGCGCGCACCCGCGGCGAGATCGTGGTGTTCATCGACGACGACGATCTGCCGGTGGGCGCCGGCTTTCTCGCCGCGATGGAAGCGTCATTCACGGGACCGGAGATCCTGGGGGTCACCTGTCGGCACTCCTGGGAAGACGACCGGCCCATCTCGTTCGTCTATCGCGCGCTCGCGCGCCGGCTCTGCATGCGCTTCTCGCCGCTGCTTCGCATCCCCCACAACTTCCCCCGGCACGACGAGCTCGTGCCCCGGGTCGACTACGTGCACGGCACCGGCGGCGCGTACCGGCGCGAGGTCTTCGCGCGGGTCGGCGGCTGGGACGAGGACACGCCGATCGAGGACGAGACCTCGCTCGGCCTGCGCCTCGGCGCCGCGCTGCGACCCGGCGAGCGGCTCGTCTTCGACCCACGCGCCCACCTACGACGCCGCTTCGACGTGGCCGGCGGTCTGGGCAAGCGCGCGCAGCCACCGTCCGGCTACTTCCGGCGCTTCATGACGTTCGTGCACCGCGTCCTCGGCCGCTACCACCCGTGGCGCGTGCGCGCGCTCTATCCGCTCTACGTCGTGACCGCCTGGAGGTGGACCGTCGCGTGGATGTGGGACGACTCGCCGGCCCACGCCACGGTGCCGCGCAAGCTGTGGGGCACGCTCGCGTTCACCGCGACGCTGCCGGCGCACGCGCTGCGCTCCCTCGGCGAGCCGCTGGGGCGTCGGCCGGGGAGCGGCGAGTCGTTGCGCGCGCGCATGGGCTGACGCCGGGCGCCGGAGCTCAGCGGTTCTTCCAGACCGGCGGGCGCTGGGCGGCGTAGGCGGCGATCGCCTCCTGCGCATCCTCGCTGGCGAGCACGGCCTCGAGCGCGGCGCGGCCGCGGGCCAGACCATCGCCGAGCTCCTCGCCGAGCCCCAGGCGAAAGGCCGGAAGGCCGAGCCGCAGGGCAGAGGGGCTCCGCTGCGCCAGCGCCCGCACGATCACGAACGCCTCGATCTCGAGCTGGTCCGGGTCGAACAGCTTCTGCACGAGCCCGAGCCCCAGCGCCGCGCGCGCGTCGATCGGCTGACCGAGCAGCGCCAGCTCGAGCGCCCGCCGCGGCCCGATCGCGCGCCCGAGGGCCGCCAGCGGGACCGCCGGCCACAGGCCACCCTTGAGCTCCGGCATCCAGAAGCGCGCGCGGCTCGACGCGACCGCGAGATCGCACGCGGCCACCAGCGCCATGCCCGCCGAGTGACACTCGCCCTGGACCACGCCGACGATCGGCCGCGGCAGCTCGCGCATCACCTGGAAGAGCGCCGCGCCGTCCCGCGGCGGCAAGAGCGACGGCGCGCCGACCCGCAGCACCGTGGCCATGTCGCCGGCCACCGAGAACGCCGGCCCCTCGGCGGCGAGCACGACCACGCGCACGTCGTCGTCCGCCGCCGCCGCCGTCATCGCATCGCAGAGCTCGCCGCAGGTCTGGCTGTCGAGCGCGTTGCCGGCGTCCGGACGATCGACGCGTAACCAGGCCGTACCTTCGTCGCGCCGCACCTGGATCGTGGTGTAAGCCCCGGACACGAAAGCGAACATATCAGCCTGGCGGTGCCACGCTGAGTTGACATAAGATCGATTCTGCGACGTGACTTGATAGACCGTCCACGGACCACGGGCGTCATCATGAGACGTGCCGCGTCGCCCAGCCGCCGTCCTGCTGGTCGCGGCCGCCGCGTGCGGAACCACGTCTGCGCCGCCCCAGCCGCCGCCGTCTTCGCCGAGTGTCGCCGCGCCCGCGCCCGATGAGGCGGCGCCCCGGCCCGCTGCGGCGCCGTGTCCCGACGACCTCGTGCGCCAGAACCTCATGGCGATGGCCTCCCAGGGCACGGCGCTGCCGGCGCACGTCGGCCCGGACGCCGCGCGGGAGATCTTCGCGGACCTCGATCGCCAGCCGGCCGCGTACCTCGACCGGTTCGAGTGCTGGTACGTGTCGCGGACGCCGGCGCCCGGATACGAGTCGATGTTGCTCGCGGTGCCGCTGTGGCGCCTGCACCGGCACGACGCCGCGCGCGTGGCCCGGCTCGCGGCCCGTGTCGTGCTCCGGTACGAGGAGCTGTCGCGCACGCCGCCGGATCCGGCGGTCGACCCACACTTCGCCTCGCGCGTCCGCGACCGCGTCGCCGCCATGAGCTTTCTCCGCGACGGGCTCGACGTCCCGGCCGGCCCGCGCTGGCGGCCGGTCACCGGCTTCGCCAGCTGCCTCACGACGTCGCCCGACGGCGTCCTCGCCGCCATCCGCGTCACCCGCGATTGCTCCTGCGGCGAGACGCTGTCGTGCACGGCGTCCGCCGGCGCCGGCGGCGCCCTGGTGCTGTCGGTCGCGTACGACCCGGACGCGCCCGCGATCTGCACCGACTGCTACCCGACCTCCACGAGCTGCACGCTGCCGGCGGGCCTGCCCGCATCGGCGCTGCCGGCGCCCTGCCGGCCCTGAGCACGCTCGGGCGCGCTCAGCCGCCCATCGCCTCGTCGCCGATGAGCAGCCGCGCCGCCGACAGCAGGTTGATGTCGGTCGTGCCGGCGCCGAGCTCGAGGAGCTTGGCGTCGCGCGCCAGCTTCTCGAGGTGGTACTCCTCCATGTAGCCGTAGCCGCCGTGGATCTGGACGGCGGTGAGCGCGGCGTCGACCGCGAGCTGCGAGCACTGGGCCTTGGAGGCGTTGACGAAGGCCGCGTCGTGCACCTTGTTCTTCTGCATCCAGGCCAGCCGGAAGACCACGTTCTCGACCGTACGCAGCTTCAGGTAGAGGTCGGCGATCTTGAGCTGCACGGCCTGGAACGCGCCGATCGCCCGCCCGAACTGGCGACGCTGGCGCACGTACTCGACGCTCTGGTCGTAGCAGCGCTCGATGATGCCCCAGGCCATCGCGGGCACGCCCGAGCGCTCGCTGCCGAGGCTCTCCTTGGTGTCCGCCCGTCCGGCGCGGCCCTTCTCCCGGCCACCGAGCAGCCGCTCGCCGCCGACCTCGACGTCGTCGAAGAAGATCTCCGACGTCGGCGAGTCGCGCATGCCCATCTTCTTGAACGGCGCGCCCACCGTGAACCCGGGCATGCCCTTCTCCAGCACGAACGTGGCGACGCCCTGCTGCTCGCGCGGCTCGCCGCGATCGATGCGCGCGTAGACGACGAAGAGATCGGCGCCCGGGCCGTTGGTGATGAAGGTCTTCGAGCCCTTGAGCACGTAGCCCGCCGACGGATCGTCGCCCTTGGGCCGCGCCGTCGTCGTCATCGAGCCGAACGCGTCCGAGCCGGCGCCCGGCTCGGTCAGGCACCAGGAGCCGATCTTGTCGACCGTGACCAGCGGCAGCGCCCAGCGCTCGACCTGATCGGCAGTCCCCTTCTGCAGGATCGCGCCGCCGGCGAGGCCCATCGACACGCCCCAGCCCATGGCGAAGCCCGGCGACACCCGCGACAGCTCCTTGATGAAGACCGCCATCATCATCGGTTCGCCGCCGAGCGAGCCGCCCAGGCCGCCGCCCGCCTCCGGTTCCTTGCCCTCGGCCTCGGCCGCGCGCAGCTTGCCGATCCGCTTCTTCACCGCCGCCTCCGCCATCGCCGCGAGGCCGAACGTCTTCGCCATGTCGCGCATCAGCGGGAACGGCGGCTCGACCCCGGCCTCGAGCGCGGGGATGCGCGGCGCGAGCTTGGCCTCGCACCACTGCCGCACCATCTTCTCGACCATCCGGCTCTGCTCGTCGAGTGCAAACATGTCGCCTCCTCGCCTCGACGGTAGCACCGCGACGCCCGGGCCCCGCCCCCGCCGCCTTTCATCCCATTTCCGTCAGCGGAACGGGCCGTTCGCCGGCGTCTCGGCGAGCCGCTTCGCGAACGCGCCGTCGGGGTGCGCCTTCGCCAGCCCGGCCGCCCGCGCCGCGCGCGCGCCGTGCTCGTCGCCCCGCGCGGCGAGCACGCGCGCCAGGAGCTCGTGGGCGGCGGCGCTCTCGGGCTGCATCGTCACCCGCGCTCTCGCCGCGTTCTCGGCGCCGTCGATCGATCCGGCGGCCAGCGCCGCCACCGTCATGACCGCGAGCCGCTCGATCCGCACCGCGTCCTCGAAGCCTCCGGCGGGCAGCGCGTCGCACGCCGCGCCGAGCTCGGTCACCTGCTGGCGCAGGGCGACCACCTCTCGCGGCTCGAGCCCCCCGCGCTCGAGCCGCGCGAACGCGTCGTGCAGCGCGTAGAGGATGGAGTCGACGCCCGCGAGCTGCGCCGGCTCGAGCGTCGCCAGCGTGGCGAGCGCCTCCACGTGGCTGCCCTGATCGATGAGGAACGCGGCCAGGTTGAGCGCGTCGGCCACGTTGCGCGCGGGCGCCGCGATCGTGCGCAGCGCGAGCACGCCGGTCTCGAGGTCTTCCAGCGCGGACGCGGCGGCGGCGACGCGGCGCAGGCCCTCCGGGCGATCGCGCTCGAGCTCGATGGCCGCGCGCAGGAGCGGCCGGGCCCGGGCGTAGGGCGCGCGCTGACCGAGGTGGCCGACCTGGGCCAGGATCGCGTCCGCGAAGTAGCTGCGCCCGGCGCCCGCGTGCTCCTCGTCGTCGAGGATCTGGGTGCACAGCCCGAGGCACTCGTCGCAGACATAGACGCTCGGTCCGGCGATGAGCTTGCGCACCTCGCGGCGATGCTTGCCGCAGAACGAGCAGCTCAGATCGGGATCGTCGGCGGGGTCCTTCTTCTCCCGCCCGAGCACCCGCTTCAGCCACGACATGGCGCGTTCGCTACCGGAGCCGATCGCCGAGCCGCGCGACCTCGTCGTCCGACAGGCCGCTCGCCGCCTCGATCGTCACGCTCGCCGCCCGGCCGGTGCCGACCTCGGTGGCGTCGACGTGCAGGATGCCGTCGGCGTCGAGGCTGAACGCGACCTCCACGCGCGTCGCGCCCCGCGGGCCCACCTTCAGATCGCCGAGGACGAAGCGCCCGAGGCGGCGGTTCTTCGACGCCCGCTCCGACGGGCCCTGATAGACCTCGATCGCCACGAACGTCTGGTTGTCCTCGGTCGTCGCGAACACCTTGCGCTCGCGCGTCGGGATGCTGGTGTTGGCCGGGATGATGACGCTCATCCGGTCACCCGCGGTCTTCACGCCGACATCGTGTGGCGTCACGTCGAGGAGCACCACCTCCTGCAGCTCGCCGCCGATGATCCCCGAGTGCACCGCCGCGCCCATCGCCACGCTCTCGTCGGGGTTCACCGACTTGTGAGGCTGCTTGTGGAAGATCTCGATCACCCGGTCCTGCACCGCGGGCATGCGGGTCATGCCCCCGACCAGCAGCACCTGATCGATGTCGGCGGCGGTGCAGCGCGCGCCCTCGAGGGCGATCTGGCACGGCGCCTGGAGCCGGGTGAGCAGGTCCTTGCACGCCCGCTCCAGCTCGCCGCGCGACAGCGTGCGCGTGAGGTGCATCGGCCCGGCGGGCCCGATCGCGATGAACGGCAGGTTGACGTCGGTGTTCATCGACGACGACAGCTCGATCTTCGCCTGCTCCGCCGCCTCCTTGAGCCGCTGCAGCGCGACCGCGTCGCTGCGCAGATCGATGCCCTGCGCCGCCTGGAACTCGGCGGCGAGCAGCTCGATGAGCGCGCGGTCGAAGTCGTCGCCGCCGAGCGTGGTGTCACCGCTGGTCGCGAGCACCTCGAACACGCCGTTCTCGATCGCGAGGATCGAGATGTCGAACGTGCCGCCGCCGAGATCGAAGACGGCCACGCGCTGATCGGCGCGGTGGTGCACGCCGTAGGCGAGCGCCGCCGCCGTCGGCTCGTTGAGGATCGCGCGCACCTGGAGGCCGGCGATCGCGCCCGCGTCCTTGGTCGCCTGCCGCTGCACGTCGTCGAAGTACGCGGGGACGGTGATCACCGCCTCGCTGATCGTCTCGCCGACGTAGTCCTCGGCGACGCGGCGCATCTTGGCCAGGATGTGCGCCGAGATCTCCTGCGGCGAGCGCGGCTGGCCGTCGATCGCGACCCAGGCGTCGCCGTTCTTCGCCGGCACGACCTTGTACGGCATGAGCGCCAGCACCCGCTGCACGTCGGGATCGGTGGTCTTGCGACCGATGAGGCGCTTGGCCCCGAACACCGTGCGCGACGGGTTGGTGACCATCTGCCGCTTCGACGCCGCGCCGACGATCACGTCGCCGTCGGCGTTCCACGACACCATGGACGGGGTCGTGCGCCCGCCCTCCTGGTTGTGGATGACCACCGGCTCCCCTGCCTCGAGCACGGCGACGCACGAGTTCGTCGTGCCGAGGTCGATGCCGATGATCCGGCCCATCTCGCTCGACGATATCCTTACTTGACCACTCCGGTCGACTCCAGCGCCCACTTCGCGAGGTCGTTCCGGGGATCGCAGGCGAGCGCGCGCTGCCACTCGGCCCGGGCCTCGGCGTCCTTGCCCAGGGAGAAGGCCTCCCAGCCGCGCGCGTAGTGGACGTAGGCGCGGTACCGGGGATCCCCGGGATGGCGGGTCGCCAGGTCGACGAAGGCGGCGCGAGCCTCGGACCACTTCTCCTGCTGCGCGAGCGTCAGGGCGCGCTCGAGCTGCACGTTGCCCGCGGCGCGGACGGACGGCGCCGGGCTCGGGGACGCCGGACGCGCCGTCGGCGCACGCGGCAGCGGCGGCGCGGGGCTGGGGCTCGCCGGCCGCGGTGACGGCGCGCGATGTGGCGGCGGCGTGGTGATCGGCGGCGCCGGGGTCACCGGCACGCCCGTCGGCGGCGTGAACCGGACGATGCGCGGGAGGGCGCCGCTCGGCCGCTCCGGGGGAGGCGTCGTCGCGGCCCGCGGTGTGGGCGCCGACGACAGCGTCGGGGCCGACAGCGTCGGGGCCGCCGGCGCCGGGGCCGCCGCGCCGATGCTCTCGTACGCGCGCCGGATCGCCAGGAAGACCTCGTTCGACAGCCGCACGGTCGAGGCCGAGAAGCGCGCGAACTTGGCCGGGTGGTAGACCTTGCAGAGCGCCATGAA
>ERZ761602.2849-NODE-2849-length-25972-cov-4.821314_pt1 | contig 25972 bp, 30 predicted proteins | sample MGYA00512165_ERZ761602 | MGnify/ENA primary metagenome ERZ761602 (study PRJEB28899, sample SAMN02445085) | bioreactor sludge metagenome | biome: EBPR sludge; isolation source: Thorneside wastewater treatment plant | place: Australia: Brisbane, Thorneside...
CCGGTTGCGCGGAGGACCGGCGGGTCCCGCAAGCGGCCCGCCGTCCTCAGTAAACCGCCGCGATCCGCTGGCCCGCTCCCGGACCCCGGCCGGGCGCCGCGACCTGTTCGCCGGCGCGGCGGCCGAGGAGTTGCCGTCCGAGGGGCGAATGGGGGGTGACGACGAGCACGCGGCGTCCCTCGGCCTCCACCTCGAGCCCGCCGGCGCGCGGTCCGATCAGGTACCAGGAGCGGCGTTCACGGGCGTCCACGAGTTCCACCACCGCTCCGGTGGCGATAACCGCATCCGGGGCAAACGCGGGGAGGGGAAGCGAACCGAAGACCTCGATGCTCTCGCCCACGGCGGCCGCCTGGCGGGCCTGCCCTTCGGCGAGGTAGGCGGCCTCCTGGCTGTGGGTGTCCCACTTGTTCTCCGCCCGGCTTTCCTCGCTGATCGCCTCGTCGCGGGCGAGGGAGGCGGCGCCGACGGAGCGGGAGAGTTCCTGGCGCAATTGCTGGAGGATCGCGGAGCGGAGCGTGGACTTGTTCAAGGCTGCAAAAACTTTGGTAAAAGCCGGGCGCGCACCCTTTGTCATGTGCATGCCGGAGCCGAAGAAGAGGTTCGGACTCTACTCATTTCGATTCCCGGTCCCCTAGCATGGCGCGAAAAATCAGTTTCATCAACTACAAGGGCGGCGTCGGCAAGACGTCGCTCATTGTAAACACGGCGGCATCGCTGGCCAAGCTCGGGAAGCGCGTCCTGCTCTTCGATTTCGACACGCAGTCCAATGCCAGCATCTGGCTGCTGAAGCTGGAGCGGTGGAACAAGCTGAACGCCACCGGCGAAGGCTCGGTGTATTCAATCTTCGATCCGGGCCAGGCGCAGGTGAAGGACCTGGTGATCAAGGATGTGGTCGAGGGCAAGGCGGGCGAGAAGCTGCTGCCGGGACTCGACCTGGTGCCGACGACTTTCAACCTCGTCGACCTCGAGAACGAATACAACGGCGACCCGAAACGGCCGCCCTACCTTGTGTTCTACGAGCAGCTCGCGGCGATCGAGGCGAACTACGATTTCATCCTGTTCGATTGCCCGCCGAACATCCTGCGCGCGTCGCAGTGCGGCGTGTTTTCGTCGAACGAGATCTACGTGCCGGCCAATCCCGACGCGCTGAGCCTGATCGGGTTCACGCTGCTGGTGGAGAAACTGCAGAAGTTTCACCAGCTTTCCGCCAGCTTCCGCCGCGGCGCCATGGGCCCGCCGTCGCAGGTCCACGGGATCGTGTTCAACTCCATCAAGACCGGCGTCGATATCGAGGTGCCGAAGATGCGCATGCAGCTTCGCCTGAACCAATTCAAGGCGGCAAAGCGCTCGGCGCCCACCGCGAAGATCTTCGAGTCGCAGATTCGCGATGCCATGGTGGTGCGACGATCCGTGGCGCTCGGCCTGCCGGTCGTCCTGGTCGGAGCCGAGGCGGCGGAGGCCGGCGCGACCGGCGACAACGTGGTGAGCGATTATCGCCGCCTGGCCCACGAACTCATTCAGCACGTCCGTTCCTGACCGTTGTAGAACCCGACAACCCACCCGAATTCATGAACTCCACCAAAGCGACGGCGAAGGATTGGGATGAAGTGAGGAGCGCCTTTGCGGCCTCGATCATGGTCGACACGTCGATCAACAGCCTGGCCCAGAATCTCGATCACCCGGACTGGCCGATCAAGGGCAAGGAGGAGACCCCGGCGAAGTACATCGATCTCAGCTACGAGGAGGTCGTGGAGATGATGCTGCTCAAGGGGCAGAAGGAGGAGCTGATCGACCGGCTCATCGACATCCTGCGCGAGACCCTGGCGTTCGACACGCCGTACGGCGACATGATGGCCCAGGCGGAGGCGACCTCCGAGCGCGAGAATCCGATCCTGCGCAATCTCGCCAAGCTCGGCATCCCGGAAAATTTCCCCATCGCCCTCACGACGCTGGAGCGCAACACGCTCGAATTCTGCGCGCTCGAGAAGCTCACCACGCTGGCCGAGTTCGCGGTGTTCTCGCAGAGCATGTCGCAAAACGTGATCGTCGGCGGCGATTTCCGGAAGCTGCTCAACGCGCTTTCGCACGTGGACGAACAGTCGCTTTCCGAAGTGCTGCCGTTCCGTCCCGGCCACAAGGGCCTCCATCTCGTGGAGGCGATCGGCCAGGCGGCGCGCTCCAACGACGGCCCCGGCCGGACCGAGCGCGCGACGACCTGGTTCCGCCAGGATCTCGCGGCCATGGAGGCCGACGTGCGCGCCGGCAAGTCGATCGATCGCTACTTCGTGGCCCTCGACAACCCGGCGCTCGAAGCGCGCGCCGTCGAACTGCTGCGGCCGTACCTTCGCCTGCCTGAACCGCCCAAGAAGAAGTCCGGGTGGTTCAGCAGCCTGTTCGGTCGCAAATAGCGGCCATGTCGCAACCCGCGCCGATCAAGTTTCCCAAGCCGCGGCCGCGCGACACCACGCCGCCTCTCGTCCTGCGCCGGCGCACGCCGGTCGCCGCCGATGCTTTGGGACTGATCGATGCGTCGATCGCCGCCCGCGAGTCCATCTACGCGGTCGTCTCCGCCTCCCAGGCCCCGTTCGGCTCGGCCGAAGGACTCACGGTCGAACAGCTCGCGGTGCTCGAGCAGACCCTGCGTCAGCTCGAGCGCACCCTGCTCGAACGCGAGCGGGCGATCGTAGAGACCGAGACCCGGCTCGCCGAAAAGTCCCGCGAGATCGCGGAGGCGGAGGCGCTGCTGGTTGCGCGCGAACACCTGGCGTCCGCCACCCGTTCCCCCGTCGGGGAAGGCACCGTGGCGCCGGAGGAACGGGCCGCCTTCGACCTGCTCAAGGCCGAGCTCGCCCGGCAGGAGGCGAGCCTGCAGGACGAAAAGCAGGCGGTGCGGGAACGGCAGGCGTTCCTCGACGAATCCGAGGCGCGTCTTTTCGAGAAGGTGCAGGCGCAGCAGGAGAAGGAGAACGAACTGGAGCAGCGCGAGGAGGACGTGCGCATGCGGCTCCGGCTGGTGAGGGAACTCGAGGCCAAGTTCGACCCGGTCGTCGCGGCCGCGCTCAAATCGGAGGCCGCGGTCGAGCGGCGGCGGGACGAGTTCAACGAATAGAGCCTTTCCCGGTGCGACCCGAACGTCAGATTCCAGTGAATTTTCCCTGCGAACGTCCGATGGGACACGTGCGCCGCGATTCGCGCGCACCCTGTCCGCGCGCCACCTCCGCCCATCCTTTCCCCCTCCGGAACGACCGGAGCTCAGCTCGTTGATCCATGTCCTCCAAGCCCGCCTCTGCTGCCGTCCGCCCGCCCACACTCGCAGAAGTCTGCGAACGGGCGCTGCGGCTGCCCTGTTCGCCGGCGATCCTGCCGCGGCTCACCGCCGTGCTCTCCGACGGGGACAGCTCGTGCGACGACATTGCGGACATCATCAAGCTCGACTCGGCGCTGGCGGCCTCGACGCTGCGCCTGGCGAATTCCGCCTACTTTTCCGCGGGCGGCCCGGCGGAGACCGTCGCCGATGCCGTGGTGCGCCTCGGTGCCCGTGAACTCTACCGGCTCGCCGCCCTCGCGCTCGTGAGCCGCTGGGAGGCGGGTTCATCCACCCGGGGCGAACCCGGTGACTTCTGCCGCCACGCGCTGTGCACCGCCCTGGCGGCGGAGGCGCTGGCCGAGACGAGCGAACGCGTGGATCCCCAGATCGCCTACACCGCCGGGCTCGTTTCCGATCTCGGCAAGCTCGCTGTCGCGCATGCCTGCGCCGCGTTTTTCCCGGCCATCCGCCGTCATTGTGCCGCGCAGGGCGCGACGTGGGCGGAGGCGGAGCGCGCGGTGCTCGGCTACCATAACGCCGAGGTGGGCGCGCGGCTGCTCACCGCCTGGTCGTTTCCCGAGCCGCTGGCCACCGTCCTGCAGTTCTGCGAACGCCGGGCCGAGGCGCCGGCTTCCGCGGTGCCGATGCTGGCGCACCTCCATGCGGCGAAATACGTCGCCACGTCCTTCGGCCCGGGCGTCGCGGAGGAAGGATTCCTGTTCGAGCTCGACGTCGCCTTCCTCGCCGAGTGGGGCTTCACGGCCGAGTTGCTGCAGGAGACAATGGCGGTCGTGCACGATCGCGCCCGGATGCGCCTGCAGGACAAACTCACCCACGGCGCGCTGGTGATCTAGGGAAAGGTCGTCGACGCGCGGCGGATGGCCCGGCGGGCGCGTCTGCGACGGAGCTCAGCCGCGCGGCCCGCGGTGCCGGACGCCGGGATCAGGCGGCGAGCAGGAAGGAGTCGCTCGCGGTCGGCGTCTTGAGCGTGATCTCGCCGGTGCCGATGTTGAGGTGCACCGTGCGGTTGATGGTGCCGCCGACGGCGGTCTGGCGCACGACATAGCCCTCGCGCGAAAGATAATCGGCCGTCACGCGGACATTGCGTTCGCCGATGCGGAACGTGTCGTCGACACAGCGGACGCACGCGCCGCCGGCGACGAAGATGCGCAGCCGCTGGGGATCCGTCTTGAGCGATGCGATCGAGCGGAAGAGCAGGGGAAGGCCGGTGTCCACGAACATCGCCGGCTGCGACGCCGCCTTCTCGGGCGCGAGCTTCGAATCCGGCAGCATCATGTGCAGCATGCCTCCCGCCTTCGCCACGGCATCGTAGACCACGACCGCCACGCAGGAGCCGAGGGCATAGGTGCTCAGGGTGATCGCGGGATTGTCCGAGACGCACATCTCGCCCACGCCGACGACGACGCGCTGGGGAAAATGAAGGGTGGTGCCGGAAGGAGGCATGGGGCGTCAAAGGTAGACGAGCAGCCGCTGGCTGATCGGCGCGATCTGGTTGTGGCTCCTGATCTTCGTGATCGTGGCGGTGCTGAGCGGCTGGCCTTCCCCGATCAGCAGCAGCCCGTGCGGGCTGTAGATGCCGTTCGCCAGGATCATGCCGGGCTCGAGTTCGCTCAGGGTGATCTCGCGGACCTGCCTGGGCAGTTGCGTCAGGCTGCTGACCTTGAGGAAGAGCCGCACCGCCTCGGGGTCGTAGGCCTTGCCCGACTCGGCCAGCAACGCCTCGATCGCGGCGGCGCGGGTGAGGCCCGATTCGACGTAACCGACCGCGACGGCGAGGCAGCGGGCGGGCCAGGGGATGGACTTGCCGGCCAGGCCATCGGGATAACCGAGCCCGTCGAAGCGTTCGTGGTGCGCGCGGATGACCTCGCCCACTTCCGGACGCGGATCAACCAGCGCGGCGAGCGTCTGGCCGTAGAGCGGGTGACTGTGCAGGAGACCACGCTCCTGGTCGGTAAGCTGGTCGGCCTTCGAGCGGAACGCGCGCATCATGTCGCGGGGCACCCCGATCAGCCCGAGGTCGCAAAGGCCCGCGGCCGTGCGCAGCGCGTGCCGCTCGCCCTCCGAGAAATGCTCGGTCGCCGCCATGCGGCCGGCAAAGTCGACGATCGCGCGCGTCTGGCCGCCGAGCACGGGATCGTAGGTCGTGAGGATCCGCCGGCACAGCTCGAGCGAATGTTCGAAACTGGTCGCGAGCTCCCGGTTGGCGGCATCGAAGCGGCGCGTCTGCGCCTCGAGATCGCGCACCTTGGCCTCGAGCTGGGCGTTGGCTGCGCGCAGTTCGTCGTTGAGCCGGCCCGTCTCCGCGCGCAGCGCGTCGTTGTGCGCCACCAGGTCGTGCCGCTGCACGGCGTTGCGGACCGTGGCAATCAGCTCCTCGCGCAGCCAGGGCTTGGCGACAAAGCGGAAGATTTCGCCCTTGTTGATCGCGTCGACGATCGTCGGCAGCGCCAGGACGGCGGTGATGAGGATGCGCGACGCGTAAGGCCGCAGGCGCCGGCTCTCGATCAGGAAGTCGAGCCCCATCATCTCGGGCATGCGCTGGTCCGAGATGACGACGGCGAAGTCGCGCTCGGCGAGAATCGCGAGCGCCTTCAGCGGGCTGGTGCAGGCGACGACGTGGAAGCCCTCCCGCTCGAGGGTGAAGCTGAGCGCGTTCAGCACGACGGGCTCGTCGTCCACCACGAGGATCGTCGGCGGCGGGCGCGGCGCCGCTCCCTGAACCGTGGGTTCGGGTGCGAGGGCTTCCGTCGCGATCATGCCGCGCCTCTCCGGCGCGCCATGCGCGCCGTGCCGGGTGGCCGGGATGCGGCGAACGTTGTGGCCGTCATGCGTGCAGTCGTCTCCTGCAAAAACATCGGCGCCGGCGGGATTAAATGAAGGTGGGGCCGGGCTTTTTCGTCGCCGCGCCGCGCCGCGGTCCGGCGCGGCCGGGGGCGGCCCGGCAAATTCTGCCGCGGCCTCGCCGCTCGCCCCGACGAACGTGCGTTGGTCGCGGGCCGCGCGACTATAGTCGGCTTTGGGGCAGCGAGTTAGGTTGCGGCGGAAACCCGTGGCACCGGCTTTGCTAAGGGCTGGGGCATGATCGATCCCATCTTCCAAACCGACAACTATCAGTTGGCGCGGAAGCTTCTCGATGCCGCCGTGCTCCGGCACGAGGCGGTGGCGACCAACATCGCGAACGCGGAAACGCCGGGTTTCCGCAGGCTGGACCTGGCGCCCGATTTCGGGGCGGAGCTCAAGGCGCGGGTGGTGGCCGGGAATTTCGGCCGCGATGCGGCATCGTTCCAGCCGAAGCTGATCGAGGACGCGAGCGCGCGCACGGTCCGGCCCGACGGCAACTCGGTCGAGCTCGAACGCGAGCTGATGATCATGAACCGCAACGCGGTCGAGCACGAGTTCCTGACCGAGATGGTCTCCAACAACCTCAAGCAGCTGCGTCTGGCGATCACCGGCCGCGCCGTGGGCTGACGCGTAGCCGGCACCTGGATACCCGATTTCCGCCATGAACCTCATCTCCGGCATCGATATCACCGCGGGAGCGCTCAACGCCCAGAAGACCCGCCTCGATGTGGTGGCGCAGAACATCGCCAACGCGCAGACCACCCGCGGACCCGACGGCGCGCCGTACCAGCGGCAGGTCGTCTCGTTCGAGTCCGAGCTCGTGCGTCGCGCCGGCGGCTCGAACCTCCAATCCGTGAAGGGCGGCGGCATCGCCGCCGATCGCAGCCCCGGCCAGCAGGTGTACAACCCGCAGCACCCGGACGCGGGACCGGACGGCATCGTCACGATGCCCAATGTCAATCTGGCCTTCGAAATGGTCGACCTGATCACCGCCTCCCGGGCTTACGAGGCGAACCTCTCCGTGGTGAAAAACGCCCGGCAGATGGCGCTGAAGACCCTCCAGATCGGCCGTTGAGCTGAACCATCGCCATGTCGCCCCTCGGTGCCGTCACTCCTTTCAATCCCGCCGCGCTCGCCCGCCCGGACGCGCTGCCGCCGAAGATCAGCCTGCCGCCGCTGCCGGGGAACATCGCGGCGCCCCAGGAAGGGTTCGGCAACCTGCTCGACGGCCTCGTCTCCAGCGTGGAGGCAAAGCGCTCCGCCGCCCAGGCCGAGACCCGCAAGGTCCTGCTCGGCGATTCCGACCAGTTGCACCAGAGCGTCATCGCGATGCAGGAGGCCTCGGTGGCCTTCACGTTGATGGTCGAGGTGCGAAACAAGCTCGTGGAATCGTACCAGGAACTGATGCGCATGCAGGTGTAAGCCCAATCCTCGCCGCGCCGATCCCACCGCTCACTTTTTTAGATGAAGAACTTTTCGCAGTCGCTCGTCGACCTCTGGAAGCAGCTCGGACTCAACCAGCGCGTGTCGCTCATCGTGGCGGCCCTCGCGGTCGCCGGCGGTCTGGTCGGCGTCGTGCTCTGGTCGCAGCGCCCCGACTACCAGTTGCTCTACGGCCGCATGGGAGAGAAGGACGCGGCGGCCGTCATCAGCCATCTGCAGTCGCAGAACATCCCGCACCAGGTCACGGCGGGCGGCAGCGCGGTCCAGGTGCCCGGCAAGCTCGTGCACAAGATCCGCATGGATCTCGCCGGGAAGGGCATCCCCAGCGGCGACGGCGTCGGCTTCGAGATCTTCGACAAGGGACAGTTCGGCCTGTCCGACTTCGTGCAGCGCACCAATTACCTCCGGGCCATCCAGGGCGAACTCGCCCGCACGATCGCACAACTGCACGGGGTCCGCGGCGCCCGGGTCATGGTCGTGCAGCCGGAAAACCGGCTGCTCCTCACCGAGCAGGGCGTCAAGTCCACCGCGTCGGTGTTCGTCGACGTCGGCGGGGGCCGGCTCGAGCTCGACCAGGTGAACGCCATCCGCCACCTCGTCGCCAACGCCGTGCAGGGACTCAGCGCCGACCAGGTCGCCGTCATCGACAATCGCGGCCGCACGCTGTCCGAGGAACTGAAGCAGGATCCGGCCCTCGGCACCGCGTCGTCGCAGATCCGTTACCGGCAGCAGGTGGAGGACTATCTCTCCCGGAAGGTCGAATCCATGCTCGCGGCCGTCATCGGCCCGGGCAACGCCATCGTCCGCGTCTCGGCGGAGATCGAGACCGAAGCGACCACGCAGGTTTCCGAGAAATACGATCCGGAAGGGCAGGTCGTGCGCACGCAGACGCAGACCGATGACGTGACGAATTCGACGGAGACGCGCTCCGGCGGCGGCGCCACGGGCGTCAGCGCCAACGTGCCGGAGAAGTCCGCCGGCGCCACCGCCGACGCAGCCCGTCCGGTTTCGACTTCCGAGCAGCAGCGCAAGAATCGCTCGACCACCTACGAGATCAATCGCACCACGACCAATGTCACCCGCAACCCCGGGGCGGTGAAGCAGGTCACCGCCGCGGTCTTCGTCGCCGCGCGGTCCGTGCCGGCCCCGGCGCCCGCCGCGGGCGCGCCGCCCGCGGCGCCCCAGGTGCAGAAGCGCACCCCGCAGGAACTCGATGCGCTCCGGCAGATCGTGGTCAACGCCCTCGGCCTCAAGGCCGCGCCCGGCCAGTCGCTGGAGAGCCTGGTCTCGCTGCAGGAGACGGAATTCTCCGCGTCCACGCAGCAGGTCCGCGACCTCGAGGTCGCCCAGGCGGCCCAGCCGTCGTGGCCCGCATACGTCGAACTCGCGAGCCGCTGGGTGGCGGTGGCCGGCGCCGCGCTGGTGCTCTTCGTCTTCTGGCGGATGCTGCAGCGGGAGAAGCCCGAGGTGGTGCCCATCGAGGCGATCACGGTCGCGGCGGATACCGCCTCGCGCAACCTGCCCGCGGCCGGCGCGGTCACCCCGGAGATCCTGAACGAACTCATCCGGCAGAAGCCGGCCAACATCGGCGTCGCGCTCCGTGAGTGGGTCGCCGCCGGCAGCCAGCAGCCCGCGGGCAAGAATTGAGGGCCGGCACCATGGCGATGACCGAACTCGACTACGGGAAGCTGACGCGCCAGCAGAAGCTGGCGCTCTTCCTGATCATCATCGGCCCCGATGCCGCGGCCGAGATGCTGCGGCAGTTCGAAGACACCGAGATCGAGCTCATCTGCCGGGAAATGTCGGCGTTTTCCGTCGTGCCGTCGGAGGTGCAGCGGCTCGCGCTCGATGAATTCGCCCCGCTCGTCATGCGCAGCGTGGGTTCCGCGCTGGGCGGCCTCGGCTACGCGCAGAAGACGCTCGAGATCGCCAAGGGCGACCACAAGGCCTCGACCATCGTCGGCCGCATCGGCGGGGCCGTCGGCAACTCGGTCGACGTGATCAAGGAGATCTCCGAGATGGAGCCGCGGCAGATCTTCAACCTGATCAAGCTCGAGCAGCCGCAGACGATCGCGTTCCTGCTCTCGTACATCGACACCCAGAAGTCCGCCGGCGTGTTCGCGCTGCTCGAGCCGGAACTGCGCGAGGACGTGATCGAGCGGCTCGGCACGATCGAGAGCACCTCGCTCGATCTTGTCGGCAAGATCGTGCGCAGCCTTGGCAAGCATTTCGACAGCAAGGTGCGGCCGGCTTTCCACCATTCCGGTGGCGTGCGTGCCGTCGCCGACCTGATGAACCGCCTCGACAAGGAGATGAGCAAGAACCTGCTCGCCCGGATGGAGGAGCGCAACGCCACCCTGACGGCGGCGGTGCGGAAGAAGCTGTTCAGCTTCGAGGATCTCATCCGCCTGCAGCCGGCGGACCTCCAGCGCGTGCTGCGCGAGGTCGATTCCTCGAATCTCGCCGTCGCGATGAAGTCGGCCAGCGAGACCCTCCGCGACCGCATCTACGGATCGATCTCCAAGCGGGCCGCCGAAGGCCTGAAGGAGGAGATCGAAATGCTCGGCCCCGTGCGGCTCAAGGACGTCGACGTCGCCCAGGAGGCGATCATCGCCGTCGTCCGCCGCCTCGAGGAGGAAGGCCAGATCTCCCTGGAGGTCGAGGGCGCGGCCAGCACCGTCAGCTAAATTTCCGCTTCACCCGTGGCCTTCGCCAAACTCATCGCCTTCGACCGTCCGCTCACCGGTGTCTCCGCCCCGGGCATGCTGCGCCGGAGTTATTCCGACGCCGAAATCGCCGCCCGCGAAGACGCGGCCTATCAGCGCGGCGTGGACGGCGCGCGAGCGCTGGCCGACCAGCAGATGGTCGAGGTTCGCGCCGACCTCGAGGACCTGGCTGGCGGACTCTTCCAGCGGCTTGGGGCGATGGAGCCGGCGCTGCTCTCCCAGTTGCGCGACACGCTGCCGGGGCTGGCGGTCGAAATCGCGCGGCGGCTCCTGGCCGGCTACGAGCCGCCCGCCGAAGTCGTGGCGCGCATCTGCGAAGAGGCGTTGAACGAAATTTTTCCCGAGCGCGAAAACCTGGAGCTTGCCCTGTCCGTGCGCGACGCCGCCCTGATCGAGAAACTCAGCCCCGCCTGGCTGCAGCGCTACCCGGGGCTGCGCATCCGCCCGGAACCGGGGCTGGCGCCGGGAGACTGCCAGGTCCGGAGCCGGTTCGGACTCACCGACGCGCGCCTCGCGACCAAGCTCGGCGCCCTGGAACACTCGCTCGCCTCATGACCTCGTCTCCCGTCGCCCCGTTGATCGACGTCCTGCGTTCGCAGGTCCGGCACGTGCCGGCGGTGCAGCGCGTGGGCACGGTCACGGGCGTGCAGGGCCTGATCATCGAGTCGGACGGCCCGAACGTCGGGCTCGGCGACCTGTGCGAGGTGCGTTCGTCGCGCGACGATTTCAACGTGCGGGCGGAGGTCGTCGGCTTCCGCGAGCACCGCGTGCTGCTCATGCCGCTCGGCGACACGACCGGCCTGCACGTCGGCTGCGAAGTGGCGGCGAGCGACCGGCCTCCGCTGCCGCGCACGGGACCCGAGATGCTGGGCCGCGTGCTCGATGCGCTGGGGCGCCCCTTCGACGGACTCTCCCTGCTGCCGATCGAGCGTGGCGCGGCCCGCAGCGCGACGCCGCCCCATCCGCTGCGGCGCCAGCGGATCAAGGCGCCGTTCGTGACCGGCGTGCGCGCGATTGACGCCTTCATTCCTTGCGGCCGTGGCCAGCGTCTCGGGCTGTTCGCCGGCTCCGGCGTCGGCAAGTCGACGCTGATGGGCATGATCGCCCGCGCCTCGGAGGCCGACGTCGTCGTCATCGCGCTCGTCGGCGAGCGCGGTCGCGAGGTGCGCGAGTTCGTCGAGAAGGACCTTGGGCCCGAGGGGATGAAGCGGGCGGTGGTGGTGGTGGCGACCTCCGACACGCCGGCCCCGCTGCGGCTGCGCGCGGCCTACACGGCGACGTCGATCGCGGAGGCCTGGCGCGACGCCGGCAAGAACGTGCTCTTCATGATGGACTCGGTCACCCGCTTTGCGATGGCGCAGCGCGAGATCGGCCTGGCCATCGGCGAGCCGCCGGCGACGCGCGGTTACACGCCCTCCGTCTTTGCGTTGCTGCCCCGCCTGCTCGAACGGGCCGGGGCAGGGGAGCGCGGCGCGATCACGGCGCTGTACACCGTGCTGGTGGAAGGCGACGACATGAACGAGCCCGTGGCGGACGCGGTGCGCGGCATCCTCGACGGCCACATCGTGCTTTCCCGCCAGCTTGCGCACTTCAACCACTATCCGGCGATCGATGTCCTCGAGAGCGTGAGCCGGCTCACCCGGGACGTCTGCGCGCCCGACGAAGTCGCGCTCGCGGCGCGCGCGCGGGAACACCTCGCGCTGTACCGCCGGAACGAGGATCTCGTCTCCATCGGCGCCTACACGCGCGGTTCCAACGCGGCGCTCGACCAGGCGATCGCGCTGCATGACCCGCTGCGCGCCTTCCTGCGCCAGGGCACCCAGGAAATGGTGGCCCGCGGCGACACGTTCGCCCACCTCCGCCGCCTCGTCGGATGAAACGCTTTCATTTCAGCCTCCGTCCCGTCTCCGTGCTCCGTGCCCACCGGCAGGCGCTGGCGCGGGAGGCCTTCGCCGCGTCGATCCAGGCCTTCAGCAAGGCGGAGGAGGCGCTCGAGCTGCAGCGGTCCCGCGTGGCGCTGTTCGAATCCGCGCTGCAGGCGGGTCGGCGCGAGCGGTTCTCCCCGGGTCGCGAAGCCGAGGCGCTCGCCGCCTACCGCCAGGAACGCGCCGCCGAGACCGCGGCTGAACGCGAGCTGGCCGGCGCCCGCACGCGGATGGAGCGCAGGCGGGCGGAATACCTCGAGGCGCACCGGCAGCTCGACGTGCTGCACCGGCTCGAGGACAAGGCCCGCACCGCCCACCGCCACGAGGTCGCCCGCGAGGAGCAGGCGGCCTTCGACGAATTCGCCGGCCGCCAGCATCACGCCCGCACCCTGCATCCTTCGCCATGAGCGCCAAGCTGATCAATCCCACCACCGTCATCGCCGGCAGCGTCGTCCTGAGCATCGGACTCGGCGCCGCGCTCAGCTGGCGGGTCATGGAGCCGCTGCTCATCAAGGCGGCGCAAGTCCCGCCCCCGAAGCATTCGCCCGCGCAGGCGACGGAGCTGCGGGCCAAGGGATGGGATTTCTGGACGATCGAGATCGAGAACCTCTCCCACGAGCTGAAGGAGGAGAAGGAGCGGCTCAAGCTGCAGGCCGAGAAGCTCGACCAGCGGGCGGCGCGCATCACCTCGGAGGAAAAGGAGTTTTCCAAACTGCGCGCCGAGCTCGAGACGATGCGCCAGCAGATCGCCGACCGGATGGTCGAGATCAAGGCCGACGAGGTGAAGAACATCAAAACCCTCGCGCAGACCTACACGACGCTCACGCCCAAGGGCGCGGCGGCGATCCTGCGGGAAATGGACGAGACCACGGCGGTCAAGATCCTCGCGGTGATGAAGCCCGACGTGGTCGGTCCGATTTTCGAGGAGATGAGCCGCGACACCGCGGCGGATTCGCCTCTGGCCAAACGTGCGGCCTCGCTCTCGGAGCGGCTGCGCCTGATGAAGGCAACCAAGCCGGGCGCCTGAAACGCAATTCACTCCAGACCCCGCGTCACGGATCGACGCGGTACCAGCCAAGGACGGTGCCATGACATGCTACCATCCCAATCCTCCCTTTCGACCGACACCAGCCTGCTGCCGTTCTCCGGCAGCGGCGGACCCTCCGCGGGCGCCCGCGGCCCGGGCGATGCCGACGCCGACGCCGACTTCGACGCCCTGTTCGCGGACCTGAGTCCCGCGCCCTCCCCGGAGGAAGGCACGCCGGCCGCCGATCCGGGCGCGCTGCTGACTTCGATCCTCACGCTGCCCGTGGAGCCGCCCCCGGTAGTGGCTGTTCCGACACCGGACCCCGCCCTGCTTTCGAGCGCGGCGCCCGCGACGCCGCGTGAAGCCAGCGGGGACGACACCGAAGGCGAGGGGGCGGATACCTCGACGCCACTCGCGGTGGGATCCGGCCACTCCTGGCTGGGCAGCAGCCACGGTCGTGCCGCCGCGGCCGAGACGCCGCCGGCAAGTGCGGCGTCCAGCACTTCGGTCGGTAGCTCGTCGCGGACTGCGGACAGCGCCGGGCCGACGGCCCCGTTGCCGTGGTCGTCCGCCGCGCCGGTGTCGCCTCGTCCCGGCACCTGGGAGCAGATGCAGACGATGCCCGTGGAAGGCGCCACCGATCCGGCGACCCTCCAGGCCACGACCGGCGCGGGCCTGACCCCGCCGACCCTTTCACCCGCGATTCCCGGTGCACGCGTGGCCGGCGAACCGCGCGGCAGCGAAGCGTCCGAGGACAGTGCGGCGGACGAGAATGCGGTCGGGGAGGGCGACGTTTCGCTGCTGCCGGTCGCATCGACGCCTGATGTCGCGACGACCAGCCTGAAGGACCGGCGGTCAGCGCGGGCACACGGCCAGGTGCCCCTACATGACGGGGGCAATCCGCTCCGGGAAAAATTTGCCGAGCCCGCTCGGAACGATTTCGCAGCGGTGCCGGCCAGCGGAGGTAGGGACCGATTTAATGCCATACTAGGCATTGAAAAGCAGGAGGTTGTGACAACGTCGCGAGCTCTTGGCACCGACGGTGCTAAACCTGAGTTCGCCATGCCTTCAACCGCCTTCCCGCCCCCTTCGCCGCACCTGGTCGCCGACCTCTCTGTCCGCCTGGGAGCCGCGTTGCCGGCGTCACCGGAGGTGGCGGCGACGACGGAGACGCCCGACGTGTTTCGCACGGCGCACGAGGCGGTCGAAGTGGTGCTTCATGCCGTGGAGCACGTGGCCTCCCGCGAGCAGAGTTCGGTGCAGCTCAAGCTTTCCGTCGCGGGCGAGGAACTCGCGGTGCGCGTTGAGTTGCGCGCCGACGAGGTGCGAACCACTTTCCGCACCGACTCCTCCGAGCTGCGCGCCGCGCTCGCGCACGAATGGCAGCAGGTCGCCTCCGGGACCGTGCCCGTCGAGCGTCCGGTGCGGGTGGCGCCGGCGAGCTTCGTTGCCGCCGCGGAGCAGTCCGCCCTCAACGCCTCCGCCGGCGACACCTCCTCCCGCGAGCGCCACGCCGGTCGCCGGCGCAGCGACGACGAGCAGATCGTGACCGGCTGGCGGAGCCGCCCGGCTCCGACGATCGCCTCGCTGCCGCACGCCGCGGCGATCGCCATCCCTTCCTCCGCCCGCTCGGGCGGCTCCCACCGGCTGCACACCCTCGCCTGACCGCCATGTCGACCATTTCATCCGTCACCGGCGGCGGCAACGCCGCCGCCGCCCAGGCCGAGACGGCCGCGCGGCTCCCGCAAAAAGTGCTCGGTCAAAACGATTTTCTCCAGCTGCTCGCGGTGCAGTTCCAGATGCAGGACCCGATGAAGCCGATGGAGGACACCGCGTTCATCGCGCAGACCGCGCAGTTCACCGCTCTGGAGAATTCGACCGCCATGACGGCCGAGCTCACCCGGCTGCGCTCCGAGCAGCAGCGGGTCCTGGCCAACTCCTACCTGGGCCACAATCTCACCGTCGAGGATGCCGATGGCGGCCTGGTCACCGGGCTCGTGCAGGCGGTGGAGAACACCGCCGACGGGCCGGAACTCGTGATCAACGACGTCCGCTATCCGGTCTCCGCGGTGCTCCGCGTCGCGCCCGCCACTCTTCCCGCCAACGCCGCGGCTCCCGCCAACGCGGCCGCCTAATCACCAACCCAACTCCCAAGCATCATGTCACTCATCGGCACACTGGGCAGCGGCGTCAGCGCCCTGCGGACCTTCATGAAGGGCCTCGAAGTCATCGGCGCCAACATCGCCAACGTGAACACCAGCGGCTACAAGGCCTCGCAGGCGTCCTACGTCGAGAACTTCAGCAACATCCTCCAACGGTCGGCGCCATCCAATGCGACCGCCGGCAACAGCCCGTCGATCGGCATCGGCACGGGCGTCGGCCTCGCGGGCGTGAACACGGATTTCGGCCAGGGCTCGCTCGCGTCGACCGGCAAGGTCACCGACCTCGGCATTTCCGGCAACGGCTTCTTCCGCGTGAAGAACGTCTTCGACGGCAGCGAATACGCGTCCCGCGCGGGCGACTTCCGCTGGGACGATCAGGGATATCTCGTGAATCACCAGGGCTTCCGCGTCCAGGGTGCGACCGGCGCCGGCCTCACCACCGTCGGCGACATCCAGCTCGGCACGCCGCCCGCCGGCGCCCAGCGGCAGTCGGTCACCATCGACAAGAGCGGCAACGTGGTCGAGTTCTACTCCGACGGCACTTCGGCCACGACCAACCAGGTGCTGATCCAGATGTACACCGACCCGGCGGCGCTCGTCCGCGAGGGCAACAATCTCTACTCGGGCCTGATGGCCGCGGGCCCCGTGGGCGCCGCGCCCAACACCAGCGACCTCCAGGTCGGCGTGAACAAGCCGGGCTCGAACGGCCTCGGCTCGATCCAGGCCGGCACGCTGGAACTCTCCAACGTCGATCTCACCGACCAGTTCGCGAACCTGATCACCACGCAGCGCAGCTTCCAGGCCGCGTCGCGGCTGGTGACCGTGTCCGACAGCGTCCTCGAGGACATCGTCAACCTGAAGCAGCGCTGATCCCGGCCGCGTCCGCTGAATCCGTCATCCGGATACTCCGGCCGCGCCGCCTTCCCTTCCCACCGACATGGCCACACCCACCAAAGATCCCGCCGCGGCCAAGCCCGCCGGCAAGTCCGACGGCGCCCCCGAAGGCGGCGAGGCGGCCGCGGCTCCGGCCGGCGGCGGCGCCAAGGCCTGGCTGCCCGTCATCGCGGCCCTCGTGCTCGCGCCGGCGGCGACCTGGGGTACGGTCGAGTTCCTGCTGCTGCCGCGGCTGCAGAAGAAGCTGGCCGCGACCAATCCCGCCGCGGCCGGCGCGCACGAGCCGGAAGCGGCGCCGGCGCCGAAGCACGGCGGCAAAGGCGGCAAGGAAGGCGCCGGCGGCGGGGCGAACTTCGAGTTCCAGAACGTGGTGGTGAACCTCGCCGGCACGATGGGCACCCGGTACCTGAAGACGAGTTTCATGATCACGGGCGCCGATCCCAACATCAAGGCGGTGTTCGAGGGCGCGAAGCCCAAGCTGACGGACGTCACGCTCAACGTGCTGTCGTCGCTGACGCTCGCGGATCTCGAGGAGCCCGGAGCGAAGAACCTTCTGCGGGAAAAACTCGTCGCCGCGTACAACCAGGCGCTGGGCCGCAAGGTCGCGGAGCAGGTCTACTTTTCCGATTTCGTGATCCAATGATCCCCGCGGCGTCCGCGCGGGATTGCGGCCGCCCCGGCCGGCTCCCCGGCGACACCGCCCGACCCCATGGCTGAAGAAGCGGAAAAACCACCGGCCGAGTTCCTCGATCAATCCGAGATCGACCGGCTGCTCGCGCAGCAGGCGCCCGCTCCGGCCCCGGCCGGCGGCGTGATGCGCGAGGCGCCCGGGCAGAACCGGCGCGTGACGCCGTACGACTTCCGCCATCCGGCATATCTCTCGGAGACGGAACTGCGGCGCCTGCGGCTGCTGCACGAGGAGTTCATCCGCTATCTCAGCGCGCGGCTGTCGTTGTACCTGCGCATGGATTTCGGCCTGAAGCTGGCGGATCTCTCCACGATCACCTTCGCGCGCTTCACCGAAGGCCTGCCGAATCCGACGCATCTCAGCCTCTTCAAGGTCGAGCCGCTGGTCGGCGTGGGCATCCTCGACCTGAGCCCGCGGCTCGCGCTCACGATCTCGGACCGCCTGCTCGGCGGTCGCGGCCACTCGGTCAAGGCGGACCGTCCGCTCACCGAGATCGAGGTCGCGCTGGTCGAGGAGATCGCGAACATCCTGCTCGAGGAATGGTGTGCGCAGTGGAAGGGCGAGGAGGAGCTGCGTCCCCTCATCATCGGCCACGAGAACAGCGGCCAGTTTCTCCAGACCTCCCCGCGCGACGCCATCATGGTGGCCCTGACGCTGGAGTGCAGTTTCGGCGACTGCGCGGAGCAGATCCGGCTCGGCGTGCCGTACTTCATGATCGAACCGATCGTGAAACGGATGCAGGCGCGGCACCAGAAGGACACCAACGTCGCGAGCAAGGCGCCCCGCGCGGAATGGCAGGCGTCCTACGACCGGATTTCGATTCCCGTGCGCGCGGAGTGGGATGCGTTCGAGGTGTCCCTGCGCGAGGTCACCCGCCTGCGGGTGGGCGACGTGCTCGAGGTGCAGCCGACGGTCTGCGCGGAAACCCGAATCCTGCTGAACGGCAGCGCCAAGTTCGTCGGCACCGTCGGTCTCGATGCGGACCGCGTGGCGGTGCAACTCACCCGCAAGCTCCCCCCGGAGGAAATTTTCCATGGCCAATCCGATGGACGAAAAGTCTCTTGATATCGTACTCGACGTGAAGGTGAAGGTGACCGTGCAGCTCGGCTCGGTCCTCCTCCCGATGCGCGAAGTGCTCGAACTGACGCCCGGCTCGATCGTGCAGCTCACGCAGCAGGCCAGCGACCCCGTGGGGTTGTTCGTCAACGACAAGCTCGTCGCCTATGGCGAGGTCGTCGTCGTGGAGGACAACTTCGGGATCAAGATCACCGAACTCGTGGGCAGCGCCAAGCAGACCTGACGGGGCCCTGCCCCCTGTGCCATGGACCCGGCCCTTCTCTCCCTCCTTCCCACCCGCCGGGCGCGACGCATCGCGCTCGCCGTGGCCGTCATCGTGCTGCTGATCGTGGCGGCGCCCGTCAGCTGGGCGGCCGCCGACGAGGATACCGTCTACACGCCCGGTTCCTCGCGGCGCGAGGCTCCCGGTGCGAGCGGTGGCGGCGTCGGTTCCGTGTCGCTCGTGCTCGGCGTCATGCTGGCGGCGGCCGGTGGCTGGCTGCTCTGGCGGCAGCGGCGCGGCACGCCGGTCGGGCGCGACGCGCGCGCGCTGGCGATCGACGAGACGCGCTCGCTGGGCAACCGGCAGTTCCTCGTCGTCGCTTCGTACGAGGGCCGCAAGTTCCTGCTCGGCGTGTGCCCGGGACGGATCGACCTGCTGTCGCCGCTCGACGGCCCGGGGCCGAAGGAGAAGGCGCGGGAATGAAGCGGTCGATTTTCGTCCTCGTCGCCCTCCTGCTGGCGTCCGCCCTGCCGGCGCAGACGCCACCTCCGGGGGGCGCGACTGCTCCGGCCGCGGCGGCGACGGTGGTCCCGGATGCGGGCGCGCCGGCCGATGCGAGCGCCGCGGCGCCGCCTGCCGGAGCGGGTGCCAGCGCGGGAACACGCCCGGCGAGCACCGGACCGTTCCGGCTCAACATCGGGCTCGAGGGGGCGGGGGAGAAGGGCGAGGTCAGTGTCGCGCTGCAGATCCTGATCGTGATGACGCTGCTGTCGGTGGCGCCGTCGATCGTGCTGCTGATGACGAGCTTCACCCGGATCGTGATCGTGCTCGGCTTCGTCCGCACCGCGCTCGGCACCCCCAGCGCGCCCTCGAACCAGATCGTCATCGGGCTTTCGCTCTTCCTCACCTTCTTCCTGATGGGGCCGATCTTCGATCGGGTGAACGAGGAGGCGCTGCGGCCGTACCTGGCCGGGCAGATCACGTCGGTGGACGCCCTCGACCGGGCGGTGGTGCCGTTGAAGCAGTTCATGCTGAAGCAGACCCGCTCGCGCGACATCGAGTATTTCCTGCAGCTCGGCGGCTACGGCCCCACGGCGGTCCGGGACCTGCCGATGCGGGTGGTGATTCCTGCCTACGTGATCAGCGAACTGCAGACGGCGTTCCAGATGGGTTTCCTCCTGTTCCTGCCCTTTCTCGTCATCGACTTTCTGGTCTCCTCGGTGCTGATGGCGCTGGGCATGATGATGATGCCCCCCGTCACGGTGGCGCTGCCGTTGAAGCTCCTGCTGTTCGTGCTCGTCGACGGCTGGCACCTGGTGGTGCGGTCGCTCGTGCAGAGCTTCGCGGCCTGAGCCGCCGCCTCCCTCCGCCTTTCCCTTCCGCCGCATGAATCCGGACCTCGCCATCGACATCTTCAAATCCACGGTGACGTTCGCGCTCTATGTCGTCGCGCCGTTCCTGATCGCGACGCTGGTCGTCGGGCTCGTCGCGAGCCTGATCCAGTCCGTCACGAGCATGCAGGAGCAGACCCTGACCTTCGTGCCCAAGCTGCTCGCGCTGGCGGGCCTGATGCTGCTGCTGACGCCCTGGCTGCTGCGGTCGCTGTCGGAATTCACCATCACGACCATCGCGCGGATGGGTGGCCTCGGGCATTGAAGCTTGCCCGCGAGCGGCCGGCGCCGGCACGTCATGAGCCTCGATTTCGCGTTCGCGTGGATGATGGTGCTGCTCCGCTCGATCGGACTCATCCTGCAATTGCCCGTGATGGCCGGGCGGCCGATTCCCATCCCGGTGCGGGTCGCACTGGGCGCGTGCCTGGCCACGTTGCTGGCGGGGCTCGTGCCGGCGGGGCCGCTGCCGCTTGACCTCTGGGCGTTTCTCCGGGCGATCCTGATCGAAGTGATGCTCGGGCTCGCGCTGGGCTTCGTCGTGCGCCTCGCGTTTGGGGCGGTGGAGATGGCGGGTCGCATCATCTCGACGGAGATCGGCCTGATGGCGGGCCCGGGACTGGGCGCGCCGGAGCCGGCGAACGAGCCGCTCGCGGCCCTGCTCACGTCGTTCGCGGTGGTGCTGTTCTTCCTTTTCGGGGCGCACCAGTCCGTGCTCACCGCCTTTGCCCGCACCTTCTTCATCGCCGGGGCGGGGCAGGGAGGCTTTGATGCCGGGGCGGGGCTCGCGCTGATCCGGGGCACGGGCCACCTGCTCGAACTCGGACTGCGCATCGCCGCGCCCTTCATCGCGCTGAATTTCCTCGTGACGCTGGCGTTCTCCGCGCTCGGACGCGCGGTGCCGCGCATGAACGTCTTCATCGTGAGTTTCTCCGCGCGCGCGCTGGCGGGCATCGCCCTGCTGGGCGCGGCCGGCGCCCTCGTGGCGCGGTACGTTTTCCAGGAGTTCGGCGACCTGCCGCTCCGGATGTTGGAACTGCTTCCGCTCAAGTAGCGTGCGGTTGGGCCGAACTACGTAAGTTCGGCGGGGTCGGAAATCCCGCCGCGGGCGCGCCGGGCGCCGCGGCGAGGCACGTCCCGCCGGGCAAATATTGCCGGTTTGTCCGGCCGGTTTTCGGCGACGGGGAACGAGGGTGATTTCCCGCGGAGCGGAATGTTTAAATCGCTGCCGCGCATTCCGTAGCGTCCGCCGTCAAAGCCTTGGCACCGGCGTTGCTCTGCACCGGCAAGAACGCATGGCAGAAACCGACCAGGACCAAAAAACCGAGCAGGCGACGGAGAAGAAGCTTTCCGAGGCGATGGACCGCGGGCAGTTCGCCAAGTCGCACGAGCTCACGGTCCTGTTTCCGCTCGCGGCGCTGCTCGGGGGCCTGACGCTGACGGTGCACGCGGCGTCGCGGGACCTGGCGGACTACTCGGTCGGCATCTTCACGGGTTTCACGCACATCACGCTGGCGATCGACACCGTGCCGGCGCAGATCGGCGAGGCGCTGCAGACGTTCGGCCGCGTGATTGCGCCGCTGCTGGTGGGCATCGTGATCGCGGTGCTGCTCGCGAGCGGCGTGCAGAGCGGCTTCCGGCTTTCGCCCAAGGCGGTCGGTTTCAAGCTCGAGAACCTCGACCCCATCGCGGGCTTCGGGCGGGTGTTCTCGAAATCCGTCTTCGTGCGCAGCGGGATCGACCTGTTGAAGCTCGTCGGCATCGGCCTGGCGCTGTGGCTGGGCGCGCGCAGCCTGATCCACGATCCCCTGTTCAGTGCGCCGGTCGAGGCGGCGTACCTCGGGCAGTTCCTGAGTTCCTCCACGATCTTGTTCCTCACGCGGCTGCTGCTCGCGCTGGGAGTGGTGGCGGCCATCAGCTACGCCTACGAGAAGTTCAAGCTGTCGCGCGAGCTGATGATGACGCGCGACGAGGTCAAGGACGAGCGCAAGCAGGCGGAAGGCGACATGCAGACCAAGGCGGCGATGCGCCGCATGGCGCGCCGGCTGATGCAGAAACAGATGCTGTCCGCGGTGCCGACGGCCGACGTGATCGTCACCAACCCGACGCACTTCGCGGTCGCGCTCAAGTACGAGCGCGGCGTCGACCAGGCGCCGGTGATCCTGGCGAAGGGAGAGAATCGTTTCGCGCAGCGCATCAAGGCGCTCGCCGCCGAGCACGGCGTGCCGACGGTCGAGAACAAGCCCGTCGCGCGGCTGCTGTTCGCGATGGGCAAGGTCGGGGAGACCATCCCGACGGAGCTTTACCAGGCCGTCGCGGAGATCCTCGCCGTGGTGTATCGCACGCACCGCTACTACTTTCACCGCCTGAGGTCGCGCCGTCTGGAGGGAGCCGCCTGAGCCCATGAGCGCTGCGAACCCAACTGCGGTCGCCACGCTGCTGAAGCGGGCCGACCTCATCTTCACCGGCGGACTGTTCCTCACGGTCCTGCTGCTGATCATGCCGATCCCGGCGCTGATGCTCGACGCGCTGCTGGCGTTGAACATCGGGCTCTCGCTGCTGGTGCTGCTCGCGATCGTGTACGTGAAGGAGCCGCCGGAGTTCTCCAGTTTCCCGACCCTGCTGCTCGCGCTCACGCTGTTCCGGCTGGCGCTGAACATCAGCACGACGCGGCAGGTGCTCGTGCACGGCTACGCGGGCGAGCTGATCGAGGCGTTCGGCCATTTCGTCATCCAGGGCAACTACGTCGTGGGCGCCGTGGTGTTCCTGATCCTGGTGGTGATCAACTTCGTCGTGATCACCAAGGGCGCGGGGCGCATCGCCGAGGTGAGCGCGCGGTTCACCCTCGATGCGCTGCCCGGCAAGCAGATGGCGATCGATGCCGAGCTGAACGCCGGCATCATCGACGAGGTCACCGCGACCAGCCGTCGCCTCAAGGTGCAGAAGGAGGCGGATTTCTACGGCGCGATGGACGGTGCCTCCAAGTTCGTGCGCGGCGATGCGATCGCCGGCATCATCATCACGCTCGTGAACGTCGTCGGCGGCTTCGCGATCGGCGTGATGCAGATGGGACTTTCGCTGGGCGAATCGCTCCAGAAATTCACGCTGCTTTCCATCGGTGACGGCCTCGTTTCGCAGATTCCCGCGCTGATCCTCTCGGTGGGCGCGGGCATCCTGGTGACGCGGGCGTCGGACAGCACCAACGTCGGCGCGCAGGTCGCCGGCCAGCTCTTCCGTTATCCGCGCGCGATGAAGATCACCGGCGGCATGCTGGTGCTGTTCGGCCTGATGCCGGGCATGCCGACCCTGCCGTTCCTGGGGCTCGGCGCCGTGGTGGCCTTCGTCGGCCGGCTCCTCCGCGAGCAGGAGGCGCGCGATGGCCTGCCCGCCGGATCCGACGTCGCGGCCTCAGCCAAGGGCGCCGCGCCGGTCCGGCCCGGCAAACCCGGCGAATCCACGCCCGCGGCGGGCGGCGGTACGGGCGGGGGACCGGAGGACGTGCGCAAGCTCGTCGAGGTGGACGTCTTCGCGATCGAGATCGGCTTCGGCCTGCTCGGGCTCGCGGACGCGAAGTCCGGCGGCGAGCTCCTGGCCCGCGTGACGGGCGTGCGCAAGGCACTCGCGCGGGAGAAGGGCATCGTGGTGCCGCCGGTTTCGGTGCGCGACAACCTCGAGCTCGAGGCCAACGATTATCGCTTCCTGCTGCGCGGCCGGCCCGTGGCCCGCGGCCAGTTGCTGCCCGGCCGCTGGCTGGCGATGAACGTCGCGGGCAGCAAGGTGCGGCTCAAGGGCGTGCCGACGCGCGAGCCGGTGTTCAACCTCGAGGCGACCTGGATCGACGAGTCGGAAAAGAAGACGGCCGAACTCAACGGTTTCACCGTCGTCGATCCCGCTTCGGTCCTCATCACCCATCTTTCCGAGACGCTGAAGGCCAACGCCCATCACCTGCTGGGCCGGCAGGAAGTGCAGGCGATCGTCGACCACGTGAAGCAGACGCAGCCCGCGCTCGTGGCCGAGCTGCTGCCCGACCTCGTGAACCTCGGCATCATCCAGCGCGTGCTGCAGAATCTGCTGCGCGAGAACGTGCCGATCCTCAACCAGCCGCTGATCCTCGAGGGCATCGCCGACTTCGCCGCCCTGTCCAAGAATCCCGACGACCTGAGCGAGCTGGTGCGGCGCCGGCTTGGCCTGTACTTTGTCCCCGAATACGAAACGCGGCCGGGCGTCGTCCGCGCCGTGACGCTCGATCCGCGGCTCGAGCAGTGGCTGGCGGGCAAGGTGCACCGCTCGCCGACCGAGGTGGGGCTCGCCCTGGATCCGGGCACCGGCCGGCACCTGCTCGAGCAGATCACGCGGCACACGCAGGACATGGTCCAGCAGGGGCAGCCCGCGATCGTGGTCGTTTCCACGGAGATCCGGCTGCCGGTGAAGCGCTTCTTCGAATCCTCTTTCCCCCGCATGACGGTGCTGTCGTTCCAGGAACTGCCGGCCGCGACCGAGATCGAGAACGCCGGCATCATCACGCTGCCCGCCCACCTGGCGCGTCCGGAAGCACCGCTGAAAGCCGCCGCCTGACATGCCTGCTCCCGGTCCATCCTATCCTCCCGGCGCGTACAAGTTCACCGTCGGCTCCGCCGCCGAGGCGGTCACGCTGATCCGCGAGCGGCTCGGTCCGCAGGCCCGCGTGCTGTCGGTCCGCACCGTCGCCCCGGCGGGCCTCGGCCGCCTGTTTCGGGGACCGCGGCTGGAGGTCATCGCTCAAATCGACCCGCCCGCGGTGGAGGCCGGGGCGGACCCCGCCCCGCTGCGCTCGCTGGCGGCGGTTTCGGCCGAGCCGGCGACGCCGGAGCCGGCGGCCGGGGAGGCGGTCGCGGCGCGGATGCGGGCGCGGCTGGCGCCGTTGCCGTCGACGCTGGGGCTGGAGGGCCTGCTGCGCCGGTCCGGCATCACGGAGGCTGCCTTGCAACGACTCCAGACCGGAGCGAACTGGCGCGAACTGACCGCGCTCCCGCTCCATCGCGCGCTGGCGGAAACCTCGCGGCTGTTGCGCACGCAGGCGGAGTCCCGACCGACGCGTCCGCCGCTGTCGCGCGCCGCCTTCATCGGCGCCGCCGGGGTGGGGCGCACGACGGCGCTCTGCAAGTGGCTCGCGCAGGAAGTGTTTCGCCGGGCGCGCATCGGACACGTCGTGAGCGTGGAGTTCGACCGGCCCAATCCGCTCGGTCCGCTGCCGGTTTTCAGCGAGGCGCTGGGCGTGCCGCTGGCGCATTTCCCCTGCGAGACGCGGCCCGCCGTGCCGGGAGGATTCGCGTACCTCGACCTGCCGGCGCTGTCGGTCCGCCGACCGAAGGACAACGCGCCGCTCGCCGAATTCCTCGATCGCGAGGCGATCCAGGAACGCGTGCTGGTGCTCAATGCCGCCTATGACCGGCCGTCGCTGCGCGATGCCTATGCGGCCGGCCGCGACCTGGGCGCGACCCACCTGGTGTTCACGCACCTCGACGAGGTGCCGCAGTGGGGGAAGCTCTGGGACTACCTTTTCGACGTCGACCTCGAGCCGCTCTTCCTCGCGACGGGACCGTCGCTGACGGCCGACTGCGAGGAGGACGTGCCCGGCGCGATCGTGCGCCGCACGCTGCCTGACGACGACTCCGACCCCGCATGAAGTTTGTCTTTCTCACCGGCGGCTTCGCCGGATTCGTCATCGCCGGGGCCGGCTCCCTGTGGGCCGGCCACGAACCCGACCGCATCTTCTTCGATGGCGCGGTCGGGTGCCTCGCCGGCGCCGTTCTGTTCCGCTGGTTCTGGGGCGTATTGCTCCGGGGCGTACGCGACTCCCTCTCCGCCCGGCGCTCCCCAGCGCCCGCGCCGGCGGCCACCCGTTCCAAGTAATGCCTGTCACCGCTCCCTCATGAATACCGCCACCGTTATCACCCCTGGCATGGATGCCACCCCCGCCGCCGCTGCCGCCTGGCGGGCATACCAGGGCGTCACGCCTGCCGCAGTCGACGAGAAGGAACTGATCGAACGGTTCCTGCCCCTCGTCCGCAACGTCGTGGACCGGATCAAGCTGAACGTGCCCGCGCACGTCGACGCCGACGACCTCTACAGCGTGGGCGTGACCGGCCTGATCGCGGCGGTGCGCAAGTTCGATCCGAACCAGGGCAACACCTTCGCGAGCTACGCGGCGATGCGTATCCGCGGCGCCATTCTCGACGAACCTGTCTCTTATACACATCTCCGAGCCCACGAGACAGGCAGAAATCTCGTA
>ERZ761602.2850-NODE-2850-length-25971-cov-7.137946_pt1 | contig 25971 bp, 29 predicted proteins | sample MGYA00512165_ERZ761602 | MGnify/ENA primary metagenome ERZ761602 (study PRJEB28899, sample SAMN02445085) | bioreactor sludge metagenome | biome: EBPR sludge; isolation source: Thorneside wastewater treatment plant | place: Australia: Brisbane, Thorneside...
CGGTGTCCACGCCCGAGTCCCAGATGGCGAGCGTGACCGGCTTCAGGCCGGCGCGCCCGTCGAGCGACACGTCGCGCGCGGCCCAGATGTCGGGCTTGTCCTCCTTGCCCGCCGCCAGGTAGGCGGTGTAGGCCGCGACCAGCTTGTTGCGCGCCTGCACCACGGCCTGGAAGCCGAGGTTCGCCTTCTGCATGGCGATCACGGTCTCCTCCAGACCCACGGTCGGATCCTCCATCTGGAAGCGCTGCTGGAGCTTGCTGCTCTCCTCCTGCAGGCGGCTCGTCTGGTCGAGGGCGGTCTTCACCAGGTCGGCGAAACTCGCGCCGCCCGTGGCCTTGCTTCCCGCGGCCGCGCCGGGCGCGCCGGGGCCGGAAAGTCCGGTGAGACCGCCGAGGCTGCCGGCGGATCGGAGGGCGTCGATCGGAGACATCGCTTTTCCTTCAGGGAGTTGCCACATCCCGAAGCCTACGCGGGGCGCCGCGCGGCATTCGGGCGATATGGGGCGGCAAAGGCCCCCTTATCCCGGCTTGGCGGCAGGGGCGGCGGGCGAATAATCCGCCTCGTGAACCTCCGCCCCGACTCCGACCGATGAACAGTCCCGCCCTCCCCGCGCCCGCCGCCGCCGGCCTCATCGGCCGCATCCCGCCCCGCAGCCTGCTCGCGCTCATGGTGGGAGCCGCCGCGCTCGTCGCCGCCGTCGCCGCCGCGTGGATGTGGCTGCGCGCCCCCGACTACAAGCTGCTCTTCGCCAACGTCGCCGAGCGCGACGCCGGCGCCGTGGCCGCGGCCCTCGGCCAGCTCGACGTGCCCTTCCGCCAGGGCGAAGGCGGCGCGATCTTCGTGCCCTCGGACCGCGTGCACGACGTGCGCCTCAAGCTCGCCTCCCAGGGCCTGCCCAAGGGCGGCGGCGTCGGACTCGAGCTGATGGACGGCCAGAAGTTCGGCGCGACGCAGTTCCAGGAACAGGTGAACTTCCAGCGGGGCCTGGAGGGCGAGCTGCAGCGCTCGATCCAGTCCCTCTCGGCGGTGCAGTCGGCCCGCGTGCACCTCGCGCTGCCCAAGCCCTCGCTCTTCGTGCGCGACACGCAGAAGGCGAGCGCCTCGATCGTGCTCAACCTCTACCCGGGCAAGGCCCTCGACCGCGCGCAGGTCGCCGGCATCGCGCACCTGGTGGCCGCGAGCGTGCCGGACCTGCCGCTTTCCAACGTCTCGCTCGTCGACCAGCACGGCAACCTGCTCTCCGCCCCGCCCCGCGCGGGCGCCGGCGGCCAGGGCATGAACGCGAGCGAGCTCGCCCACGTCCAGGAGATCGAGCAGGCGCACATGAAGCGCATCCTCGACATCCTCGAGCCCATCGCCGGCCGCGGCAACGTGCGCGCGCAGGTGACGGCCGAGGTGGATTTCAGCCAGGTCGAATCGACCGCCGAATCCTTCAAGCCCAACCAGGGCCAGGAGCCGGCGAGCGTGAGGAGCACCTCAACGTCCGAGGCCCTGAACGGCCCCGGCGCCGGCGCGGGCGCCCAGGGCGTGCCCGGCGCGCTCACGAACCAGCCGGCCCCGGCCGCCGCCGCGGGCGCCGCCGCCGGCAAGGACGCCTCGACGGGCAAGGAGCCCACGAGCGTGCGCAAGGAGGCCATCGTCAACTACGAGGTCGACAAGACCGTGCGCCACACCCGCGCCCAGGTGGGCACGGTGAAGCGCCTGTCGGCCGCGGTGCTCGTGAACCACAAGCGCCCGGCCGCGCCCGCCGCGGATCCGGCCAAGGCCGACGCGAAGAAGGACGAGGCGAAGAAGGACGCGAAGAGCGCCGCCCCGGTGCCCGTCGCCTTCACCGCCGACGAGATCGCGCAGATGACCGCGCTCGTGAAGGACGCCATCGGCTTCAGCAAGGACCGGGGCGATTCCCTCAACCTCGTGAACGCGCCCTTCTCCGCCGAACCCGAGGCCGAGGCCGTCGAGACGCCGATCTGGAAGAGCCCGGAGACCGTCGGCATCGCCAAGGAGACCGGCAAGGCCCTGTTCCTGCTCGCGATCATCGCGCTCGTCGTGATGGGCGTGGTGCGCCCGGCCCTGAAGCAGGTGTCCGAGTCGATGGCCGCGCCCCCCCGCGACGTGACGCCCTCGCCCGAGCAGCTCGCCCACGCCGCCAACGCCAACCTCGCCGCGCTGCCCGGCACGCCGCCCTCGCACCTCGCGGACGTGCAGCGCATCGCGAAGGACGATCCCGCCACGGTCGCGAACGTCGTGCGCTCGTGGGTGGGCAAGCCGGGCTGACCCCGGCCGCGCGACCCCCCGGATACCGCCATGGACGAAGACGGACTCACCAACAGCGCGATCCTGCTGATGTCGATCGGCGAGGAGCAGGCCGCCGAGGTCTTCAAGTACCTCCAGCCCAAGGAGGTGCAGAAGCTCGGCGAGACGATGGCCAAGTTGAAGAGCGTCGAGCGCGACAAGGTCGAGGACGTGCTCGGCCGCTTCCGCGAGGCCGCCGGCGCCCAGTCCTCGCTCGTGGCCGACACGAACGAGTTCGTGCGCTCGGTGCTGAACCGCGCCCTCGGCGAGGAGCGCGCGGGCTTCCTCGTGGACCGCATCCTCCAGGGCCGCGACGTCTCGGGCATCGAGGGCCTGAAGTGGATGGAGCCGGGCACGATCGCCGAACTCATCAAGAACGAGCACCCCCAGATCATCGCGACGATCCTCGTGCACCTCGAGCGCGACCACGCGAGCGCGATCCTCAAGTTCCTGCCCGAGCGCACGAGGAACGAGGCCGTCACGCGCATCGCGACCCTCGACGGCATCCAGCCCAACGCGCTGCGGGAGCTGAACGACGTGCTCGCCAAGATCCTCGCGGGCAACGACCAGTTCAAGAAATCCACGCTGGGCGGCACGAAGGCCGCGGCGGAGATCCTCAACTACCTGGGCACCTCGGCCGAGCAGGCGATCATCGAGAACATCAAGGAGCACGACGCCGACCTCGCCCAGAAGATCGTCGACCAGATGTTCGTCTTCGACGACCTGCTCGAGCTCGACGACAAGGCGATGCAGCTGGTGCTGCGCGAGGTGCAGGGCGAGGCGCTCGTGATCGCGCTCAAGGGCGCGACGCCGGAACTGCGCGAGAAGGTCTTCAAGAACATGTCCACGCGCGCGGCCGAGACGCTGCGCGACGACCTCGAGTCCAAGGGCCCGGTGCGCCTGTCGGAAGTCGAGGCCCAGCAGAAGGAGATCCTCAAGATCGTGAAGCGCCTGTCCGACGAGGGCCAGATCGCCCTGGGCGGCGGCGGCGGGGAGGATGCCTTTGTCTAGCCGCGTCATCCCGCGGGACCGCCTCGGCCCCGCCTCGCCCTTCCGCATGGACAAGCTCGCGGACGCGAGCTCCCCGGGCGGCAAGGCCGATGCCGCCCAGGCCCTGCAGAAAGCCCGGGACAAGGCCTACCAGGAAGGGCTCGCCGCGGGACTCGCCGCGGGCCGCGCGGAAGCCGCGCGCGAGCGCATCGTGCTTCGCGCGATCCTCGAGGGCCACGAGCGCGAGCTCGCGCGCCTGGACGACGGGCTCGCCGGCGCGCTGCTCGCGCTCGCCGCCGACCTCGCCCGCCACATCGTTCGCGGCCACCTGGCGGTGCGGGAGGATGCCGTGCTGCCCGTCGTGCGCGAGGCGCTCGCCCTCGTGCGCGAGGACGCGACGCCCCTTCGCCTCGCCCTCGCCCCGGCCGAAGCCGCCCTCGTCGAGCGCGAGCTCGGCGCGGAGCTCGCCCAGCGCGGGTGCCGCGTGGTGCCCGACCCGGAGATGGAAGCCGGCGGCTGCCGCATCGAAGGCCCCCATGCGCAGGTGGACGCCTCGCTCGCCACGCGCTGGCGCAAGGCCCTCGCCCCGCTCGGAGAGAGCCGTGACTGGATCGACTGACCCGGGCCTCGCCGCCTTCGTCGAACGCTGCCGCACCCTCGCCGAGGGTCCCGCGCCCTTCGGCGTGCGCGGCCGGCTCACGCGCGTGGCCGGCGTCGTGATGGAGGCGACGGGACTGCGACTGCCCGTGGGCGCCACCTGCCGCGTGGGCCAGGGCGAGGACGAATTCGTCGAGGCGGAGGTGGTGGGCTTCCACGACGACCGCCTGTACCTCATGCCGACCACGCAGGTCGAGGGCCTCACGCCCGGCGCGTGGGTGAGCCCGCTCGAGCCGGACCTCGTGCCCCCGCGGCCGGGGCGCCCGGTGCACCGCGCGCGGCGCGCCGAGGACTTCGGCAAGCGCCTGCCCGTGGGCGAGGCGCTGCTCGGCCGCGTGGTCGATCCCACGGGCAAGCCCCTCGACGGGCTGGGCCCGCTGCGCGCGCCGGAATTCGGTCCCCTGCGGGCCCGCCCCATCAACCCGATCGAGCGCCGTCCGATCCGCGAGGCGCTCGACGTGGGCATCCGCGCGATCAACGGCCTGCTCACCGTCGGGCGCGGCCAGCGCATCGGCCTCATGGCGGGCTCGGGCGTGGGCAAGAGCGTGCTGCTCGCGATGATGACGCAGTTCACCACGGCCGACGTGACGGTGGTGGGCCTCATCGGCGAGCGCGGCCGCGAGGTGAAGGAATTCATCGACGAGACGCTGGGCCCCCAGGGGCTCGCGCGCAGCGTCGTGGTGGCCGCACCGGCCGACGTGCCGCCCCTCATGCGCGTGCAGGGCGCGGCCTACGCCACGGCCATCGCCGAGCGCTTCCGCGAGCAGGGCCTGGACGTGCTGCTGCTCATGGATTCGCTCACGCGCTTCTGCATGGCCCAGCGGGAGATCGCCCTCGCGATCGGCGAGCCACCCGCGACCAAGGGCTATCCGCCATCCGTCTTCGCGAAGCTGCCGGGACTCGTCGAGCGCGCCGGCCCCGGCCGCAACGGCATCGGCTCGATCACCGCGTTCTACACGGTGCTCGCCGAGGGCGACGACCAGCAGGACCCGATCGCCGACAACGCGCGCGCGATCCTCGACGGCCACATCGTGCTCACGCGCGAGCTCGCCGAGCAGGGCCACTACCCCGCGATCGACGTCGAGCAGTCCATCTCGCGGGTGATGCCGAACGTCACCGACGGGGCGCACTTCGAGAACGCGAGGAAGCTCCGCCAGCTCGTCTCGCGCCTGCACAGGAACCGCGACATCATCAACCTGGGCGCCTACCAGGCGGGCGCCGATCCCCTCCTCGACCGGGCCATCGCCCTCGAGGAACCCATCGCGAAGTACCTCCAGCAGGGCATGCGCGAGCGCGCCGGCCACGCCGAGTGCCTCGCCCAGCTCGCCCGGATCGTCGCCTCGTGAGCGCCGCCTCGCCCCTGCCGCTCGTGATCTCGCTCGCCGAGAAGGCGCGCGACGCGATCGCCCGCCAGGCCGCGACGGCCGCGAAGCTGGTGGAGGAGGCCCGCACGCAGCTCGAGGCCCTCCGCCGCTACCGGGGCGAATACCTCGCCCGGAGCGTGCGGCAGGCCGAGCACGACGCCGCCGAACTCGCCAACTTCGCCGCCTTCATGGGGCGCCTGGAGGCCGCCATCGCCCAGCAGGAGCGCACGGTGGAGCACCACCGCGCCCGCGCCGAGGCGCTGCGGGGCGAATGGACGAAGGCCGCCATCAAGGTGAAATCCCTCGAGGCGCTTGCCGCCGCGCGGGCCCGCGACGCGCGGGTGGTGGCCGGCCGCCTCGAGCGCAAGGCCGAGGACGAACACGCGAGCCGCATCGCCCGGGACTCGCCCCTGAGAAACGCCTTCTAGGAAGACCGCCATGACGAACGCCCCCACGCCCGCCTCCGCGACCGCGAAGGCCGCCCCCGCCCCGGCGCACCGAGCCGATGCGCGTTCCGGCGCCGTGTTCGACCAGGCGTTCTTCGCGCTGCTCACGGGCGCGGGCGCCGATTCGGCGGACGGCATGGCCGCCTTCGCCGCCGGCCTTTCGCCGCTGACGGCGGAGGAACCGCCGACGCCCGAGCGCACGCCCCTGGGCGAAGTGGCGACGGCCGAAGCCTTCCCGCCGACGGAGCTCGTCGCGCCGCTGATGGCGCAGATCCTCGCCTCCACCGCAGCGCCGGAGCCGGCGATCGTCGCGACGGCCGGGGCGGGCACCGAAGCGATCGATTCGATCCCGGCGCCCGGGAGCCCCCCGAAGGACCTTCCGGGCACCGCGCCCGCGGGCGATGCGCGCCTGTTCCCGAACGCGCCCGCCTTCGAAGGTCGCGCCTTCCCCGGATCGGCCCGCGCGGCCGAGCGGGCCCAGGCGGCCCCCTTCGGACTCGGCGCCGAGAGCGCCTGGCCCGCCGAGGGCCGGGATGCCTTCCCGGTCGAGGCCCAGGGTACCGAGGCACCCGGAAAGACCGGCGCCATCGCGGCGGCGAACGCCGACGCGGCCCTCGCCACGGCGAACGCCACCTCGGAGGTCGCGGCCCGGATGCCGGACGCGCCCGCAGCGCCCGCTGCCGCCCTGGGTGCGGCCGAGGCCGCCGCGCCCCGCACGCCCCCGGCGCCGCCGAGCCTCGAGCCCATCGCGCTGCCACCCGCCTCGCCCGCGTGGAAGGAAGCCTTCGCCGAGCGCGTGACGCTGGTCACGCGAAGCGGCGTCGAAGAGGCCGAGATCGTGATCCGTCCGGCGGAGCTGGGCCCCGTCGAGGTCCGCGTGCGCATCCAGGAAGGCGAAGCCCTGCTGTCCTTCGACGCGCCCCATCCCGAGACCCGCGAGGCCATCGAGCTCGCACTGCCCCGCCTGCGGGAAATGCTCGCCGAGAGCGGGCTCGCGATGCGCGACGCCCAGGTCGGCACGGGCGATGCCGGCCGCGGCGAGGATCGCGCGACGCCGGGCCGCGAGACGCCCAAGGCCGAGGCCGGGCGCGACGAGGCGCCCGCCGAGCCGGTCCGCCGGCGCATCGTGCCGGGCCCGGGCCGGGTCGATACCTTCGTCTGAGCGGGCCGCCTTCCGCCGGGGAAATGGCGCCCGAAAGGGCCGCTTTTCCCCCGGTCCCCGCCCCGGGGGGGTGGGGATAATTTCCTCACACCGGGACCCGCGCCGCGCGGGCCCCACCCAGGAAAGAAGCGAGGAATCCATGGCCGCCGCCCCCAAGACCGCCCCCGACGCCGCCGCGCCCGCCGCACCCGCCGCCGGCGGCGGCAAGAAGAAGCTCTTCATCCTCGTGGGCGCCATCGTGGCCGCCCTCGCCGTCGGCGGCGGCGCCGCCTGGTTCCTGCTCGCGAAGAAGGCCCCGCCCCCGGAGGCCGAGAAGCCCGCCGCCGAGGCCCCGAAGGCGAAGCGCGCCGCGGCCTACATCCCGTTCGAGCCCCTCGTGGTCAACCTGCGCGACGAGAACGTCGAGCGCATGATGCAGATCGCCTTTTCCTTCGAGGCCGCCGACCCGAAGGCCGCGGACCTGGTGAAGCAGCATTCGCCCGCGATCAGGAACCGCCTGATCCTGCTGCTCACCTCCAAGACCTCGATGGACCTCGCCGGGCGCGAGGGCAAGGAAAAGCTCGCGGCCGAGATCGTGCAGGAAGCCCGCGCGGCGATGGGCGCGACCAAGGAAGCGCCGGTCATCGAGGCGGTCCACTTCTCCAGCCTCATCGTGCAATAGGGCCATGGCCGAGCAATTCCTCACCCAGGAAGAGGTCGACGCCCTGCTCGAGGGCGACGAGCCGGCGGACGACGGCGCCGCCGAGCCCGCGGGGGGAATCCGCCCCTACAACCTCGCGAGCCAGGAACGCATCGTGCGCGGGCGCATGCCCACGCTCGAGATCGTGAACGAGCGCTTCGCGCGGAACCTGCGCATCGGGCTCTTCAACTTCATGCGCAAGAACCCGGAGATCTCCGTGGGGCCGGTTCGCGTGCTCAAGTACAGCGCGTTCCTGCGCGACATCGCGGTGCCCACCAACATCAACATCGTGACGGTGCGGCCGCTGCACGGCTCGGGCGTGTTCATCATGGACCCGAACCTCGTCTACAGCGTGGTCGACAGCCTCTTCGGCGGCCACGGGCGCCACACGCGCATCGAGGGCCGCGACTTCACCGCCACCGAGCAGCGCATCATCCAGCGCATGCTCGAGGTGGTCTTCGCCGACTACAAGGCCGCCTGGGCCGGGATCTACCCGCTCGAGCTCGAGTACCAGCGCGCCGAGGTGCACACGCAGTTCGCCAACGTCGCCCACCCCAGCGAGATCGTGGTGGCGACCTCCTTCCGCGTCGAGCTGGGCGAGGCCGGGGGCGACATGCACCTCGCGATCCCCTACTCCACGTTCGAGCCCATCCGCGACATCCTCTTCACGAGCCTGCAGGGCAACACCGCCGAGCCCAACAAGCGCTGGGTCGGCATGCTCACCCGCCAGGTGCAGGCCGCGGAAGTGGAGCTGGTGGGCGCCCTCGCCCACATCGACGCGACCGTGGGGCAGCTGCTCGAGCTGCGCCCCGGCGATTTCATCGAGTTCGACCTGCCGCGCACCGTCCACGCGACGATCGACGGCGTGCCCCTGTTCGAGGCGACCTACGGGGTCGCCCACGGGCACTACGCGCTCAAGGTCGGGCGGTTCCTCACGCAGGACCACGTCCATGGAGACGACCATGCCCACTGACACCCAAGCCCCTGCCGTCGAGGACGACTGGGCCGCCGCGATGAGCGAGCAGGCCAGCGCGACCGCCGCCGTGCAGCCGGCGGCGCAACCGGCCGTCTTCTCCCGCCTGTCCGGCGAGAGCGCGCCGGGAACGCCGAAGGACATCGACCTGGTGCTCGACATCCCCGTGAGCCTCACGGTGGAACTCGGGCGCACCAAGATCCCCATCAAGAACATCCTGCAGCTCGCCCAGGGCTCGGTGATCGAGTTGGACGCCATGGCCGGCGAGCCCATGGACGTGCTCGTGAACGGCTGCCTCATCGCCCAGGGCGAGGTCGTGGTCGTGAACGAGAAGTTCGGCATCCGGCTCACCGACGTGGTGACGCCCTCCGAGCGCATGCGGCGGGTGGGCCGGTGAGGCTTCTCGCGCCCTTCGCGCTCGCGGCACCGGCCACGGCCCTCGCGGCCGAGGCGCCCGCGGCCGCGGCCCCGGTCTCGGCCACGCCGATGCTCGGCGCGCTCGTGGCCGTCGTGGCGGCGATCTTCGCGCTCGCGTGGATCCTCAAGCGCGCCGGCCTCAAGGGCACGCCCGGCGGCGCCGCGCTCCTCAAACCCGTCGCGACGCTGCCCCTGGGCACGCGCGAGCGGCTCGTCGTCGTGCAGGTGGCGGACCGCTGGCTCGTGCTCGGGGTCACCGCCCAGTCCATCCAGCCCCTGGCGGACCTCGAGGCGAAGCCCCTGCCCGAGGCGCCGGCCACGGCCGCGGGCTTCCGCGACGCGCTCGCGAAGGCGCTGAAGCGCGATGCGTAGGGCCGCGCGCTACGCCGCCCTCGCCGGGCTCGGCCTCGCGCTCGCCGCGGGCGCCGCCGCCGGCCAGGCGAGCCCCCTCGCCGTCACGAGCACCGCCGCCGGCGGGACCACCACCTGGTCCGTGCCGCTGCAGACGCTCCTCGTCTTCACGGCGCTTTCGTTCCTGCCGGCGATCCTGCTGCTCATGACGGCCTTCACGCGCATCGTGATCGTGCTCTCGCTCATGCGCCACGCGCTCGGCACGCAGACCACGCCCCCGAACCAGGTGCTCATCGGCCTGTCGCTCTTCCTCACCTTCTTCGTGATGTCCCCGGTCGCCGACCGCATCGCCGAGGACGCGTGGAAGCCCTACAGCGAGGGCCGCATCACGATCCAGCAGGCCCTGGACCGGGGCGAGGCGCCCCTCAAGGGCTTCATGCTCGCGCAGGTGCGCGAGAACGACCTCGCGCTCTTCTCGCGGCTGGCGAAGCTGCCGGCCGGGACGAAGGCCGCCGACACGCCGCTGCGCGTGGTGGTGCCCGCCTTCGTGACGAGCGAGCTCAAAACCGCGTTCCAGATCGGCTTCATGGTCTTCGTGCCGTTCCTGATCATCGACCTGGTGGTGGCGAGCGTGCTCATGTCCATGGGCATGATGATGGTCTCGCCCGTGCTGGTGTCGCTGCCCTTCAAGCTCATGCTCTTCGTGCTGGCCGACGGCTGGAACCTGCTGATCGGCTCTCTCGCCGCGAGCTTCGCCACCTAGGAAGCGCCGTGAACCCCCAGGCCACGATGACCTTCCTCATGCAGGCGCTCGAGCTCACGCTCGTCGTGTCCGCGCCCCTGCTGCTTTCGATCCTCGCCGTGGGCCTCGCCGTGAGCGTGCTGCAGGCCGCGACGCAGGTGAACGAGGCGACGCTCTCCTTCATCCCGAAGCTGCTGGTGGCCGCGGCGGTGCTGGTGGTCACCGGGCCGTGGCTCATGGCCGTCATGGTCGACTACATCCAGCGCGTCCTCACCTCGATCCCCACGGCCATCGGCTAGGGGCGGTCCCGTGCTCTCCTTCACCACGGCCCAGCTCGAGACGCTCGTCGCGGCGGGGCTCTGGCCGGCCCTCCGCGCCCTCGCGATCCTCGCGACCGCGCCCGTGCTCTCGAACCGCGCCGTGCCGCGGGCGGTCAAGATCGCCCTCGCCCTCGCGATCGCGTTCCTGCTCGCCCCCGCGCTGCCCGCGCCGCCCGCGGTGGCCCTGGGCTCGGCCGAGTCCTTCGCGATCGCCGGACAGCAGGTCGCGATCGGCGCGGCGCTGGGCTTCGCGGTCCGCCTCGCGATGGCCGCCGTGGAAATGGCCGGCGAGGTGGTGGGCCTGCAGATGGGCCTGTCGTTCGCGGGCTTCTTCGACCTGTCCAATCCCCAGGGCGCGAACGCCGCCGGAAGCCTCCTGTCGCTCACCGCGACGCTGCTTTTCCTCGCGCTCGACGGGCACCTGATGGTGCTGGGGGCCCTCGCCGAGAGCTTCCGCGTCTTTCCCGTGGGCGAGTTCCCCGCGCGCCTGCTCGCGACCGACGATTTCGCGAGGATGGGCGGTCAGGTGTTCTCGATCGCGCTCACGCTCGCGCTGCCGATGATCACGGTGATGCTCTTCGCGAACCTCGCCCTGGGCGTGATCGCGCGGGCGGCGCCGCAGCTCAACATCTTCTCCTTCGGCTTCCCGTTCTCCGTGACGCTCGGGATGGTGGCGCTCTACCTCACGCTGCCGTACCTGTCCGAACCGCTGCAGCGCACGATCGCCGCGAGCTTCTCGATCTTCCTTCGCTAGCGGTCCTTCCGGAAACGCGAAGGCCCGCTCGCGCGGGCCTTCCGGTCGGATGCGACTTCCCGCACGCCCTCAGGGGCATTGCTGGGCGCAGCGCCTCGCGATGTCCGCTTCGGTGAGCGGGCCGCCGTCCCAGCTCTTCGCGTCCGAGGGCAGGTAGCAGTTGCACGCCGAGAAGCTCACCACGCCGAGCCGCCGGTGCAGCACGTTCGAGGGCATCGCCGTGGACGGCGTGCCGTAGGCGTTGGCCCAGGGGCTGTAGTTCGCGGCGTTCCAGCTGGACGGCGTCCCGTCGCCCCGCGCGGGCACGCGATCGACCGTGTAGCGCCACTGGGAAGCGACGCCGGCCACGACGCCGCGGTAGATCGATTCGCTGCGCTCGCGCCGGAGCTGCTCCTCGACGTAGGTGCGGCTGAGGTGGGAGCTGAAGGCGTTGGAGAAATCGCGGGTGTAGTAGTCGCTGGCGGCGGCCGGCAGGGCGGCGGCGGCGAGGACGGGGGCCAGCAGGCGGAGGACTTTCATGGTCGGCGCGCTCGAATCCCACGGTGGGATGGCAGCAGCCTACCCCGGGGCGGGCCGGGCGCGCTGTGCGGCAGGTCACAGGGGCGCAAAAAGGGGGCGCCCGAAGGCGCCCCCCGCGAGGCCGTTGCGGCCCCTAGAGGATCGGCAGGCGATGGGCGGGCGTGCCCGTCGCCTTCGGCAGGACGACCACCAGCACGCCGTCGGCATACCTCGCCTCGGCCCGGGTGGTGTCCACGTCCATCGGCAGCGTGAAGGCGCGGCTCATGCCGCCCACGTGCCGCTCGCTGCGAAGGACCTTGCCGTCCTTTTCCTCCTTCTTCTCGCGGCGCACCTCGGCGGCGATGCTCACCAGGTTGCCATCCACGTCCACGCGGATGTCCTCCTTGGCCACGCCCGGCAGGTCCGCCTTGAGGGTGTAGCGCTCGGGGGTCTCGTCCACGTCGATGCGGATGGCCGGCAGCGCGGCGTCCGTTTCCATCCAGAGGGGCGGAAGCACGCCCTTCGGGACGCCCGGGATCGGGATGTCGAAGAGACTGAAGGGACGAAGGGTTCCCATGGGATCCTCCTTCCGGCAGGTCGCGGCGGCGTCACCTCCACCGCCGCACGGCCCGCGGCTGAACACGAGGGCCGCAGGACCACGGTGCGCCGGCCCGCGGGACGCGAGTTGCCGCGGGTCAACGAAGGGCCGGAAAGTCCCATGGGACCTTGGTCCCGCCTCAGGCGCGGCGCCAATCCATGAACCAGTTCTCCTCCCAGGTCGCGCCCCCGTCGCGGGAGACGGCCTGGTGCCACCGGCAGGACGAGGCCGTGATGCGGTCCCACACGCCCCGGATGACGATCGGCTTTCCGGCATCCGATTCCTCCGCGGTGAAGGTGGCGACGCCCGCCTCGAAATGGCCCGTCATGCCCGGCGGCGCGAGCACCCCGCTCTTGCCGTTGACCCAGAAGTCGTGCCACAGGCGCTTGTCGAGGTCGAGCAGGCGAAGCCCCATGCCGCTGAAGCCGCGGGAGGGAATGCGCAACTCCTCTACGTGGCCGGCGCCGCCGAGCAGGCTCCAGCATGTGGCCTCGCCGTCGAAGCGGTCCCAGTCCTCGCGGCCGGGCGGCCGGCGGCGGTGGGCGATCCGCCACTCGCCGGTGAGGAAATCGAAATCGCCGGGCTTGCCCGGCGGGCGGGCCTTCGGCGTGGCGGGCGCGGCAGCGAGGGCCTCGGCCCCCTGCACGAGGGCGGTGGCGGCGACGAGGCGCTTGAGCGCCTCGCGGCGCGCGGGGTCGGCTTCGGGAAAGGACATGGGCGGCTCCGGCGGAATCGATGGGGAGCCGCCATGCTGCGGCCGTCCACCTGACAATGCATGTCAGGATTTCGCGCTAGCATGGGCCATGCGCGCGAGCCGCCTGCTGTCGATCGTCCTTCACCTGCAGAGCCGCTCCCGGGCGACGGCCGCGGACCTCGCCCGGGAATTCGGCGTGTCGGTGCGCACCGTGTACCGCGACGTGGACGAGCTGGGCGCGGCGGGCATCCCCGTGGTGGCCGACCGCGGTCCCGGCGGGGGCCTCAAGCTGCTGGACGGCTACCGGACGCGCCTCACGGGACTCACGCCGGAGGAAGCCGAGGCGATGTGCCTGGTGGGCCTTCCGCGCGCCGCCGGGCACCTGGGCCTCGCCGACGCCACGGCGCGCCTATCCCGCAAGCTCGTGGCCGCGATGCCCGGGCCGTCGGCCGCGCTGGCCGAGCGGCTGCAGTCCCGCTTCCACGTCGATCCGGACGACTGGTATCGCGGCGAGGATCCGCCGCCGCACCTTCCCGCGCTCACCCGCGCCGTGCTCGACGCGCGCCGCCTCGCCTTCACCTACGAGAGCTGGCGCGGCGTGAAGCGACGCGAGGCCGATCCGCTCGGACTCGTCCTCAAGGCGGGCACGTGGTACCTCGTGGCGCGAATCGGCGCGCGCACCCTCACCTTCCGCGCGGGCGCGATCCGCGAACCGTCCGTGCTCGATGCGACGTTCGAGCGCCCCGACGGCTTCGACCTCGCCGCGTGGTGGCTCGCTTCGATCGCACGCTTCGAGCGGGAATTGCGTCCCGGGCGGGCCCGGCTCCGTGCCAGTGCCGAGGGGTGCCGCCGGCTGGCGGAGGTGGGACGGTACGCGGCGCGCGCCGTGGCGGCCGCGGCGCCCGAGGACGCACAGGGTTGGCGCGTGGTCGAACTGCCGATCGAGAACGACGAGCAGGCCGCGAGGCTGGTGCTGTCGATGGGCCTCGAGGTCGAAGCTCTGGGCCCGCCGGCACTGCGGCGCGCCGTGCGCCGGCTTGCGCGGGACCAGGCGTCACGGCACGGCGCGAAGCCCCGGGCGACGGCGAAGAAAGAATAGGGAAGGATCTGGAGGCAGGGAGCGGAATCGAACCGCTGTACACGGCTTTGCAGGCCGCTGCATAACCACTCTGCCACCCCGCCGGGCGGCCCGGCCTCGCTGTAAAGGCGCGGGGGAGAAACGACTCGGGGGGAGGATGACCCTCCCCCCGAAAGGGAAACTGGAGCGGCAGAAGAGTCTCGAACTCTCGACCTCAACCTTGGCAAGGTTGCGCTCTACCAACTGAGCTACTGCCGCGTGGAGCCGCGAATTATAGCCTTTTTCGCTCGCCCGGTTCAAGCCGGCCGGCGAAGGCCGGCTAGCGGCACCCCGTCCCGGCGCAGCGGAAGACCGAGGCGCCCGCCGACCGCCCCGCCTGGGCGTCGATCGTCCCGTAGGCGATGCCCAGGTTCTGCGCGCGGCTTCCCAGGAAAAGGCCCGTGACCGTATAGGAATCGATGGCGCCCGTCTGGGATTGGCCGTTGGCCGTGCGCGTCCAGCGCCCGGCCGCCGTGCCCTCGTGCGCGAAGCCCACGAAGCCCGCGCGCGCCGTGATGGGCGTCGCGGGCACGACGAGGTCCCAGGTCGTGTCGCCGGTGCGGTAGGAAATCGCGCCGCCGATCTGGCGCTGCAGGAAGTTCACGACGAAGAGCCCGTCGAGGAACGCGCCCGGCGCGCCGGTGCCGTCGGTGGGCCGCGTGCCGCCGTGGTACTCGTAGCGCACGCTCGTCGCGGTGGTGGGCAGCGTGCCGAAGAAGGATTCCGGCGTGAGGTTGCCGTAGAAGAAATGCACGCCCGTGGTGGGCTGGCCCGTCACCCCGTTCACGCGCACGGCCGCGCCGCTCGTCCAGCGCCCCCAGGTGACCGCCCCGTCGCCCACGATGCCGCCGTTGTCGACCACGGCCTCGCCGAGGCGGTCGCCCGCCACCTGCCCGCCGTTGAACGAGAACGCGTCGAGCTTGCCCCGCTCGGGATCGAGCAGCACCACGGCGCCGCGCCCGCCGTCGACGAGCGCGAAGTCGCCCACTGCGGAGGAGAACGCCGTGCCGGCCCCGAGGCCCGCGCCCAGCAGGGCGATGTTGCCGTCGGCGTCGCGCTGCTCGGAGACCACGATGGGCGAGGCGGCGGTGCCCAGCACGTTGAGGGGGCGAAGGCCCGCCTGCGCGAGCGCCTCGCGGGTCGCGAGCGGCAGCGACGCCACGCGTGCGGCCGCTTCCCTCGCCGCGGCCTGCTGCTGCGCCGCGTCGCGGGGACCGTCGCGCCGGGCGCGTGCCTCGAGGCGGTCCCTCAGGAACGCCGGGCGCGCGACGAGGGGCTGCGCGGGCGTTCGCAGGTCCGCGACGAAGAAGGCCTCCTCGATGCCGAACTCGCGCTCGCCGGCATCGTTGGCGACCACCACGCGGCCGTCGAAGACCACGCCGTAGGTGCCGTTCGGGGCCGCGGAGCCGTCGGCCTCGAGGCAGTCGTCCTGGCAGGAGACGAGCGCGAAGCCCGTGCCCCGGATGCCGAGGGTGGCCGTGGGCGAGACGACGCGGTAGCGGTCGCGCCGCTGGCTGCCGATGAGGCCCGTGATGGTGCGAAGGCCGCCGCGCAGCAGGCGGAACGCGGCCTGGGAAAGGCCCTCGTCCTGCCCGGTGAAGCGGTACTGCTCGACGGCGAACTGCGTGCCGGCGCGCAGGGCGACGACGCTCGCGTCGGTGAAGCGGATCTGGGCCGCGCTCGCCGTGCCGGTCTTCACGAGATCGCCCGGCTCGATGGTCGCGCCGCTGGCGAGGGGCACGTCGCGGCCGGCGCGGGCGGCGCTCACGTCGCCGGCGGCCACCAGCACGCGGCCGGCCACCTGCGCATGGGCCGCCGCGGCGAACGCGAGCGAGGCGGCGAGGAGGATCGTGCGGTTCATGGCGGTCTCCTAGCGGGTCTCGGCGCGCAGCCGGATCATCGCGGTGTGGCGCTTGTATTCGTACAGGGCGATGTTGGAATCGTTGCGGGCGGCCGAGAATTCGGCGCGAAGCTGCAGGTGGCGAGTGAACTGCCAGCTCGCCCAGGCCTCGCCGGCGGCGAAGGCGTCGTCACGCACCGTCGAAAGTCCCGTGTCCGCCTCGTCGTAGCGGCTCTTCTGCCACGAGGCGGTCGCGCCGACGGACCACCCGGCGCGCGGCGTCACGGCGGCGCCGAAGCGCACGCCCGCCATGTGGCGGGAAAGGTCGTCCCGGTCGCGCCGGTTCTTCTCGCGCCCCCAGGTCGCGGATGCCTCGAACTCCGGCCGCCACGCGCCGCCCGCCTGGTGGCGAAGGCCCCACGCGACCGTGAGGAAGTCCGAGTCGCGCACGACGTTGGCCGCCTCGTAGGCGAAGCGGCCCGCCTGCACGCCGAGGGACAGGGCATCGGCCGGACCGGCCTCGTAGCCCGCGTCGGCGTTGAGGCCGTGCACGCGGCGGTAGGGTGCGGAGCCGAGCGTCGTGTAGGAAAGGCTCGCGCCGCCGCGGAACGTCCACGCTCCCCGGCGCGAGACGACGCCCGCGGTGCCGGCGTACTGGGCCTGGTCGAAGTCCTTCTCGACGGAATGGCGGCGCGCGTCGGCGCTGCCGGCGGCGTAGGCGACGAGCGCGGGAGTCCACGGCGCCGTCAGCCGGATGCCCGCGGCGTATTCGCGGACCTGGTCGCCACGGCGAAGGCCGGTGTCGACCACCGTGACGGGCCCGAAGACGGGCAGCGTGATTTCCGCGTCGTCCACGCCAGCGCGCGGGTTCGAGTCGTAGCCCGTGCCCGCGAGCGCGTAGGCCATCGCGGTCGGCCGGTGCTTGGCCTCGCGGGTGCGGATCGTCTCGAGATAGTCCTCGATCGCGCGGGCCACGGCGGGCGGCGGGCGGCGGTCAAGGACGGCCTGGAATTCCTCGCGGGCGCGGGCGTCCTCGCCGATCGCGAGATAGCCGCGGGCGAGTTCCACGCGGGCAGGGTCGTTATCCGGGAACGCGAGCAGGTAGCGCTCGAGGGCGAGCACGCCTTCGGTCGCGCGCCCCGCGGCGATCGCGGCCACGCCGTAGACGAAATCGAAATCCGGTTGCCCGAGCCGCTCGGGCGCGGCACGCGCGGCCGTCCAGGCCTCGGAGAGCTTGCCCTGGTCGATGAGGGCGCGGATCTCGCCGGGCGTGGCGGCGTGGGCCGTCGATGCGGTGAGCACGACGGCCAGCATCGCGGCGGCGGCGGTCTTTTCCATGGTCCTGCGGCTCCCTGCTCCGGACGCGAAGAATCAGCGTCGAAGTCGTTGTTTTTTAGGCTTTTTCAGGATACCCGCCGGGGGCACGGGGCGTCAACGGCCCCCGTCGCGGGGGACCATGGCGGCCCGCAGGTAGACCACCATCGACCAGAGCGTGAGCAACGCGGCGACCCAGATGAGCACGCGCCCGACGGGATTGGTGTGGAAAAGGCCGAAGAGCACGCCGTTGAAGAGCAGGAACGGAATGGCCACGAGCTGCGTCACGGTCTTCAGCTTGCCCAGCAGGTTCACCGCGACGCTCTTGCCCTGGCCGAGCTGCGCCATCCATTCGCGCAGCGCCGAGATGGTGATCTCGCGGCCGATGATGATGAGGGCCGCGAAGGGATCGACGAGGCCCTTTTCGGCCAGCACGATGAGCGCCGCCGTGACCATGAGCTTGTCGGCCACCGGGTCGAGGAACGCGCCGAAGGACGTGGTCTGGTTCCAGCGACGGGCGAGGTACCCGTCGGCCCAGTCGGTGACGGCGGCGACGATGAAGATCCACATCGACACCACGTTGGCCTGGCGCTCGGAGAGCCAGTCCTCGGGGAAATAGAGCACCGCGACGAAGAGCGGGATCGCGAGGATCCTGAGCCACGTGAGCGCGAGGGGCAGGTTGGTCGGGGACGACATGGCGCCTAGTGCAGTTCGCGGTAGATCCGCTCCGCGAGTGTACGGCTGATTCCCTCGACGCGGGCGAGATCCTCGACGCTCGCCGCCATCACGCCCTGCAATCCGCCGAAGTGCGCGAGCAGTCGCTGGCGGCGCTTCGGGCCGATGGCCCCGATGTCCTCGAGGCGCGAGGCGACGCGCGCCTTGCCCCGCCGGGCGCGGTGCCCCGTGATCGCGAAGCGGTGCGCCTCGTCGCGAACCTGCTGGATGAGGTGAAGCGCGGGCGAATCCGCCGGAAGCCGGCGCGGCTCGGCCTCCCCCGGGAAGACGAGCTGCTCGAGGCCGGGCTTTCTCGCTTCTCCCTTGGCGACGCCCACCATCGCGATGTCGGCGAGGCCGAGTTCCTCCATCACCGCGCGCGCGGCCGAGAGCTGTCCCGCCCCCCCGTCGATGAGCACGAGGTCGGGCGTGCGCCCCTCGCCCTCGGCGAGCTTGCGGAAGCGCGCCTCGAGCGCGTAGCGCATCGCGCCGTAGTCGTCGCCCGGCGTGACGCCCTTCACGTTGAAGCGGCGGTACTCCGAAGGCTGCATCGCCCCGCGGTCGTACACCACGCAGGAGGCGACGGGCGCCTCGCCCATCGTGTGGCTCACGTCGAAGCACTCGATGCGCGCGACGGGCGCCTCGGCCCCGAGGAAGGCCGTGAGCGCGGCCCCCCTCGCCTCCTGGGTCGCGTGGGCGTTCAGGCGGCTCGCGACGGCGAGCTCGGCGTTCTTCCGCGCCATTTCCAGCCACAGCCGCGCCTCGCCCTGAGGACGATGCACGACCGTCACGCCGCGCCCGGCGAGGCCCGCGAGGGTCTCTGCGAAGGCCTCGGGCTCGGCCAGGGCGTCGGCCACGATGCGCGGCGGCACGGGCTGCACCGCGTAGTGCTGCGCGAGGAAGGCCTCGACCACCGTGGCCGCGTCGCTGCCGCCGGCGTTCTGGGGGAAGAACGTGCGGTCGCCGAGGTGCCGGCCGCCGCGCACCATCGCGAGCGTCACGCCCCACAGGCCGCCGGCCTCGTGGGCGGCGACGATGTCGGCGTCGCGCGCGCCCGCGCTCTCGACGGCCTGGCCCGAGAGGATGCGCTGGAGCAGGCGGATCTCGTCTCGCCAGCGGGCGGCCTCCTCGTAGTCCTCGCGGCCCGAGGCCGCTTCCATCTTGCGCGTGAGGTCGGCGATGACGTCGCCCTCGCGCCCCTCGAGGAAGGCCGCGGCGTGCTCGACGTCGCGGGCGTAGTCCGCCTCGGAGATCGCGCCCACGCACGGCGCCGAGCAGCGGCGGATCTGCGCGAGCAGGCACGGCCGGGAGCGGTGCGCGTAGACCGAGTCGTCGCAGGTGCGCAGGCGGAAGACCTTCTGCAGGTGGCCGATGGTCTCGCGCACGGCGAACGCGCTGGGAAAGGGACCGAAGTAGCGGTGGGGCCTTTCCTGGGCGCCGCGGTAGAAGCGGATCTGGGGATGGCGGTGCGCGGTGAGCAGGATGAAGCCGTAGCTCTTGTCGTCGCGGAAGACGACGTTGTAGCGCGGCGCGAGCGCCTTGATGAGGTTGTTCTCGAGCAGGAGCGCCTCGGCCTCCGTGCGGGTGACCGTGGTCTCGGCCCCGGCGACCTGCGAGACCATGAGCGCGATGCGCGGGCTCGGGTGGCTCTTCTGGAAATAGGACGAGACGCGCTTTCGCAGGTCCCGCGCCTTGCCGACGTAGAGCACCTCGCCCGCGGCCCCGAGGAAGCGGTAGACGCCCGGCAGGCCCGGCAATCCGGCGAGGAACGCCTTCGCGTCGAAGGCGGGCGCGCCTTCCGCCACGGGGCCGCCCGCTTTCCTAGCCCGCCTTGAGGCGCGCGAGGGCCGCGGCCGCCTCGAGGTACGCGCTGCCGGCCGCGAGGGCGCGAGGCGTGATGGCCCGGCCCCGGAGCGCCTCGAGGCGCGCGGCGAGCGTCGGCGCCACGGGCCGGCGCTCGAGCCCCTCGAGCACGGTGTCCTGGGCCTTCGGGTCGTTGCACACGAGCACGACGTCGCAACCGGCGTCGAGCGCCGCGTGGGCCCGCGCCACCATGCCGCCGGCCGTGCTCGCCCCTTCCATCGACAGGTCGTCGGAGAAGATCGTCCCGTCGAAGCCGAGCTTCTCGCGCAGCACGCCCTTCAGCCACTTCGGCGAGAAACCGGCGGGCTTCGGGTCCACGGCCGGGTAGATCACGTGGGCGGGCATCACGCCGCCCAGGCCGGCCTTCGCGAGCCGCGCGAAGGGCACGAGGTCGTCCCGCGCGATGGCGGCGAACGTCCGCTCGTCGACGGGAATCTCGTGGTGGGAATCGGCCTTGACCCAGCCGTGTCCCGGGAAATGCTTGCCGACGGAGGTCATGCCGGCGCCGGCGAGGCCTTCGACCAGCGCCCCGGCGAGACTCGCGACGACCGTGGCGCTCGAATGGAACGCGCGATCGCCGATCACGCCCGATTCGCCCCAGTCCAGGTCGAGCACCGGGGCGAAGGTGAAGTCCACGCCGTGGGCCTGCAGCTCCGCGGCGATCACGTGGCCGCAGGCGCGCGCGGCCTCGAGGGCCGCGGCGGGATCCCGGTCGTGCAGGCGCCCGAGCACGCGCATCGGCGGCACGGCCGTGAAGCCCTGGCGGAAGCGCTGGACGCGGCCGCCCTCGTGGTCCACCGCGATGGGCAGCGACGGCGAGCGCACGGCGCGGATGGCGCGCGCGAGCGCCACGAGCTGCGCGGGGGATTCGAAGTTGCGGGCGAAGAGGATCACGGAGCCCGCCTGCGGGTGGCGCAGGCGCTCCGCGTCCTCCGCGGTGAGCGCCGTGCCCGCCACGTCCACCATCACCGGTCCGAGTTTCACGATCGATCCTCCGGGTTCGCGTCGCGGGATTCGCCCTCCAGCACGACGAAGGCCAGGGCGAGGCCGGCATCGTCGGTGAGCGTGACGTGCGCTCGCGTCACCCCGAGGGAAGCGAGGTGGGCCGCCATGTCCTCGCAGGGCTCGAGCACGGGCTTGCCCGAGGGATCGCGCCCGACGGTCACGCTGTGCCAGGTGAAGGGCGAGCGGATGCCGGTCCCGATCGCCTTGGCGAAGGCCTCCTTGGCCGCGAAGCGCTTGGCGAGGTGACCGGCGCGCACGCGTTCGGCCGTGCGCTCGAAGCGGGCGCGCTCGCGGTCGGTGAGGATGCGGCGCACGAATCGCTCGCCGAAGCGCGCGAGCGTGCCTTCGATCCGCGAGACCTGCGCGATGTCCGTGCCGATGCCCAGGATCATCGCGCCGCCGCCCGGGCGAGGGCGTGGGCCTGGGCCGCCGCCATGAGGGACTTCATCTCCCGCACCGCCTCGCGCATGCCGACGAACACCGCGCGGCTCACGATGGCGTGGCCGATGTGCAGCTCGCGCACGCCGGCGAGGGCCGCGACGGGCTCGACGTTGAAGTAGTTGAGCGCGTGCCCGGCGTTGAAGCGCAGGCCCAGGCCCACGATGGCCTCGCCCGCGGCGCGGATGCGCGCGAGTTCCGCCACGACGGCGGGGCTTTCCGCATCGCGGCCACGCGCGTGGAAGGCATGGGCGTAGGGTCCCGTGTGGACCTCGCACACCCGCGCGCCCACGCGGGCCGCCGCCTCGACCTGGCGGGGATCGGCGTCGATGAAGACGCTGGTCACGATGCCGGCGCCCGCGAGGCGCGCGATGACCTCGCGGATGCGCGCCTCCTGCCCGGCGATGTCGAGGCCCCCTTCGGTGGTGACCTCCTGCCGGCCCTCGGGCACGAGCATGGCCATCTCGGGCTTCACCGCGATCGCGATCGCCGTCATCTCGTCCGTGGCGGCCATCTCGAGGTTGAGCTTGATGTGCGTGAGCTCGCGCAGGCGCCGCACGTCCTCGTCCTGGATGTGGCGCCGGTCCTCGCGCAGGTGGACCGTGATGCCGTCGGCCCCGCCCAGGTGGGCCTCGACGGCGGCCCAGACGGGATCGGGCTCGTAGGTGCGCCGGGCCTGGCGCACGGTGGCGATGTGGTCGATGTTGACGCCCAGTTCGATCATGCCGCGTCCTCGAGGCGTTGCAGGTCACGCACCAGGGCGCGCGTGGCGAGCTCCTGGCCGTTCAGGCAGTGGTGGATGAGCCTTCGCATCAGGGTCTTGGCCTCCGGGGCGGTGCGCGGATCGTCGAAGCGGCCCTCGCCCAGGTGGGCCAGCGTGAGACCGGACAATCTTACGGCATCGGCCCGCTCCGTCCCGCCCTCGTCGGGCACGGGCCCGCGCTCGAGCACGTACCAGTAGGCGGCGGACGGGTCGATGGCCTGCCCCGCCGCGTCGTGGCCGAGCTGGGCGGCGTAGCCCAGTTCCCGCAGCAGCGCGAGCTCGAACCGGCGCAGCACCGGCTCGACGGCGCGGGGTTCCGCGAGGCCCGGCTCGGCGGCGAGGAGCCCCGGCACGCCCGCGGCGCGGCGCGAAAGGTCCCGCAGGGCATCGACCGCGCCGTCGTAGGCGGCCCAGAGGTCCTCGTGGGGATCGTCGCGGTGCGTGAGCTTGAGCAGCAGCTCGTTCAGGTAGAAGGCCGACAGGAGCGCCGGACCGGCGAGCGGCAGCGCGGGGCCGGCCGGCTCGCCCGCCTTGAGGGTCTTCACCTCGCCGCGGCCGAACCACGAGAGCTCGAGGGGCTGGAAGGGAACGAGCACGGCGCGCGAGGCGCTGCGGGGGCGGCGCGCGCCCTTGGCCACCGCGGCGAAGCGGCCGTGGCGACGGGTCCAGAGCTGCAGGATGAGGCTGGTCTCGCGGTAGGGGTAGGCGTGCAGGACGTAGCCCAGGTCGGCGCCGGCGGCGCTCACCCGTGCCCCCATTCGCGCACGAGCGACTCGTTGTCGGCCCAGCCGCCCTTCACGCGCACCCACAGCTCGAGGAAGACCTTGCCGCCGAAGAGCGCCTCCATGGCATGGCGGGCCTCCGTGCCGATGCGCTTGAGCGTCGCCCCGCCCTCCCCGATCACGATGGCCTTGTGGCCCTCGCGGTCGACGAAGATGGTGGCGCCGATGCGCCGCAGCCCGCCTTCCTGCTCGAAGCGCTCGACGACGACCGCGCAGGTGTAGGGCAGCTCTTCGCCCAGCAGGCGGAAGAGCCGTTCGCGCACCAGCTCGCCGGCGAGGAAGCGTTCGGGCCGGTCCGTGAGGTCGTCGGGGCCGTAGATCGGCTCGCCTTCCGGCAGGCGCTTCGCGAGCTCGAGCGCCAGCGCGCCGACCTGGGTGCCCTTTTCGGCGCTCACGGGCACGAGGGCCGCGAAATCGCGCTTGGCGGCGCAGGCGACGAGCACCTCGGCGAGCTTCGCGCGGTCCTTCACGCGGTCCACCTTGTTCAGGGCGAGCACCGTGGGCAGGCCGGGCGGAACCAGCGCGAGCGCCTGGTCGTCGCGGTCGTCCCAGGCCCAGGCCTCCGCCACGAAGAGCGCCGCGTCCACGCCGGCCAGGGTGCCGGTCACGGCGCGGTTCATCGCGCGATTGAGCGCGTTGGCGTGGCGCGTCTGGTAGCCGGGCGTATCGACGAAGACGATCTGCGCGGCCGTGTCGGTGCGGATGCCCAGGATGCGGTGGCGCGTGGTCTGGGCCTTGCGCGAGGTGATCGAGACGTGGGCGCCGACGAGGCGATTAAGGAGCGTCGACTTGCCGACGTTCGGACGCCCGACGATCGCGACCGTGCCCGCGCGGTACGGGGCGCTCATCGACCGCCTCCCGCGAGCCGGGCGAGCGCCGCCTGGGCCGCCTGCTGCTCGGCGGCGCGGCGGCTCGCGCCTTCGCCCGTGGCGACGATGCCCAGCTCGTCCACGCGGCATTCGACGCGGAAGGTCTGGGCGTGGGCCTCGCCCGCCACGCGCAGCACCGCGTAGCGCGGCAGCGGCAGGCGCCGGCCCTGGAGGATTTCCTGCAGGGCCGTCTTCGGATCCTTGTCGGGAGGCGCCTCGCCGGCGCGCTCGAGCAGCGGGGCGAAATGGCGCTCCACCAGGGCGCGCACCGCGTCCATCCCGGCATCCAGGTACACCGCGCCCAGCACCGCCTCCAGCGCATCCGCGAGGATGGAAGGACGCCGGAAGCCCCCGCTCTTCAATTCCCCCTCGCCGAGGCGCAGCGCCTCGCCGATGCCCAGGGACTGGGCCACCTCGAAGAGCGCGGCCTGGTTCACGAGGCTCGCCCGCAGGCGCGAGAGGTCGCCTTCCGGCAGGCGGGGAAAGCGCTCGTAGAGCAGGATCGCGATGACGCAGCCCAGCAGGCTGTCGCCGAGGAATTCGAGACGCTCGTTGTGCTCGGCGGCATGGCTGCGGTGCGTGAGGGCCCGGGTGAGCAGGCCCGGATCGGCGAAGGCGTGGCCCAACCGGCGCTCGAAGGCCGCGGGAACGGCGCCGGCGGCGCGGGGGGACACGGACGGGACGGTGGCCGCTACTTCGCGGTGGTCACCGCGAAATCGATGCACGCGTTGAAGTTCGCGACGATCGGGACCTTGACGGACCAGTTCGCGCTGATCACCACCTCGCCGCCGTCCTTCGTGATCTCGAGGTCGTTCGGGCTCACGGACTGGACGTTCTCGATCGTGTTGCGCCGGGCGAAGGCCACGCGGATCTCCTGGACGCTGCCCTTGGTCTCGCCCGCGCCTTCCATCGCCTTGAAGATCTTCTGGACGGCGAAGTACTCGAGGTAGGACGGCAGCAGCTTGGCGGCGAACAGGCCCACGAGGGCGAGGACGACCATGCCCATGATCGCGCCCGACAGCGTGATGCCCCGTTGGTGTCTGGACATGCCTTCTCTCCCTGGCGGGCCTCGGCCCGCGGCCCTAGTCGATTCCGTTGCCGATGCGCTTGAAGTCGCCGAAGTTCATCCAGACGAGGAAGGCGCGGCCCTTGATGTGGTCGTCCGGCACGAAGCCCCAGTAGCGGCTGTCCGCGCTCTGGTCCCGGTTGTCGCCCATCATGAAATACCGGCCCGCCGGCACCGTGCACGTGAAGCCGTCGTCATTGTATTCGCAATTGTCGCGGTGGGGGAACTGGCGGACCTGCGCCAGGTTCACCACGGGCTCGGTGGGGATCACGAGCATGCCGTGGGGCTTGTCGCCCAGGGGCTCCTTGAACTGCGGCAGGCGCAGCCAGTTGAGCTCGGCGTCGGTGTAATGGCCCGCGGGCTCGGGCACGAGGGTGCGGCCGTTCACCGTGAGGACCTTGCCCCGGTACGCGATCCGGTCGCCCGGGATGCCCACGACGCGCTTGATGTAGTCCACGCTCGGGTCGAGGGGGTAGCGGAAGACCACCACGTCGCCGCGCTTGACCTCCCCCACCTCGACCACCTTGCGGTTCACGACCGGCAGGCGGATCCCGTAGGTGTACTTGTTCACGAGGATGAAGTCGCCCACAAGCAGCGTGGGCTTCATCGATCCCGACGGGATCTTGAAGGGCTCGACCCAGAAGGAGCGGATGAGGAAGACCACCACGATCACCGGGAAGAAGGCCCGCGCCATGTCGACCACAATGGGCTCGGGCTCGGCGGCCTCGCGCCGGGGCGCGAAGACGCGTCGGTCGACGAGCCAGGCGAGGCCCGTGGCCACCGCGGCCACCAGCAGCACGGCCGCGAAGTCCATGAACTTGAGCAGCATGCCCATGAGGGCCACGAAGAGCACGGGCCAGGCGATCTCGAGGATGCCCTTGAGCGTGTCCGAGCGCGGTCCCTTGCGCAGGACGCCGTCCCACGCGATGAGCAGCGCCGAGGCGCCGCCCGCCACGAGCGCGATGAGTTCCCAGTCGAGTCCGGCCTGCATCTACTTGTCCTCCACCTGCAGGATGGCGAGGAACGCCTCCTGCGGAATTTCCACCGAGCCCACCTGCTTCATGCGCTTCTTGCCCGCCTTCTGCTTCTCGAGGAGCTTCCTCTTGCGGGTGATGTCGCCCCCGTAGCACTTGGCCAGCACGTTCTTCCTCAGGGCCGAGATGTTCTCGCGGGCGATGATGTTGGCGCCGATCGCCGCCTGCACCGCCACGTCGAACATCTGGCGCGGGATGAGCTTCCTCATGCGCGTGGCGAGGTCGCGGC
>ERZ761602.2851-NODE-2851-length-25968-cov-13.679196_pt1 | contig 25968 bp, 20 predicted proteins | sample MGYA00512165_ERZ761602 | MGnify/ENA primary metagenome ERZ761602 (study PRJEB28899, sample SAMN02445085) | bioreactor sludge metagenome | biome: EBPR sludge; isolation source: Thorneside wastewater treatment plant | place: Australia: Brisbane, Thorneside...
CCCTGATCCGCGGCTACGAGGTCGTCATCGGCCTGGAGACGCACGCCCAGCTGTCGACGCGCAGCAAGATCTTCAGCGGCGCCTCGACGCAGTTCGGCGCCGCCCCGAACACACAGGCCTGTGCGGTCGACCTGGCGCTGCCCGGCACGCTGCCGGTGCTCAACCGCGGCGCGGTCGAGCGCGCGATCCGCTTCGGCCTGGCCGTCGGCGCCCACATCGCGCCGCTGTCGGTCTTCGCGCGCAAGAACTACTTCTACCCGGACCTGCCCAAGGGCTACCAGATCAGCCAGTACGAGGTGCCGGTCGTGCAGGGCGGGCAGGTCGACTTCCTGCTCGATGGCCAGCCGCGCCACGTGCGCCTGACCCGCGCCCACCTCGAGGAGGATGCCGGCAAGAGCCTGCACGAGGACTTCCACGGCCAGACCGGCATCGACCTGAATCGCGCCGGCACCCCGCTGCTGGAGATCGTCACCGAGCCCGACATGCGCTCGTCGGCCGAGGCCACCGAGTACGCACGGGCGCTGCACCGCCTGGTCGTCTGGCTCGGCATCTGCGACGGCAACATGCAGGAAGGCAGCTTCCGCTGCGACGCCAACGTCAGCGTGCGGCGGCCCGGCGCCGGCTTCGGCACGCGGCGCGAGATCAAGAACCTCAACAGCTTCCGCTTCCTGCAGCAGGCCATCGACTCCGAGGTGCAGTGGCAGATCGACCACCTCGAGGACGGCCTCGCGATCCAGCAGGCCACGGTGCTGTTCGACCCGGACAGCGGCGAGACCCGGGCGATGCGCAGCAAGGAGGACGCGCACGACTACCGCTATTTCCCCGACCCGGACCTGCCCCCGCTCGCCATCGAGCCGGCGTGGATCGACGCGGTGCGCCGGTCGATGCCCGAGCTGCCCGGCGCGATGGCCGCGCGCTTCCAGCGCGACGACGCGCTGCCGGCCTACGACGCGGCGATGATGACGCAGAGCCTGCCCTTCGCGCGCTACTACGAGGCGGCGCGCGACGCGTGCCGCGCGCTCGGCGGTGACGCCGCCTGGCCCAAGCTGGCCGCCAACTGGCTGATGGGCGAGGTCAGCAAGCGGCTGAATGCGCAGGACAGCGGCATCGAGGCCTGCCCGGTCGGCCCGCTGCAGCTGGCCGCGCTGATCGGTCGCGTCGTCGACGGCACGGTGTCGAACAACGGCGCCCGCCAGGTCTTCGACGCGCTGTGGCGAGGCGAGGGCGAGGCAGTCGACGCGCTGATCGAGGCCAAGGGGCTGAAGCAGATGAACGACAGCGGCGCGCTCGAGGCCATCGTCGACGAGGTCATCGCCGGGAACCCGAGATCGGTCGACGAGTACCGCGCCGGAAAGGACAAGGCCTTCAACGCGCTGGTCGGCCAGGTCATGAAGGCGAGCAAGGGCAAGGCCAACCCGGCCCAGGCCAGCGAGTTGCTCCGCCGCAAACTGGCCTGAGCCCGGTACCGCGGGCCCGCCCGCCCGCCGATCCGGCGGCGCTGCGGCCGCCGCGGACCTCAGCGCCCGGCCGTCGAGCCGGGGGCGCTCGGGGACGTCACTGCGGAGGCCGCCTTGGCATCGCGCGACCCACGCGCCGGCGCAACCTGCGAGGCGGCGCCCGCCGCGGCCGCTGCAGGCGCCATCGGTCCGAGCGAACCGGGCGCTGCACCGCCCCACAGCCGGCGCAGGCGCTCCAGCTCCGCGTCGTACAGCGCGTCGATGCGCGCCACCTCGCCCTGCTGCCCCGCGGCCGAGTCGCGCAGTGCGGCCAGGGAAGCATCGTTCGCGTCGAGCTGCGCCTTCAAGCGCGGCGGAAGCGGCTTGCCGCGGTAGAACTCGGCCTCGGCGAGGAGGGGGTCGCGCTCGCGGCGCACCTCGGCGATCCGCGATTGCGTGGCCAGCTGGGCCGCGCGCACGGGCGCCAGCGCGGCATCTCGGGCACGCCGGTGTGCAGCCTCGTCGCGGTAGCGCTGCAGCAGGTTGCGGTCGCGGCGCGCCGCATCGGCCTGGGCGGCACGCTGCTCGGCCCGCAGCCGCTCGCTCGCTTCCTTCTCGGTGCGCTCCTCGGGTGTCAGCGACGGCGGCCGCACGGCCTTCAGCGAGCCGTCGCGATTCAGGATGCGCTGCTCCTTCGTCAGGCACTCGGGGATCGGACGGTCGGAGCTCAGGCGCCGGCCGCGCTCGTCGGTGCAGGTGTAGATGCCGCCGCTGCCCTGCACGGGCTGCGCACCCGCCGGCGGGAGCAGCCCGAGGATCAGGGCGCCGACAACAGTCGACGCGCCACGCCGCAGCCGGCGGGCAGACGCGCGAGTCCCGGGGTTCATCGCCGCGCAGGCCGGACGCCCGCGTCAGACCCCGTAGCGCAGACGGTACTGCCGCACCGCCGAGGCATAACCGCCGAGGGCGGGATCGTCGGCCATGGCGAGGTACTGCAGCAGGTCCTCGAGCGTGGCGATCGCCTCGACCTGCAGCCCCAGCTGCTGGCGCACGAACTGCACCGCCGACCAGGCGACATCGGCGCCGTTCTCCGTGGCCTTCTCCTGGCGGTCCAGCGCGATCACGACGCCGCAGGGCTGCGCGCCGGCCTCGCGGATCAGCGCGATCGACTCGCGCACCGAGGTGCCGGCGGAGATCACGTCGTCGACGATCAGCACGCGACCGGCGACCTTCGCGCCGACCAGCGTGCCGCCTTCGCCGTGGTCCTTGGCCTCCTTGCGGTTGTAGGCGTAGGGCACGTTGCGGCCGCGGCGCGCAAGCTCCACCGCGACGGCGGCCGCCAGCGGGATGCCCTTGTAGGCCGGGCCGAAGAGCATGTCGAACGGCAGCCGCGAGTCGATCAGGCGCCGTGCATAGAATTCCGCGAGGCGCCCCAGCTTGGCGCCGTCGTCGAACAGGCCGGCATTGAAGAAGTAGGGCGACATCCGCCCGGCCTTGGTCTTGAACTCGCCGAAGCGCAGCACGCCGGCCTCGACCGAGAACTTGACGAACTCGAGCGCCAGTGCGTCTGCGGCGGGGCCACTCATCGGTGAGGATTCCTTGGCATTTCGACTCGTCACGCTGAACCTGAACGGCATCCGCTCCGCGGCGGACAAGGGCTTCGTCGAGTGGGCCGAACAGGCGAGCATCGATTGTATGGGGGTGCAGGAAGTCAGGGCCCAGGCCGACGCCGTGGAGGGCCGCCTCGATCGCGTGGCCGGGCTGCAGGGCCACTTCCACTACGCGCAGAAGAAGGGCTACTCGGGTGTCGGCCTGTACACGCGCAGGGCGCCGAGTGCGGTGATCACCGGCTTCGGCGACGAGGAGTTCGACGCCGAGGGCCGGTATGTCGAAGCGCGCTTCGACACGGCGCGGCGCAAGTTCAGCGTGATCAGCTGCTACTTCCCCAGCGGCAGCAGTGGCGATGACCGCCAGCAGGCGAAGTACCGCTTCCTCGAGCGCATCCGGCCGCACCTGTTGCGCCTGAAGGCGCAGCGCGACTTCGTCCTCGTCGGCGACCTCAACATCGCGCACCAGCCGATCGACCTGAAGAACTGGCGCAGCAACCAGAAGAACTCGGGCTTCCTGCCCGAGGAACGCGCCTGGCTCGACGGGCTCTTCGGCGCAGGCGGCCTCGTCGATGTCTTCCGCACGCTGAACGACCGCCCCGAGCAGTACACGTGGTGGAGCAACCGCGGCCAGGCCTGGGCGAAGAACGTGGGCTGGCGGCTCGACTATCACATCGCCACCCCGGGCATCGCCGCGAAGGCGCGGCGCGAGCACATCTTCCTCGAGCGGCGCTTCTCCGACCACGCGCCGCTGACGATCGACTACGACGTCCGCATCTGAGCGCTCGGCTCGGGGGCCGGCGGCGTCGCCTGGACGGCGGCTTCCCGACCACGCCTCGGGCCTGGTCTGCCCCCGGTCATCGACGCCCGGTGCGACCGCCCGCCCGCCGCGCCAGCGTCAGCTTCAGCCCCTCGGTCACGGCCACGTAGGCCAGCACGATGCCCGCCGCGGCCGCCATCAGCGTGGCCGGCAGGGGCACGAGCGCGAGCAGGCCGGCGACCGACGGCACGTACGGCAGGGTCAGCGCGATGCCCGCCACGGCGAAGGTCGAGGCGAGCAGCAGGCCCGACGGCCGGCTGCGCCACAGCGGCGAGGCCGTGCGCAGCACGAGCAGCACGGCCAGCTCGGTGACCACCGACACGACGAACCAGGCGCTGCGGAACTCGGCCGCCGTGGCGTGGAAGACCGCCAGCAGCAGCCAGAAGGTCAGCAGATCGAAGATCGAGCTGGTCAGCCCGTAGACGAGCATGAAGCGGCGCACGCGGTCGTTGTCCCAGCGCTGCGGCGCGTCGAGCTGGCGGGCATCGACCCTGTCGTTGGCCAGGGCCAGCGACGGCAGGTCCGACAAGAAGTTGTTCAGCAGGATCTGCGTGGCCGTCAGCGGCAGGAACGGCAGCAGCGGCGTGGCCAGCGCCATGCTGACCATGTTGCCGAAGTTCGCGCTGGTGGTGATCTGGATGTACTTCAGCGTGTTCGCGAAGCTGCGCCGGCCCTGCTCGACGCCGCGCCGCAGCACGTCCAGGTCGGGCTCGAGCAGCACGACGTCGGCCGACTCGCGTGCGACGTCCACCGCCTGGTCCACCGAGATGCCGACATCGGCCGCGTGCAGCGCCGGCGCGTCGTTGATGCCGTCGCCGAGGTAGCCGACCGCATGCCCGCCGCGCTGCAGCGCGCGCACGATGCGCTCCTTCTGCGCGGGGTCGACCTCGGCGAACACGCTGCAGCGCGCCGCGAGGTGCCACAGCGCCTCGTCGCGCAGGCCCGCGATCTGCTCGCCGGTCAGCAGCGTCGCGCCATCCAGCCCGACCGTGCGCGCGAGGTGGGCGGCGACGTGGCGGTTGTCGCCGGTGATGATCTTCACCGCGATCCCGCGCGCCGCGAGGTCGCGCACGGCGCGTACCGCGGTCGGCTTCGGCGGGTCCGAGAAGCAGACGAAGCCCGCCAGCAGCAGGCCCTCCTCGTCGGCCACGGTGTAGTCGGCACGCGGCTCGACCGTGCGCGTCGCGACGGCCAACACGCGCACGCCCTTCTCGCCCTGCGCGCGCACCCAGTCCTCGAGCCGGGCGCGCACGGCCTCGTCCAGCGGCTGCTCGATGCCGTCGCCGCCATCGACGGCCCGGCAGGACGCGAGCACGTTCGCGTACGCGCCCTTGGTGACGACCCGGTGTCGTCGGCCATCGGCCGGATCCGCGACGACGATCGTGAGCCGGCGACGCCGGAAGTCGTAGGGGATCTCGTCGATCTTCGTCAGCCCTTCGACGCCCAGCCCGCGGGCGGTGCCGGCCGCGACGATCGCCGCGTCCAGCGGGTTGTCGATGCCGGTCTCCAGTGCCGCGTTCACGTATGCCCAGCGCAACACCGCCGGCGAAGGGGCGCCGAGCGCATCGACCGCTTCGCCCAGCGCCATCACGCCGACGGTGAGGGTGCCGGTCTTGTCGGTGCACAGCACGTCGATGCCGCCAAGGTCCTCGATGGCCGCGAGCCGGCGCACCAGCACGCCCGCCTTGGCGAGCCGCCGCGCGCCGCGTGACAGCGTGACGGCGACGATGGCCGGCAGCAGCTCGGGCGACAGGCCCACGGCCAGCGCCACGGCGAACATCAGCGAGTCCAGCTGCGGGCGCCCGAGCAGCTGGTTGAAGACCAGCACGGCGACGACGACGAGGAACATCACCCGCAGCAGCAGCTCGCCGAAACGGCGCACGCCGCGTTCGAACTCGGTCGGCGCGGTGGTCGCGGCGATGCGGTCGGCGACCGCGCCCATCTCGGTCGACCGTCCGGTGCGCACGACCAGCACCCGCGCCGTGCCGCTGCGCACCGAGCTGCCGAGGAAGACGCTGTTCAGCCGCTTCGGCAGCGGTGCGCCGGCCTCGGCCCGGCCGGGGCTCTTCTCGACCGGGAACGACTCGCCGGTCAGGGACGACTCGACCAGCAGGAAGTCGCGCGCCGCGATCACGCGCCCGTCGGCCGGCACCAGGTTGCCGGCCGACAGCTCGATCACGTCGCCGGGCACGAGTTCGCGGGCGGGCAGCGTCTGCAGCACGCCGTCGCGCCAGACCCGCGCGTTCAGCGCGAGGCGTCCTCGCAGCCGGGCCATCGCGTGGTTGGCGCGGTGCTCCTGCGCCACCCCGAGCGCGGTGCTGCCCAGCAGGATGGCCGCGATCGTCGCCGCATCGGTCCAGTCGCCCACGAAGAGGGAGACGGCCGCTCCGACGAGCAGGATCAGCACCAGCGGGCTGGTGAGCTGGCGCGTGGCCAGGCGCCCCCAACCGGCGGGCGCCGACGTGCGCAACTCGTTCGATCCGCAACGCTGCAGGCGCGCAGCGGCCTCGGCGCCGCGCAGCCCGTCGCTGGTGCTTTCGAGCGCTGCCTCGAGCGCAGCCTCGTCGATCGACCACCAGGTCGTGCCCTCGGGCAGCAACGCAGGCGCTTGATCGGGCGCAGCCATGGTGTGCGCGAACCCGCCCTTCCGGGCTGCCATCGCGCCCGGGCCGGCTTCGCACGGACCACCTTAGCGCACCGGCGGGTGTTGCGGGTGACATGGCTCAAGGTCGGTCGACGCGCGCCCGGGCGCGTCGATGGCGGCCCCTGCAGCGGGTCGACCCGGCCGTGCCGGGATCGATGGCCGCAGAAGGCCGCCTACACTGCGCCGATGCGCCGTCCGGTCGACCTCGCCCACGCCAGCCGCCTCGTCAACCACGGCCCGACCGTGCTCGTCTGCACCGAGCACGCCGGCCGCCGCAACGTGATGGCGGCCGCCTGGTCGATGCCGGTCGAGTTCACGCCGCCACGCATCGCGGTGGTCGTCGACAAGCACAGCTTCACGCGCGAGCTGCTCGTCGCCAGCGGCCGCTTCGCGCTGTGCCTGCCGACGCCGGCGCTGGCCGACCTGAGCTTCGCCGTGGGCAGCGAGAGCGGCCGCGAGGTCGACAAGTTCGCGCGACACGGCATCGCCTGGTTCGCGGGCCCGGTCTTCGGGTTGCCGCTGATCGAGGGCTGTGCGGGGTGGCTCGAGTTGCGCCGCCTTCCCGAGCCTCACGCCGAGGAGGCCTATGACACCGTCTTCGGCGAAGTCGTCTCGGCACAGGCCGACGATCGCGTCTTCGCCGGCGGGCGCTGGGCACTGCGCGACGACAACGCCGAGCTGCACACGCTGCACCACCTCGGAGGCGGCAGCTTCGCCGTGCCGTCACGCATCGTCCGCGCCGGCAAGGCCTGAGACCCGGGCTGCGCGCACGAGGCACGCGGCCAGCCGCCTTACGAGGGCCTGCGGCCAGACGCGGATCGCGTGCTGCGCGGCGGGCACCGCGCGTCCGGGCACTGCCGCGATCAGTCCGGCGACGCCGCGTCCTGCTCGGCCCGCAGGCGCGCGTGCACGGACGCGCCTCGAGGCACGTGGAGCAGGTCCGCCACGCGCCACATCACATGTCGCTCGTGCGCGCTCAGGTGTCCATCGGCATAGGCCACGCGCCACATGTGCTCGACCATGCGCAGCTTCTGCGGCATCTCGAAGTGCGCGTTGATGTGCGAGGTGAACGTGAACAGGTCCGTCGACTGCTGCGCCGTCGACACCGCGAGCTCGGCCAGGCGATCCGCCTCGTCGTCCGACAGCGAGAACTTGTCGCGCAGCGCCGCCAGCACGGCCTCGCGCTCGCCGGCGTGGAAGCTGCTGTCGGCCCGCATCACCTCCACCAGCATCACGGCGGTGGCCAGTTGCAGCGTGTGCTCGGCCACCGGCGCCGGGTCTTCGGGCGCGGGCGGCAGCAGGCTGGCCAGCAGATCCTTCAAGGTCTTCAGCATGCCGGCATGATGGCAGAGCGTCGCGCTCCTGCGCCACCGGAGCCTGGTTCACCCCGCCGGCCGCGCGTGTCCGGCAGCTCAGCCACCGGGGCTTCCGGCCGGAGGCCGGCAGGAGGCGCCGCCGACGGCGCGAGCGCGCACGGGCGCGCGACGGGCTTCGCGCCTCGATCGCTGCGGCGTGAACCGTACCGGCGCCGCCGCAGCGCGCGGGGCTCAGGCCTGCGGCTCGAGCACCACCTTGGCCGCGGCCAGGCGGCCGTGGTGCAGGTCGTCGAAGGCCTGGGCTCCTTCGTCGAGCCGCCGCCGCTCGACCCACGACAGGTCGCCGAACGCGCCGCGCTCGAGCAGGGCGACGGTCGCCCGCAGGTCGGCGGTGCTGTAGGTGTAGGTGCCCATCAGCGTGATCTCGGCCAGCGTCAGCTTGCGCATGTCGATCTCGCTGGCCCAGTCCTGCAGGCCGATGTGCATCACGGCGCCGCCGGGCTTGACCGCGGCCAGCGCCGCGCCCCGCGTCACCGCACTGCCGACCGCGTCGATCACGTAGTCGAAAGCGCTGTCGTCGGCCGACGTCGTCCGCGGATCGAAGCTGCGGCAGCGCACGTGCTGCTCGATCGAGGTGCGCCGCAAGGCATTGACCTCGGCGATCTCCAGCCGGTCCACCCCCTGGTGGCGCAGCAGCAGGCCGGCCAGCATGCCGATGGCGCCACCGCCGAGCACGAGCACGCGGCACTCCGCCAGCGGCCGCGCCAGGGCCTTCATCGAGACGTGGATCGCGTGCAGCGCGGTGGCCGCCGGCTCGGTGAGCGCGGCCGGCACCGCAGCGAGCGTGTCGGGCAGCGCGATCAGGCAGCGGCCGGGGATGCTCATCGCCTCGGCGAAGGCGCCCGGCCGCGTCATGCCGACCATCGTGCGGTTCGCGCAGAGGTTGTCGCGGCCCTGCACGCAATACTCGCAGTGGCCGCAGGTGATCAACGGGTTGCCGGTGACACGCGCCCCGGGACGCCACTGCGGCGTCGCGCTCTCGACGACCGTGCCGGCGAACTCGTGGCCCAGCACCAGGCCCGGCTTGCGGCGAGGGTCATGGCCGTGGTAGGCGTGCATGTCCGAGCCGCAGATGCCGACGGCATCGATGCGCAGCACGACTTCGCCGTCGGCCGCGCGGGGCGCGTCCCGGTCGAGCAGCCGGACTTCGTGGGGTTGGGTGTAGACGAGGGCTTTCATGCGGTATGTCGGATGGCTTGCGCCAGGCGCTCGACCATGCGGTCGACGTCTTGCGGCGCGCAGATGAACGGGGGGGCGAGGACCAGCGTGTCGCCGGGCGCTCGGGTGAGCACGCCGGCATCGAAGGCGGCTGCCTGGGCGGCGGCGCCCCGGGCGCCGGGTTGACCGTCACGGGGCGCGAGTTCGATCCCGGCCGCCAGGCCGATGTTGCGGATGCTGACGACGCCGGGTTCGCTGCGCAGCGCGTGCACGCTGCGCTCGAAGTGCGGCACCAGGCCGCGCACGCGCTCGAGCAGCGACTCCTGCTCGATCACCTCGAGCATCGCCGAGGCGGCGGCACAGGCGAGCGGGTGCGCCGAGCAGGTGTAGCCGTGCATCAGCTCGGCCAGATGCGCCGGGCCCTGCATGAGCGTGTCGTGGATCTCGCGGCGCACGAGCACGCCGCCCATCGGCGCCGCACCGTTGCTGACGGTCTTCGCGAAGACGATCATGTCCGGCACCACGCCGAAGGCCTCGGCGGCGAACATCGCCCCGAGCCGGCCGAAGCCGGTGATGACCTCGTCGAAGATCAGCAGCAGGCCGTGGCGCGTGCAGATCGCTCGCAGCGCCTCGAGGTAGCCGCGCGGCGGCACGAGCACGCCGGTCGAGCCGGCCATCGGCTCGACGATGACGGCGGCAATCTGCCCGGCGTCGTGCAGCGCGACGATGCGCTCGAGCTCGGCCGCCATCTGCGGCCCGCCTTCGGCCGGCTGGCCGCGCACGAAGGCCTGCGTGGACGGGTCCCAGGTCGACGCGAGGTGGTCGCTGCGCAGCAGCGCCGGGCCGAAGGCGCGCCGGTTGTTGAGCATGCCGCCGACCGAGATGCCCCCGAAGCCGACGCCGTGGAAGGCGCGCTCGCGGCCGACGAAGAGCGAACGCTGCCCTTCGCCCCGGATGCGCCAGTAGGCCAGCGCGATCTTCAGCGCCGTATCCACCCCTTCGGAGCCGCTGTTGACGAGGAACACGCGGTCCAGGCCCGCCGGTGCGAGCTCGGCCAGGCGCTCGGCCAGTGCGAAGGCACCCGGGTGACCGACCTGGAAGCTCGAGGCGTAATCCAGCGTGTCGATCTGCCGCTTCATGGCGGCGGCAATGCGCGGGTGCCGGTGTCCGGCACCGACGCACCACAGTCCCGAGGTGCCGTCCAGCACCTCCCGGCCCTCGGGCGTGCGGTAGGCGATGCCCTCGGCCGTGGCCACCATCCGCGGTGCGGCCTTGAACTGCCGGTTCGGCGTGAACGGCATCCAGAAGGCATCGGTCGGCGCGCGGTCCATTCGGCTGGGCCCTCGTCGGTCAGAGTGCGGTGTAGCCGCCGTCCACCATCAGGGTCTGGCCGGTGATGTAGGCAGAGGCGGGGCTGGCGAAGAAGACCGCCGCGCCGTGCAGGTCGGCCATCTCGCCGTTGCGGCCGATCGCGGTGCGGCTGGCGTGCCACTGCACCAGCGCGGGGTCGTCAAAGACGGGCTGCGTCAGCGCGGTCGGGAAGAAGCCCGGGCCGATCGCGTTGCAGGTGACGCCGCGCCCCGACCAGGCCTGGGCGATGGCCCGCGTCAGCTGGACGATGCCGCCCTTGGCCGCGCCGTATGGGGCGCTGTTGGCGAAGGCCCGGTACGACTGCAGCGAGGCGATGTTCAGGATGCGGCCGTAGCCTCGGGACGCCATCCCCGGCGCCAGCGCCTGCGTGAGAAAGAACGGTGCCGCGAGATGCAGCGCCTGCTGGCGGTTCCAGCCCTCCGGCGTGACCTCGGCGAAGGGCTGGCGCAGGTTGACACCGGCGGCATTGACCAGGATGTCGGGTGCGGGCTCGCGTTCGAGGATCGCGGCGCCCGCGGCCGGCAACGCCTCGGTGCGCGCGAGGTCGAGCGCGAGCGTCCCGGCCGCGATGCCTTCGGCGCGCAGCCGCGCCGCGGCCGCGTCCAGCTCGGCCTGGCGTCGTGCCACGAGCAACAGCGCCGCGCCGGCACGGCCGAGCGCCAGCGCAAGCGTCTCGCCGATGCCCGAGTTGCCGCCGGTGACGACGGCCCGCCGGCCCTCGAGCGAGAAGGCCGACAGGCCGGTCGCTGCCACGCGGCTCATGGCGCTCAGACCTCGACCCGCGCGCCGAGGTCGAAGCGGCGCTCGGGGAAGTACTTCGCGAGCCGGTCGTCGGCCGTGCGCGCATGCGCCTCCATGCCCTCGATGCGCGAGATGCGCGCCGTGACCTCGCCGATGTCGCGCGCGGCGTCCCGCGTCATGCGCTGCCAGGTCAGCGTCTTGACGAACTTGTGCACCGACAGCCCGCCCGAGTAGCGGGCGGCGCCCTTGGTCGGCAGCACGTGGTTCGGGCCGCTGGCCTTGTCGCCGTAGGCGACGGTGGTCTCCTCGCCGAGGAACAGCGAGCCGTAGCAGGTGAGGTTGGCCAGCCACCAGTCGAGGTCGCGCGCGTGCACCTCGAGGTGCTCGCTGGCGTAGCGGTCGGAGACCTCGGCAAGTTCCTCGCGGCTGTCGCACAGCACGACCTCGCCGTAGTCCCGCCACGCCGCGCCGGCGGCGTCGCGGGCGGTCGGCGGCAGCGCCTCGACCAGCACCGGCACGCGGCGCAGCACGTCCTCGGCCAGCGCGCGCGATGTGGTGAACAGCCAGGCCGGCGACTCGTGCCCGTGTTCGGCCTGGCCGACCAGGTCGCTGGCGACGATGGCCGCGTCGGCGGATTCGTCGGCGATCACCGCGACTTCCGAGGGGCCGGCGAAGACGTCGATGCCGACCTTGCCGAACAGCGTGCGCTTGGCCTCGGCAACGAACTTGTTGCCGGGGCCGACGACCACGTCGGCCGGCCGGCCGGTGAACAGCCCGAAGGCCAGCGTCGCGATCGCCTGCACGCCGCCCAGCGTCAGGATCGTGTCCGCGCCGGCGGCCTTGAACGCGTAGAGCACATAGGGGTGCATGCCGCCGCCGCGGAACGGCGACGAGCAGGCGATCACGCTCTTCACGCCCGCGGCCTTGGCGGTGGCCACGGTCATGTAGGCCGAGGCCACGTGGGCATAACGCCCGGCCGGCGCGTAGCATCCGACGACGTTGACCGGCACGACCTTCTGCCCCGCGATGACGCCGGGGTGGAGTTCGACCGAGAAGTCGGCAAGCGAGCGTCGCTGCGCGAGCGCGAAGTCATAGACCTGCTTCGCGGCGAAGTCGATGTCCGCGCGCACCTGCGCCGGCACCTCGCGGATCGCCGCGTCGATGGCGGCCGCGCTCATCACGATGTCGCCCTCCCATCGGTCGAGGTCCTTCGCGTAGCGGCGCACCGCATCCTCGCCGCCGGCCTCGATCGCCGCCAGCATCTCGGTGACGACCTTCTGCGCGGTCGCGGTCTCGGTCTCGGGCGTCTTGCTCGCCCGCTTCAGGTAGGTGATGGCCATGGGTCCCCCGGTGTGCGGATGGTGGATGCGATGGTCGGCGTAAACGTTTACAGGCCGCGCAGAAGAGGCGGCCCCGCAGGGCCGCCTCCGTGCCGGATCACTTCGTCCGGTTGGCGAATTCGCGCAGCTTCGGGTCGGCATTGACGCGCTTCATGTACGCGTCGCTGATGAAGTCGGAGGGCTGCGGCACGGTCTGGATCGCGCCGGTGCCGCGCATGAAGACGGCGATCTGTCCGAACCAGGCGTCCATGTCGGAGTTGCCGCGCGAGCGGTCCATGCGGGCGAGCTGCTGCGCGAGGTCGAAGGTCGGGCGCGTGTCGAATTCCTTCTTCATCGACGCCTCGCTGACGCTGACGCCGCCCTGCTCGTAGAACTTCTTCATCATCGCCAGGGCTTCGGGCTTGTTCGCGTTCATCCACTTCCACGCGCGCAGGTAGACGGCGAGGAACTTCGCGACGTTCTCCGGGTTCTGCTCGGCGTAGTCCCCGCGGGCGATCAGCGCGCCGGGCACGACGACGCCACCGTCCTTGCCCGAGCACAGCAGCTTGCCGCCGGCCTTCTCCTCGAGCGTGTAGATGTTCGGCGCCCACAGGCCGCCGAGGTCGGCGTTGCCCGACGACATCGCCGAGATGATCTCGGCCTGGCCCATGTTCTTGATCGTCACGTCGCTCTTGGACAGGCCCCAGCGCTTCAGGCAGGACTGCACCGCGTAGTCACCGGTGGAGTTCGCGGTCAGCACGATGGTCTGGCCCTTGATCGACTTCGGGTCCTTCAGGAAACGTTCGGCGACGTCCTTGCGGGCCAGGAGCGCGTTGCCCGCGGACTCGTCGTTGGTCACGCCGATGGTCTTGATGCCGAAGCGCACGTGGCCGAGGACCGCGGGCACCGAGCCGGTTCCGCCCACGTCCCAGGACTTCGAGGCCGCGGCGGCGATCTGCGGCACACCGGCCGGGAAGGTGCTGAAGACCGGCTTGAGCCCGAGCTCGGCCCACCAGCCCTTCTCGCTCGCCACGTAGAAGGGCAGCGCCCAGTACAGCGCCGGCTGGTAGCTGACCTTGATCTCGGTGAGGGGCTGTGCCGCAGCGGGCGCGCCCACGGCCGCGAACGCGACGATCAGGGCGCTGGCGGCAAGGGTCTGGCGGCGGGCGGGGGTGGTCATCGTCGATGTCTCCTGGGGTCGTCGGTGGGTGGGTCTTCGCTGAAGGCCTGATGCGAACGATCGGGCCGGGTCAGTGCTCGTCGGGCGACTGCTGGTCGCGCAGCAGTTTCCAGACGTGCGTTCGCAGGTGCACGAAGCTCGCCTGGTCCATCACGTCCTCGATGCGCGGCAGGGCATCCCAGCGCTCGGCCTCGCGCACGCTCTTGACGTCGATGATCTCGCGGATGCGGCCCGGCCGGCGCGTCATCACGACGATGCGGTCGGCGAGGTAGACCGCCTCGTCGACGGCGTGCGTGATGAACAGCACCGTGCGCGGATGCTGGCGCGCGAGGCGGACCAGCTCCTCCTGCATGACGACCCGCGTCTGCGCGTCCAGCGCACCGAAGGGCTCGTCCATCAGCAGCACCTTCGGATCGAGCACGTAGGCACGCGCAATCGCCACGCGCTGCTGCATGCCGCCGGACAGCTGGTGCGGGTAGGCGTGCTCGTAGCCGGCCAGGCCCATCAAGCCGAGGTAGTGCTCGATGCGGCGCCGCCGCTCGGCGGCGTCCACACGCAGCGACTGCAGGCCGAAGTCGATGTTGTCCCAGACGGTCTTCCACGGGAACAGCGCGAACTGCTGGAAGACGACGGCGCGGTCGGGTCCCGGCTTGGTGACGACCGACTGGTCGACGCTGACGCGGCCGGCGGTGGGATGCTCGAGCCCTGCGGCCATGCGCAGGCAGGTCGTCTTGCCGCATCCCGAGGGACCGACGATCGCGACGAACTCGCGGTCGCGGACCTCGAGGTCGATGTCCTGCAGCGCGACGAACTCCTTGCCGCCCTGGCGGAAGGTGCGGCCGACGCCGTCGAAGTGGATGGTCGCCATTGCCTGCCTGTCTCCTACAGCCCGCGCCGCTGCTCGATGCGCGCCTGCAGCCGGCGCAGCGCCATGTCGATCAGCAAGCCGACGATGCCGATCGCGATCATCCCGGCCATCACGGTCGAGGTCGAGACCGCGGCCTGTCCCTTGACCATCAGGTAGCCGACGCCGCTGGATGCGACGATCAACTCCGCGCCGACCAGCGACTGCCAGCCCAGGCCGGCCGAGATGCGCAGCCCGGCGACGATCGACGGCACGGCCGCCGGCAGCAGCACCTGGGTCATCGAACGGAAGGCGCCGGCGCCGAGCATCTGCGCCGCCTCGATGTACTTGCGATCGACGTTGTGCGCGCCTCGGTAGGTGTTGATCAGCACCGGCGGGAAGGCGCCCGCGAAGATGATCAGCACCGGGCCGCCGATGCCGGTGCCGAACCACAGCGCCGCGAACGGCACCCAGGCGATCGGCGCGACGAAACGCACGGCTTCGAACAGCGGCGTGACCAGGCGGTCGAGCACGGGGAACCAGGCCATCGCAAGCCCGAGGGGAATGCCCACCGCCACCGCCAGCAGGAAGCCGGAGCCGAAGCGCTGCAGGCTCGACGCGAGGTGCACGGGCAGCGTGTGGCCGACGAAGGGCTCGACCATCAGCTGCGCGAGCCGGGCGACCACCTCCCACGGCGCTGGCAGGAACTGCCGCGGCGTGATGCCCGACAGCGCGGCCACGGTCCACAGTGCCAGCGCGCCGACCGCGCCGGCCGCCGTCAGGCGCCAGAACTCGCGTCGCGGCAGCGCGGGGCCGATCATGGCGCGGGCCTGCGGCGCTGGGCGAGCCGCGAGGCCGGACCCGGCAGCCCGGCAGCGAGGCGTTGTCTCATCTCAATGCGCCTTCCACGGCGCCACCCGCCGCTCGAGCCAGGCCAGGCCCTGCGTCATGATCCAGCCGCAGCCGGCCACGCTGGCCATGCCGACGAGGATCATCGCGGGGTAGATGTCCTGCGCGGCCTGGTTGAGGATCGAGCCGAGGCCGGCCACCGCGCCGACGAGTTCGGCCGCCACCAACGTGGTCCACGAGGCCTGCAGGGACAGGCGCAGCCCGGTGAAGATGCTCGGCAGCGCGCCGGGCACCAGCACCTCGCGCCAGTAGCGCCAGCCGGTGACATCGAGCATCGCGGCCGCCTCGAAGATCGGCCGGTCGATCTGCCGCACGCCGGCATAGCTGTTGATCACCGACGGCACGAAGGCCGCGACGAAGATGACCATGATCTTCGCCGCGTCGCCGAGGCCGAGCCAGACGATGGCCAGCGGGATCCACGCCAGCGGCGGGATCGGCCGCAGGATCAGGAAGACCGGGTTGACCAGCGCCTCGACGCGGCGGCTGGCGCCCATCGCGAGGCCGAGCACGACGCCGACCGACGAGGCGATGACGAAGCCCATCGTGACCAGCAGCACGCTGCGGCCCACGTGCTCGAGCCAGCGCGCATTGCCGTAGCCCTCGCCGGCGATCTGGCCGAAGGCCGCCCAGACCTCGGCCGGCGCCGGGAAGCGTGCCGTCGACACCCACCCCCACTGCACCGTCGCGAGCTGCCACGTCAGCAGCGCGAGCACGGCCGCCGCCGCCGTCCAGGCCGGGCCGGACCAGCGTGAGCGCCGAGTGGCGGGGGTGTTCATGCGTGGCGGGGTCGGGTTCGGAGCCGGGGTTGCTGCAAAGCCGGCCGTCCGGCTGTAAACGTTTGCAATTCTGGGCCTGGCCCCCGGCGGGGTCAAGGCGAAGCGCGGTTTCATCCGTCGGTGTTTTCCCTGCGCAGCGGCAGGACGCCGCGCCGGCGCCCCGGGCATGGAAAACCTTTACATTGGGACATGCCCGGATCTGCTCGCCCGACCTCGCCGTCCGGCCTGGACATCCGCGACGTGGCCGCGGCCGCCGGCGTGTCGACGGCCACGGTCTCGCGCGCCTTGAACCGGCCCGAGTCCGTCCGCCCGGTCCTGCGCGAGAAGGTGCTGGCTGCCGTGCAGGCGCTCGGCTACGTCGCACACGCCGGTGCACGCAACCTGAAGCTCGGGCGCAGCGGCACGGTCGGGGTCATCGTGCCCACGCTCGACAACGCGATCTTCGCGCGCGGTCTGCAGGCCTTCCAGCGTCGCATGGCGGCGGCGGGCCGCCACGTCCTGCTGGCCTGCAGCGACTACGACCCCGACCAGGAGTCCGATCAGGCCACGAACCTCGTCGCACGCGGTGCCGACGCGCTGGCGCTGACCGGGCTGAGCCAGAAGCCGGCGCTGATCGAGCGTCTCGTGCAGCGCGGGCTTCCCTTCGTGCACTGCGGCAGCTTCCCGGCCCCGCCGGGCCAGGCCTGCGCGGGGCTGCGCAACCGCGAGGCGGTCGCCAAGGCGGTGCGCTACCTCGTCGACCTCGGCCACCGCCGCATCGGCATGCTCGCCGGACTGACCGCGCACAACGACCGCGCCGCGGAACGGCTGGCCGGCGTGCGCGAGGCCCTCGCGCAGGCGGGACTGCGGCTGGACCCGTCGCGCGTCCGCGAGGCCGCCTACGAGCTGCAGCCCGCACGCGACGCCGCGCGCGGCCTGCTGACCGCCGCGCAGCCGCCGACCGCGCTGCTGTGCGGCAACGACGTGCTGGCCTGGGGCGTGCTGCTCGAAGCGCGGGCCCTGGGCGTCACCGTGCCGGCGCAGCTGAGCGTCGTCGGCTTCGACGACCTGGACCTCTCGCAGCACTGGGAGCCGGCCCTGACGACGATCCACGCGCCCACCGAGCGCATGTGGACGCTCGGCGCCGAGTACCTGATCGCGCGGTTGGACGGCAGCCTCGGCGAGCCGCTGCAGCAGGAGCTGCAGGTCGAGCTCGTCGTGCGTGACTCGACGGCGCCGCCGCCGGGGCGGCGTGCCTCGGCCACCCGCACCGGGGCCTGAGCGCGCGGCCACGCCCGGCGGCCCTCACCCGCAGCGGGCCTGCCGCGGTGCCGGGGCGCGACAGGGCGGGCGGGCGCCTCAGCCCGGCCCGGCCACCCTCAGCAGCCGGCACGCGCCGCAGCGTCGTCGACGTGCCCTGCCCGGCCCGGCTGCACGACCCGGGTGCGGCTGGCGTGCCTACGCTGCAGCGGCGACGGCAAGGGGCTGGACCCGTTCGACGGCGACGGCCGACGGTCCGCGTCCGCCCCGGCGGGGGGCGTCGCTGCCGCGGCCCGCCGCGTCGCGCCGGCCAGTGCCGGCGCGTTCAGCTCCCAGCCTTCGGTGGCCGCATCGTCGTCGACCCAGCGGCAGCCCGCGGCAGCCAGGCCCCGCTGGGCCGCCAACCGCACGATGCGCTCGCAGTCGCTGCGCCGCAAGCGCAGCGCGAGCTGTTCCCAGCGCCGCTCGATGACCGGGTGCGACCACGCGTCCTCCAGCGTGGTCTGCACCCGCTGGCGGTCGGCCGACCAGCCTGCCGCGAGCCGGCGCGCCAGCATCGCGTTCATCAGCAGGTAGTAGCTGCGGCGTGCATCGGCATCGGGCATCAGGCTGCCCAGTGCGGCCATCCGCCGCGCGTAGGCTTCGCCGAGGAACAGCCGCGACAGCAGCACCTGCAGCGACTGCACCGGGTTCAGCAGGCGCAGGCGGTTCGGCGGCAGCGCGCGCAGCGGCAACGTGGCAAGGCGCTCGTGCGCGATCGGCGTCACGAAGCTCGACAGTGTCGCCAGCCTCTCCCACTGCGCCAGGGTCAGGCCCCCGGCCGCGTCGAGCGACTCGGCGCGCAGGCGCTGGACGAGCGCGCGCAGCGTGGCGGCATCGGCAGTGCCGCGCGCCTGGGCGACGCGCCGGCTGACGATGGCCAGGTGCCCCGCGGCATAGCCGGCTTGCGCGTTCAGGCGCACCACGACCGCGTCGGTCGGCGCATCGTCGCCGTCGGTCAGCAGCTCGCGCGTCACCGGGCAGTGCACCGGCTCGATCTGCGCGAGGTAGCGCGGCGTCAGCATCACGGCCTCGAAACTCGCGCCTTGCAGCCAGGCCTGCAGGCGCAGTTGCAGCCAGCGCCGCACGTGTCGCGAGGGCTGCAGCGTGCGCACGCCGAAGGCAGCCCGGCCCGCCTCCCAGCCCTGGCGCACCGGGTGCAGGCCGTGCAGATGGTCGGCCGGCGGCGTCAGCCGGTGGCGGGCGTAGTCCCAGCCGATCTCGAAGCCGTCCGCGTCGAATCGCGTCTGCGGCTGGGGGTCGGGCCTGGCCGTGGCAAGGGCAGGCAGGTTCTGGAACAGGGGCAGGGCCATCTGGGTCATCGCGGTCTCCCGGCATCGAAGCTCGCCGGGACGTCCCCGGCGAACCCAGTCTCGACGCAGGGTGTCTCATCATGTGAGACACCCTGCGGCAGAATCGGGTATCGCCGCGCGACGCCCGCGACAGGGCCCCCACGATGGACCGCACCGAACGCCTGTACCAGATCGAGCGTCTGATCCGCCACCACGGCCACGCGAGCTTCGCGCAGCTGCAGCGCTCGCTCGAGGTCTCGCGCGCGACGCTGTGGCGCGACATCGAGTACCTGCGCAGCCGCCTCGGTGCGCCGATCGAGTACGACCGCTTCGTCAACGGCTACCGCTTCGCGCCGCCGCGCGGCGCCGACCGCGGCCGGGCCCACGAACTGCCGGGCCTGTGGTTCAGCGAGCGCGAGCTCTATGCGCTGCTGATGGCGCACCAGCTGCTGGGCGAGCTCGACGCCGACGGCCTGCTCGGGCGCCACCTGCAGCCGCTGCTCGAGCGCATCCACGGCCTGCTGGACCACGCCGCGGCCGCGACGGCCGCGGCGGCCCCGGGCCACACGGCCCTGGGACCCGGCGAGGCCGGCGGGGTGACGCGGCGCGCGGACGCCGCGCCCGCACCCGGGCGCAACCTCGTGCAGCGCGTGCGCATCGTCGGCGCCGCCCGCCGGCCCGTGCCGGGCCGGCACTTCGAGCGCGTCGCCGAGGCGCTGCTGCAGCGCCGGCGGCTGCACCTGCGCTACCTGACCCGCGGCCGCGGCGAAACCAGCGAGCGCGACGTTTCGCCGCAGCGCCTGGTCCATCACCGCCACACCTGGTACCTGGACGCCTGGTGCCACCGCGCCCACGCGCTGCGCCGCTTCTCGCTCGACGCGATGGAGGATGCGCGCATCCTCGATCTACCGGCGCGCGAGCTCGCCCTGTCGACCGTGCGCGCGCAGATGGACGCCGGCTACGGCATCTACGCCGGCGGGCGCCGCCAGTGGGCGCGGCTGCACTTCAGCCCCGCGGCCGCACAGTGGGTCAGCCGCGAGCAGTGGCACCCCGAGCAGCGTGGACGCTGGCTGCCCGACGGCCGCTGGGAACTCGAGCTGCCCTACGCGAACGAGACCGAACTGGTCATGGACCTGCTGCGCCAGGGCGACGAGGTCGTCGTCGCCGCGCCGGCCTCGCTGCGCGAGGCGGTGCGCGAGCGGCTGCGGCGTGCGCTGGGGCAGTACGTCGACGGCTGAGCCGGGACACGAACCCATCCGCTGCAGCGAGTGCCATCGCTCGCGCGGGACCGTCGCTCGACACCCCCCGCCGACAGGCGCAGCTCCGCGCCCGAGGACGGGCAAGACCGGGCGAACCGCGCCGCGACGAATCCCTGCGGACGAGTCCGCTGGAGAACCCGCCGTCGGCCGACCGGGAGATCCGCACCGGCCGGATACTCCGGCCCTGTCGACCGGCTCTCCTCAACCTGCACGCACGCTCCCCATGCAGCTCTTCATCGGCAACAAGAACTACTCCTCCTGGTCCATGCGCCCCTGGGTGCTGATGCGCCAGGCCGGCCTCGCCTTCGACGAGGTGATGGTGCGCTTCGACGGCTTCTCGCCCGAGTCGCGGTTCAAGCAGCGCGTCAACGCACTCAATCCCGCCGGGAAGGTGCCGGTGCTCGTGGACGACGGACTCGTGGTGTGGGACACGCTGGCCATTGCCGAGTACCTCGCCGAGCGTTTCCCGGATCATCACCTGTGGCCGCGCGAGCGAGCGGCGCGCGCCCGCGCCCGCAGCGTCTGCGCCGAGATGCACAGCGGCTTTGCCGCGCTGCGCAGTGCCTGCCCCATGAACATCGAGGCCCGGCTGCCCGAAGTGGGCGCCCTCGTGCTGCGAGACCGGGCCGCGGTGCGCGCCGACCTGGAGCGCATCGTGCAGATGTGGTCGGCGCTGCTGCGCGAACACGGCGGGCCGATGCTCTTCGGCGCCTTCAGCGTGGCCGATGCCTACTACGCGCCCGTGGTGATGCGGCTGCGCACCTACGCGCTGCCCGTGCCCGGCGAGGTCGCCGGCTACATGCAGCGCGTGGAGGAACTGCCGGGTGTGCACGCCTGGATCGAGGACGCACGGCGGGAACAGGACTTCCTGGACTTCGGAGAGCCCTACCGGCTGCGCCGCGACGACTGAGCGCCCATCCCTGGAGACCCCCGATGCGCCTGCGCGTGCGCGACACCGAGCTCTACGTCGACGTCGAGGGTGCCGGCCTCGTGCCGGACGGCCCGCGCATGCGCGAACGGCCGGTGGCCTTCGTCATCCATGGTGGCCCGGGCAGCGACCACAGCGGCTTCAAGCCCGCCTTCAGCCCGCTGGCCGACACGATGCAGCTCGTCTACTTCGACCACCGCGGCCAGGGCCGCTCGGCGCGCGGCGACACCGCCCGCTACACGCTGGACGAGAACGTCGAGGACATGGAGGCCCTGCGCGTGCAGCTCGGCCTCGGGCCGATCGTCTCGATCGGCACGTCCTACGGCGGCATGGTCGCGATGGCCCATGCGGCACGCTACCCGGGCAGCGTGGCGCGGCTGGTGCTGATCGTCACTGCGGCTCACGCCGGCTTCAACACGCGGGCACGCCAGATCGTGGCCGAGCGCGGCACGGCCGAACAGCAGGCCGTGTGCGCGCAGCTGTGGGCCGGCGAGCTGCGCACCGAGGAGCAGCTGCGCCACTACTACGACGTGATGGGCCCGCTGTACGCGCGGCGGCACGACCCCGCGGCTGCGGCGGCCACGCGCACGCGCGGCATCCTGTCGCCCGAGGCGATCAACCGCGCCTTCGCTCCCGGCGGCTTCCTGCAGAGCTTCGACCTGCGCCCCGAGTTGCCGCGCATCACCGCCCCCACCCTCGTGCTCGCCGGGCGGCACGACTGGATCTGCGCCCCCGAGTTCAGCGAGGAGATCACCCGCCTCGTCCCGCGCGCGCGGCTGCGCGTCTTCGAGCACAGCAGCCATTCGGTGCGTGTCGACGAGCCCGAGGCGATGGTCCGGGAGATCCGGGGCTTCGTCGACGAAGGGCTGGCGGCCCGGTAGGGCCGCGGCCGCGGGGTCACGCCATGAGCAAGACCAGCTGGGTGCGCAGCGCCAGCCGCCTGGGTCGAGACGACCTCGGCACGAACCGCGAGCGTGTGGCTCGGTTGCGCGCGGCGCACCTGGCGCAGCCCCGAGCCACTGAGCTCGAGCGGCCGGGAGCGCCGCCGCCCGCGGCTGCCCGGGCGATCAGTTGCAGCGCGCCGCCGCGCCGACGAACGGCGGCAGCGTGATCACGCCCCGCAGGTCCGGCGCGAGCTCGTCGGAGGACAGCGTCCACAGCAGCGCCGTGAACTCGTGCTCGTCCAGCGCCGTGCTGGCCAGGAATCCCTGGTACTCGTCGCAGCCCAGTTCGCGCAGCACCCGCAGCTGCTCGTGGTTCTCCACGCCCTCGGCGACGACCTTCAGCTTCAGGCTGTGCGCCAGCGCCGTGATGCCCGCCACGATGGCCTCGTCGTCCGCGTCGGTGACCAGGTCGCGCACGAAGCTGCGGTCGATCTTCAGCGAGGAGACGGGCAACCGCTTCAGGTAGCCCATCGAGGAGTAGCCGGTGCCGAAGTCGTCGATCGACATCTGCACGCCCATCGCGCCCAGCTGGCGGGCGACGAGCACGCTGAGCTCCGGGTCGGTCAGCAGGATCGACTCGGTGACCTCCAGCTCGAGCAGGTTGGGCGGGATGCCGTGCGTCTTCAGCGCACGGTCCACGATCTCCGGCAGCCCGCGCTCGCGCAGATGGGTCGAGGCCAGGTTGACGGCCACCGGGATGGGCGCGAGCCCGCCGTCGCGCCACCGCGCCATCTGGGCACAGGCAGCCGCGATCGCCCATTCGCCCACGGCGATGATCAGCCCGAGGCTCTCCATCAGGGGCAGGAAGTCGGCCGGCAGCAGCCATCCGCGCTCAGGATGGTGCCAGCGGATCAGCGCCTCGGCGCCGACGATGCGACCGCTGGCCAGGTCGATGCGCGGCTGGAAGTGCAGCACGAATTCGTCGCGCTCGAGCGCGCGGCGCAGCTGCGCCTCCATGTGCAGGTTGTCCAGCGCCCGCGCGTTCATCGAGCGGTCGTAGAACTGCACGCCGCCCCGGCCGGCGGCCTTGGCGCGGTACATCGCCGTGTCCGCGTTCATCATCAGCGAGTCGGTATCGGTGCCGTTCTCGGGATAGATGGCCACGCCGATGCTGGTGCCGACGAAGATCTCGGTGTCGTTGATCGTCACCGGCTCGCTCAGCGAGCGCACCAGCCGGTTGGCCACGATGGCGGCGTCCTGCGGCTGGCGGATGTCGGTCAGCAGCACGATGAACTCGTCGCCCCCCAGTCGCGCGATGCTGCCGATGGGGACGTCGTCGCGGCCCCGGCCGAGCGCGTCCTGGGTGCGCAGCACGCCCGACAGCCGGGCGCTGGCCTCGCACAGCAGCTGATCGCCGATCTTGTGACCCAGCGTGTCGTTGACGCGCTTGAAGTTGTCCAGGTCGACGAACATCACGGCCAGCCGCCGGCTGTGACGGTCGGCCTGCGCGATGGCCTTGACCAGCAGCTCGGCGAACAGCAGCCGGTTGGGCAGTCCGGTCAGCGTGTCGTAGTAGGCCAGCTGCCGGATGCGGTCCTCGGAGTCGCGCCGGCGGGTGATGTCGTGCACGGCACCGGCCAGGCGCAACGCCGGACCGGCCGGCTCGCGCTCGAGCAGCTCGACCTGCTGGTGCAGGCAGCGCGTCGTGCCGTCGGGCAGCACGATGCGGAACTCCATCGCGAAGCCCTGGGCGGCGGCGATGGCATGGGCGCAGGCATCCTGCAGCCGGTCCTGGTCCTGCGGGTGCACGCGGGCGAAGTAGTCCCGCGGGTGCAGCGCATGGCACTCGGTGGGCAGCGCGAACAGCCGCGCCGCCTGCTCCGAGGTGATGATCTTCGCCGAGCGGACATCCCACTCCCAGTCGCCCATCTCCCCGATGCGCTGCGCATTCGACAGGCGGCGCTGGCTCTGGTGCAACGCGTTGATCGCGGCGCTGGCGCGCAGCATGTAGCGCACGCGGTGCGGCAGCACCGACCAGTTGATCGGCTTGGTGATGAAGTCGGTCGCGCCGACCTCGAAGGCCCGCTCGATCGAGGCCGTGTCGTCCAGCCCGGTCAGCATCACCACCGGCACGGCCTCGCCGTTGGGCAGCTGACGCAGTCCGGCGCAGGCCTCGAAGCCGTCCATCACCGGCATGTTGACGTCCATCAGCACGAGGTCCGGCAGCTCGGCGCGCATCTTCTCGAGCGCGACCGCACCGTTGTCGGCTTCGAGGACCGCGAAGCCGGCCTTCTTCAGCGTGGCATGGGTCAGGCGCCGTCCGCCGGCGTCGTCGTCGACGACCAGGATCCGTGGGGGTTTCATGCCGGCTCCTTCATCTCGGCGCGCAGCGCCGGTACCGCGATCGCCAGCGAGCTCTCCAGCGCGTCCAGCAGCTCGGCCAGACCGTCCCGTTCGCCGGACTTGGCCTGTCGCTCGATGCGGCGGCACAGCTCGCCCACGCCCTTGGCGCCGACGTTGAAGCTCGCCGACTTCAGGGCATGCGCGCTCAGCCCGAGCGCGCGATCGTCGCGCGCCGCCAGCGCCGCCTTCAGGTTGGACAGCTGGCCCGGCAGCTCGTCCAGGTAGATCTGGATGACGTCGTTCAGCACACCGCCGTCGTCGTCCAGGGAGCGGATGTTCTCCAGGGCGGCACGGTCCAGCACCGTGTCGCGCGCGACAGCCCTCGCGCTGCTGTCCGGCGTCGCCGGGGCGTCCACGGGGCGCTCGACCTGGCGCGGCGACAGCCAGCGCTCCATCACCAGGCTGAGCTGCTTGCGCGTGTACGGCTTGGCCAGGTGGTCGTCCATGCCCGCGGCGCGGCAGACTTCGGCGTCGCCGACCAGGGCATTGGCCGTCAGCGCGATGATGGGCACGCGGCGGCCCAGCGGCGTCGCGCCGCAGCCTTCCAGCCGGCGGATCTCGCGCGTGGCCTCGTAGCCATCCATGACCGGCATCTGGCAGTCCATGAAGACGAGGTCGTAGGCCGTGCGCCGGATCGCCTCGACGGCCTCGGCGCCGTTGGGCACGATGTCCGGCGTGCAGCCCAGGGCATGGAGCATGTTGCGCGCCACCACCTGGTTCACCCCGTTGTCCTCGGCCAGCAGCACGCGCGCCTGGAAGCGCGGCAGCGCCTGTCCCGGCTTCGGGTTCAGGCGGTCTTCGGGGTCCTCGCCCATCGCCAGTGCCAGCGAGCGGAACAGCTCGACGCGCTTGACCGGCTTGGACAGGTAGACCTCGATGCCCGCGGCGCGGGCGCGCGCGAGTTCCTCGGGCGAGTGCAGCGAGGTGACCAGCACCAGACGCAGGTTCGACAGCGCCGGGTCGCGGCGGACCTGCCGCGCGAGTTCGATGCCGTCCATGCGCGGCATCTTCATGTCGATGACCGCGATCTCGAACGGCAGTCCCTGCGCATGGGCGCTGCGCAGCCGCTCGAGCGCCTCGATGCCATGGGCCGCGTTCTCGCAGCGCATGCCGCCGGACACCAGGTGATGCTCGATGATCTCGCGGTTGGTCGCGTTGTCGTCGACGACCAGCACGTGCCGCCCGGCCAGCGCGCCCGGGTTCGGGCGCGTGGGCAGGCTGGTCGCCGGCACCAGCGGCAGCGTGAACCAGAACGTGGAGCCGTCGCCGGGCGTGCTCTCCGCGCCGATGCGCCCCCCCATCAGCTCGACCAGGCTGCGCGAGATCGCCAGCCCCAGGCCCGTGCCACCGTAGCGGCGGGTCGTCGAGCCGTCGGCCTGCTCGAAGGCCTGGAACAGCCGCTCGCGCATCTCCTGCGGGATGCCGATGCCCGTGTCGTGCACCGCGAAGCGCAGCGTGGACTCGTCCTGCAGCTGCACGTCCACCAGCACCTCGCCGTGCTCGGTGAACTTCACCGAGTTGCCGATCAGGTTCGTCAGCACCTGGCGCAGGCGGTAGGGGTCGCCGCGCACCGCGCCGGGCAGGCGCTCGTCGATCCGGCAGGCGATCTCGAGCTGCTTGGCGTGCGCGCGGGGCGCCAGCAGCTGCACCGCGTCCTCCACCGCCTGGTACAGGTCGAAGTCCAGGGTCTCGGTCTCGAGCTTGCCGGCCTCGATCTTCGAGAAGTCGAGGATGTCGTTGATG
>ERZ761602.2852-NODE-2852-length-25968-cov-4.951955_pt1 | contig 25968 bp, 18 predicted proteins | sample MGYA00512165_ERZ761602 | MGnify/ENA primary metagenome ERZ761602 (study PRJEB28899, sample SAMN02445085) | bioreactor sludge metagenome | biome: EBPR sludge; isolation source: Thorneside wastewater treatment plant | place: Australia: Brisbane, Thorneside...
CCGCGACAGCATTATTCTTTCGCCGGATTTGTTTGATTTTTTTATTATTAAAAAAACCTCAAGATCCGAAGCTCGAAAAGATATATCCCAACCTGAAATAGGCGATGATTTTGGGAAAGCGTTGGAAGGCAATGTGCACACCGCCCTATCTTGGCTTCAGCGGCATCCGGATGTTTACCAGAACTGGAAAGACAAAATGGGTCTTTTTGTGCGGCATTTTAGCCGCCGCGGAAACAGTTTAGATCGAAGATCGGTCGCGCTGGAAATAATGGAATTGTTTGAAAAAGCTTATTTGCTTACCGAGCACCGCTCGCATGGGAAGGCTTTGGGCCCCGCTGAACAGCAGATCAAAGTGACTTTTGCTTTCAATGTTGAAAGGTCAGCAGTTGAAGTTTTAGGAGCCGCCCGCCTTGATCCTGAAGGCAAAGTCTACCATCACGGTGATTTATTTGACGAGCTGCACATTGATCTTGATCGAGACAACTTATTAAAGCCCATGATTTTAGGGACATTTGTGGGTGCCGCTCCCGCGTCATATGCGGGAGAAATTGACATTGCTTTTATGGGTGATGAGTTCTCAGCTGAGCGCCGGAGAGTTCTTGCAATTCTGCTTTTGGACGGAGGAATACCGAAAGATAAGAAATTAAAGCTCAATATTAACGGAAATCCGCAAAAAGATGTCAGGACTTTAAAAGACCTCTATCCGAGACGCGAGTCGCTGTTGAATCATCCGAATTTAGGTCCGCGAATCCGTGAAGAATTAGCCGGTAAGTCAGCGGAATTTATCAGCATTTACCGTCAAAAATTAAAACTTCCTCAGCACGATAAAATTGGATTGAAAAGCTGGTTGCGTGATGACGATAAATTCGCGCTGGGAGTCAACGAGGCGGCGAAGAATGTTTTAAGCAAAAATAAATATCGGCCGCTTTTGCGCTATGAAATCAAACAGTTTCGTAAAGCTCTGCGTTCGTTAAACGCGAATTATTACGCAGCTAAAGAAGTCCCTTTTTATCTTGAGCTTCGCAAATATTACGGACTATCTACCGTTCCGGATGAGCTTCAAACTCAAAATCCCGGTCTTTACGCTGCCGCTCTTCGTGAAGGATATGAGTGGAAAAATAATGTGTGGGGCCGTTCCGAAGCCAGGGTAAACACGGATGCGGTTAGCGTTGAAATTCGTCCGCTTCAAAAGGGACAAAGTGTCAGCGATGTTTTGAGCCGTTCGCGCAATTTCGCAGATTTAATGGAGTCCGCTTACGGAACAGGGAATGGTTCGGTTTTTGAGCTCAAGCGGATTAATTTAAACGATCCGAATACGGTGGTGGTTGCCGCCGCGAATTCTCAGAATAAACTTGTCGGCTATTTTGTCGCCAGCCCATTTAAAAGTGTCAGCCGCAAAACATTTCTTAGTCCCGGCTTAACCTCTCAGGATTTAGGCGGGGTACCTGAGAAAAAAGCTTACTATGTCCATAGCACCGTGATTCACCCTGATTATCAGCAATCGACCTTGCTCTGGAAAATGTGGAATCTGTTTCGGACTGAGCTGAATCGACGCGGTGTCACCCATGTTTTGATGCATGTGGAAAAAGGCGGGAGAGTTGAAAAGGCTTGGCTCGCGCGCGGAGCTGTTGTGGTTGAGTCGGATCAATCGTCAGGCAAAACGAATTTATTACGCATGCCTATTAATCGTCACGCTCGCTCTGAAGCACGGAGGTTTGATTTAAAACTAACGGTGAAAAGATTGATGCGCACTTCAACCGGAAATACTGGATTGCCTTCGATTCAGGATATGGAGGCTCTAGCTGAGCTGGAGAAGGCTCGGGTTCTCCGTTTTGGCTCGGGATCCGACGAAGCTAAGATGTTTATTTTAGAGGAAATGGGAATTAGTTCCATTCAGTACGCGATGGCGTCAGCTTTTGCTGGTGGAATGTATTTTGGTACCGTATGGCATGAATCTTTTATTCGATGGATTGCTCAAGGTCGAGAAATAAGCTCTAAAAAAGCTGCCAAAATTTTAGGTTTAACGCCACCTTTAGTCGGCATTGTGATTCTAGAAGGTTTTTCAGAAGAGGCATATCTGGACGCTGAGTATTTAAATCGTCAGCTGATGCTTGCGGAAATATTACACTTGCTGGAAGGGAGTTTTATCGACCATCCGCTTTGGGATACCCGAAAGCCACAGCAACTGATGGTTGCGAAGGAAACCATCAATGCGTTGTTGCAACTGCTCTTTCTAAATGAAGATGAACTGGATGAATTTTATTCTGCCCATGCGGAATGGACTTTAGCGCAGAGACGAGCACTTTATCAACGTTATCGGTCAAAACCCAAGCTGAATCCGGCTTCGGATATTCCTTCCGTATTAAAAATTTTGCGGGAAGACATTTTGAATCAAAATAAAGTTTCGTCCCGTTCTTCAAAAACCGTCTTTGAAGTTTTGATGGGAGATCAAGCCCGTAAACGCGGTCAGCTTGGGGCTCTTAAGAAATATCTGCAAATCTTAAGAGAACGAGAAAGATTTAGCGATTATCAATCCATTTTTCCGGCAATTGTTAAGCGATCCGAAGTTCGCTCTGATCACACCACTTCGGAGGTGGCTACTGTTCGCCCTCGGGGTGATGACGAGCTGATAGGTAAACAAATTTCCAAAAATCAGTTTTATCGGAAGGTAACGATTGGAACTGTTGTTTGGGGATTGTTGGAAGTGGCAAGTTGGTACTTTGGATTTCCGTTTATTTTTAGTCTTTACTCATGGATCAATACTTTTTACTGGGGAAATTTCGCGCTGGGCAGTCTGATTACTTCAGGTTTGATCGCGTCCGCAACCGGTGCGATTGCGGATTATTACACCCAGCTTATCAGTGATTATCCCGCTTATCTTTATCATGTCAAAAAACGTTTTGCCGCATTTATGGGCGTGAGATTTTTGACGGGTGTGGTGGCATTTATTGCCAATATTTATTTGATAGACTTGTTTGCGGCACCTCTTTTGCGGGCCGTGCTAAGCGGGGCGGTGGGTGTTTCATTAAGCAGTTTGGTTTCGGTTTATTTTAACGGCTATTGGAATCGCCGCGGAGTGGAAGAAATGAAAGCGCGGGGAGATGCCTCGCCGGAAAAAATAGATGAGCTTCAGGCAGCTTATTCGGTTCGCAGCCAGTGGGGCAAAGACCTTAAAGGGGTTTGGGGACGCTTGCCTGTGCTTTTGACCCAGCATCACATTGCGCAGGACATTGTCCCTGAATACTTGCGTATTCCCACTATTTTTGTGCTCGGTCTTTTCATGCAGCTTTTCCGCAATTATATGGTTAATTCTCAAAAACCGAGCTTTGACCTCAAAACTTATCTGAAGGTGAATCTCTCGGTTGTGGGGCTAATATTTATTTTGGGCGGGGCCTCAGCTCTTTCAATCGTGTTTGCAAGCATAGCCTTGATCGGAATAACGATAGGTTATTTTGCCGTAACAGCTCAAACGAAAGAAGTTTCCGACAAACAACCATTGCAGGCTCAAATGTCGGAGAGTGTCCCTGATATAAAAAGCCGTCTTTTTAGCACGGAAGAATCCCAGTCTTTTTTTCAAAAACTGCTTAAAGAGCTTAAACGTCGCGGCCTTGCGATGGCGCGCGATGGGTCTGATATTCCGCTTGACCATGAAGATGTGCTTCACACCAACACCCGTGTTTTTATTTGGGATCGTGGAGCGGATATTAGCGGCAAACGCAGCTATAATCGTTTTTATCGTTGGAACCGGCGCGACAATGCGGGCGGAATTATTCTTTTTGGTGATCAGGATGTACCGATTTTGGGATATGTTGTTTTTAACCGAATCGGCGAAAAAAGTTTTCAGTTGCGTTTTCAAGTTTTTGAATCTGAAGCGGGAATGCCTGGTTATCGCGGTCAAGGGCACGGCCGTCGTTTGGTCGATTTTCTTAAAATTTATTTCAGCCAATATTTCAATCCTAAGCCTAATGAATTGTTTTTCTATTTATCGGACGGAGAGGCTCGCCAAAGCTCGGCTTTGACCGCTTCTTTGATCAAATTAGGTTTTGAGCTGACGGAAGACCCCCAGCGCCTTATTTTGAAATTAAACCGCTCTGAAATGCGGCTTGTACCGGCGACTTTTGATTTAAAGCGGATCATTCCCGCGGATAAACAGAATAAAAAGGTTCGTGTGGTTTTCATTTCAGATAACACGGGAACTCTTACCGAGCATCATGGTGAGCCCATGTTGTCCCAAATTTCATCCGGATTGGAAAAAGTTTTGGAAGATCCCAGGAATGCGGTGATCGTGAATTCCGGTGATCCAAAAAAGAAGCTTGAACAAGCGCATGCCGGCGTGATGAGAGCCGTTTACGGAAAAGATCCCCAGACACCCTATTATTTTGTTTGGGATGGAGGTGCAGCGGCGGGGCGTGCCGCCGATAACGGACAGATTTTTCAACTGTACCGCACGGAAGATTGGCCTGAAAGTATGCGCGTTGAATTCGCAAAGATGCTGGCGCATGCCTTTTTTGATGCTTTGCTGGATGAAATCAAAAAAGAGGTTCGGCAAGCTGATTTGGCAGGGTTGGATAAAGAGAAGGTTGAGAGTCTGCGGCAGGAAGCGTTGGCAGCAATTGAAACGAAGCGCCGGTCCGGTGATTGGTCGCGAATCGGACCTGATGGAAAAAATCTTGTTCTTAATTTATGGCCCGAAAAATGGGGGGAGGGCGCGTTTATTTATGACTCGGGATCAAAAATGGCGATTGATTTGGTTTTGCCGAACAAAGCAAATGGATTTGGGGGGAGCCGATTTTTTAGAGAAATTGAAAAAAATTATCGCCGGGCTCTCGGAGAGTCACTTTTTTCGGGGCAACAGGTGCAAACATTTGCGGGCAGTAATTTTTTTGATATTTCAATTTTAAGTAAAGTGCAAACCGTTGAGCGTGTGGTTGAGACCCGGATTTTACCCACGGTACAAGAAGATGAAATTATTTTGTTTGTAATCATCGGGGATGGTGCGAATGACATTCCCACGATGACGGAAGCCGGGCGTTTACAGCGTATGATCCCCGGCTCTGCGGTTTTACCGGTTTATTTGAGTCATGAGGAAGGGTTTGCTTCTGATTTACCTGTGGATGGATTTGTTTCGCCTAAAGAAAAGCTTCAGGGGACGATTCCGGTTCTGAACTTTGCCAATGCCGTATCAGGAAAAAAAGTTTCTGAAACGGGGGTGTTAAGCCTTTTGCAGTGGCGCTCCGAAATGCGGCCAAACAAGGTGCTGTTTTTAATAGAGCTTGAGTCGCTGTTGCTGCGGTCGAGTGCGTTTCCTCAAGACGTTAAAATTAGTGTGCTGCGCCAGCCGGATAATCTTTCAGTGACGGGTATTTATCAGAGAGAAACCCGGACTGCAAAAATTGAATTTACTTGGCATCCAGAAGAAATGAAATGGAAATTCCGTCTCATAGCAGAAGAAAAGCATGAAGCTCTCACAACGGCTGTAATCACACAGACGGATTGGATTTCAACCTCAACGGATTGGGCGGAAGCTCAGGCCCAGGTCACCGGGGAATTCCATTTAATCGTAGCAAGAGCTAATCACATTCTTTATCCGGATGACCGAGAACGAATAGCGGCGAGTTTTGCGGCCGGAGCGGGCATTGATCAATTCAGGCTGGATACATCCTTTTCAGAAATAGAAAAAACTGCTGAGAGTGACCCCAAAAAAGCATTTGAGCAGCGCATTGCTGCTTTAAAGGCGGTCAATTCGAATATGAAAGAACGTTACGATGCGGCGCTTGCGGAATTAATTCCGCGTGCGGCCGAAGAAGCTATTCTTTTCGGCGGCGATGGTTGGCCCAAATTAACCAAAGGCGACTTTATTTACAAACGCTCGCAAATTTTACCGGGCGAAATGGCCCAGCGCGTGTTTGTTTTCGTCAAAGCTTTTACCAAAGGTGACTGGATCCACGAAGAAGCTTTTAAAAATCTACCTAACGGGAAATATGTTTTATTTAAAGATTTAAGCCAGGAAGGACTTGTTTATATCATTCCTTTAGATGTGTTTAAACGGCAGTCGGAAATTGGCTATCAGGTAAAGCTTGTGCCTTATCAAGCCCCCGTGACTGCAGTGATTCTCGATTTAAATACCGCTGCCATAGAAATTTTAAAGCAAAAAGGCGTTAAAACTGTTTCTATTCCCGGCGCGGCTGAAATGCCTTTTGAGGGTGTCGGCGAACAAGTGTTGGGGTATATGCTGGCGGAAACAGGCAAAACTTATGAAATCAGTCTGACCGGAACCCACGCGGTGATTCAACCTGCCGCCCAGCGTTCCGAAATGCGGAATATCAATCTCAGCGCAGACGATAAATGGTTTTTTGATTTGCTGAGAGATATCTCCAAGCCGATCTTCGCCCAAAAGTATTCGATTTTACTTGGCGGCCGGCCATCTATTTGGAAAAAAACGAGAGCAGGTATTTTTGTCCCTTCGCCCATGGATGAAGTGATTCTGGCTTTGAAACCCATCGTAACCAGCGAGCATGACTTCATCGATTTAGGAAGCGGACTCAATACCGCTTTGATTGTTGCCACGCATCTGGGCGTGCATAAAGCTGTGGGAATCGAAGGGGATGAGTCCTTGTTTGTGGACGGCAAAGCGGTTCTTGATCGGTTTACTGCTGAATTTGGACGGCAAAGGAGTTTTAGCACATCATCAAAATACGCTTTCGAAAAAATAGCGGTTATTAAAGGCAATTTTTTGGATGCCTCTAAAATAAATTTAATCACACTCAATGGAAAAGTCGAGCCCGGAAGAAAACGAATTTATTACTATTTTGCCGGCGGTTCAGCCGGTTTAGAGAATATGAAGCATCGCAGCCAATTGCTGGAACGCATTGAGAATGTGCCGGCAGGATCTTATTTCGTTCTTTACGGTGCGAAACCGAATACGAAAGGTGACCTTAACGTTGAAATACTAAAGAAAAAATTCGGCGAACCTCGTGTGATGACGTTTCCTAACGGCTCGGGAACCAATAGCTACATTTTCAATATAGGCCGCTCGGAAGCTAGGAGCTTGAGGTCCGAGGCTCGTTCTGTCCGTTCCAACTCCGAGATGAACGATAGCCGTCTTGAAGACGGTGATGAGACGCGTTTCCAAACGTGGATGGAAGCGCAAATGGCGGCGGATACAGAAAGAATGGTTGAGCTCGCTCGACGTGCCGAACCGGCGCGGGTTCAAGCTGAATTTGAAAATGAAATGGAAGGTCTCCGGCAAGCGGTGCTGGATGGTTCTATTACAAAAGCCGCCCCTGTCATTTTTTATTCGCCTGATATTCATGATGCTTTGCTTGGCTTGGTAAAAGGATTGCGCGACGCGTTTCAAACTCGTCCCAATGCACTTAATCTAGCCATTGTTTTTCCTTCAAAAGAAACGAAGGGTTATTTTGAATCGGCAATCGGAGAGGTTGGGACTAATATTCACTTGTTTGAACAAAATGCTGAAAGCCTGATCCGCCTCAACCGGATGATCGAGAACAAGGAATGGCGGGGAGCGGTGAGTCTTTTCTTTGCGCCGCAATTTTTTGTCGCGGGTTTAAGACCGGAATTAAAATTGAGAGCAGTCGATGCGCCGATGCTCTTGCAGCAAACCGTGATGCCGGCGGTTCCAAAATTAATTCGGTACTTTTCTTCAACTTTAGTTGTCAATGCGCAAACGCTCGCAGCAGGCTTGCCTGAATTTGCCGTTCATATGCGCTATGAAGCCGAAACCGGCTGGACATTGCTTGATTCAATTTTAGAAACACTCGCAATCTTGCCGCGTACTTTCCAGATCTCCGCGTAATAGCTCAATCGCCGCATGGCTTTTCTGTCCTCACCGCCGGACAGGCTAGCGCCTCCAAAGCCGGCGCGGGCTTCGCAAGCATGTTTCGAAACGCTTGTTTCGGTTCATAATTCTGTCTTGCTCGGCGAAGGAAGCCTTCCGCGGATGAACGCGGCGCTTGTGGCCGTAGACCATTCCTTTCGCCTCACTCGCAAGAATTACTCCCTTCACTTCGCATGTTTCTCAACATTAGCTTGCTGAGCAAAGGAGAGCCTTTTCTATTTCCCGTCCTGATTTGTTGTTTTGGAGTCTGCGGTGCTGAAGTAGAAAGTCTTGGCTTTTCAAGTTGAGAGACCGCTTTAGCGGAGAGACTCGGCTTGAATAAGCTTAGACTTTCACGAAGCCGAAAGAGCAGCCGACAAAAAACAAACAGGACAAGGCCTGACCGGCCCGAGGTCAAAGCCGTCCGCAGGACAAATAGCCGCGCGGCGTCTGAGCCCCACCACTTTATAAAAAAATTAAAGAAGATTCTTGCTTCATTTTGATCGTTGTAATCCGCGTATCAATCACGCACTCTTTCTGTAGGCCGAGCGGTTTAACCAAGCCTTACTGAAAGCGCTTGACCACTTTATATGAGCCTAGCGCTAAGGATAAACACAGAATGATTCAAAAAATATTGGTCGCGGATGATGCGCCTGAAACCATAAACGAGTTCGCGGATGTTTTACGCCACTACGGGTTTGAGGTTGTTACTGCGCGGAATGTCGATGAATTTGAAAAAGTTTTTTTTAGAACCAATCCCGATTTGATTCTCATGGAAACTTTTTTCGGCGAAAGATCCGGGCCTGATGTTTATGACCGTGTGATGAAACTGGCAGGAGCTCCGCAAACCCCCGTTATTTTTCTGGCCGGAAAACTTGAGGGCACAAAAGAATCCCCCCTGGTGCGCGGAAGGCAGGTTGCTTTGTACCTGAAGCCTCTTAGCGCCCATCGGATTGTAGCGGATCTGCGCATGGCTTTTTCCGATTCTCTCTCCCGTCCCGCCTGATTTTAGAACTAGTTTTAGCCTGTGGTTGAGCACGCCGCTCTGTGCTATACTTCGCTCTTATGTTTAGCGATAAATTGATCCCTCAGGACATCATTAATGAACTGCAAAAAGCGACCGAAGCCCAGCTTCCGCTTTTAAAGCCCGCGGCCGAAACTTGGCAGCCGACCGATCTTTTGCCTGATTTTGCGGGAAAAAACTGGAAGGACGAAGTGGCGGAGTTTCAAAAAGAAGCCGCCCAGATTCCGGATGAAGCCCTTGCTTGTTTGGTGGGCAATATGATTACCGAAGAAGCTTTGCCGTCCTATCAGACTTGGCTGAATCGCCACATGGAATTTCGCGATGAAAGCGGCACTGACACCAGCCCTTGGGCGAAATGGACTCGCGCCTGGTCGGCCGAAGAAAACCGCCACGGCGATGTTTTAAACCGTTATCTTTATTTAACCGGCCGCGTGAATATGCATTCGATTGAAATTACGATTCACAATTTAATCCGTAACGGCTTTAATCTTGGCTCAGGCAACCATGTTTACAAGTCGATTGTGTACGCCTCCTTTCAGGAACGTGCTACGCGCGTCTCGCACCGCAATATGGGGCTCTTGGCGCATAAATTCGGCGATAAAAAACTGGGGCGAATCAGCGCTCTCATCGCGGGGGATGAAGCCCGGCACGAACAGGCTTACCAAAATCTTTTCAAGGTTTGCCTTGAATGCGATCCCAGCGGCGCGATGGAAGCGATGGCGGATATGCTGCTTTCCAAAATTGTGATGCCTGCACGCTTGATGGATGACGGAACAGGCCGTGATATTTTCGGAGATTATTCGATCGTGGCGCAAAAACTTGGTATTTATACGACGCGTGATTACGCGGAACTGTTGTTGTTTTTGGTGGAAACATGGAAGCTCGATAAACTTAAAAATTTGTCGGCTCTTGCCAGCGCCGCGCAGGAAAAGATCTGCAAAACCGCTGAAAAATATTTACGTAAATCAGACAGCCTGATGGAAGCCATCCAATCGGTTCAAATCCAGCCTTTTTCCTGGCTCACGCGCCCCGCGCAGTAAGCGAATTTATTTTATGAAAGAAGAAATCACTCAACTCAAGGCACACCTGAACGATCTCGCGGCCAAGCTTCAAGAGATCAGGAGGTATCTTTGACCTCGATGACAAACTGCGCCAAATTGAAGCCCTGAACGAACAAATGGCCGAGCCGACCTTTTGGGATAACCAAGAGAAAGCGAAGCAAATCGTTGATAAGCTGAAAATTCTTAAAAACGTCTATGAGCCGTGGCAAAAAGCGGATCAGGACGCGCGCGATACCCTTGAGCTCGTGGATATGGTTGACGAGAATCAGGAGGACTCTTTTCGTGAAATCCAAGGTGAAGTTGAAAAGCTCGCCAAAGAAGTTGCGGCGGTTGAGTTTCAGAGATTGCTTTCCGAGCCGCGTGACGCGAGCAACGCGATTGTCAATATTAACGCGGGAGCGGGCGGGACGGAGGCTTGCGATTGGACTTCGATGCTTTTACGTCAGTACTTGCGCTGGTGCGAGCGCCGGGGCTTTGCCGTTGAAATGCTGGATTATAACGAAGGCGATGAAGCCGGTGTCAAAGGCGTGACGCTGACTGTGAGCGGCCCTTATGCGTTTGGTTATTTGAAATCGGAAAGCGGCGTGCATCGGCTTGTTCGTATTTCACCTTTTGATTCAAATAAACGTCGGCATACTTCATTTTCATCGGTCGATGTAATCGCGCAGGTCGCGGAAGATGTTCCGGTTGAAATTAACGAAAAAGACTTGAAGATTGATACTTACCGCGCGGGCGGTAAGGGCGGACAAAACGTCAATAAAATTGAATCCGCCGTGCGGTTAACCCATATTCCCACGGGAATTGTGGTGCAATGCCAAAATCAGCGGTCGCAGATTCAAAATAAAGCTTCCGCGCTTCAGGTTTTAAAATCGCGCATTTATGAGTTTGAGCGCAAGAAAAAGGAAGCCGCGCATTTGGAGGAATATGGCGAAAAGAAAAAAAATGAATGGGGATCGCAAATCCGTTCTTATGTTTTGCATCCGTACAGCATGATCAAGGATTTGAGAACCTTTGAGCAAACCTCCGATACTCAGGGTTTTCTTGACGGCAAAATCGATGAATTTATGGAAGCTTATTTAAAATGGTATGCGGCGGGCTGTCCGGATCGATCGGAAGTTCTCGGCGCGAAACAAGATGATTTGGAGTAATACATGATTGGTTCGATTCTGAAAATGGTTTTGGGTTCCCGTAACGCGCGCGTGGTAAAAGGTTTTCAGCCGCAGGTTGAAAAAATTAACGCGCTGGAACCGGAGTTTCAAAAACTTTCAGATGACGCTTTGCGCGCAAAAACAGCGGAGTTTCGCGGGCGAATCGCAAAAGGCGAAACGACCGACCAGCTTTTGCCGGAAGCTTTCGCTGCCGTGCGCGAGTCTGCGCGCCGAACGCTTAAAATTCGTCATTATGATGTTCAGCTTATCGGCGGCATGGTTTTGCATTCGGGAAAAATCTCTGAAATGTCCACCGGTGAAGGTAAGACATTGGTTGCGACATTGCCGGTTTACCTGAACGCGCTGGAAGGTAAAGGCGTTCATGTCGTTACGGTGAATGATTACTTGGCTCGCCGTGACCGCGAGTGGATGGGGCCGGTTTATGAATTTTTGGGACTGACTGTAGGCGTCATTCAGCATGATATGCGCTATGCTGATCGTCAGGCTGCTTACGCGGCGGACATTACTTACGGAACCAACAACGAATTCGGATTCGACTATTTGCGCGATAACATGGTGCTTGATTTAGCGCACCGCGTTCAGCGTCCGTTGCATTACGCGATTGTGGACGAAGTGGATTCGATTTTAATTGATGAAGCCCGCACGCCTTTGATTATTTCAGGCCCCGCCGAAGAATCCACCGATAAATACTACAAAGCGTTCCGTGCCGGAAAAATGCTTAAAGGCCATGTGATTGAACAGGATCAATACACGCCCGAATGGAAAGAAAAACTCGAAGAGCTGAAAAAAGAGTACGACTACATCGCTAACGAAAAAAATAAAAATATCAGCATGACTGAGCCCGGCGAAATTAAAGCCGCTAAGATGATGGGTGTGGATAATTTGCATGACCTTGAAACAGTCGATGAACGCCATCAGGTGATTACGGCCTTACGCGCCAAAGAGTTTTTCAAGCTGGACGTGGATTACGTGGTGAAGGATCAGGAAATCATCATCGTCGATGAGTTTACGGGCCGACTTATGCCGGGACGCCGTTTTTCCGATGGATTGCATCAGGCGCTTGAAGCCAAAGAGGGCGTTGAAATCCGTCGTGAAAATCAAACGCTTGCGACGGTGACGTTTCAGAATTATTTCCGCATGTATAAGAAGCTTTCAGGTATGACCGGAACCGCGATGACCGAAGCGGCGGAATTCGACAAAATTTATAAGCTCGATGTGATTACGATTCCAACCAACCGCGATTGCGTTCGCAAAGACGAAAACGATTCAATTTACCGCACGAAAAAAGAAAAGTTCGACGCGGTGATTGAACGCATTACCGAAGAGCATAAAAATGGCCGACCTGTTTTAGTGGGCACCATTTCGATTGAAACTTCCGAATATCTCAGCACACTTCTGAAGAAGCGCAATTTGGTGCATACGGTTTTGAACGCGAAATATCATGAAAAAGAAGCTGAAATTATCGCGCGCGCCGGACAGCCCGCCGCAATTACGATCGCGACCAATATGGCCGGCCGCGGTACCGACATTGTGCTGGGTGAAGGCATGAAAGAAAAAGGCGGTCTCGCGGTTTTGGGAACCGAGCGCCATGAATCGCGCCGTATTGATAATCAGCTGCGCGGCCGCTGCGCGCGTCAGGGTGATCCCGGTGCGTCCAAGTTTTATGTTTCATTGGAAGATGAATTAATGCGCCTTTTCGGTTCGGAGCGCATTTCGATGATGATGCAGCGCCTCGGAATGGAAGAAGGCGATGAGATTCAGCATCCGATGGTGAATAAGACTTTGGAAACCGCCCAAAAACGCGTGGAAGGCCATCATTTTGAAATCCGCAAACATTTGCTTGAGTATGATGACGTGATGAACCGCCAGCGCGAATTGGTTTACTCCGAGCGCGACCGCGTTTTGCGCGCCGAAAAACTCAAAGAGCATTTCTTTGAAATGGCGGATAACGTGATTGAAGATTTGGTTTCCGATTTTATGCATCCTGATAAAGCGGAGCATGAACGCGACCCGCAGGGATTGGCGCAAGGGCTTCAGGATAAATTCGCGGGAAATTTTGACGCGATCATTGAAGAGTATGGGCATGAAACCGATTTGCTGCTTGAGAACATTGAAAAACGCGTGCGTGAAATGTTTGAAGAAAGAGAAAAGCAATTCGGCGCCGAGCGGATGCAAATGCTGGTGCAGTATTTGATGCTGCAGGTGATTGACGCGAAGTGGAAAGAGCATCTTTATAACTTGGATCATTTGAAAGACGGTATCGGATTGCGCGCCTACGGACAGCGTGACCCGCTTGTGGAATACAAACGTGAAGCATTTGATCTGTTTGAGGATATGACTTCTTCGATTAAATATGACGTTGCCGCGTTTGTTTTCCGCGTTCAGGGTTTTGATAATGCCCAAACCGCGCGCGCCGAAGCCCCCAGAAAAGTAGAGTATTTACATCCGGAAGCGGATGCTTTACCCGCCGCACCCGCGGCAAGACCGGAATCCGGAGAACCGGGACAAGCGCCCGCGTTTATGCAGAAAGATTCAGCCGCTCAGCCCGTTAAACGGCATGTTGATAAAATTGGCCGTAATGACGTTTGTCCCTGCGGAAGCGGAAAAAAATACAAGAAATGTTGCGGTAAGGAAGAATAAGGCAAAGGATGAGCGTGACTCGCTGGCCGTTAGCCGCCCTGTCAGGAGTTCTGCTTGCTTTCTGTTATCCCATGGCCAACTTCAGTTGGCTGGCTTGGATTATTCTCGCGCCTTTTTTCATGTCTGTCACTCGAGCGCATTCCCGCAGACAAGCGATATTTTTGGGATGGATTTTCGCGCTTTCTTTTTTCGTTTTTTCGCTTCAGTTTCTGGTCCATGTCGCGTTTGCCGCTTGGCCCGCGCTGGCTTTATTGGAATCGCTTTATGGTTTGATTCTGGGCTTACTCCTTTTTGAAACCCGCCGGTTCTCTTCGGTTGTTTTGCGCGTGCTGTGGATCGTTTCAGTTTGGACGGCGGTTGAGTTCTTACGTACCGAAATTCCGGTTTGGGGTTTCGGGCTGAATCTTTTGGGACATTCACAAGGCTTTCAGCCCGCCATGATTCAAATTGCATCCGTCGGGGGAGCGTATTTACTGTCGTTTGTCATGGCGGGCGTTAACGCCTTGATTGCGGAAGCCATGATTCAAACCAAGAACCAAGAACCAAGAACCAAGCATAATGGAAGAAAGTGGAATTTGCTTTTGGTCCTTGGTTCCTGCTTCTTGGTTCCGTGCGTGGTTTTGATTGGGGGGCATTTGCGCTTAAAAATAGCGGATCAGCAAAGTTCTCCCACGCTGCGGCTCTCCGTCATTCAGCCTAATATTCCGCAGTCCGTGAAATGGGCGCTGATGGCAAAGCAGGATGTGATCGAAATTCACGAAAATCTGACACAAGTTGCCGCTCTACGTGAGCCCGAAATGATTATTTGGCCTGAGGCTTCTTTCCCGGGGTATTTCAACGCCGATTATGCTTCGGCGAGCATCTTAGAAAAGTTCCGCGCGATGGCGATTCCGGTTTTATTGGGCTCGCCTTATTGGGAATCAGAGACGCGTATTTTTAACAGTGTGATGCTGGTAGACGCGCAGGCGCAAATCACGGCGCGTTATGACAAAATTCGTTTAGTTCCTTTCGGAGAATATGTTCCGTGGAAACTCATTTTAGGATGGCTCGAGCCTTTGGCTTACACGATGGGCGTGGGCGATTTTACCGCGGGAAAATCACAGACATTATTCCGGCTGGCGGAGCATGCTTTTGCCGTTTTGATTTGCTTTGAAGACGTGTTTCCTGATTTGGCGCGGACAGCGGTAAAAAAAGGCGCGCATTTTTTGACGGTTGTAACGAATGACGCTTGGTTCGGAAAAACCGGCGCCCCGTGGCAGCATTTTCAAACCTCCATTTTTCGCGCTGTGGAAAACGGTGTGCCGGTGGTGCGCTCCGGCAATACCGGTGTTTCAGGGTTTATTTCCGCCGAAGGCCGCGTGTTGGGCGTGGTAAAAGACAAATTGGGCGAAAGTCGCTTTGTGAACGGGGAGTTGACCATGGAATTGCCCATGGCAAAGCATCTGACGCTTTATCAAAAGGGCGGGTATTTATTTCCTTACGCGTGTTTAATTATTTTGGTAGTCTTGTTTTTAACTGGGAGGAAAAAATGAATTTTTTGTTTGAACCAAGAACCAAGAACCAAGAAACAGCATGGAAATGGATTTGCTTTGTTCTTGCTTCCTGGTCTTTGGTTCTGCTTCTATGCGGTTGCATTCGTGTTACGGGCAACGCCGGATACAGCAAAATCCAAGACGATGAGATTGTCACAAAATCTACCGGTTTTGATTTAGACAGCTCACGTTTGGTTGATAACCGCGGTATTTCATAATGGATAAAGCCAAACTGCGCATTTTTTGGAAGGTGCTGCGCGGGCGGCTGATTTTTTCTTTTATTTTGATTGCCGGATGTTTTGTTTTTACGCGCTGGGTTCTTCCGGTGATTCATCAGCCTTCCGCGGCCGTGACTATTCGTGAAGCCGGCGAGCATCAATTGATCCGCCTGCGTAAAAATACCGACAGTGGTTCTGTGCATGGACTGAGAATTAAATTAAGCGGTCATTTAAACGGAACCGCCATGATCCGAATTTTTGAAGCAGAGAATCCCGATAAAATTGAGCGTGAAAAAATGATCGGCTCGGGTAAAGTCGACGGAATATTTTTGGATGGGGATTGGTACGCGGATGATTGCCGTATGGAATATGAACCGCTTTCCGCGACGAACGGGCAGCTTAAAATTGAATACGCGTTTAAAGCCTCCAAGCCGCGCGCCATATAGAGGAGTTTTATGATTTCAGGTTTTGCCACTTCCGAAGGAACCGCCCGCTACCGGGCACGCTTTCAGGATAAGTTTGCTTCCGACTTTTACCGCGTCAGCCGTGATCTCTATTGGTCGTCTTTGGGGCTGGGAACTTATTTGGGTAATTCGGACTCCGCCACCGATGACCTTTACGCGCAATCGATTCAAGCCGCAGTTGAATCCGGCATCAATGTTATAGACACCGCGGTCAATTACCGTTTTCAGCTCAGCGAACGCGTACTCGGAAAAGTTTTAAATCAATTGATTACGGCGGGAAAAATCAAACGGGATGAAATTGTTTTGTGCTCGAAAGGCGGATTTTTTCCTTTTGACGGAACTATGCCCGATAACCCGGGGGAATGGATCAAAACCAATTTTATCGATACCAAACTGATTCGCGCCGAAGATGTCGTTGCGGGCTGCCATTCCATGCATCCGAGGTATCTTGAAAATCAGCTGAACCAAAGCCTCAAGAATTTGGGCGTGGAAACGCTGGATGTTTATTATTTGCATAATCCCGAAACTCAGCTGGAAGAAGTCGACGCCAAAGAATTTAAAAACCGCGTGCGCCATGCCTTTGAGTTTTTTGAGCGCGCCATCGCCGAAGGGAAGATTCGCGCTTACGGCACCGCCACTTGGAGCGGTTATCGTCAGCCTCCGGAGGCGCAGGATTATCTCTCGCTTGAAGAAACCGTGATGCTTGCCCGCGAAGTCGCGGGACCGAATCATCATTTTAAGTATGTTCAGCTGCCGTTTAATATCGCCATGCCTGAGGCCTGGATTATGGCGAATCAAAGATACGGCGCGGCGACTTTACCGCTTTTGAAAATGGCACCGCATTTGGATATGACCGTTGTCGCGAGCGGCTCGCTGTTACAGGGACGTTTGTCAAAAGGCCTGCCGCAGTTTGTACTCGATCACTTTAAAGATTGCCAAACCACAGCGCAAGTCAACCTCGCGTTCTCGCGTTCCGTACAAGGCCTCACCACCGCGCTCGTCGGCATGAAATCAACAGCCCATGTATTCGAAAACCTGCAATCCGGACGCATAAAGGCGTCTACTGAAGAACAACTTATTACTTTGTTTTCTCGAAAGTAAAAGTCACTGGATTTTGGCTCAAAAAAATAACTTCTATTTTCTCAGACAGTTCTGTCTTCGCGGAAAACTCGAAAATAGAAACTATTTTTCTTGAGTTCCCCTCGCTGAAGTAGGAGGGAAGGCTTGAAGCGGAGAAGCTTTTCTAGTGAAAAGATTTCCTTTTATACCCTCGTCCAACACGGCAAATTCGCTTTGGACGGCGGTCGCTCTCTCCGAAAAAAGAAAGTAAGCAGGTTGCGGAGAAGGGCAGCTTACCTTGCTTGAATTTTATACTTTACCCTTAGTCCTTTATTTTCTTAATCCAAAGAGAACTAAATGTATTGGGATTCTTTTGAATGCCTTCATAATGAGGGACAATATCTTCTAAGAATTTTTCGTTATGAAATCGAATGAGTGGTGCGGATAACAATATTTCAAAGCTGTCATTAAAAGCTAGAAAAGCTTGCACAAGCATAGCTTCATTCCAATACATTGGAAAACCTGGTTTTAATACCCATCGATCTGGTGGAAATGGAGTGTTGTAGGGGAAGGGAATATCATGAATGTGAACAATAACGCCCTTTTTGAGTCGTGGAAGAACTTCTAAATGTAGAAAAGGCACATCACTATCTACTTTAACTATATGAGAAGAGTCAATGAAGAGGATATCACCAGATTCAAGCTTGTCGAAATATTCCACAGCTACTTCTTGAACTTCTAATTGAGTGATTTCAATATTAGGGATTGTTTTTAACTTTTCATGTGGAAATGGTTCAATGCAGGAGATCTTTAGGCTGTGTCCCTCGGTTAAATTTTGAATAGCAGCTTGGGCGCAGTACCAAGTAGAAAGTCCAGACCCGACCTCCACGTAGCGTTTTGGCTTAAATTTACGAATTATGCAATATAATACAAGCGAATCTAAATAAGTGTAGCCGGGACCGAATTTTTTTTTGACCATCTCGCTATAGGTTGGAAGTAAGGCATATTCGTTTTTGAATTGCTGGATGATCTCAATTAAAAGAGATTCCATAGAGGTCATTTTATATGGTACTCCAACTAATTTACTGGGTTTTGTCCATCGACTGAGGTTGCTTTTTAGCTTTTCAAAATTAGGAATGGGAGAGTAATAACTTTTGATCGGGTATATTTCGTATCCTAATCGTCTACAAATTTTTACTATACCGAAAAGAGCGGTCTTTAATTGTTTTCGAATAAATACTCGGAAGCTTGAAGGAGTTATAGCCTTAATAAATTTTTGAAATGGTGTTCGCATACTATTGGTTCCGTTGAGTTGTTTAGCAGCCTCTATAAATATAAGAATAACGTGATCACAAATAGCATCACAGAACCATAACCACCCACATATACTTTTTTATACGTGCATTCTACAAGATATACTAAAAACATCGACAAATTTTTATTTTAGAAAGGTGCCCCTGACCTGCTTCCTAGAAAATTCTGCTTTCAAACTGTAGGGCAAATGGGGAGAGCGTCGTTTTTATTACTTCCTTACTATTCAAGCGAAGCTTGAACAATCCCTTAGCGAACACGGTCAAAAAAATAGCTCTGAAGAATTTGACCTGATTTAAAAACTCGCTCAAAAAGTTTCAGATGCGAGGCTTGCGCAAGCGCCCGCGGAGGCGCACCTTGAGTGCCGTGCGCCGCACAAGGAAGCGCAGCGCGTAACGAAGCAGATGAGCTTTTTCAGCGGGTTTTAGATGAGTGACAGCCCGCCATCGGCAATGATGGTCTGCCCCACAATCCACTCCGCGGCAGGGGAAACTAAAAATCCGACAACCTTGGCGAGGTCTTCCGCTTTGCCGATTCTTCCGGCCGGTGTTTTGGCGATGCAGGCATTTTTAAAACCTTCGGCGTCGGGAAAATGTTTGATCGCATCGGTATCAATCGGTCCGCCTGAAACGGCATTAACGCGAATGCCTTTGGGGCGAAGTTCAACGGCGAGATAACGAATTAAAGATTCGAGCGTGGCTTTCGAAACGCCGATGGCGCCATAATTGGGAATGTATTGGATTGCGCCGAGGCTTGAAAGCCCGATAATGTTTCCTGAACCGCGGGGCTCCATGTCTTTCAGCACAGCTTGCGTCAAAACCAGCATGGCGCGAGCATTGATATTCATGGTTAAGTCCCATTGATTGAGCCGTGTTTTATGGGTGGGCTTAAATGAACCTAATGCGGCATTGTGAACGAGAACATCAATTCTGCCGAATTTGGCGAGCGTGTCTTTAACGAGTTTTTCGCATGCTTCCGGTTCGCCGGCATTGCCCTGAAAAATTTCGGCTTGAACGCCTTTTGCCCGGACCGCGTCGGCAGCTTCTTTCGCGGCCTGTTCATTGGAAAGGTAATTAAGAGCGATGGCATAGCCTTGTCCTGCCAGTTGAAGGGCGATGGCTTTTCCGATACCGCGGGAGGCGCCTGTAATCAATGCGACGGGCGATTGGGCTTGAGTCATGACTTTAAAACCTTTTCTGAAACTTTCTCTAGGGCGAATTTAAGGGATTATGCTATAATTTCGCCCACTTTTGGGACATTTTTTGACTGCATTATATCAGAAAATACGGACGATTCAGCGCCAGACTTTGGAGTTTTTGGTCCGGCGTTTTTTTGCGCGCACGCTGGAGAAAAGAGCGGGCGAAGTCGTGTCTGTTTTTGAGGGTTGGATTGAACCCAAACAGTCGCCCAAGTGGCTGGATGTCGGCGGAAGCTGGGGCTTTTGCGCGAAAGAGTTGCGGAAAAAAGGTTTTTTGAGTTTTGTTTTGGATGTGGTGAAGCCGGCGGTTCAGGCCGTTCCGGTTTTTGTGTATCCCGGCGATAAGATCCCGTTTAAAGACGGAAGTTGGGATGTGGTCTCGATGATCACCATGCTGCATCATGTGCCTCAGCCGAAAGCGTTGGTTGAAGAGGCGGTGCGGGTTTCGAAAAAGTATGTTTTATTGACCGAAGACCTGGATGGTTTCGGCGGCCGTTTTTGGACGGTTTTGCGTGATATGATTTTTAATCTCGAGTTTTTAGGCCACCCGCAGCAGTTTCGGGGGCAGGATGAATGGACGGCTTTTTTTGAGAGCTGTGGGTTGAAACTCGTACGATTCGTGAAAGTGCAAACGCGTTTGCTGGGTTTGCCGATTGAGAACGGTTTTTATTTGTTTGAGAAGACGGGGCAATCCGCATGAAGGCGTATGAAGTTCGCAAGTCGGAACTGAATCGCGCGGAGTCACGGGTTGCTTCAGAGGGAACGATCGCGGCCGGTTCGGAAGTGCTGGCGCATCATTTTCCCCGCTTTCCGATTTTGCCCGGTGTGCTGATGCTCGATTTAATGCGGGCGGCGGCCGAAGCGTGGTACGGGAAGAGCGTACGGGTTCAAAGCGTGAAACGCGTGCGGTTCTCAAATTATTTGAAGCCAGGCTCAGCGTGGGAAGCGCGGATGAAACTGGAAAATTCGAGTGTTGAAGGTGACCGCTGGAGCGGTGAAATTTTATCGGCAGGCGCGAAAATGGCGTCGGCTATTTTAACTTTGAGCGTGAAGGGATAGATATCATGGATCAGAATCAGATTTTGGAAAAAGTACGCGAAATTTTAACCGGTGCGCTTGGCGTGGACGCGGAGGACATCACTCCGAAGGCGTCGTTGACCAAAGATTTGGGCGCGGAATCCATTGATTTTATTGATATCGTTTTTCGTCTTGAAAAGGCGTTTGACCTGAAGATTCCCGCGGGCGATCTTTTTCCGGGGAATATTCTGAACAATGAACTGTATGTTCAAAACGGCGCCGTGACCGAAGCCGGTTTGGCTGAACTCAAAAAGAAACTGCCGTATCTGCGCGTCAGCGATTTCGCGCAAAACCCGAAGTTGACCGAGCTGCCTCAGTTTTTTGATGTTCAAATGCTTCTCGATTATCTGCGCGACCGCATCAATAATCCTCAGGCGTCGGCGACGTAAAAATTTTTCGGAACACGATGAACGGGAAACGAAAAACAAAACCGTTGCCCGTGTTAGTCGGTATCGGAATTGACCTGCTCGCGCTTGACCGCGCTCGCGATTTACTCAAGCGGCACGGCAACTCTTTCTTAAAGCGCATTCTTTCTCCGGCCGAATTAAAAAAGAAGCCGGCTTGTTCTGCGCTTCAGCTTGCAAAGTATTTCACCGCCAAAGAGGCTTTTTTTAAATCATCCGGATTAAGCTGGACTGATTTACAGGGGTTTTCCGGAATGTGGATCAGCCGTATCCGCGGCAATCAATTTGAAATGGCATGCTCCGATTCTTCACTTCACGGTTCGGGTACTTTTTTTAAACGGGGCAATGTTTGGGGCGCGAAAGTGATATGTCAGAAAATCTCATAGGTTGGCGCATTTTATCGACGGTGGATCAAATTATCCCCGGGCAATACGCTAAAACCCGCGCGCAAAATTGGGTGTCGGATTATGCCCCTGAATTTTTGATGCTGGAGATGATGGCGCAAACAGGTGGTTTGGTAATCGGGGCTCAGCATGATTTTGCGGGGAATGTGGTTTTCGCCAAAGTTGAAAGCGCCGAATTCTCGAGCCTCGGGGCTCCGACCTCGGGGCTGATAGTCGAAGCTTTTGCACGTGAGGGTGTTGGCGAGCAAGGTTCCTGGATTGAAGCGCATATTCTTGCAGAAGAAACGAAGGTTGCCTCCGCGAAACTTTTTTTAATTGATGCGGGTGATTTGGATGGCAGTAATATCTCTGTTACTTTTCACCCTGAGTTTTTAGAATACTATCAGGTAAGACAGAAAATTGACCGAAGACCAAAGACTGAAGACTAAAGTGAAGAACAGAGTTGTTATTACAGGTTTGGGTGTATTGAGTGCCTGCGGTGCGGGGTGGAAGCCGTTTTGGGATGCTTGTCTTCAGGGGCAGTCAGCGCTGCGAACAGTCACTCGTTTTCCTTCGCTCTTTGGCGGAGAAGTGCCGGATTTTGATCCTAAGCAATACGTTAAGAACCGCAAAAATATTAAATTGATGTCGCGCGACATTCAATTCGCGGTGGCTGCTTCGAAACTTGCTTTCGAAGACGCGGGTATGGATATCTCAACGCTCGACCTTGCGAGAAGCGGTGTGGTGATCGGCTCCTGCGTGATCAACAACGAATTAGAAGAACTTGCCTCAGGTTATCAAAAAGCGGTTTTACCCGACGGATCGTTCTCGATGCCGAAATTCGGCAGTGAAGGTTCGCCCTCATTTTTTCCGCTTTGGATGCTGAAATATTTACCCAATATGCCCGCCAGCCATGTCACGATTGAATTTGGGTTGCGGGGTTATTCCAATACGGTGACTTTTTCCGCTGCTTCGGGCGCGCAAGCCATCGGTGAAGCTGCGCGTGTGATTGAACGGGGCGACGCGGAAGTGATGCTTGCGGGTGGTGCCGACTCGAAATTAAATCCGATGGGAATTTCGCGCTTTCAGCTTTTCAATATGCTTTCACCGAGCCGTGAACATCATGTTTTTTCACAGTATTCGGATGGCATGGTTGTAGGCGAGGGAGCGGGAGTTTTAGTTTTGGAGTCACTTGAGCACGCGCAAAAAAGAAATGCCAAAATTTACGCTGAGTTTTGCGGTTTGGGTTCCGCGCCCGACAGCAACACCAGCCCTGTTCAGCATCATGACGGATCAGGTAAAGAAAAAGCCATGCGCCGGGCGGTTCAGGATGCGGGCATATCCTTTTCTGATTTGAGCGCGGTGATTGCCAACGGCAGCGGATTGCGTGAGCATGATCTTTTGGAAGAATCTGCGCTTAAGGCTTGTTTGACAAAAGGGGTTTATGTTGCCGCATTAAAACCGCTGATCGGTCATACGGTTTATGCCGCGGGCGGCATTGAAAGCGCGGCGGCCGCGGCGGCGGTTTATGAAAACCGTTTTCCTTCGACCGAAAAAGAAATTTCAGCCGTGATGTTGAACTCATTTGGTTTTTGCGGACAAAACACGACGCTTATTTTTAGGAAGTTTAAAGCATGAGTAATCTAAGGCGCGTCGTCGTGACAGGGATGGGGGCGGTCACTCCCTTGGCCAATGATCTGGAAACAACTTGGGAAAGAATTCTGGCCGGAGAATCAGGCATTGATTTAATCAAGATTTTTGATGCTTCCGGTTTCGCAACTAAGATTGCCGGTGAAGTGAAAGATTTTCCGTTTAAAAAATGGCAGGACTTTGATCCTTTGCTTAAAGACGCTTTTCGCGGAACTTTTTTTGCTTTGCAAGCCGCGGAAGAGGCGCTGGCGGAATCCGGATTGAAAACAACTGATTATGACGCGGATCGCTTTGGGGTTTATTTCGCCGCGGGCGACAGCGGTACCGACTCGGATGGCTTTGCGCGCACTTTAATTTCGTCTTCGACTTCTGACGGTAAAGTGGATGCTGACTTGTATGTTCAAAACGCGCAAAAATATTTGTCGGGCGGACTTGAACTGGAATCGCAGTCGTTTATGACCGTCAGCCACCTTGCGCGTGTTTTTGGATTACGCGGGCCCGTATCAAATTGTATTACGGCTTGCGCGGCTTCTTTGCAGGCTTTGGGCGAAGGCTTTGAACTGATTAAACGCGGCGATGCTGATTTGATGTTGGCGGGCGGATCGAATTCGATGATTTATCCTTTGGGAATTTCTGGATTTGGTTTATTAACCGCGCTTTCCACAAACAATGCCGGGCCGCAGAAAGCCTCGCGTCCTTTTGATAAAACTCGAAGCGGGTTTGTGATGGCCGAGGGCGGCGGTGTCATGGTGTTGGAAGAATTAGAGCACGCGAAAAAGCGCGGCGCGAAAATTTACGGAGAGATTGTCGGCCAAAGCTGTACGGCAGACGCTTACCGTTTGACGGATATGGACCCGGAAGTGAAAGGCGCTGCGGATGCCGTGACGCAGGCTCTTAGGAAATCCGGTTTACAGCCCGCCGAAATTGACTATATTAGTGCCCACGGAACCTCCACCGCGGTGAATGACGCGTCGGAAACGCGCGTGATTAAAAAGGTTTTTGGGGATGCTGCGAAGAAAGTGCCCATGAGCTCGATTAAGTCGCAGTTGGGGCACATGATTACGGCTTCCGGAGTCGTTGCCGCTCAGACTTGTTTGCTCGCGATGCGTGATTCCATGCTCCCGCCGACGATTAACTTGAATGAGCCGGATCCGGAATGTGATTTGGATTATGTTCCGAATCACGCGCGAAAATCAGAAGTGAATGCCGCGATTGCCAACTCATTTGGATTTGGTGGGCAAAATGTCTGTCTTGTATTAAGGAAATGGAATGAAACGTAAATTATTTATTACCGGTTCCACCGGAGTTTTGGGACGCGATTTAGTACGGCAAATTTTGTCGGACACGGAAGATGAAGTTATTTTGCTCGCCCGGTCATCGCACAAACATACGGCAGAAGAACGGGTTCATAAGCTTTTGGACGGAAAAATTAAGCCTGAGCATTTATCCCGCATCCGGATTGTGGAAGGCGATGTGACTTTGCCGAATTTGGGCTTAACCGACGCTTTGATTCAAAGTCTGACCAAAGAAGTGGATGATTTTTATCATATTGCCGCGCTGACCGCGCTTAACGGCAGTGAAGAAGATTGCATGAAAATTAATTTTCATGGAACCGAACAGGCTTTGCATATCGCGCGCATTTGGCGTTTTAAAGGCAAGCTTGAAAAGTTTGTTTACTTCAGCACGGCGTATGTCGCGGGCAGTTTAAAAAAATGTCATTCCCGCGAAAATAGCCTGCCGGTAAGCCCGGGGCACGCTAATTTTTACGAATCGAGTAAATACCGTTCGGAAACAAAAGTTCGCGAAGCCATGTCCGAAGGTTTGCCGGTCATTATCATTCGCCCGAGCATTGTCGTGGGGCACTCGCAAACCGGCGAAGTTTCTGATTTCAATGTCATTTATCCTTTCTTTAAGTTGTTCGCACACGGGGTCATTTCCAAGTTGGTCGGCCGCCGCCATCACCGTTTCAATATCGTTCCGATTGATTTCGTGATTCATGGCACCATGGCGCTTGTGAAAAATCCCGCCAATATCGGAAAAACATTCCATTTAGTCGCGAAAGATCCGCCGACCATCGGCATGCTGCTTGATTTAAAAGACGAAGTTTATCCGAAAGTTCCCAAAATTGAGCTTGTCGATCCTGATGATTTTGACCCCGATTGTTTGAAGCCGGATGAGAAGTATGTTTTTGATATGCTGCGCCCTTACCTCGGCTATTCGAATGATTTACTGACCTTCGACACCACCGAAACCGAAAAAGCGCTGAAGGGGACGGGCGTTCAGTTTCCCGTGACGGACGCGGAGTTTTTGCGGACTCTGATCGGCTATGCCGTCAAAGTCGGTTACTTGGTGGTAAATTAAACGAGACTTGTTGAATGGCTTTCGGTAAATGTGTTTACTGCTTAAGACAGTCAGAAAACATTACTGATGACCATGTGTTTCCCCAATCTTGGTACCCTTCCAGCACACCGAACAATTTAGAAAAATGGACTGTTCCCGCCTGCGCCAAATGTAATCGTGATTTTGGATATATAGAAAATGAATTGAAGATCACGATGGGTTTATGTGTTGATCCTACGGATATAAGAGCAAAAGGAATTGCCGAAAAAGCTTTAAGAGCCATTAAAGAATCTGGTGGGAGGGATGCGCAAGATAAGTTGCGCCGTAGAAATAAGTTTATTAAAACGGTTAGAAACTTCTTATATACAGGGCGGAATGAAGTGGGTATTCATCCCGATTTTGGTCCTCATGCTGATCAGGTTGATCAAAACAGGCTTATAGGATTGAGACTATCAGCTAAGTTTTTGAATAGTCTGAGTAGAAAAATTATTACCGGGCTATATTTTGTTTTAGAAAAAAAATACATAGAGAGGCCGTATATTTTGGATGTGTTGCCACCATCAAATGGTGTTGCTGAGTATGATAATTTAGTGGTAAAGGC
>ERZ761602.2853-NODE-2853-length-25961-cov-24.797885_pt1 | contig 25961 bp, 25 predicted proteins | sample MGYA00512165_ERZ761602 | MGnify/ENA primary metagenome ERZ761602 (study PRJEB28899, sample SAMN02445085) | bioreactor sludge metagenome | biome: EBPR sludge; isolation source: Thorneside wastewater treatment plant | place: Australia: Brisbane, Thorneside...
CGGTGAAGCGGCAGAACTTGCGCCGCTTGAACAGACCACTGCCACGCTTCTTGACGTTCTTGTCATCCTTCTTCTTGAAGAATCTTCCCATTTTTCTTTCCTTCGACAAATTCGATCGTAGTTACATGCAGTCTCGGCTGCTTGCTGTTCCGGCTCCTGGCGGCGAGAAAGCCCGTCAGCTGGAGCGCTGCGCCAGGCGTTGCCGCTTGCAGCCACTGTGCCGTCGCGCCCAGGGCAACGGCGTGGATTTCGCACTCGACGCGGCGTGGGCTGCCCGCTTCAAGCTGCTCCGATTGGTGCCCGATCAGGCATTCCATTACCGGCACACCGGCGGGCGTGAAGCGCAGCGCCTTGCGCTCGATCAGGATGCCGGTTAGCTCGACACGGTTCAGCAGAGCCTCGACAATCAGGCGACTGGCTCGGCGACCGCTTCAGCGGGCCCCTGCTCCCGGACTTCCAGCAACGACTTGGACTTCTCGTCCTTCATCATCGGCGACGGCGCGCTGACCGCGCGCTTGGTCTTAACCGTCAGGTGCCGCAGGATGGCGTCGTTGAACTTGAAACCGTGCTCGAGTTCGGTCAGCGTGGCGCCATCGCACTCGATGTTCAGCAGCAGGTAGTGTGCCTTGTGCAACTTCTGGATCGGGTAAGCGAGCTGGCGGCGTCCCCAGTCTTCGAGACGGTGAATCTGCCCGGCACGCGCGGCGATCAGAGCCTTGTACCGCTCGACCATCGCCGGTACCTGTTCACTCTGATCGGGATGGACGATCAGAACGATTTCGTAATGACGCATGAACACTCCTTGTGGTTGAAGCCCCCCGCCATGCAAACGGTGGAGCAAGGTGGAAAAACCTCGCATTATAGCCGCTTGCCGGCCTGCCAGACAAGCCGGGTCTTGCCCACGAGCCCAGAAACGCCGACACCGATGCCAGCTTACCCCCGAGTTTGCCGCCAGCAGACACGCGGCCAGACCAACAATCGTTGGCGAACCGAGTTCAGCGTGCGTTGGCGATCGCGCCCAGAGTTCGAAAGCGTCGTCGACACGCCGCCCAGGTATTGAACCTGTGGGCGACAGGGATCCGCTGGCCGTACGGATCAAGAGAACCGGTGTTCGGATCGCCGGTCTGTCACCCAGGAAAAGAAGCGCCCGCCACTGCCGTGCGTGCGGATCCCCTGCACATCGTGCCTACGTTGCTGCGCGTTGCACCAGATGGCGGATGTGCCGAACCCCCAGCGCAGCAACGATCACGACGATCGGAATCGCGATCCCGGTGACAATTTCCGGGTTGACCGCCACGCCCACCGCCTTGACTGCCTTGGCCGCATAGCCGATCAGGCCGACCACGTAATAGCTGACCGCTGCCACCGACAATCCTTCGACCGTCTCCTGCAGACGCAACTGCAACTTGGCCCGCCGGGCAGCGGTACTGAGCAGCGACTGATTCTGCCGCTGCAGCGCGATATCGACACGCGTACGCAACAATTCGCTGGCGCGGCTGATCCGCTCTGACAGGCTGTCCTGAAGCCTGGCGACTGTCTCGCAGGTACTCATCGCCGGGAGCAGGCGGCGCTCGACGAACTCGTGCAAGGTCTGTACGCCCTCTACGCGCACCTCGCGGAGTTCCGCAAGGCGGCGCTCCACCAGCCTCTGGTACGAACGCGCCGCGCAAATCCGGCCCAGCGTAGACGAAATGGTGCTCTCGACGAGCGCCGCAAGCCTGGTCAGCCGGTCGAGCAGAGCCGGTTCGTCTTCGCTGGTGACGACCGTCATTTCGTTGATCAGATCGCCGAGTTGTCGGTCGGCATCGGCCAGCACCGGCAGCGTAGCCCTTGCCACCGGGAGCGTCAGCAACGCTCGCATCAGATAGGTTTCTATCTCCAGCAAGCGCTGTACCATCCGTCCCGCCTGGCGTGGGGTGAGGCTGACATCGTCGATCAGGAAACGGCTGAAGCCGTCAGCGTGGATACGAAAATCAGCCCGCACGCTGGCGACACCGTCGCCGACCCGCGAACCGACCAGCGCCGTGCCTTCGAACAAGCGGGCCAATTCCTCGCTACCGGACGCTTCGGCGGCGGCCGGACGCAGCGCCACATGTGCCGCCACCAACACCTGCCCCGGCAAGCGCTCGAGCCAGTCCTGCGGAACGCTGGCGATTACCGGCTGGGCGAAGGGATCGTCGAATTCGCCTTGACGAAAGAAGGTGTAGCTGTTGCACTCGGCGCGCCGCTCCCACTTGAGGCGGAAGGTACCGAGATCGACCTGGAAATGATTGAGCTCCGGCGCCGGAGAAGTCACCCCGTAACGCGTGCACAGCTCAACGATGCTTTCGTAATCGGCCTGCCGGTTCGAAGAATCGCTAGCCAGCGCCAAATACGACGCCTGCTCGGGGATGTTCAGCGCTTCCGGCGGACGGGCATGCAACTCATAGTTGAGCGCGAAGCGCTGCGGGTGATTGGCTGGATATGCCACACAGTTCCTTTGTCAGTTCCGTCCTGGGACGTAACAGGAGGTCTGGCGAATGATCGATGTGCTTTGACGCCCACTACCGGACGAGGCCCGGCACAGGCGACGCCCAGCGACCCTTCTCCTGCCCCCGCGTGTCGTTCCTGGTGAATTTTACGCCAATCCCGAAAGGTCGCGTTTCCGGCCGCGCTCCTTGGCGTCGGGGCGGCCAAGCGCCACGTAATGGCCTATGTCCCGCGCAGGGCCGGCCGCTCACCTGCTCCCCAGCTTCGGATCTCCGCGTCCCTCCGGCAAGTCCGCGTGAATTCGCCAGCGGAATAGGCTAGAAGTCCAAAGGCGGACGCAGTCCGGGCGCAGCCGAACCCTTTACATCGCCGCCCGCTCGCTTACTCTTCCTCTTTGCCGAGGGAGGCACTCTGCCGCCCTCGGCATGGCGGACTAGAGTTCATCCTGCCAGTTCGGCCAGGGAGCGCTGCAGGTCGCCACGGTCGATCAGTTCCTTGGTCAGCAAGCCCGCCATGAGCGTCTTGCCCGCGCCGGGGTCGTCGGCCAGGAGGAAGCGCAGTGGCTGGCGAGGGAGCACGGCTTCGTAGACGGCGGTGATCTGCTGCGGCAGCCGATCGCGGACCGAGACGTGTACCGCCAGCACCGGGCCGAACAGGTGCGCCAAGCGAATGCGCTGGGCCTCGGAAACCAGGCGGAAAAGAGCGCCGTCGCCATCGAAGCCCCAGGGTCGGCCCTGCTCGACCAGTTCCTCGCGGGGCTCGTCGTGGCGGTCCAGCAGTTCGTTGGCGACCCTGCCGGCGGCCGTCCGATAGGTCAAGCTCCAGCGCCGCATCGCCGAACCACTGCACGCTGACCACGGTCACCAGTGCGTCTGGAACGATGCCGCGGGTCGCGGCCTTGGCTAGAGCGGCACTTCCTCACCCTTTGCTTCTTGACCGTCCCGCAAGGCTTGTTCGGCGGGCAGGCGCATCAGGCACGGGAAGCCCTTCGAGGCGAGACCTGCCGCGGCTTCAGTGGGCACGAGACAAACGCAAGAGACCTGCAGTGCTCACGACCGCGGAACGGCGAGAGGCCGGAACGCGGCTCCGGCAACGCCCCGCCCCCCACACCGACCTCCGACGAAAGCCCGCTCCCGCCAGGACCGGTCAGGTAGGTCGCGGTCGATCAGCGAACCACGACAGCTTCGACCGACCGCTGGCGGAAAACCTTCAGCCAGCAATCACCGACAGAGGATCGTGATAGGCGTAGTTGAGGTCGTCGGCGACCTCGCGGCAGGTAACCTTGCCGAAAGCGACGTTGAGACCGTTGCGCAGGTGCTCGTTATCCTGCAGCGCCTGCCGCCAGCCCTTGTCGGCAATCTGCAGCGCGAACGGCAGCGTCGCGTTGTTGAGCGCGTAGGTCGAGGTGCGCGGCACACCGCCCGGCATGTTGGCAACGCAGTAGTGCACGACATTGCCGACCATGTACGTCGGGTCGGCGTGCGTCGTTGCCTTGGCCGTTTCGCAGCAGCCGCCCTGGTCGATGGCCACGTCGACGATCACCGAGCCGGGCTTCATGTCATCGACCAGACGACGCGTGATCAGCTTCGGCGCCGCAGCACCGGGAATCAGTACGCCACCGATGACCAGGTCGGCGCGCAAGACATGGTGCTCGACATTGTCGCGATTGGAGAAGACGGTGATCACGCGTGCGCCGAGCAGCCGATCCATGCGCCTAAGGACGTCGATATTGCGGTCGATGACGACCACCTGCGCGCCGGTGCCGACGGCGATCTGCGCGGCGTTCGAGCCGACCACGCCGCCACCGAGAATGACGATCTTCGCCGACGGGACGCCGGCCACGCCGCCAAGCAGGATGCCCATGCCGCCATGCGCCTTTTCAAGACAGTAGGCACCGGCCTGGATCGACAGCCGCCCGGCAACTTCCGACATCGGCGCCAGCAGCGGCAAGCCGCCGCCGGGCTGGGTGACCGTTTCGTAGGCGATACAGACCGCGCCGCTGCTGACCAGATCGGCACACTGCGCCGGATCGGGGGCGAGGTGCAGATAGGTGTAGAGAATCTGCCCTTCGCGCAGCATTGCCCGCTCACCGGCCTGTGGCTCCTTGACCTTGATGATCATCTCGGCGCTGGCAAAGATCTCCGCGGCGCTCGCGGCGATCGTCGCGCCGGCCTTCTCGTACACGTCGTCGGTGACACCGATACCGCTGCCGGCACCGGTTTCGACGGTGACCGGGTGACCATGCGCGACCATTTCCCGAACCGACGACGGGGTCAGGCCGACGCGGTATTCGTGGTTCTTGATTTCCTTGGGTACGCCAATGTGCATCGTTGTCTCCTCAAAGTGGATTCGGGGCCGCCAATCTTATGCCAATTCTGGCAGAGCGACGTCTTTTTCAACTGCCTGACACCGCCGCGACAAGGCACGGCGACGCGCTCTGCAGAGCTATCGCGGCTGATCGCTTGCGTATAGACTGCCAGTCTCGCAAGTGGTCCGTGGCACCCGCGCGACGCCGTCAGTGGCTGCCTTCGACGACTGCATGAGCGGCGCTGCGGCAGTGTCCATGGACGAACTCGTGACAAGAACATCAGCCGACATTCCTGAAGGGACCGTCGCCATGCCAATCGTCCGTCCGCTCGACTCCTGCTGACGCCGCCGCCCGATGCTTGCCAATGATCGCGACAGCGCCAATGGCGCGCCATCAGAAGCCGGCAAGCGTCCCGGACTGCCAGCCGCCGCGGCGACCATCGCCGCCGACCTGGCCGGCTTCCGGCACGAAATGCTGCGTTTCGCCGCACTGCAACTGCGCGACCAGGCCAGCGCCGAAGACGCTGTCCAGGAAGCGATGCTCGCCGCCCTCCAGGGCGCCGATCGTTTTGCCGAACGGGCGAAGCTCAAGACCTGGGTTTTCTCGATCCTCAGAAACAAGATCGTCGACATCATCCGCCGGCGCGTTCGCGAGCCGATCTACGAGCACCCGGAAGACGAGATCGACGACGCCGACTTCGATCCGCTGTTCAAGAGCAATGGCCACTGGCAACGCGACGCCCGCCCTTCGGACTGGGGCAACCCGGAAAAGAGCCTCGAAAACCAGAACTTCTGGGCGGTCTTCGATGCCTGCCTGAACCGACTGCCGGCGGCCACGGCGCGCGTTTTCATGATGCGCGAGATGCTCGGTCTGGAAACCAGCGAAATCTGCGCTGAGTTGACGATCACCAGCAATAATTGCTGGGTGGTGCTGCACCGCGCGCGCATGGCGCTACGCCTGTGCCTCGATCAACAATGGTTCGGCGACGCGGCGCAGGCTCGATGATGAGCTGCCCGCGACAGGCGTAGCCACCGCCGCGCGCCAACCGCGGCGACCTCGCCACTGCCTCAGCTACCGACCACGCCGCCATCGCGACGCCTGATGACCAGAGTCGCCGAACGCGGCCGGCCACCGGTCGCCTCTGGAAATTGGCTGGCCGGCCATCCCGACCCGGCCAGCGGCGTTTCCGGGTCGGTGCGTCCGGCGACCTCTCCGGGGTGCTGGACGTTGATCAACAGGTTGCGGGCATCGGGCGTCGCGCTGATGCCGGTGATCTCGCAGCCCCGCGGCCCGGTCAGGAAACGCCGTATTTCACCACTGACCACGTCGCCGACGAGCATCTGGTTGTTGCCGAGTCGCTGGTAGTCGGAACGGTTCAGGACACTGCCCGAGGCATCGGTTTGAATCCACAAGCGACCGGCGGGATCGAACCACAGGCCATCAGGGCTACCGAAAGGATCACCCTTGATGTTGCCCTGCTTGTTCGGATCGGATTGCTGTGGGTCGCCGCAAAGCACGAAGACGTCCCAGGCGAAGCGGCCCGCAGCGGCGTCGGCGCCGGCCTCGCGCCAGCGGATGATCTGGCCAAAGACGTTTTCGGCCCGCGGATTGGCGGCGTCGGTGCTCACCCGCTGGCGATTGTTGGTCAGCGTGCAGTAGACCTCGCCGCTGTGCGGATGGACGGCGATCCACTCCGGGCGATCCATCTTCGTCGCACCGACGAGGTCGGCGGCCTGACGGGTCCGGATCAGGATGTCGGCCTGGTCGGCAAAGCCGCTGCTTTCGCCCAAACCGTTCCGGCCGTGCTCCAGCGCCAGCCAGCGACCCTTGCCGTCGGCGTCGAAGCGGGCGACGTACAGCGTCCCGACGTCGAGCAGCGCGCCGCCACCGGCGGGACTGCTGGCGTCGAAGCGATCGCGGGAGACAAACTTGTAGAGGTATTCGAAGGCCTGGTCATCACTCATATAGACCACCACCCGGCCGTCGCTGGCCAGCGCGACGGTGGCGCATTCGTGCTTGAAACGGCCCAGCGCGGTGCGCTTGACCGGCGCCTGGGTGGGCTTCCAGGGGTCGATTTCGACCACCCAGCCAAAGCGGTTGGCCTCGTTGGGCTCGGTCGCCACGTCGAAGCGGCTGTCGTGTTCGTGCCAGCGATAGCCGGAACCGTTCTTGCGGATGCGGTAACGCTGCTGATCTGGCGTCGCTTGCTCAAGGCCGTTGAAGTACGAGTCGAAGTTCTCCTCGCAGCTCAGGCAGGTGCCCCAGGGTGTGGAACCCATCGCACAGTTGGCCAGCGTCCCGAAAACGACGTTGCCACGTCGGTCATCACCGGTACGCATTGCCGCAGCCCCGGCGGCCGGGCCGGCGATGCGCACCGGCGTGCGGGCGGTAATCCGCCGGGCGTACGGCGAAGGCCGGACCAGCTGCCAGCGCACCCCGGCGCCGCCGAGCCTGATTTCGATCACCGAAACGCCGTGCGCGTTTTGCGACTTGAGCGTCTTGGCATGGCTCCAGTCGGCCATTCCGTTGGGGTGCAGCAGGCCGTCGTCGGTGTATTCATGGTTTACGCACAGCAGGCCGTGCGTCGACGACGGCTGGCCGTTCTCCACCCAGGGAAAGAAATGCATCCCGTCATGGTGCATGCCCGCCTGCTCGGCCTGTTCGGCGGCGCTGTTGCCGGCGTCGGCCCGGAACGCCGGTCCGTCCGAAATCGGGTCGCCCCAGGCGTACAGCAGTTGCACCGTATACCCGTCGGGAACGCGCACCAGGTCGTCGCCCGACACGGCAATCGGGGTGAAGCCGATCGCCGGTCGGTCGGCCGCAGCGGCCAGTGCCGGCAGCCCGAAGAAAGACAGGGCAGCGCTGCCCAGCCCCACCTGCAGCAGGCGGCGGCGGCTCAGGGGGGCCGGCAGCGCGGTGAGCAAGCGCTCGAAATGCGGATTCGTGCTGCTGTTGCTGATCAGATCTCGGTCCATTGGCGGTGCTGCCTCCACGGGTGGGCGAAAGCAGCCATTATCGCCCAGTGCAGCATCCCACTGTCGTTTCTCCCGGCCAGATGCGGGTGCTCGGGTGAACCCCCTCCGGGGCCGGAGCAAGGCTACCCGCCGCCGACCTCCCTACGCGGTGCGGTGCCGTTCCACATACTCGCGCAAGGCCTCGTTCATCCGCGTTTGCCAACCTTCACCGGTCGCCTTGAAGTATTCCAGCACTTCGCGGCTGTAGCGCAAGGTCACCGCCACCTTGGTTGGCCGCTTCTGCGGTCCGCGGCGACCGGGCAGGCGACCTTCGCCCGTTGCGCGCGGCGCCGCCGCGGGGTCCCTGGAATCGTACCTGCACTCTGCACCATGTAGCCGGTCTGGAGCACCGGCCGTGCCGGTTCCGATGCGCTCCTTGGTGAACGCCGAGGGTGCGGTGGTAGTTTCTCTGGTCATGTTTTTCACCGTAAGAACTGTCAATGAGGTTGCCGCGGGCAACAGGCTCCGTCCATCCCGGAAACGCCGCGATTTACCAAGCGCCCTCGGGCGCCCGGTCTACTTTCCCTTGCGCGGTGCGGCGGCCGGAGCGAGCACGTCGCTTATCGCCGCCTTCAGCGCGGACAGGTCGAGACCGGCGAGCAGCATCAGGCCGGCGCGGAACAACTGTCCCTTCCCGATGCCGACTCCTCCGCGCGCCAGACGCTTCTTCAACTGCGCGAGCTGGCGGTATTCGCTCCTCGGAATGCGGACGCTGCGACGAACGGTCCTGGAGGCCTTTCGCGCCTTCCTGGCTTTCCTGGCGGGCTCCTCCGCGGGCGCTGCAGCAAGCCTGCTGAGCCGCAGCTGGTTGGTCGCGGCGACGATGGCGTCGGCGCTTGACGGCGTGGAAGGTCTGGAAGGGGTGGCTGGCGATAGCATTTCGATCTCCCTGGCATGATACGGAACAGCCGCCAGCCGACCCTGCGGCTGGCTCGGGCGCTGCGCTTGAGTGGGGCTGGCTGCTTGGTGTTGAAGCGACGGACGAATGATGCGTCGCCTGTGTGACGGATTGATGACGGTCAAACCTGCTGCCGCCGCCGGGCGCGCCGTCGCGGCGCCTAGTGCAGCCCGGCAACTGTCTGCTCCGAACCATCACCGCTCAGCACACGGCTGGCGGCCAGCGCCGGCGTCAGTCGGCCAGCGCGGCGGCGAGCGTCTTGGCGTTCTGGCGGATCATCCCGAGATAACTGCCTGCCGGGGTACCGGCGCCGGACAGCGAGTCCGAGTACAGAGTGCCGCCGATGACCGCGCCGGATTCCTGGCTGATCCGTTCGAGCAGGCGGGGGTCGCTGACGCTCTCGATGAACACCGCCCTGATCCTTTCCTGGCGGATCTGTCGGATGGTCGCGCCAACGCCGGCGGCTGAAGGCTGGGCGTCGGTGCTGACCCCGACCGGCGCTATGAAGCGGATGCCGTAGGCGCGACCGAAGTAGGCAAAGGCGTCGTGCGAGCTGACCACCTTGCGCCGCTCGGCAGGAAGCGCGCCAAAGGTGGCGCGCAGTTCGCGGTCGAGAGCGTCGATCTGCTGTTGCAGGCTGGCGGCGTTGGTCTGGTACGCGGCCTTGTTCGCTGGATCGACGGCGCCAAGCGCGGCGGCGATATTGGCGACGTACTTGCGCGCATTGCCGAGATCCTGCCAGGCGTGCGGGTCAAGGTCGGCCGCGTGCTCGTGCCGCGGACGCGCGCCGGGAGTGGCCGGCGCCCTGGCGAGCGGCCTGACCCCGTCGCTGGCGACCAACAGCCTGCCGCGATAGCCCGAAGACTGGATCAGGCGGTCGATCCAACCTTCGAAGCCAAGCCCGTTGACGACCACCAGACGAGCCCGCGCGATGGTCTTGGCATCGTCTGGAGTCGGTTGGTAGACGTGCGCATCCGCCCCCGCCCCGACCAGGGTGTACACCTGCACGTGCGCGCCGCCGACGCGCTGCGTCAGGTCGCCGAGGATGCTGAAACTGGCCACCACCGGCAGCGCCTCCGCGGCCGCGGCCTGCCGCCCGGGGCCGACGCAGAAGAGGCCCAGCAGCAGGCTCGCAGCCAGATGACAGAACAGCTTCGGGGCGATCAATCGCGGCCTCCGCATTTTCCCCACCCTGCGCTCAGCGCTCGAAATGCCAGCCTGACCGCCAGCGACTGGCCAGCGGTCCCAGCGTGCCCACCGCCAGCGACAGCAGGTAGCAAGCGCCGAGCGCCAGGACAATCGCCGGTCCCGCCGGCAGGTTCGCGTAATACGACAGCAGCAGCCCGACGAACGAGCCGCTGATTGCGATCAATACGGCAATCAGCAGTAGCGGGCCGATATTGCCTACCCACAAGCGCGCCGCAGCGGCCGGCAGGATCATCATGCCGACCGCCATCAGCGTTCCCAGCGCGTGAAAACCTGCGACCAGGTTGAGCACCAGCAGGACCATGAAGCCATAATGTGCGAGCGGACCGAGGCGGCTGACACGGGCCAGAAACGCCGGATCGCAGCCTTCGAGGACGAACAGCCGCAGGCCGAGCGCGAGCGCCACCACCGACAGCGAGGTGAAGCCAGCAAGCAGCAGCAGGGTCGCGTCGTCAAGCGCCAGCACGCTGCCGAACAGCACGTGCAGCAGGTCCACGCTGCTGCCGCGCAGCGAGATGATCAACACACCGGCCGACAGCGAAATCAGGTAGAAAGTGGCCAGACTGGTGTCTTCCTTGATCACCGAGTTGCGCGCCACACCGCCCGACAGCACGGCTACCGTCAGACCGGCGAGCAAGCCACCGATGGTCATCGCCGGCAGCGACAACCCGGCGATCAGATAGCCGATGGCGGCGCCCGGCAGAATCGCGTGCGACATCGCGTCGCCGGCCAGGCTCATCCGCCGCAGCATCAGAAAGACCCCGACCGGCGTCGCCCCGAGCGACAGCGCCAGGCAACCGACCAGCGCCCGCCGCATGAAACCGAACTCGATGAACGGCGCCAGCAGCGGCATCGCCGCCAGCGTTTCGCTCATCGCCGGCCCCGCTCGGCTTGACAGACCGCAGCCTCGGCTTCGCCGCCGCGTCCTTCGGCGATTTGCCTGGCGCGAAGCAACTGGTCGTCACTGAGGACCATCGCCGGGTCGCCGCGGGCGACGATCTCGCGAGCGAGCAGCATCACTTCCGGGTACTCCTGGCGCACATGCTCGAGGTCATGCAGGACAGCGATCACCGTCCGCCCCTCGCCGTGCCAGCGCTGCACCAACGCGGCCAAATCGCTAACGCTGGCGGCGTCGATCGCCCCGTAGGGCTCGTCGAGCAGGACCAGGGGCGCGTCCTGCAACACCACCCGCGCGAAGTGCGCGCGCTGCAATTGCCCACCCGAGAGCGCGCCGATCGGACGGCTCTCGAGCCCATTCAGCCCGACCAGGTCGATGGCGGCGCCGATTCGCTGACGCAGGGCGCGGTCCAGCCCGCCAAAGGCACCAATCGCTCGCCATAACCCCATCGCCACGAAATCATGGACGACCATCGGAAAGCTGCTGTCCAGCGTCGTCTGCTGCGTCAGGTAAGCGATTTGCCGGCGCTGCACGCCGAGCAGTTCGATGCGGCCCTGCAGCGGCCGCAGTTCGCCGCAGATCCCCTTGAGCAGCGTCGACTTGCCGGCACCATTGGGACCAACGATCGCCAGCAGGCTGCCGGCGGCAACTTCCCCGTGCAGATGATGTACCGCCGGGTGGCGGTTGTAACCCAGGGTCAGGTTGTCGAACCGCAGAATGGGCTGGGCGCTCGACGCTGGCGACTGGCTCATCGGCAAACCTGCATTCAGTCTATCGCCCAGTAAACGCTCGCCCAAAGGAACAGCAGCGCGCCGATCGCCCACAGCAGCCGCGAGGCGGCGCTGGCACAAAGAACCGGATTGGGCCGGTCGGCACTGGCGGACCGGTGCGGACGTGCGCGGGAAGGCATGGGCGATGCGAGGCGATTGGACAAAGCACAGTCGGGGTTGGCACGAGCCGCGAATCTTGCCTCGTTCGCAGGCCAAATGCAACAGTGTTGCGCAAACAGGCAAGTTGCCTCGGTTCGTTCCGACGACCGATTGCGCACCAGGCACATCGGCGCAGCGATGACCCCCGCTGCTGGTCGAGGCACCTTAGTCAGTACACTGCCCGTACCGACAGCCGACTGCTGGTCGTCAACCGAAGCGGCCGGTGATGTAGTCCTCTGTGCGCCTGACCTTTGGCTTCACGAACAGTTCGTCGGTCGGCCCGAATTCGATCAGTTCGCCCAGGTACATGAACGCGGTGTAGTCGGAGATCCGCGCCGCCTGCTGCATGTTGTGGGTCACCATGGCAATGGTGTACTCGCTCTTCAGTTCATTGACTAGCTCCTCGACCTTGGCCGTCGACATCGGATCGAGCGCCGAGGTGGGCTCGTCGAGCAGCACGATCTCGGGCTTTACCGCCACCGCCCGAGCGATGCACAAGCGCTGCTGTTGACCACCGGAAAGCGCCAGGCCGCTGTGCTCAAGCTTGTCCTTGACTTCGTCCCACAAGGCCGCCTTGCGCAGCGCCCATTCGACCCGCTCATCCATCTCCGCCGGGGCAAACCTTTCGTAAAGCCGGACGCCGAAAGCGATGTTTTCGTAAATGGTCATCGGAAACGGCGTCGGCTTCTGGAAAACCATGCCGATCTTCGCCCGAACCAGATTCACATCCTGCTTCCTGTCGAGCAGGTTCTTGCCGTTGAAGACGATCGTCCCTTCAGCGCGCTGCCCTGGATAAAGGTCGAACATCCGATTGCACGTACGCAAGAGGGTAGACTTGCCACAACCCGATGGCCCGATGAAGGCGGTCACGCGGTTGCGGGCAATATCCAGATTGACGGCGTTCAAGCCTTTGAAATCGCCGTAATAGAAATCCAGGTCACGGATTTGCAAGGCGGCGTGCTCACCTATTTGGGCGGCGGATTTGGGAAAACCGGAAGTACCCGACATACCATGCTCCGAAAATCAGATCTGGGTGGTTTGGCGAAACAGGATGCGCGCGCCAATATTGATTGCCAGCACCAGCAAGGCGATCAGCAGGGCCCCGCCCCAGGCCAGTTGCACCCAGTTGTCGTAAGGACTCATGGCGAACTGGAAGATCACCACCGGCAGATTGCCCATCGGCTGCGACATGTCAGCGCTGAAGAACTGGTTGTTGAGCGCGGTAAACAGCAGCGGTGCGGTCTCGCCGGTCACCCGCGCAACGGCCAGCAGGACGCCGGTCACCACGCCCGCCCTGACCGAGCGCAGGCTCACCTTCAGCGACACCTGCCAGCGCGGCGCACCAACCGCGAAAGCCGCTTCGCGCAAGCTCGCGGGCACTAGCCTGAGCATGTTTTCGGTGGTCCGCACGACCACCGGGATGGCAATCAGCGACAATGCCAGCGAGCCAGCCCAGCCGGAAAAACCTCCCAGCGTCACCACCATCAGCGCGTAAACGAACAGGCCGACGACGATCGACGGCGCCGACAGCATGATGTCGGTGACCAGGCGCGTCGCCGCTGCGAACCGCGAGCTGCTGCCGAACTCGGCCAGGTAGATCCCGGCCAGGATGCCGATCGGCGTCGACACCAGGGTGGTCACGCCGACGATCATCATGCTGCCGACGATCGCATTGCGCAGGCCACCGCCCTCGGAACCCGGCGCCGGCGTATCCTGCATGAAGAAGTCCCAGCTCAAGGCGGCGAAGCCCTTCGCCAGCAGCGTCCACAGGATCCACGTCAAGGCGAGCAGGCCAAAGGCCATGGCGATCATCGACAGGCCAATTCCGAGGCGATTGATCAGCACACGACGTCCGTACAGTTCCATGTCCCCGCCTCCGCTCACTTGCCTTGCCTGGCGCCAGCGCGCAGGACCAGCCAGCGCGACAGTACCAGCACCAGCAAGGTGATCAGGAACAAGACCAGGCCAAGCGCGAACAGCGACGACGTGTGCAACCCGGGGTCGGCCTCACCGAACTCGTTGGCCAGCACCGAAGCGATCGAGTTGCCCGGCGAGAACAGGCTGCCAGCGATACGATTGGCGTTGCCGATGACGAAAGTGACCGCCATCGTCTCGCCCAGGGCGCGTCCCAGCCCGAGCATGATGCCGCCGATCACGCCGACCCGCGTGTACGGCAGGACGATGTTCCAGGCGACTTCCCAGGTCGTGCAGCCGACCGCATAGGCGGATTCCTTGAGCACCGGCGGCACCGTTTCGAAGACATCGCGCATTACCGAGGCGACGAACGGGATCACCATCAGCGCCAGGACGATTCCCGCCGCCAGGATGCTGACCCCGATGGGCGGCCCGGCGACCCAGCTGCCGATCAGCGGCAGGCCGCCGAACAGCGATTGCAGCCAGGGCTGCGCGGTGCGGGCGAACAGCGGGGCGAAAATGAACAGGCCCCAGATGCCGTAGATGATCGAGGGAACGCCGGCCAGCAATTCGATGGCCGTGCCGAGCGGGCGGCGCAGCCATACCGGACAGCTTTCGGTCAGAAACAGCGCGATGCCGAAGCTCACCGGCACGCCGATCAGCAACGCGATGATCGACGTACTGACCGTGCCGTAGATCGCGATCAGGGCGCCGAAATCGTCGTCCGGGACGCTCCACACGTCGCGCCACAGAAAAGCCGGGCCAAACGCCTGGAACGCCGGCGCTGCCTCGATCGCCAGCGAGACCAGGATTCCCGCCAGGGCCGCCAGCACCAGCAAGGCGAAGAGCAGCGTGACCCGGTGAAAGACGCGGTCCTGCCGCTTGAAGACCTCGACCTGCGGAAGGTGCACGTCCAACCGACGGGGAACAACTAGCTCGCTCATTTCCAACGTGTTCATCGTCCAATGCCTCCGTATCCAGCCAGTCAGGCAGACCTACTTGATGCGCTTCATCTCGGCTTCGACCGCCTTCACCACGCTGCCGGGCAAAGCGACGAAGTCGAGTTCATCGGCCATCTTCTGACCGTTGTTCAGCGCCCAGGTAAAGAAGTCCACCACCCCCTGCTGCCTGGTGGCGTCATCACCTTTTTCATAGGCCAGGATGTAGGTCGCGGTGACGATCGGCCAGGCCTGCTTGGGCGCCTGGTCAAGCAGGTCCGGAGCCATGCCTTTGACCTTGAAATTGGCGCTGTCGGCGGCAGCCTTGAAACTGTCGCCCCCCGGCAGTACGAAATTGCCGGACCTGTTGCTCAGCGCGATGAACTTCAAGCCGTTCTTTTTGGCGTCGGCGTAATCCACGTAGCCGATCGTGCCCACGATCTTCTGCACGTTGGCGGCGACGCCGGGGTTACCCTTGCCGCCAATCCCGTTGGTCGGCCAGTTGACCGTCTTGCCGACACCGACCTCACTCATGAACGCGGCGGACTGCCGGGCCAGATAGTTGGTCATGACGTCGGTGGTACCCGAACCATCGGAGCGGTGCACGATGGTGATCGCCGTGTCGGGCAGGCTGGCGCCGGGATTCAGTCGGGCGATCGCCGGATCGTTCCACTTCCGGATGGCACCGCGGAAGATGTTTGCAGCGGTCGGCCCGTCGAGCTTCAGCTGACCCGACGCGATACCCGGCACGTTTGCGACGATGGTCACGCCGCCCATCACGACCGGGACCTGGACCAGTCCGGCAGCGTCGAGGTCGGCTTCACCGAGCGGCGCATCGGACCCACCAAAGTCCACCGTTTTGGCCTTGATCTGCTTGATGCCGCCCGAGGAACCGATCCCCTGATAGTTTACGGTGCCGCCGGTAGCGGCCTTGTACGCCTCGGCCCACTTGGTGTAGACGGCGTAGGGAAAGGTCGCTCCGGCGCCGGTGATGTCGGCCGCTGCTGCGGCGACCGGGCCAAGGCCCAGCGCGATCGCGGCGGCAACACTTGAGAATTTCAGGAAAGCACGTTTGGACATGAACAGGGTTGCTCCAGACAGGTGAAGGCGTGGCGTATCAGCCGCGGCGATCTTACCGGCGCAATGTTTCGGCGCCGTGACTGGACGGCTCGAACGACGACCCCGGCCGCCGGACGGTGACTCGGTAGCGGGGCGTCACCAGCGCTGGAAGACTTGCTGCGTGCGGCGGCTGCCCGAAAACCCGTGCATACTCTCGGCCATGCATTCACAGCGCTCTTCCCGGCGCAGCGCCGCACCGACGGCGCGCCTCCCTGCAAAGGTCCCGGCGACCATGGCCGACGCCAGGGCGGCGCAAAGCGCGCGGTCCCTGCCGGCCGTATCCGATGATCGGCAGGTGGTTCGGCTAGTGATCACCCACTGCCGTGCGCCAGGCGCTGGCCGCAACGCTGCAAAGGACGGTGGCCAACCGTTGTCGCCGGCATGCCTGAGCTGAGTGCCATTGCTCCGATGCCGCTGGCGGCCACCCTGATCGTCCTCCTGCTGGTCGTCATAACGGCCGTTGCGATCGTCGCCAATTGGCTGATTCGCCGCAGCCTGGCCGCGCCGCGGGTTCCTGAGCGCGGTGTGCCGGATGGGTTGCCGTGGCGCGAAGTGGCGATTCCCGGCGGCTGTGGCAAGGCCCTGTTCGGCTGGTTCGTCCCGGCCGGCGACGGCGCGCCGGCACTGGCGATCATCCATGGCTGGGGCGGCAACGCCGAAATGATGTTGCCGCTCGCCAAGCCCTTGCATGCCGCCGGCTACGCGCTGCTGTTCTTCGATGCGCGCAATCACGGCCGCAGCGACGGCGACACTTTTTCGTCCCTGCCGCGCTTTGCTGAAGACCTGGAGCACGCGGTCGACTGGCTGCGCGCGCTGCCAGGAGTCGATGCCAGCCGCATTGGCGTCATCGGTCATTCCGTCGGCGCCGCTGCCGCGCTGCTGCTCGCCGCGCGCCGAAACGATCTGGCCGCCGTCGTGACCCTGGCCGCTTTTTCCCATCCGGCAACAATGATGCGCCGCTGGCTGAGGTCGAAGCGCATTCCCTACTGGCCGCTCGGCGCCTACATCCTCTACTACGTCCAGCGCGTTATCGGTCATCGCTTCGACGAACTGGCGCCTTGCCGCAGCATCCGCGAAGTCAACTGCCCGGTCCTGCTGGTGCATGGCAGCGAAGACGAAACGGTGCCGGTCAGCGAAGCGCAGGAAATTTACGCCAGGCGTCGCGATCAACGGGTACGCTTGCTGCTGATCCCCGGCAGCCACGACCAGTACGCTGAGATGGACCACCGCATCGGCGAGGTGATCGGGTTTCTGGACGCCGTCATGCCAGCGGCGGGCGATCCGCGGCAGCGCCGCATAGCGGCGAAGCGACAAGGAGCGGGACAATGAAAAGAAGCTATTGGGTGATCGTGGCCGTCGTATTTCTCGTCGGCCTGGACTGGTTTATCCGCGCACCGGATTCCCGGTCCCGGCAGCTCACCGACGTCATCGAAACGCAGGGGAGCGCAAAGCTGAAGAGCTACCCCTACCAGTTCCGGGTCATGAAGGTTGACGGGAAAACCGCGTTCATCAGTACCCCGCGCAATGTTGAGGTACCGGCGTTCAAGGCACTGGCCGTCCTCTATCCCGAAATTGATACCATGAACGCCAATGACCCGGCTTTTATCGCCGTTCAGACCCTGCTTGGCGAAGTACAGGCCGAAGCGCGATCAATCGTCCTGTCGCAGCCGGGTATCGACGATGTACGCTGGGAACTGGACCGCGAGTGGCTCGCCGCGCACTACATCGACGTTCCGCAAGAGTAATGCGCCGGCGCGGCGACTTCGGTCGCCACCCCGCTCGCGGTCTGGCCGGGTGGCGGCCAACGGACGCGCCGCACCCCCGGATTGCGCGGTTGTCCGCCGACGCTGACACCCGCAATTTCAGGACCGCGTCGATCACCGCGGAGGTCCTTTGAATGAATCAGGAAAACATGTGGACCACTCGCTACCGGGATGCCGGTGAGCACTATCTGTTCGGCATTGAGCCCAACCGTTTCCTGGCGCATCGGGCAGCGCTGCTGGAGAGCGGCCGGAGGGCGCTGGCGGTCGCCGACGGCGAGGGCAGGAATTCGGTGTGGCTTGCCGAGCAGGGCCTGGACGTCACGGCGGTCGAGATTTCCTCGGTCGCCGTGGACAAGGCCCGGCGACTGGCGGCCGGCCGGAAGGTCCAGGTACGTTTCATCGAAGCCGACATGCTGGCGGTCGACTGGCCGCCAGCACACTTCGACCAGGCCTTCGATTGGGTCATCGGCATTTTCATCCAGTTCGTCGGTGCCCAGGACAGAAGCAGACAATTCGCGACGATGAAGCGGCTGACCCGCAGCGGCGGACGAATCCTGCTGCAGGGATACACCCCGAAGCAGCTCGACTATCGTACCGGAGGACCTTCATCGCTTGAAAACCTGTACACGCAGGACACCCTTCGCGCCGCCTTTGCCGACTGGGAAATCGAGGAACTCGTCGAGTACGAGGACGAGATCGCCGAGGGCTCCGGACACCACGGCCGTTCGGCACTGATTGGTCTGGTTGCCCGCAAGCCGTGAGCGACTTGAGCCAGGCAGCAGGATTCCTGCAACAGGGCCTCAAGTTTCGCGTGCAGCAGCCGTTGATCTTGCTGTGACGGCGATTCAATTGACCGCTTCGGCTGCAAGCGTGCGGCGGCAAGACGTCGCCTGCCATCCGGATACGACGCGCGAGGCTGCTCGCTTGACGGTGGTGTTCACGCTTCCGCCGGTGAACCAAGGCGACATCAGCGTCATCTCGCTCGGCTCGGCAGCGATCGGCCCGCCGCTTTATTGGACACCGCTTGCCAGGACAGGCAGAATCCGGCTGCACCAGCCCGCCAAGCCGTGGTGAGAATCAACTGCGACAACCGCCAGCACGGCGGCCTCAACCGGAGAACTGCAATGAAGGTCAGCCAGTGGAGTATCAAGACCCGCTTCGTCATCGTGCTGCTGGTCGCCGTCCTGGGCCTGGTCGGGCTCGGCTTCTACTCACTCAACAACCTGCGCGAAAACCTCCTTGCGGACCGCCGGGACAAAATCCAGGTGCTGGTCGAGGCCGCCAGCGGCGTCATCAACAACTACCACAGCCTCGCCAAGAGCGGCGCGCTGAGTGACGACGAAGCGAAAAAGCAGGCGGTCGAGGCCGTTCGTCAGATGCGCTACGGCGACGGCGAGTATTTCTTCATTCTCGACAAGCAGCACCACTTCGTGATGCACGCCGCCAAGCCGGCACTGGAAGGCAAGAGCGCTGCCGACCTGCGCGATCCCAGCGGCAAACTGTTCGTGCAGGAACTGGTACGCGTGGCGCTGGCCAGCGAGATGGGTGGCGTCGTCGACTATTCCTTCGCCAAACCGGGCAGCGACAAGCCGGTTCCGAAGCTCAGCTATGCCGCGCAGTTCAAACCGTGGGGTCTGGTGCTGGGCACCGGCATCTATCTTGATGACGTCGACCGGGTATTCCAGCACGAAGCGATCAACGCGCTGATCATCGTCGTCCTGGTCATCGCAATCCTGGTCGGCGTCTCGATGTGGATCGGTCGCAGCGTCCTGCGCCAGCTGGGCGGTGAACCGGCCGAGGCGTCGGCGATCGCCCTGCGCATCGCCAGCGGCGATCTCGGCCAGCAAATGAACGCCGACAGGCTCGCCCATGGCAGCGTGATGCATTCGATCGGCCAGATGCAGGAGCGTCTGCGCAGCATCATTTCCGAGATCGGCCAGCTGGCCGCAGCACTTGCCAACAGCGCCGGCGAGATCTCCGTGGCCACCGACGAAACCCGCCGCGCCGCCGAGGAACAGGCCAACTCGACTTCGGCGACGGCCGCCTCGATCGAGGAACTGACGGTGAGCATCAACGAGGTGGCGCAGAGCGCCGACGCGACCGGGAAGAATTCCAGCGCCGCGGCGACCTGCGCCGAGCAAGGTCGCGCCCTGGTCAGCGCGTCGGCAAACGAGATCGAAAAGGTAGCCGAAATCGTTGCCCGCTCATCCGGGCAGATTCGCCAGCTGGCGACGCGCTCAAGAGAGATTGGCGGCATCGCCGGCGTGATCAAGGAGATCGCCGAGCAGACCAACCTGCTGGCGCTGAACGCGGCAATCGAAGCGGCACGCGCCGGCGAGCAGGGTCGCGGTTTCGCGGTGGTCGCCGACGAAGTCCGCAAGCTCGCCGAACGGACCAGCAAGGCGACCGGAGAAATCAGCACCATGGTGGTCAGCGTTCAGGCCGATACGGAACTGGCCGTCGGCGCCATGGACGAGGCCGCACCACAGGTCAGCCGAAGCCTCGACAAGGCGCGCGAAGCCAGCAACATGCTCGAATCGATCCACAGTCAGGCACGGGAGTCGAGCGAGCGCGTGCAAGGTGTGGCGACGGCCACCCGCGAGCAGGCGACGGTGGCCAACGACATTGCACGCCATGTCCAGAACATCGCGTCGATGACCGAGGAGACGAATGCGACGATGCAAGGCAACGCCAACTCGGCGGTCGCGCTCAGCAACCTCGCCGGCAAGCTGCGCGAGACAGTCGCCTATTTCCGGGTCTGAGCCCCGCTGCCGATCCGGGCCCCGGGCGGGCAGCGGACTGCGCGGCCAGACGATCTGCCGTGGTCGCTTCGCCGGCCCGGCCGCTTCAGACTTTCAGCAATTCCTCCCGGCACCCCAGCCAGCGCCGGAGATGGCCTGCGACGCGCTCGGGATCGTCGCGCAACAGCTGCGCCGCCATCTGCTGGGCGAGTTCGACCAGATCGCCGTCGACTTCCAGGTCGGCGTAGCGCAGCAGTGGCATGCCGGACTGACGGCTGCCGACCAGCTCGCCGGGGCCGCGCAGTTGGAGATCGAGGCGCGCGATTTCAAAACCGTCGGTCTGTTCGAAAATGATCTTCAGGCGCGCGCGCGCCGTTGACGACAGGGGCTGCTGGTAGAGCAGCACGCACGCCGAGTGATGCGCGCCACGTCCGACACGTCCGCGTAGCTGGTGAAGCTGCGCCAGGCCGAAGCGCTCGGCGTGTTCGATGACCATCAGGCTGGCATTGGGAACGTCGACACCGACCTCGATGACCGTCGTCGCGACCAGCACATCGATCTCGCCAGCGACGAACGCGGCCATCACCGCCGCTTTCTCCTGGCCACGCAAACGTCCGTGCACCAGGCCGATACGCAGGTCCGCGAGTTCGCTGCTCAGCGCGGCCCAGGATTCCAGTGCCGCCTGCAGTTCTAGCTTCGCCGACTCCTCGATCAGGGGGCAGACCCAGTAAGCCTGCCGGCCCTCGGCAACGACCGCGCGTACCGCGGCGACCACCTCTTCGCGGCGGCTGTCGGAGAACAGCCTGGTTCGAACCGGCGATCGGCCGGCCGGCAATTCGTCGATCACCGAAACATCGAGATCGGCGTAATAACTCATCGCCACGGTCCGAGGAATCGGTGTCGCAGACATCATCAACTGGTGCGGATTGGCTCCCTTGCGCCGCAAGTCAAGGCGCTGTACCACTCCGAAGCGATGCTGCTCGTCGACAATGACCAGCCCGAGACGGGTGAAACCAACCTCTTCCTGAATCAAGGCATGGGTACCGACGACCAGTTGCGCCGTGCCCGCCGCCTGCCGCTGCAGCGTCCGCCTGGCGCCGGCCCCGAGCCGGCCCGACAGGCAAAGCACCTCGACCCCGAGCGGCGCGAACCAGGCCCGCAGCCTGAGGTGGTGCTGCTCGGCCAGGATCTCGGTGGGCGCCATGAACGCGGCCTGGTAACCCGCCTCGATGGCCTGACAGACCGCCAGTGCAGCGACGATCGTCTTGCCGCAACCGACATCGCCCTGCAGCAGGCGCTGCATCGGATAGGGTTGCGCGAGATCGGCTGCGATCTCGGCCGCGACGCGCCGCTGTGCGCCGGTCAGGGTAAAGGGAAGCGCGGCCTGCAGCCCCTTTGCCAGGCGGCCGCTGGCGAGAAGGACCGGCGCCCCCTTGCGCCGACGCGCCAGGTAGGCGCGGCGCAGCGACAGCTGCTGGGCCAGCAGCTCGTCGAACTTGACTCGCCGCCAGGCTGGATGACGACGGCATTGTAGCGCCACGGCCGAGGCCTCGGGCGGCGGCGAATGCAGCAAGCGCACCGCCGCCGCGAACGACGGCAGCGCGTGGCTGCTGCACCAGGCGGCGTCCAGCCACTCGGCCAGATCCGCCGTACAGATCGCCCGGGCGATCAATTTGCGCAGCGCGCTCTGCGCCAACCCGGCGGTGGTCGGATAGACCGGGGTCAGCGACGCTGGCAGCGCCTGGTCGTCGCCCAGCACCCGGTAGCGCGGATGCACCATCTCCGGACCGCCAAGACCGTTGCGGATCTCGCCGAAGACGCGCAGCCGCAGCTGCTGGTCGCGGGCGACCTCGAGCGCCCGTTGCTGGCTGCTGTAAAAGCTCAGGAAACGAAGCAACAGACGATTGCCTTCGGCAACACCCGCGTCGCTGACCTCGACCAGCAACTGGCGACGCGGGGCGCGTCTGACTGAAACCTCGCGCACCAGCACTTCGACCTGCAGCGGCACGCCGATGGGCGCGTCGCCGATCGCTACCAGCTGCGTTTCGTCCTCGTAGCGCAAGGGCAGATGCAGGACGAGATCGTCACGCCGCTCCAGGCCGAGCTTGCGCAGCCGGCTCCGGAGTGCGGGTGGGGCATCGATCTCGTCCGCTACCGGCATCAGCCGCCGATCACCATCACGGCGTCGGCCTCAACCAGCGCGTTGCGCGGCAGCGACGCGACACCGACCGCCGCGCGAGCCGGGAACGGCTCCGAAAAATAGCTCTTCATCACCTCATTGACCTTTACGAAGTTAGCCAGATCGGTGAGGTAGACATTGAGTTTGACGACGTCGGCCAACGAACCCCCAGCCGCTTCCGCAACCGCTTTGAGGTTGTCGAAAACGCGAACGATCTGCGCATCGATGCCTTCGAGAAGGTTCATGCTGGCCGGGTCCAGGCCGATCTGCCCCGAGAGGTATACCGTATCGCCGACCCTTACGGCCTGCGAGTAGGTACCGATGGCCGATGGCGCCTGCGTTGTTGAAATGATCGTTCTGGTCATGGTGCTGTCCTCTACAATGGGTCGGGTTGAAAGTCTGCAAGCGTGCAAGCTTGACAGCGGAGATATTAAATGACCACCGCGATCATCGCCAATCTCGAAAAGCTGCTCGGTGGCCCGCGCGACGGCGCATTGCTGCGCTATTCACTGGGCAACGAGCATTTCAAGGCCGGCGATTTCGAACCGGCGGTGACCCGCTTGCGCGAGGCGGTCGAACGCGACCCGACGTATTCCGCCGCCTGGAAGCTCCTCGGCAAGGCCCTGAGCGAGGCCGCTCGCCCCGCCGAAGCACTGGCCGCCTATCAACAGGGAATCGTCGTCGCCGAAGGCAAGGGCGACCTCCAGGCGGCCAAGGAAATGACCGTTTTCGCCCGGCGTCTCCACCGCCAGCTGCCGGCGACCGACGCCTGAGACGCGCTACGGTTTACCGCTCCTGCGTACACTGCCGGGCGTCTCGAGGCCGAGCCTGTTCATTTTCCGACGCGCCGCCTCAGCCTCCGTGCGACTCGCGAAAGGCCCGATCTGCAAACGTGCTTCGATGGTCGACGGTATTCCTTCTTGCGCCAGCCTCGCCTGCCACTCCTCGGCTCGACCCGGATCGGCAAACATCCCGGATTGCAGGACATAGCCCGCGGTCAGCGGCGGCGCGCCCGGGAACTGGCCGGCCGCCGGCTGGGTTGCGGCCGCAGTCGCGGAGGGCTCGACCAGACGCCTGGCGGGGGGCGGCAGCGCCGGTCTGGCGGCCACCTCCGGACCCGGCGGCGGCTCGCCGACCGGACCCGTCTTGCCGCTCGCCGCCGGCGCCGCCGCAATGTTGGCGAGTGGCGGGGTAACGGAAGCTGCCGCAGGGCGATCAACGGCGGGAACGACGGTGCGAGCATCAGCCGAAGCGTCCGCGGGTGCATCGGCCACCGTCACCGGCTGGACCGGCGTCACCGGCTCGACCGATTCCTTCTTCCTGACCGGCACCGGCTCGGTAAACTGCTGCCCCGTGCTCGGCGAGTCATCGGGCGCGTTGGCGTAATCAAACAGCGCCAGCGCACCGAGGAGCGCCAGGATCATCAGCCCGGCCAGACCCATCCGTCTGAGCAGCGAGCGCTTGAGATCGGCTGGTTCTTCTCCCGAACCGCCGGCAGCCGCCAGCGGTAGCGGCGCCGGTCTGGCACCGACCGCCTGGCTGTTGCTGCTTCCCTGTCGCGTCGCCATCGCCCGCGCCCCTCTGCTAAGGACCATCGTTGCGATTGCGCACCAGCGCCACCACCAGGTCGGCCTCGGCGCGCGCAATGCCGCAGTGGCGCGCGATGGTGCCGGCGTCCTGGCCCTGGGCCGCCATCTGCATCGCGTCGTTGTACAGCGGTGTAGCGGCTGGCGGCGACCCGGAGACCTGCGCCAACTGGTGTCGGAAGTCCTCGCGAGCGGTCTGCAGGTTGCCGCGCAACTCATCGAGCTCGCAACGCAACTGATAGACATCGCGTTGGAGGGCATCGATCAGCGCCTGCCCCGGGATCTCCGGCGGCGGCTCGTTCCAGGCGAAGGCCGGCTGGGCGGATTCGACCAGTGAAGGCAACTCGGCTTCGGCTACCGGCGTTTCCGGAACGACAGGGGCGGCCGACCCGGCCGCGGCGACCGGTAGCTCGGCGGCCACCTCCGCCGCTGACTCCGCTTCCTGGATGCCGCCGTAAGCGGCCAGCGCCGACTGTACGTCCAGTGGCGGCACCGCGGCGCCGCGCAACTCGCCCTGTAGGCGCCGCATCCGCAGAAAAATCACGATGATATAGGCGACCAGCAGGACGATGATCGCGATCAAAGCTTCGCGCCAACCCAGACTGCCCAGTAGCTCGAGATCCATGGCGCGCCTCAATGACCGTGTTTGCCGGACATTATGCCAGACACTTGTTCCGCCTCAATGGCCATCGTGCGCGGCGGGACGACCAGTTGCTAGAGGAGCGCTTCGAACAGCCCTGCCGCGCCCATCCCGGTACCGATGCACATGGTCACCATGCCGTATCGCTGCCGGGTGCGCTGCAGCCCGTGCACCAGCGTCGCGGTCCTGACCGCACCGGTCGCGCCAAGCGGGTGGCCGAGCGCGATCGCGCCTCCGAGTGGGTTGACCTTGGCCGGATCGAGATCAAGCGTGCGCACTACGGCCAGTGCCTGCGCGGCGAAGGCCTCGTTCAGCTCGAACCAGTCCACCTCGTCCTGCCGAATGCCGGCCTGTCTGAGCACGCGGGGAATGGCTTCGACCGGGCCGATACCCATGATCTCGGGAGCGACGCCGGCCACCGCGAAACCGGCGAAGCGCGCCAGCGGACGCAAGTTGAACTGTTTGAGGCTCTTTTCCGAAACGACCAGCACCGCCGCTGCCCCGTCCGACATCTGCGAGCTGTTGCCGGCGGTCACCGAACCACGCGCGGCGAACACCGGCCGCAAGCGGGCAAGGCGCTCAATGCTGCTGTCGGCACGCGGCCCCTCGTCGGTCTCGGCCAGGTACTGCCTGACCTGCACTTCACCTGTCTGCAGGTTCGGCACGCGTGCGGTGACCGCGTACGGTGAAATCTCGGCCTTGAAGTGGCCGGCAGCAATCGCCGCACAGGCCTTCTGGTGCGAAGCGACGGCGAAGGCGTCCTGGTCCTCGCGCGATATTTTCCACTGCGCAGCGACCTTCTCGGCGGTAAGCCCCATCCCGAAAGCGATCGAGTAGTTCTCCTCCTTCTCGAAGATGGCCGGGTTGAGAGCAATCTTGTTGCCCATGATCTGGTTCATCAGCGACATCGTTTCGGTGCCGGCGGCGATCATCACCTCCGCTTCACCCAGGCGGATGCGGTCGGCCGCCATCGCCACCGCCTGCACGCCGGAAGCGCAGAAGCGGTTGATCGTGACCCCCGGGACGGTGTTCGGCAGGCCGGCCAGCAGCAGGCCGATACGCGCCACGTTCATCCCCTGCTCGGCTTCGGGCATCGCGCAACCGACGATCACGTCCTCGACCAGCGCCGGGTCGATCGCCGGCGCCTGCGCCAGTACCGAAGCGATGGCGTGCGCCAGCATGTCATCTGGACGAACGTGTCCCAACATGCCTTTGCGCCGGCCGACCGGCAGCCGCGTGGCCGCGACAATGTACGCCTCCTGAATCTGTTTGCTCATGTTCGGTTCTCCTTGCTCGCTCGGTTGCTCAGTTACGTAGAGGCTTGCCGGTTTCCAGCGTGTGCCGGATACGCTGCTGCGT
>ERZ761602.2855-NODE-2855-length-25949-cov-8.743300_pt1 | contig 25949 bp, 22 predicted proteins | sample MGYA00512165_ERZ761602 | MGnify/ENA primary metagenome ERZ761602 (study PRJEB28899, sample SAMN02445085) | bioreactor sludge metagenome | biome: EBPR sludge; isolation source: Thorneside wastewater treatment plant | place: Australia: Brisbane, Thorneside...
GTTCTCATCACAGTCGAGCCGTTGTCAGAACCGCCAGTTCCCCTCCTGCCAGAGGAGGGGTGGCCACAGGCCGGGGTGGAGGGAGCAGCGGGCAACCAGTTCGCTGGCGACAAAATCATTATCAAAGATTCACTGATCAAGAGTCTGGCGTCTGTTGAGGGTGATATTCCGACTTTCGGATTCCGCAACGCGGATTCAAAGGCCCTGATCATTCGCTCCCTTCCGAATTCCAACGCAAAGTTGACGGCCGAATATGGCGAGGGACAAATCCCGCCATATTTCACCGCCGATGCGATGCGGCTGATCGTCGATCACGGATTCGCACACTTGCTCGTCGATTTGCCTTCGATCGACCGGATCTTTGACGAAGGGAAGCTGATCAATCACCGTATCTTTTGGAACGTTGAGGAAGGAAGTTCAGAAACGAACCCGGAAACGCGGCGGAATGCGACCATTACCGAACTCATCTACGTTCCGAACGAAATCCCGGATGGCAAGTACCTGCTAAATCTACAGATCGCCCCGTTCGACTCCGACTGCGCCCCAAGCCGGCCAGTGCTTTTGACTGCGGCGAAGGACGACTAACGCCTACTCGACGTCTTCCATAACGAAGATCGCGTTTCGATTTAGATCGTAGAAGCCGAACTCGTTCGTATCCCAGGCAGTCCTAAGCTTCAGAGCATCGGGTTTGACGGTGCCGCGTTCGACGAATTCATCGAAGATCGGCCGAATGTGCTTTACGTGAATCCGCACGACCGAGCCGCCGAGCAGCGGATCGTCGTCATGATCGGCGTGCCATTGGAGATGGAGAACGAGTTGTTCGCGATAAATGACCGCGTACATCTTATCCGCATAAAATGTCTCAAAGCCCGCGTGCTTTTCATACCAGGCCGTATCGCGTTCAATGTCTTGCGATGGAATGACAGGGATGAGTTTTATAAGTTCCGAGGTCATGCGACCGCGGCCTCGATCGCCGGTTTCAGTTCAGGAAACTTGAATTCGAACCCCGCGTCTTCAAGCCGCTTCGGTTGCACCTTCGTCGAATCGAGCAACAATGCGTCGCCCATTTCACCGAAGATCATCCCGACCGCAAATTCCGGCAGCGGGAGGAAGGTCGGCCGGTAGAGCACCTCACCGAGCGTTTTGGTAAATTGCTCGTTCGTCACAGGGTTTGGTGATGTCAGATTAACAGCCCCGCGGATGGTCTCGTTCTCAAGAACGAACATCAGCGCCTGTATCTGATCCTCGAGCGAGATCCAACTCATCCACTGCTTGCCCGAGCCGACCACGCCGCCGACGCCCATCTTGAATGGCAGCAGCATTGTTCCGAGAGCACCGCCGTCCTTCGATAGCACAATTCCCGTGCGGAGCAGTACTGTCCGAATACCCAGGTCCTCGGCTCGCCGCGATTCGGCTTCCCAGTCGCGGCAAACTTTGGGCAAAAAGCCATCGCCTGCCGGGCTCGCTTCGGTCATTTCGTCATCGCCACGGTTGCCGTAAAAGCCGATCGCCGATCCCGCTAAGAAGGTTTTCGGCCGGTTCTTGAGTTTGGTAAATGCGTCGATCAACGTCCGCGTCCCAAGCACACGGCTGTCGCGAATGGCCTTCTTTTTCTCATCCGTCCAGCGAAGCCCGGCAACGTTCTCGCCCGCAAGATGGATCACCGCATCAAGCCCTTCAAGCCGCTCAAGGTCCTCGTCTCGAAAGCCTTCCTCGACCGTCCATTTTATGTGCCGCTCGTCCTTCGGCTCGCTCCGCGAGGCAAGCAAAAGCTCCCAGCCCTTTTCTTTCAGGGCTTTCTGCAGCTCGGTTCCGATCAGCCCGTTCGCTCCGGTAATAAGTGCTTTCATCTTTATTGCCCCCGCAGATCTCGCTTGACCAGGTCGACCAGTAGCCGCATCTCCCGCTCGCTCAATTGCCGCCGAAAGCCGACCATCCCGTTGCCGCCGTTCGCGATCTGGTCGTAGATCTGATTCTCCGTCTTCGCCTTGAACTCACCTTCCCTCAGGCTCGGCACCTTCGTTCCATCGTCCAGGATCTTTCCGTCGCCTTCGGGCCCGTGGCAGATCGCGCAATTCTGACGAAAGAGTGAAGCCTCATAAGCTTTACTTTCGCCGATCACATATCGCCCGCCGCCGCCGAAACACCCTACCAGTCCTATGGCCGCAAACAACGCGACCGCAAACAACTTCAATCTGGGCATCTAGTGTCCTGCCACCTCTTCCTTGAGCGCACGCTTAAAGATCTTGCCTGTCGCCCCGATCGGCAAGCTATCGCGAAACTCCACGTACCGCGGATACTTGTTCGCCGCAAATTGCTCGCGGCACCAATCGATGAACGCCGCATCCGAAAGCTGAGCTCCGTCCTTCAAAACCAAATAAGCTTTGACTTCCTCGCCAAGCCGTTCGTCCGGCACACCGATCACCGCACACAGCGAAACGGCCGGATGCGTCATAATCACTTCCTCAAGCTCACGCGGATAGATGTTGTAGCCGCCGCGGAGGATCATATCCTTCTTTCGGTCAACGATGGCAAGATAGCCGTCGTCATCCATGATGCCGATATCGCCCGTGTGGAACCAGCCGTTGCGAAAGGCCTCGGCGGTCGCTTCGGGCCGCTTGTAGTAGCCCTTCATTACATTCGCACCGCGGATCACAACCTCGCCCCGCTCGCCTCGCGGAACCTCTTTATCCTCGTCGTCAAAGCACCGAACGTCCACGCCAAAGATCGCCTGGCCAACCGTTCCGGGCTTTGAGGCCTTCTCAAAATGGTTAAAACACGCTAACGGCGAGGTCTCCGAAAGCCCATAGCCTTCCATAACGCGAATACCGAACTTCTCCTCAAAACCTTTCATTACCTCGACCGGCATTGGAGCACCGCCCGAGGAACAGACCTTCATCGTCTCCTTGATACCGCTGATGTCAAAGCCGGTCTCATCTGCAAATTTCAATAACGCCCAATACATCGTCGGCACGCCGACCCAAAAATTCACCCGCTCATTTGCCATCGTTTCAAGCGTCGCCTGCGGCTCGAACCGCGGCAACAACACAACGCGGTGACCGGCATAGATCTGCGTGTTCATCTGAACGGTCTGCCCGGTCGTGTGGAATAGCGGCAGCGTGATCAGGCACGTCTTCTGTTCGCCATCCGTGAAATCAAGCATCGGCAAATGGACGAGAAACGTCGTCACGACGTTCGTGTAGAGATTGAAATGCGTCAACTCGGCCCCTTTCGGCTGGCCGGTCGTGCCGGAGGTGTAAAGTATCGCCGCAGTATCGTGCGGTGCGGTCGGATAGGTCTCGAACGTGTCCGGCTGCGTAAAGATCACCTGCCCGAGCGTCTTGTGCTCCGGAAAGGGGCTTGCACCCGCCGGGTCTTTAGTCATTACGATCAGGTCCTTGCAGCTCTCGACCTGGTCGAAACCGCCCTTAACTGCCTGTCCGAGCGGCAGCTCATCCGTGCCTTCAAAAACAAAGACCGCCTTCGCGTCCGAGTCCTCCAAGTGATAGGCGACCTCTCGCGGCTTAAAGAGCACGCTGAGCGGCACGACTGCCGCACCGGCCTTCAAAATGCCGTAATAGACCATCGGGAAATACGGGATGTTCGCGCAGCTCAATGCGACCTTGTCGCCGTGGCCGATGCCCATCGCGACCAGTGCATTCGCGACCTTGTTCACCATCGCGTTCAATTGGCCGTAGGACATACGAACGTCGTTCCAGACGATCGCCTCTTTCTGCGGGGCAAGCTTCGCGTGGTGGTCGAGCATCGAAGCCAGGTTCAGTATCGTGGCTGAATATTCCATCGTTGTGTCGTTCTGTTTACCTTCGAGATTTCTAAGAATGATACCCGCAAACCGTTGAATTATCTACTTTATTCGCCAGGATCAATCCGTTCGGATGAGGTGATCGCTTCCCCAAGCCGCTGGATCGAATGGAGCCGGTACGCTTCTTCCTGCTCAGGGAAATCTGTCCTGAAATGCCCGCCGCGTGATTCCTCTCGCCAAAGTGCGGCCGCAGCGACCAACCGGGCGAGCGTCACGAAGTTGCGCGAGGCGGTGCTCAGGTTCGCCTTCCCGATCTGGTCAAATTCCGCGATCGCCCTACGAAGCGATTCGCGATCACGAAGAATGCCGACCCGTTCCCACATCGCCCGCTTCACACGCTTCCTGACCGCCGTCGATAGCACAGGTTTCCGATTATCTTCCTCCACGTCATTTCCGGCTTCCGGCCGGCCACTGATCCCCGACAACTGGCCACTGTCCTTCGCTGCTGCCTCGCCCGCCCGAGCCCCAAAAACAAGCCCTTCGAGCAGCGAGTTCGATGCCAACCGGTTCGCTCCGTGAACGCCCGTACAGGTCACCTCGCCGGCAGCATATAGCCCCGCCAGCGTTGTTCTTCCCCAGAGGTCTGTCCGCACGCCGCCCATGCAGTAATGCGATGCCGGTGAAACGGGCAGCATATCTTTTGCGATGTCGAGCCCAAATGCCCGGCAGGTCTCATCTATCTTGGGAAAGCGGTGGCGGAGAAAGCCTCCGTCGAGCGCCGTCATATCCAAAAAGACCATCCGCGAACCGGTTCGCCGCATCTCCGCGACGATCGAACGCGAAACGATGTCCCGCGGAGCAAGCTCAAGCCGTTCGTCGTAGCGGCCCATGAACCGCTCGCCCTGTGCATTTCGCAGGATGCCGCCCTCGCCCCGCATCGCCTCTGAGAGCAGAAACCGAGGAGCACCCTCTAGGCTCAATGCCGTCGGGTGAAACTGGATGAACTCCATGTCCGCCATGTCCGCCCCTGCAAAATAAGCCATCGCCATCCCGTCGCCGGTCGCAACCGGAGGATTGGTCGTATGCTGATAAAGTTGGCCCGCACCGCCGGTGCAAAGAATCACGGCGTTTGCGAAGATCTCCCGCGGGGAGCGAAGGATCGGGTCGAGATATCGCACTCCCATACATCGGCCGTCCGCAACTATCAAGCTCTCGGTCGCCGCAAACGGCAGAAGACTGATCCGGCTTTCGCGGCCCGCCCTCGCGATCAGCGAGCGGACGAATTCCGCCCCGGTCGAATCGCCATGGGAATGCAGGATCCGCCGACGCGAGTGTGCTGCCTCCTGCGTAAAAACGAGTTTGCCACCTTCGCGGTCAAACTCAGTTCCCCACTCGATAAGCTGTTTAATATATTTCGTGCCTTCGGTTACGAGCGTCTCGACCGCCCGCTCGTCGCAGAGCCCCGCACCGGCGACGAGAGTGTCACCTTCGTGAAGTTCGGCGTTGTCGTCATCTGAAAGGACAACGGCAACGCCGCCTTGTGCATATTCTGTGTTCGATTCGCTCGCCTTGTCCTTTGTAAGAACCGTCACATCGGCACCCGCTTCGGCCAATGCGATCGCCGCCCGCAGCCCCGCGACGCCGCTCCCGATGACAATGAAATCCGTGGACAAGGACATTACGGAAAATGTACCAAATCACGCAGCCAAGTTGCGAATTTCAAGGCTCTGCAGTGCAAGAATGGGCTCACCGTTCTGCCTACTGACCCGCTTGCTTGCTGTGGAAATCTTCAACGCGCCTGAGGGAATTCTCGCAGTCGATCCAAGAAAGAACGCCGTGCCCCCGTCCGCGAAAGTAACGATTTGTAAAGAGCCTTTCGGCCAGCTTCTCGCCGATATCCCCTCGCTTTCCGGGCCGATCATTTCCGGCACTCTAAAGCCAATGCACACATGCATTTGGGGGAACTTCAGACAGTTCGGTTTCATCTCCGTTTTTCGGCCATGGCCTTCCAGCATCGGGTCACCCACGAATAAGTCCCGGTCCATCGAAATAGGGAACGAGCATTGCCTCTCAAATTGGCAGACGTATCGGGGAGGCCTGCACCGACGAGGTCTCCGAACGTGTACTCATTAATCACAAGGAGGTTAACTACAATGAGGCACAAGAATTTAATAGCAGTTTTGATCGTCTTGGCACTGCTGACGGGCTTCTCGCTCGCGGCGTATGGCCAGGGCAAGGGTCAGCCCAAAAAAGGCCAGACCACCACACAACAAGACCGCGATCGCGACCAAACCCGTGATCAGGATCGCGACAAAACCCGCGACCAGGACAAGGATCAGGATCGTGACCGCGACCGTGACAGGGATCGCGACTTCATCCGAGCGAACGATCAGCAGCGTGATCAGGTCAATGCCGAACTCACGATGATGGAACGCAACCGCATTCAGGTCCGCGAAATGATCGAAGAATGCGGCAATGATGGATTCACTCAAAACCAGGCCCGGCAACAGCACGAACGCATTCGGAACCAAATGCAGAACATGGAGCAGGAACACGAGCGAATGAGGCTCGGGCTCAATGCCTATCAGGCTCAGCGGTTCCAAAATCAACTCGGCAAGATCGAGCAACATCGGGAAAAGGTACTAAACCGAATCCGGAACATGGAACAGGAAATGAACCGTGGGGAACTTGACCGTATCCGTCAGCGAAATCACCTTCGTGAGATCGAAAAGGCGATGAAAAAATGGCAAGAGCAGGTCCGCGATATGCAAAAGCATATGAACGCCGGCTAACTTCACTTTGAGGTTGTTCTCCCATTCCTTTCCAAACGCCGCCTAATCAAACGGGCGGCGTTTTTCGGGACGCAGGGCCAGGCTTGTCATCACACAAAAAAGGGACGCTTAAGGTGGAATCACCTAAACGCCCTCCCCATCCGCGACATCTTCGACCGCTGGATCAATAAATACGTCAACCACTCCGTCGATCTCCTAATCAAACTAACCCGCGATCTGGAATAGAAGTGGTCGGCAAAAAGAAATGGAAATTGTCGATTCACCCCTCACCTGATATTTTTAAGCTTCGTATGAAGCTATTTCGCTTATCGATTTTTTCGCTGGTAATCGGTCTGGCGGTGGCAGGCTGCCAAAACGGGAAGATGTCGGCGGAACAGCGGTCTTTGGAAACTGCGGCAGTTTTCTCGACAGTTATTGAAGACAAATTCGCGTCCTCGATTGCTCCCTCATTGACGATCGCCTCGAAGTCCTCGCACTACCGTGGCGGCTTCTATACTGCTTTTTTGGGCGAAGATTATCTTGAGCGTACGACGCCGGCAGAGCGCGTGTCATTGCTACAAGAAATGTATCCAAGCGTCGATGAAGATATCCTCCATGAATTTCAGAAGGTATTTGCCGAAGAAGCAACCTTTGATATAAGCATGCAGTTACAGATATCGCGGCCGTACCGTTTCGTATCACGACCAGCCCCGGACGAAAACTATGTACGTTTCTCACAGGTTGCCTTCGGCCCCAACGGCACGACGGCGTTTGTCTCCCTCGTTTATGCCTGTGCCCCATTATGCGCGAGTGAGGACCATTTCCTATTAGAAAAGGTAAACGGCGTTTGGCAGATCAAGGAACGTTTTCCCGGCTTCCGAACATAAAAATGCGTCGGCCGAAATTTCTTTCGAACGACGCATTTCCATTCGCAAACTGATTCGCTCTACATCGGTATCTTCAGTTCCTGGCCCGGGTAGATCTTGTCCGGGTGCTTGAGGATATCGCGATTGTGGTCCCAGATAGCCTTCCACTGGATGCCGTATCCTTTAGCGATTTTCGAAAGATTGTCGCCAGATTCGACCGTGTAGGTGTGCATTCCGCCGCCGGCCGCGGCCTCTGCCGTCTGGATGTTTAGAATGAAGTCGCCGTCGTTGAATTCCGGATCGAGCCTTTCATATTCATCCCAAAGCTGCTGCTTCGCCTCGGCGCTCGGAGCGGTTCCGGTGACGATAAGCGTGCCGCCTTCGCCCTCGCTTAGCTCATACGTCGTTCCGTTCTGGTTGGCGAGTTCGAGAAGCGTCTGATATTTCTCTTGTAGTGACATTATCTGTTTCCTCCTTGTTTAGCTTCCCTTTTTGAGCTGGTTGTCGATTCCCGTGATGCCCGATTGCATTATTACCTGAACACACTCGGCATATTTCGCGTTCGGCACCTCGCCGGTCACCGTTACCTTGCCGTTGACCACCGAAACGCTTGCTCCGGTACAGCCCGCTTTCTTGAGGTTCTCGGTGATCTTGCCTGTCAGCGCCGGATCTGGTGCCGCAGGCGTCGCGACCGGAAGCGGCTTCGTCGTCAGGTTGTTCGTCACCGACTTGATGCCCCCGACCGCACCTGCCGAAGCCTGTGCCTTGTTTTTCACTGTGATGTCGGCAACCTCGCCCGTCAGCGTCGCAACGCCGCCATTGACTGCAACCGTCACCCCCGAAACGCCATCCGCCGTCAGCTTATCCTGAACCGCTTTCTGCAGGTCAGCATCGCTCTTGCCACAGGCCGCGAGAAACATCGCCGCGGCGATGGCCAAAACTGTAAAGTACTTAACTTTCATCTTCCCTCCCTTCAGTGTTTACAAAAATCCAAACTAGAATGCTTTGCAGAACGCCACTTTGCCCGAAGGGAACGGCAACCAAAGCTTGGAAGCCCTTCTCTTTCCTCGGTCAAAGTTTGCGTGCCTCTATCTTGTGGCATATCCCGAAATTTTTCAACCAAAATCTTTATGAAGCACCATCAAAAGACTTCCTCAACGATCTGGTTGGCAACGGCATAGGACGACAGCCCGGGCCGGACGATGAAGTGCCAGTCCGCCAGGCAGTAAACGGCCTGTCTTTCCTCAAAGAGCTTCAAGGCAGTGTCGCGGTCCTTAGCAAGCGGGCGTTCCTTTCGCGATTTCCGGATGTTTTGCCAGCAATGCTCGAAGGTAGATTCGAGCCAGACGGTCGTCAGCCCGTGTCGTTTGATCATTTCGCGGTTCTTTTCGATCGTCCAGGTGCCTCCGCCGAGCGAAATGATCCGGGCCGAGCTTTCGCTGAGCAATTTTACGAGGCTCTCGGCCTCGATCTCGCGGTAGCGGCCGATCCCGTCTTCCGTAATGATATCCGCGATCCGCCGCTTTGTTTCCTGCTCGATAAAGTGATCCAGATCGGCCCTTTCGGCCCCCAAAAGCTTTGCAAGATGGCGGGCGACGCTCGATTTTCCGACTCCCATGAAACCGGTCAGGGCAATGCGGGTCTGCTCTGGCATGCCAAAAAGTGTATCACACCGATACACCGCTCGCCCGTTCGCCAAAAAATACGGCTTTCACCGCCCGTATCGTATTGCAGTGTATCTCAACGGTTTGCTCGATCTCCGCCGCATAGCCGCCGCTCATCGTCGTAATGACCGGCGTGCCCTCCGAACGGGCAAACTCCAGCACCATTTCGTCCCTCCGCCGCAGTCCCTCGATCGAAAGCCCGAGCCGTCCGAGCTTATCGCCCGCGAAAGGATCTGCCCCGGCCAGATAAAAGATAACGTCCGGCGAATGCACACGAACCCGCTCAAGAGCACTCCCGAGCGTCGCTAGATACTCGGCATCGGCCGTGCCATCCGGGAGTTCGATGTCGAGCGACGAGGCCTGCTTGAAGAGTGGATAGTTCTTCGCCCCGTGCATTGAGAATGTATAGACTGAGTCGTCCTCGGCGAAGATGAACGCCGTTCCGTCGCCCTGATGGACGTCAAGGTCGATGATCAAAAACCGCTCGGCGAGCCGTTCCCGCTGGAGCACTCTGATCGCCACCGCCACATCGTTGAAAACGCAAAAACCCTCGCCGCGGTCCGGATAAGCGTGGTGCGTTCCGCCCGCGAGATTTGACGCAATGCCCGAATGCATCGCCTCGCGAGCCGCCATTATCGTCCCCGAGATCGCATGGAACGACCGCCGCACGAGCGACCGGCTCCAAGGCAGGCCGAGCTTGCGGATCTCCTTGTCCGTCAGCCGCCCTTCGCTCAGACGCGTGACGTAATCCTCGGTGTGCACCAGCAACAGATCTTCGACGGCCGCGGGCTCGGGTTCGACAACTTCATCACTCCGCAAAGTTCCCTCGGCCAGCAAACGGTCGCGGACAAGTTCGAATTTTCGTATCGGGAAAACGTGGCCTTCGCCGATCTCGGCGTAGTAATAGGGCGAGTAGAAAAGCCGGTAACCGCTCATTAGGTATAAGTTTAGAGACGCGAACCGTGTTCTTACAAGTTCGCGTCCCTTTTGGCGGTGTGGCAGGTTCATTGGTCGATCGCATTAAAGCACATTGCCGAGCGCGAGGCTGACAAGGTCGAAATATGCCGGCGTTTCCTGATAGCCGTAATCGGCCTGCTGCTGAAGCATCGCGTCGCGATAGCCCAGTTCGTAGCCCTCGGCCATCAGCCGGCGGCGTTCGCCGAGGCTGACCGAGCACATGCTATAGTTGTCGCCCGCGTAGGCATACGGCTCCGTGTAATAGTCGTCATAAATGCCGCGTTGCCGTGCATACATTCCGTCCTGCAAGCCTTCGTAGTAACCGGTCGCGAGTGTCCGTGCGAGCAGGTCGCTGACGTAGCCGCCTGAGAACTGATCTACCAGCCCGACAATCAGCGGCTCAAAGCCCGTTCCGCCGAAGTCACTGCCGCCGTAATAGGCTGCGTCGTTATAGTAAGCCGGCTGGTAATAATTGCCCGTATAGATCGGCGAAGCGTAAACCGGCCGAGCATAACGCGGTTCGGCATAATACGGCATGCCGGCGTCATAGCCCTGCCCGCCGAGGAAGTTCCCCAGAACGACCCTGAGAAGCTCATCCCTCCAACTGCCGCCGTAATATCGGTCGTCGTAGTAATCGTCGTCGCTGTAGTAATAGCCGTCGTCATAGTCGTAGTAACGATCGCGTTTTGCCTTTGGCCCGGCCCATGGCGGCGGTCCCGGTGCCCAAGCCGGCCGGCCGCGGCGGTTGTCATAGTCGCGATCCCGGAAGATCACGCGATAGTCACGGTCGTAGCGATCGTACCGGTCTCGGTCGCGGACCGTTCGCCGATACTGGCGGTCGTGTTCCTTCACCGCCTTGCGATACTCCTTTTCATAGCGTCGCTCGGCCTTCTCATATTCCTTCCGATCGCGGCGGATCTCCTGCCGGATGCGGTTCTCCTGCGGCCGCTCGTAATTGCGGTTTGCCCAGTAAGGCGTGCCGTTCTCCTTGCGTGCCGAACGCCGACGTTCATCGCCGCGTCCTCTTGATTGCCGGTCGCTCCATTCCTGCTGCCGTCGCGATTCGGCGTCGCTCCGACGCTGTTGCTTGCGGGACTGCCGGTCGCTCCATTCCTGTTGGCGGCGCGATTCGGCGTCGCTCCGACGCTGCTGCTCGCGAGACTTTCGATCGCTCCATTCCTGCTGACGGCGAGATTCGGCGTCGCTCCGACGCTGCTGCTCGCGAGACTTTCGATCGCTCCATTCCTGTTGGCGCCGAGATTCGCGGTCGCTGCGTTGCTGTTGCTGCCCGGCCCAGGCCCGCTTTCCGCCGCCCTTATCTCCGCCGCGGCCCTTGCCGTTGCCGCGTCCCTGTGCGGAGACGTCCGCCGCACCGACAAAAAGTGCGCTGCCGACGGCCAAAGCTGCCATGATTCCAAGTCTTTTTCGCATAAGATCCTCCAAATTTGCTTGGACTCGAGTGTGGTCACCGGATTGATGTGCAACTGGCGTTCCTCGGAAAAAGTTCCGAAAACCACCGCCATTTGCACGGTTTACATACACCTCCGCCGCCCGATATCGTGTATCAGGCCGACTTTTCGTGCAAATTTGAAGGATCGCAGGGCGGGCCGGTGTTTCATTTCTCCCAGAGAGCGGGCGTTTCTGAAAACACCGGAAACAACGCGAACAACGCGAACATCGCGAACAACGGAAACATTTGAAACATCTGAAACACGTGAAACACCTGAAACACCTGAAACGGCCGGGCGGGCCCGGAGATCTGTGATGTGGGATTTGGGACTTTGGATCTGCATCTTCGCATTGTCAATTGCTAATTGGACCATCGTAAATTGGTTAATAATGGAAATTGGGCTTTGGGATTTGGTCTCCGGCTAACGGCTTATAGCTAACTGCTAACAGCTACTAGCCAACAGCTGACAGCTCGCAGCTCACCGCATTCGGCCTCCGCGATCTCTGCGGACTCAGCGTTAAGATCGTTTTTCCGCGAAGCCGCAAAGGCTCCGAAATGGTTTTCTTTCTATTCACCATTCATTATTCACCATTCAATCGCCTCCACTGCCATTGTCTTGGATCTGAAAACCAAACCGAATGGTGATCCGTGAGATACGGAAGATATGGATGGAATGGAAGTTCTGGAGAGTTGCGAAGTTTCGAAAGTTGCGAAGTTCAGAGTGCGGGCTTCAGCCCGTCGTTTTGAGTCCCGGCTTTAGCCGGCATTAAGAGTTACGCCTTTGGGCGTGACCATATGCAGAGGCCCTGTGTCAGAGGCCCGCGCGTCAGCAAGGGCTTAACATCCGATTCGGCCCGTGTGAGTCGGCGAAGACGACGCCACTAATGTAGCCCACGTCGCGAGACGTGGGTCGCGTCCGACGCCATACCCGGAACCGTCGAAGACGGTGGCATTCCGACCATTAGATGTGTTCTCGAACCACGAAAGAAGAAAAGAAGAAAACCGGGAACGCGGCGGCGGAGCCGCTCGCCGTCAGCGGATCTACCGATGTGAAGCGGCCGTTGCCGAGCTGCATCGAGGTGGCGGCTCCGGCGGGGTTGTAGGTGAAGTTCTTCCCGTAGTTCCAGAGCCCGGCCTGTGCGGCGCAGTCGGCGTCGGTGCCCGCCGCGGCGTCCATGCACCGGGCACTCTGCACCATCGAGAGATCGCCGCTTGCGTCGAGCACGTTCTTCACCACCCGCCCGCTCGGGTACCGCTGCTCCAGCATCGCCCCCGAAAGGTTATAGGCATACTCCGTCTCATAGCCAACCCCATCCGTCGTCTGCTTATGCCCCGTCACACGTCCTAAGATGTCGAAAGACGTGTATTCAACGACGCCCAAGACACGAACTAACATGAAACGTCGTCCCCAAACGCACAGCTACCAAACATTAAGAACGATTGTGTTTGACGATTCTCCTCGATAAAAAGCCCAGTAAGAAATCATCCCATCAGCAAGAAGACTGTTGAGAATTTCTCTTATCGATTTTCCTTATTGGCTGACAAAGATTCGCTTGCTCTTTAGGACGACATTGTTCCCCCGAACCGACCGTTCTTCGCTTACAGCCAACTTTCTTATCGACAACTCGTTTTGGACTACTTCGCTAGACAGTATAAGGTTCACGAACTCCTGCGGCGTTGCCTCTCGAGCGTCGACGCTCTCAAGAATGGTGTCTAAAAGTGATTCAGATTCTAGTATCGTGGGAACCAACGTTATCGAACCGCCATTGTAATACCAACGATACTCGGGTCTAAGAGAAACGAACGCATTCACCACGTCCTCCATCTTCGACGCAGAAACGGTAACTGTCTTCCTACCAGCACTATTCGTTTCCGATTCAATGATCTCCATGCCCAATGGTACGCTAAAATGCTCTGACGCTTGCGATAGGACAAGATATGCATTTTCGTTTGAAATTTTCCACGTTCTCGGTTGTGTGGCCTCAGGTTCTGTACGCTGACCATTCCCTGATTCGACTAGGACAATGATAAAAAAGAACGCTATGACAAGGCCTAGATTAACTTTGAATATGTGTCGGTTCATCGCTTATTCTCCAGAAGATCATCCTCATTATTGTCCCCGTTGATGGGGACCTCGGTAATTCTGATTGTATTGGTCTTTGGATTTACTTCGTATGTATTCTTTCGTGCAGGGAAAGGATCATTCTTCGTTCCATTGATGGTGACTATCAGTTCGAGCGTCTGAGTGCCTTTAAGGATGCTTGTTGGCTTATTAGGAGCATCACTACTGGTACCAACCAGATCTGATCCAAGCCAAACCCCTGATTCCCCATCCTTTGTGAGCGGAATAGATCTTTCGTAATCCTCCTGTCGTTTACCGTTGAGTGTCTCGTCCGTGATCTTCTCCTTCATCGTAATTGCTGTGACCTCGCCATATTCCGAGACATTCGCCGGAGGGATCACCGCATATGTTATTCGGGCAAGAATTGCATTCTGGTTTGTGAAGACCTTTCCATTCTCTTCAACTATTTTTCCCTCCGAATCACGAATATCCTCTCCGTTCAGTGCGATTGCCTGTTTATCGACTACGCGTATTTGCCACTCGTTTCTTCCTTTCGGAAGATCTTTGCCGACGTCGATTGCAGGTGGTGTAAGGCGGTCAGAGTCTGTTTTCGGAGCCTTTTGCGGCGGGGCGGTCTCCCCTGTCTGCAGTCCTGTCGGATCTGTCAGGATCAGCGGGCGGTTCATTGTGTAGGCGTAGCGGTTGAAGGTTTGGGGGTCGGCGGATGGTGGCGCTCGCCGTCAGCGGATCGACCGAGGTGAAGCGGCCGTGCGTCGAGTTGTAATATCTCGCCTGGGCAAAGTCTAGGCCCGATTCGGTGTCCTTTTCGTAGCCCGTATAGCCCTTCCGCGTCTCGCTCGGGCCCGCATAGCCAAGCCCCGCCGCCCGCTCCGGCGTTACGCTCTCCTCGCCAAAGGCCGTGTAGTCACGCCGGCTCGTCACCCGCCCATCCTCGTCCGTAACCACCCGCGGGCTCCCAAGATGATCGGTTGTCAAATAACTTACCTGCGGCTCTACCGTCTCTATTTGAGTCGAGTACTTCGCCGCAAGTTGCCCGAGGGCATTATAGACGGACCGGTCGGGAAATGCGTCACAAAATTGGTGTAGGTCGGAAGATACGGTGGCGGAACTAAAACTAGGCCGGTCTTTCTGTGCGGCTTCGGTCTATGAATTCCGTGGTCATGCGTCTGTTATTCCGGAGACCACAGAAGACACAGACGAGATCCACAGAAGACACAGACAAGCTCCCGGCTTTCTTATTTTCTTTTTTCGTGGTTAAGAATTCCCAAGGCGGATGCCACCGTCTTCGACGGTTCCGGGTTCAATTGGCGGACGCGACCCACGTCTTGCGACGTGGGCTTCATCAATGACGTCGTCTTCGACGACTCAGGCGGGCCGTGTCGGATGTTAATCCCTTGCTGACACGCGGGCTTCCGCATCCGTTCACGCCTGATGGCGTAACTCTTACGGCCGGCTAAAGCCAGGACTCAGAACGACGGGCTAAAGCCGGGACTTGAAGCCGTCTACCACCCCGTCCGCCGAAACGGCGTCCACCCCTTCTTATCAAGGAGGGGAGCTTTTGGGATTTGGAATCTGAAATCTGAAATCTGGAAGAAAAAACGCCGACTGAAGCCGGGACTCAAAACGACGGGCTGAAGCCGGGACTTGAAACCTTCTACTACCCCGTCCGCCGAAGCGGCGTCCACCCCTCCTATTCAAGGAGGGGAGCTTTCGGAATTCGGAATCTGGCATTCCAAACTTCGCAACTTCGCAACTTCGAAACTGTCGCAGCTTCGAAACTCGGGCGACTAAGGTTCTGGCACGGGTGTTGTTAATATATCCGCGGGAGGGTTTATGTTGAACAAGCTGATATTGATCGTTGCGTTGACCGCGGTTGCCGGGGCAACGGGTGTGTTTGCACAGAACCGGCAGGTGCTGGCCGAGGCTGAAAGGGTGACGCAGGACCGATTTGCGGTCGGGCTGCGGACGCCGAAAGGTGCCAATGTTTATGCCGTCCGCCAGCCGTATGCTCAGATGCTGGCGGCGATCGATAAGGGGCTTGACGACCTTTTCGCCGTCGCCCGAAAGCACGGCTACAGCCGGCGGCTGCGGCACCGCGATTACTCGGTCTTTATCGGAAAAGCGGACCGGACACGCGACTCGGCGGGCAAGTATTCGCCGGACATCGCCGTTGGTGCGGCCCAGTATGCCGGCACGGATTATGACCAGGGCGGTTTCATCTACGCCGCCGGGATGGTCATCGCCTTCAACCCGATGGCATTTGTCATTGCCGAGCATGAACGCGACTATGCGAGGGTCTCTGACCTTGTCCGGTTCGAGGGCGAGCACCTCGTGCTTTTTCATAACGATCGCCGAAGGTATCAGCAGACCGCTGACCACAGCCAAGGCGGCGGCCACCCGATCTTGCAATGACCGGACGTCCGATTTCGTATAGACAGCAACCGAAAATGTCGAAAGGGCCGCACCCGAGCGGCCCTTCGCGTTGATGGAAGCCCCGTTATTTGGAGCTTTATTTCCCGGCAACTCGCTGGCACACGCGTTGCATCTTAGAAAGCGAAAACTTGGTGGAGCGGTTTTCCGCAAAGCCAGTCAAGAGAAGTCCGGTGTGAAGGGGAGAGCGCACCGGGCTTTTCTATTTGGCGGCGGCGTTTCGCTTTCCGGCGGCGACCAGCTCGCGAACCTCGGCGGCAAGCGTCGGAGCGTGGTGCGGAATGCCGTCCATGATCGTCCACTCGATACCGCCCGTCTTCACCGCCTTGCCGTCGCGGATCTCCTCGACCCCGAGCGGCGAGAGCACCTTGAAGTTCTCAAGCGGGTTGCCGTTGACGACGATCAGGTCGGCCTTGTAACCGACGCGGATGCGGCCGAGCTCGCTCTCCTTTCCGAGAATGCGGGCACCGTTGCTGGTCGCGTGCTTGACGACCGTCAGCGGATGAAAGCCCGCTTCCTGATGCAGCTCAAGCTCGCGGATCAGCCCAAAGCCGTAGATCTGGTAAATGAAACCCGCATCCTCGCCGGTGCCGATGGTTCCGCCGCGTTTGCCGAACTCATGCAGTGCGTCCATCCAGATCCGGTAATTCTCTTTCCAGAAGGTCTCATCGGTCGTGGACCAGCCGATGAAATAAGAGCCGTGGTTCGCCGGATTTGGCCGGAAAAAATCCTCAAGCACCGGATGGAGATACTCGGCAAATGCCGGGTTGGTCTGGGCTCGCTGGAGGTCACGCGAAGCTTCGTAGATGACGAGCGTCGGGTTCCAAGCGACGCCCGCCTCGATCATTCCGTCAAGAACCTTCATAAGCCGCTCGCGGTTCGCCTCTCGCCAGAGCCTGCCGGCATAGCGAAAGCGATCGACCTCGTCGTTGTAGTTGTAGTCCGAAGGGAAATTCTGCCGGCCACCGATGATCGCTGCATCCGGAACGCCGTACCAATGCTCGATCGTCGTCGTGCCGAACTTGATATCGTCCCAGGCGTTCGTTTCCTCGACGCCGGTGTGGTGCATCACCCGCATTCCCTGCTTCTTCGCTTCGTCCATCATCGCCGCCATCAGGTCGCGGTCGATGGTGTAAAGCTTGATGCCGTTGTAGCCGGCGGCCTTAAGGTCGCGGACGCGCTGACGGGCCTGCTCAGGTGTGTTGATGTTCGGCGCCGGGAATCCGCCGTAGGGAAAGATCCGCGGCCCGACGAGAGTTCCGGCATTGATGCGGCGGCTGTATTCGAGGATCTTCGCGTTCGCCCAGGCGTCGCGAACGGTCGTTATGCCGCAGGCAAGCCAGAGCTTGGTGACATATTCGACCGGCATCGGCACGCCGCCGCGTTCGTCCTGTGTGTGGCCGTGAAGATTGATGAGCCCCGGCAGGACGTACTTGCCCGCCGCATCGATCTCAACGTCGCCCTTGGCCGGCCGGCGAGCCCGGTTCTCCTTTGCCGCGACCGGATCAAAAGAAGCGATCTGTGCGATTCGGTCGTTCTCGACCACGATGTCATACGGCCCGGCCGCCGGTTTGCCGCTGCCATCGACCATCATCGCCCCGCGGATAACGATCCGCTTGGCCCGCTTGCCGGACACGCTCGGCGAAGCGTCCTGTGGAAATACGCTGCCGACGAAAACAGAAACCGCTGCGAGGCACAAACTCGCCGCCTTAAAAGCCGCTTTTCTCATAATCTTTCTCTGACACGTTTGCGGGATGTTTTTTCACATCATAGAATAGTTTCTTTAACAAAACACGCTTAAATTCAACTATTTGGAGAAACTGAAGAATGGCAGGAAGAAATAAGGTAACGGTCGTTGGCTCAGGAAATGTTGGTGCGACGGCGGCACATTGGATCGCGAGCAAGGAACTTGCGGACGTCGTATTGGTGGATATCGTTGAGGGAACGCCGCAGGGCAAGTCGCTTGACCTTGCACAGGCCGCTCCGATCGACGGCTTTGACGTAAAGCTCGTCGGTGCGAATTCGTATGAGGAAACGGCCGATTCGGACGTCGTCATCATCACGGCGGGACTTCCCCGCAAGCCCGGCATGAGCCGCGATGACCTCTTGAAGACGAACTCGGACATCGTCGGGCAGGTCACCGATCAGGTCGCGAAATACAGCCCGAACGCATTCATCATCGTGGTCTCGAACCCGCTCGATGCAATGACGCAGGTGGCATTTCGCCGCTCGGGCTTCCCGAAGAACCGCGTTATGGGAATGGCCGGCGTGCTCGATGCCGCCCGTATGCGCTGCTTCCTGGCTGAGGCACTGAACGTCTCGGTCGAGAACGTCACGGCGTTCGTCCTCGGCGGCCACGGCGACACGATGGTGCCGCTTCCGCGTTACTCGACCTGCGCCGGCATCCCGATCACCGAGCTGCTTCCGAAGGAACAGATCGACGCCATCGTTGACCGTACGGCAAATGGCGGCGCCGAGATCGTCGGCCTGCTCAAGACCGGCTCGGCATTCTACGCGCCGTCGCTCGGCGCGGTCGAGATGGCCGAAGCGATCTTGAAAGACAAGAAAAAGATCCTTCCCTGTGCCGTTTTCCTCGAAGGCGAGTACGGCGTCTCGAACCTCTTCGTCGGCGTGCCGGTCAAGCTCGGCAAGAACGGCGTGGAGCAGATCATCGAGATCAACCTGACCAACGACGAGCGTGCCGCACTTCACAAATCGGCCGCGGCGGTTCAGGAACTGATCGACGTTCTCCAGATTTGATCAACGAACGACAACTTCAATCAACCACGAGGAACGCTTTCGGGCGTTCCTCTTTTTTTCGGTCAAAATGACCGTGCAATTCGTTCAACCTGCCACAGGTGACCAATCTGATCGGCCCCACATATCCCTCTAATTCGTTGTATTTCAACAGTTAGCTCATTGGCACGAGCCTTGTTTTAAGGAACGGCGGCCATAGGGCCGTTTTCCACTTGAGACTTGGGAAACAGGAGCTAAACGAAATGAACACCGAGAACAGATGGAAAGGAGCGTTGAGAGCAGTCGTGGGGGCCTTTGCCCTTGCATCGCTGCTCTTCTCGAACGTCCTTATTATCAGTGCCGCCCCCGCGGCAGGCAGTGCCGAACGGAACCTTACCGGCACCGAACTTACCCTCGACCTCACGCAGCTTGGCCGTCAAGGAAGCCTGCGGGAGGACCTAAGCATTGAGCGAGAGGCTCTCGAGCTGATCAATGCGTTAGTTGGTAAGTCCGGCCGTCAGATCCTTCTTGTTGACGAACTCAACATCGCCCAGCGTCCCGTTGTCGAGCAGCTTGCCATCCGCATTGCGAAGGGCAGCGTGCCGGCATCGCTGAAGGGCAAGACGGTGATCGTGCTTGACGAGGCAAATCTCTTTTCGAACGCTCGTTCACAAGCCGACCTCGCTCAGCGGTTCACGGCCGTGATCGAAGATGCCGCCGCACAGGAAGGCGAGGCCATCCTTTTCATCAACAACATCAAAGGTTTTGTTCAGGAAGCATCGCTCAGGAACGTGCTCTGGGAAGCCATCTCCGAAGGTGACGTCCGGCTGATCGCCGGTACCTCTGCTTCGGTTTACGGCGAACTCAGTGCCTCGTATCCCGAAATCAACGAAGCATTCGACGTGATCGAGATCGCTTCTGCCGCTCAGGCAAGCGACTCGGGTAATGGTGCTGCGTCAGAGAACGAGTATCGCGGTGATAACGTCTCGGCCGATCTTCGCGACATGATCGCGTCGCAGCCCGCGGACAAGCGCATCAATGCGATCCTGCAGGCAAAAGATGCAGATTCGCCGGTTCTCCGCGGAACGTTCGAACGCCACGGCATCCTCGTTCAGGACCGGATCGGAACGTCCGACACGCTCGTCGTAGAGCTTCCCATCGGTTCGCTTGAAGTACTCTCGAAAAGCGGGCTGATCAATTACGTTTCGCCTGACCGAAAGACCGCCCGGACCGGCCACATTGAAGACACCATCGGTGCCACGGGCAGCCGGCTTCAGCAGATCGGCGGCCAGTCGATGAACCTTACCGGAACCGGTGTTGGTATCGCGGTCGTTGACTCGGGTATTTATGCTGGCCACGACGGTTGGCTCAATGCGAACGGCCAGTCAAGGGTCAAGGCAAATGTTGACTTTACCGGCGACGGAACCGGCGATGCGTATGGACACGGAACTCACGTCGCCGGGCTCGCCGCCGGCAATTCGGCAAAGAACAATGGCGCCTATCGCGGCGTAGCTCCGAACGCGAACATCATTAGTGTCAAGGTTCTCAACAACAACGGCGTCGGCCAGACCTCGTGGCTGCTGAACGGACTTAATTGGATCCTTCAGAACCGCACCCAGCACAACATCCGGGTCGTTAACCTCAGCCTCGGTACGGTCGCGGTCGATACCTATACCAACGACCCGATCGGCCTCAAGGTCAAAGAACTCGTAAACAACGGCATCGTTGTCGTTGCCGCGGCCGGCAACCTCGGCCGTGCTCCTGTTGGCGGCAAGCTTTACGGAACGATCCACTCGCCCGGCAACAGCCCGTGGGTGATCACGGTCGGTGCAAGCAACAGCTACGGCACCACCGAACGCAGCGACGACCGCGTTACGACCTACAGCTCACGCGGCCCGACCCGCAGCTTCTATACAAATTCGCTCGGCCAGCGCGTTTTCGATAACGTGATGAAGCCGGACCTCGTTGCCCCGGGCAACCAGTTGATCTCGTATCGGGCACCGAACAACCTGCGCTCCACCTCAGCCCCTGAACTCGATGTTCCTCTTGCTTCAGGTGAGACTGCCGCAGACGCTCTGATGTACCAGAGCGGAACTTCGATGTCCGCCCCCATTGTCGCCGGTGCAGCAGCATTGCTGCTCCAGGCGAACCCGAACCTGACCCCCGGAATGGTTCGGATGATCCTTCAATATACCGCCCAGCCGCTGGCCGGTTCGGATATGTTCGAGCAAGGTGCCGGACAGCTCAACCTTGAAGGTGCACTGCGTCTCGTTGGCGGTTTCCGCAATGATCTTAACTACGAATCGGGCGTCAGCCGTGCGTCATGGGTAATGGTTTCCGGTTGGTCGATGCCTGCAACATCTTCGACCATCGGCGGGAACAGCTTCCCATGGTCGCAGTTGATGACGACAAACCACGCATTTTTGACCGGGTCGAACCTTGTTACTCGATTCCAGGTCGTCTATCGCCCGGGATATGTGGCGGACAGCGGTATCTCAAGCTCGCTTGGGCTACTAAGCCTCAATACGACGTCGTTCTACTCCTTCGGCCTCACGCTCAACACGAACGTGATGACCAGCAACGGCGGAGCCTCGGGTTCAGGAACGGTCCTGATGCCGTCCGGCGTTCTCGTCGGTGACGGGGTTCTGGTAGGCGATGGTGTTCTTATCGGAGATGGTGTTTTGATCGGAGATGGTGTCCTCATCGGAGATGGTGTTCTTATCGGAGACGGTGTGCTTATCGGCGACCGTACGCCGAGAATGGAGCCTGTGCTTACTTTCTAAGAATACCTGAGACCGAGAATACCTATAGGAGGAGGATCACCGTCATGCTGAACGCGTATGTTGCCGCAACGCCAGAAGTGTATCCGGACATCGACCCGGTCACGGCGAGCATCGCTTACGATCTTTCAAAACTACGATCACTGAACGCCGAAGACCTTGAAGCGGTTACCGAGTTCCTCGCAAGGCGGCCGGTGCACACGGTCGTGATGAGCAGCTTTATCGCCGACAACGGCATTGAAAGCGAATTGAATCGTGGCGTGTTCTATGGCTACTTCGACGAGAAGTGCGAGCTTGAAGGCGTCGCCCTGATCGGCCATTCGACGCTGATCGAGGCGAGGTCGGATCGCTCCCTGCGGGCATTTGCCCTGAAGGCACGCCAGTCGCGGATCCCGATCAACTTGATCATGTCCGATGACGACGTAGCCGAACGGTTCTTTGAACTCTATGCCATCGGGACAATGACCCCGAGGCTGAAATGCACCGAACTTCTGTTCCAGACGGATTTCCCGTTTCCGGTGCAGCGATGCGACTGGCTTATCCGCGAGGCCCGCCCCGAGGATCTCGACCAGGTCGCACGGGCACAGGCAGAGGTCGCCTTCATCGAATCCGGCATCGACCCGATGAGCCGCGACCGCGAGGGCTTCATGAAGCGTTGTGCTCGGCGGATAGAACAGGGCCGGGTGTTCGTGGTCTTCGATGGGGACCGGCTCGTTTTCAAAGCCGACATCATCGCCGAGGCATCGGATGTTATCTACCTCGAAGGCGTTTATGTCGCTCCGGGGTTCCGCGGACGGGGGATCGGTGCAACCTGTTTGGCCGAGGTTTGCCGGCGGCTTTTGGGCCGAGCAATGTACGTGTGCCTGCTGAGCAACGTTGAGGCAAAACACGCCCACCGCAGCTTCGCCAACGCGGGCCTCCGGAATACCGGGAAATGCACCACCTTGTTCGTGTAAAAACTTGTTTATTTTTTGTATGGGAATGGGTTATACTTCTTCCGGGGTCCGACCCACCCCATCCTCCTCCCTCGCGATTTCATCCCCCGGATCTCCTGCAGAACAAGTGGTAATTCTATGCCCAAGAGCTCATCCGAGCAGTTCCCCGCTTCGAATGCGATCAACTATTATGTTGGTTTGACCATCTTGGTCGGCGCTGCGATCTTCGTCTATGCAGCCGCGACGCTTCCTGTCGATTCGCTGGACACCCGGTTTCTTATACTCGCCGGCTGCACGATCCTTCTCGCTTCGCGAGTGCTCATCCGCATCCCGACGATCAAGTCGCACATCGCCGTTTCGGACATCTTTGTTTACCTTACGCTCCTGCTATTTGGCGGTGAGGCGGCGATCCTGCTTTCGGCTGTCGATACTTTCTTTTCGGCCTGGCGATTCTGCAAAAAGTACCGGACCATTCTTTTCAACACCGCTGCCCTTACCATCTCGACCGCCGCGGTTTATGGCGTCCTGGTCATTTCGGGGCTTTATTCGGAACCGCAGCTCCACGGCCAGGCTCCGTATTTTCGTGATTTTCTTCTGGCCCTCTCGCTAATGGCCTTGACGCAGTTTGCCGTCAATACCGTCCTCGCTTCGCTTTACGATTCGATCAACCAAGGCACGCCGCTGCTTGAGACGTGGTCATCAAGGTACCTTTGGAGCTTTATCACATACGTTGTCGGTGCCGCCGGGGCGGGACTTCTCGTCCAATTGGTCGATTATGCGGGCTTCTTCGTAGCCGTTCTGGCTTTCCCGATCTTGCTCTTCATCTACTTTTCGTACCGGATGTATATGCGAAACGTCGAGATGAGCAGCGAGCAAGCCGAAAAGGCTCGGGAATACGCAAAGATGATCGAAGAGCGTTCCGAGGCATTGACGGAATCTGAAGAACGCTTCCGCAGTGCCTTCGATAACGCCCCGATCGGCATCGCCCTTGTGAAACCGGGCGGAGAATTGCTGAAAGTAAACACCGCTCTCTGCGAGATGCTCGGATATCGGCCGGACGAACTTCGTGAAAGGTCCGTGCGGCAGATATTTTTCGAAGAGGACCTTCCGAACGTCTTTTATCGCGTTGGCGAGGTCGCCTCCGGAGCCATCACCTCGCACCAGATGGAGCAGCGGTGCCGCAATAGCCGCGGCGAAACGGTCTGGACACTGTGGAGCATGTCCCTCGCCGCAGCGGACGTCTCGAAGAGCCGCGAGATCATTTTCCAGATGCAGGACATCACGGGTCGAAAGGCGGCCGAGGAAAAGCTTGTCCATGAAGCGACCCACGACCCGCTGACGGGTCTTCCGAATCGAAACTGTTTTCACCAGAAGTTGACCGAGGCTTTGCACCGTTCACAACGCCTAAAGAATCATCGCACCAGCGTTCTCTTCATCGACCTTGACCGTTTCAAATACGTCAACGACAGCCTTGGCCATATCGTCGGCGATCAGCTCCTGATCGGCATTTCGAATCGGCTGAAAAATTCAATTCGCCCGAGCGACCTTGTTGCCCGGCTCGGCGGCGATGAGTTCACGGTCTTGGTCGAGGGCGTTTATGACGACCTTGAGATCGCCGGCATGGCCGAACGCATTCAGCGAAGCTTGGCAAACCCCTTTAACCTTCGCGGGCACGTGGTTTACAGCTCGGCCAGCATCGGAATTCTTCATGCATCCGACCGCCACGAGCGTGCTGAGGACATGATGCGCGATGCCGATACGGCGATGTACCACGCCAAGAAGTCCGGTAAGGCTCGGTACGAGATCTTCAACGATTCGATGCACGCGGAGGCCCGCGAAACGCTTAAGCTTGAGACCGACCTGCGGCAGGCGATCAAGGATGGGAACATCGAGGTTTGCTATCAACCGCTCTTCTCGCTCACGGACCGCGAGCTGACCGGCTTTGAAGCGCTTGCCCGCTGGCAGCATCCGGAGCTCGGCGAGATATCACCCGCGCGTTTCATCCCGCTTGCGGAGGAGATCGGCTGGATCGACACGCTCGGCGAGAATATCCTTCGGTCCGCCTGCAAGCATATCCGAAGCATTCACCGCAAGTTCCCGAATTATGCCCATACCAAGGTCAACGTTAACCTTTCGTCGCAGCAATTCCGGAGCACGGGGCTCGTCGGCCGCATCCAATTGATACTCTCGCAGACCGGTTTCTCTGCGGACAATCTGAGGCTCGAGATAACCGAATCTGTTTTCTTTGAACATCAGGACCGGGCGATCTCGATGCTCGCCCAGCTTCGCGACTTCGGAGTTGAGATCGATATCGACGACTTTGGCACCGGGTACTCGAACCTCAGTTATCTCGTCCGGCTTCCGATCTCGCGGCTTAAGATCGATAAGTCATTTGTCCAGATGATCCGCGAGGACGGCTCGAATACCGAGATCGTGAGAACTATAATCGCTCTGGCACGCAATCTCGACCTCGGCGTTGTTGCCGAAGGTATCGAGCACGAATATCAGGTCAATGCCCTGCGAACACTCGGCTGCGATTCGGGGCAAGGCTACCTCTTTAGCACGCCGCTCCGCCCGGACAAACTAGCCGACTTCGTCGCCGACTGCGACCGCGGACTCATCGGCGGAACTGAGGTGCCCGAGTACGCACATATTCTGACCGTCCAATAAAAAACGGCCGCATGATTCGCAGCCGCTTTTTTCATATCTTGAGCAAGGCTTATTTCTTAAGCCAGCCGAACAGTGCGTTGACCGTGATGTCGCGGTTCGTCTCGTAGATCGCCTTCGTCAGCGGAACGGACATCGGGCAGACCTGAACGCAGTTCTGCGCGTTGCCGCAATTGGTGATGCCGTCTTCGCCCATTAGCCCGTTAAGCCGGTCGTCCATGTCGGTCTTGCCGACAGGATGCATATTGAAGAGCCGTGCCTGTGCGATCGCCTGCGGCCCGATGTAGTTGTCGTCGCCGTACTGCGGGCAGGCCTCAAGACAACATCCGCACGTCATACACCGCGAGAGTGCGTAACGTTCCTGCGCCACCTCGTTCGAGATCGCCGGCCCCGGCCCGAGGCTGTGGCTTCCATCGAGTTCGACCCAAGCGTGGACCTGTTTCAGATGATCGAACATCTTTGAGCGGTCAACCTTAAGGTCGCGGACGTTCGGGAATTTCGACATCGGCTGAAGCGTGACAGTGTCGCTTCCAGACGCGATCAGCAGGTCGTCGATCAACGCGGAACACGACTGCCGTACGCGGCCGTCGATCACCATCGTGCAGATGCCGCAGACCTGTTCAAGGCAGCTCATGTCCCAGACCGGCGGCGTGGTCGCCCTGCCATCGGCAGTGACCGGGTTCTTCCGCACTTCCATAAGCGCGGAAATAACGTTCAAATTCCGCCGATACGGCAATTCGAAGGTGTCCCAAGTGACCGGAGCACCCTCTTTTTCACGCCGCTGGATCTTCAGCTTGAACTTCGCCGGCGGCGTCTCCAGCCGCTTTTTCTCGATATGTCCGTTTGT
>ERZ761602.2856-NODE-2856-length-25945-cov-41.656547_pt1 | contig 25945 bp, 23 predicted proteins | sample MGYA00512165_ERZ761602 | MGnify/ENA primary metagenome ERZ761602 (study PRJEB28899, sample SAMN02445085) | bioreactor sludge metagenome | biome: EBPR sludge; isolation source: Thorneside wastewater treatment plant | place: Australia: Brisbane, Thorneside...
CCCAACACCGGTGCTAAAAACCGCCCGGTATGGCTTTCCGGATGACAGGCGATGTCTTCCGGCGTTCCCACCGCGACGACTTTCCCGCCCCCGCCTCCACCTTCCGGTCCCAGGTCGACAATCCAATCGGCGGTTTTGATCACATCCAGATTGTGCTCGATTACCACAATGGTATTGCCGCGATCTCGCAACTCGTGCAGCACCTTCAATAACTGTTCGATGTCGTGAAAATGCAGGCCGGTGGTCGGTTCGTCCAAGATATAAAGCGTCTGGCCGGTATCGCGTTTGGATAGTTCGCGCGCCAGCTTCACCCGTTGCGCCTCGCCGCCGGAGAGCGTGGTGGCGTTTTGGCCGAGTTTGATGTAACTCAACCCCACCGCATCCAGCGTTTGCAGCTTGCGCGCCACCACCGGCACCGCCTGATAAAACGCCAGCGCGTCCTCGACCGTCATCTCCAGCACCTCGTGGATCGTGCGGCCCTTGTAGCGAATATCCAGAGTTTCCCGGTTGTAACGCTGGCCCTTGCACACATCGCACGGGACGTAAATATCCGGCAAGAAATGCATCGCCACCTGAATGACGCCATCGCCCTGACAAGCCTCGCAGCGCCCGCCCTTGACGTTAAAGCTGAACCGGCCCGGTTGATAGCCGCGCGCTCGCGATTCCGGCACGCCGGAGAACAATTCGCGGATCGGGGTAAACAATCCCGTGTAGGTCGCCGGATTGGAGCGCGGGGTGCGACCGATGGGACTTTGATCGATATTCACCACCTTGTCCAACTGCTCCAACCCCAACAGATCGCGGCACGGCGCGGGCGATTCATTGGCGTTGTTCAAATCGCGGGCGGCGTAGCGGTACAGCGTGTCGTTGATCAGCGTGGATTTGCCGGAGCCAGAGACGCCGGTCACGCAGATCAGCAATCCCAGCGGCAAGTCGACCGACAGATCTTTCAAATTGTTGCCGCTGGCCCCGATGATTCGCAGTCGTTTTCCAGGATTGGGCGGCGTGCGCTGGTCCGGCAGCGCGATCCGCCGCTGGCCGCCCAGATACGCGCCGGTCAGCGACTCCGGATGCGCCATGATGTCGGCCGGCGCGCCCTGCGCCACCACCCGACCGCCGTGCACGCCCGCGCCCGGCCCCATGTCCACCACCTGATCGGCGGTGCGGATCGCGTCCTCGTCGTGCTCGACCACGATCACGGTATTGCCGAGATCGCGCAGCCGCAACAGACTGGCCAGCAAGCGGGCGTTGTCGCGCTGGTGCAAGCCGATTGACGGTTCGTCCAGCACGTACATCACGCCCACCAAACCCGCGCCGATTTGCGAGGCCAAGCGAATCCGCTGCGCCTCGCCGCCGGACAAGGTATCGGCGCTGCGTTCCAACGTCAGGTAATCCAAGCCGACGTTGACCAGAAAATTCAGCCGCTCGCCGATTTCCTTGACGATCTTGGCGGCGATTTCGCCGCGCCGGCCGGGCAAGCTTAATTGCGCGAAGAAATCGCGGGCCGCGCCGATGGGCAGCGCCACGATTTCCGGCACGTTGCGTCCGGCAACGAACACATGGCGGGCGGATCGGGTCAGCCGCGCGCCCTGGCAGGAGGCGCACGGCTGGCTGCCGAGATATTTCGCCAATTCATCGCGCACCTGATTCGATTCGGTTTCCCGGTAGCGGCGCTGCATGTTGGGAATCACGCCCTCGAACGAATGGCGGCGGCGGTAGCTTTCACCGCGACTGTTTTGATAATCGAAATCGATTGCCTCGCCGCCGCTGCCGTGCAAGATGATCGCGCGGATGCGTTCCGGCAAGTCTTGAAACGGCGCCTCCACATCGAAATGAAAATGCCCCGCCAATGCTTTGATCAACTGGAAGTAGTAGAAATTTTCCCGGTCCCAACCGCGCACCGCCCCGCGCGCCAAACTGAGGTGCGGGTGCGCCACCACCCGTTCCGGATCGAAAAACTGCTTGACGCCCAAACCGTCGCACGTCGGGCACGCGCCGACCGGATTGTTGAAGGAAAACAAGCGCGGTTCCAGTTCGCTCAGGCTGTAACCGCACACCGGGCAGGCGAACCCGGCCGAGAACAGCCATTCCGCCCGTTCCGGCTCGTCCAGAAACGCCAGCCGCGCGATGCCGTCGGCCAGTTTCAGCGCTGTCTCGAACGACTCCGCCAGCCGCAAACCGAGATCCTCGCGCACTTTGAAGCGATCCACCACCACCTCGATGGTGTGCTTGCGGCGTAAATCCAGCGGCGGCGGGCTGTCGAGTTCGACGACCTCGCCGTCGATCCGGGCGCGCAAGAATCCCTGGGCGCGCAACTCCTGCAACAGCTTGACGTGTTCGCCCTTGCGCTCCTTGATCACCGGAGCCAGCAGCATCAACCGCCCGCCTTCCGGCAAACTTAAGACTTGATCCACCATCTGGCCGACGGTTTGGGCGTCCAAATCGATGCCGTGATCGGGGCAGCGCGGAATCCCGGCCCGCGCGTACAACAAGCGCAAGTAATCGTAAATCTCGGTGATGGTGCCAACCGTGGAGCGCGGGTTATGCGAGGTCGATTTCTGTTCGATGGAGATTGCCGGCGACAAGCCCTCGATGTGATCGACATCCGGTTTCTCCATTAAAGACAGAAACTGGCGGGCGTAGGCCGAGAGCGATTCGACGTAGCGGCGTTGCCCCTCCGCATACAAGGTGTCGAACGCCAGCGAGGATTTACCGGAGCCGGACAGGCCGGTGATCACAATCAGCCGATCTCGCGGCAGGTCGAGGTCGATATTCTGGAGATTGTGGGTGCGAGCGCCGCGTATCTTGATGATGTCCATGCGCAACTGGAAATGGTTTGAAGACCGCTATGATAGGGATCGATCGGCTAAAGGCAGCTGCTATCGCCTGTCATTCAGCAACGCAGTCGGCCTCGATCTCCACCAGCCAGGCAGGATCAATAAGGCGGCTGACCTCGACAAAGGTACACGCTGGGCGTATCTCGGAGAAAACCTCACCGTGGGCGCGGGCCGCTTCTTGCCAGCGGGAGATGTCGGTGAGCATAAGCCGTGTTCTGACAACGCTGTTTAACGATAAGCCCGCTTCCGCGACGGCTTGCTGGATAATTTCCAAACAGCGTTTGGTCTGCCCGTACATGTCGCCAGGCGCGGCAACGCCACCGCCAGGCGCTACTGGCGCGGTGCCTGATATGGCGACTATGGAGCCTACGCGGACCGCCCGCGAGAATCCGATTTGTGGCTCAAATGGAGAACCTGATGTGATTAATTTGCGCATGGGTCAACCTTTAGAAAATTGAAACAACAAAAGTCCGTCAAACCCGCCTATCGATGATTCCGCGTTGCTCTCAAGCTCATAGGAATAAGATATCCGCGTGCGATTGAGTGGATTCGATCAGCGCCGCATTCGGGTCATCGGCGTTAGCAAGCCACGCACGCGCCGCCTGAGGTGATCGACCGAATTATTCGTGACGGCGGATCAACCGCGCTCGACGCAGATCGCGATCCACCCGCACATACCACACCTCATCCAGCAGGCTACGCACCTTCGCCCAACGTCGCTAACGCCGCGCCCACGCCGAGGCAGACCGGCACTATAGCGCCGACGCTGTCCACATCGGACGGTTGAGGAGTCCATCGCGGAATCGTGCGCGCTGCGAACGAGGGTAGTACCATTGCTCACCTTCTCGAACAGACAGACGGAGACATCAGCGGAATGAAGGCAGCGAGTTTAGCACCTGAGCGCATGACAGCCGACGAGCGGCGAACGGCGTTTTGGCTGGCGGGCGTATTTTCGCTGCGGATGCTGGGTTTGTTCATGATCTTGCCGGTGTTCGCGCTCTATGCCGAACACTTGCGCGGGAACACGCCGGCGCTGGCGGGCTTGGCTATCGGTATCTACGGCTTCAGTCAGGCGCTGTTTCAAATTCCCTTCGGCTTTTTGTCCGACCGCCACGGCCGCAAGCGGATGATCTACATCGGTTTGCTCATTTTTGCCGCCGGCAGCGCGGTCGCGGCGCTGGCCGATTCAATTTACGGCGTCATCCTCGGTCGCGCCCTGCAAGGCGGCGGGGCGGTGTCGGCGGCGGTCATGGCGCTGGCGGCGGATCTCACCCGCGAGGAACACCGCATCAAGGTGATGGCGGCTATCGGCGTCACCATTGGCATCTCCTTCGCCGTCTCGATGGTCCTGGGTCCGATTTTAAACGGTTGGATCGGGGTGCCCGGCATCTTCTGGCTGACGGGCTCGCTCGCGTTGTTCAGCATCGCCGTGGTGCGCTTTCAGGTGCCCGATCCGATAGCCAGCCGCATCCATCGCGACGCCGAGCCGGTGGCTTCACAATTCGGGCGCGTACTGTTCGACACCCAGCTATTGCGCTTGAATTTCGGCATTTTTATTTTGCACATGCTGCTGACCGCCACTTTCGTTGGGGTTCCGCTGGCTCTGCGCGACGCGGGCCTCGCCAGCGACCAGCATTGGCGCGTTTATTTGCCGGCGCTGCTGATCTCGATGGTGGCGATGGTTCCGTTTGTCATCCTGGCCGAGCGACACCGCCAGCTAAAACCGGTTTTCATCGGAGCGATCCTGACCTTGGTCCTGGCCGAATTCGGCTTGTTGAACCTTCATAGCACGGTGTTGGAAATGACGGTGTTGATGGTCATTTTCTTTTCCGCCTTCAATCTGCTGGAGGCCACCTTGCCGTCGTTGATCGCCAAAATGGCCCCGCCCGACGCCAAGGGCACCGCGATGGGCGTTTATTCCAGCAGCCAATTTCTGGGCGCGTTCGCGGGAGGCGCGCTGGGCGGCTGGCTGCGCGGCGCGTTCGGTTTGAAAGGGGTGTTCGCCTTCAGCGTCTGCGGGGCGCTGGCGTGGTTGGCGGTGGCTTGGACCATGGCCAACCCGCGCCATCTCAGCAGCTATTTGCTCAATGTCGGTCAGCTCGACGAAACCCAGGCCCGGCGGCTTTCCCTCAGGCTCGCCGAGATTCGCGGCGTGGCCGAAGCGGTGGTGATCGCCGCCGAAGGCGTGGCTTACCTCAAGGTAGACCGCCGCGCGCTGGACGAAGCGGCCTTGCGAGAGCTGGTCGCGGTCGAAAGCTGAACAACCGCCAGCCTACGTATCCGAGCCAAGCTATGGCATGATGCCGGCATCGATTATTCCATCCAGCTTATCGCGCAGCGAGGAGTCCAGCATCATGGCTAGCGTCAATAAAGTCATTCTGATCGGCAATCTGGGCAAGGACCCGGAAGTGCGGTACATGCCCAGCGGCCGGGCCGTCGCCAATGTCACCCTCGCCACCAGCGAAAGTTGGAAAGACAAAAATAGCGGGGAAAAACAAGAGCGCACCGAATGGCATAACGTGGTGTTTTACAGCCCCCTGGCGGAGATTGCCGGACAATACCTGCGCAAGGGGTCGTCAGTCTTCGTGGAAGGCCGCTTGCAAACCCGCAAATGGCAGGACAAGAACGGCCAGGATCGCTACACCACCGAAATCGTCGCCAACGAGATGAAGATGCTGGGCGGTCGCGGCGGCTCCGGCGGCAGCGCGCCCTTCGCGGCGGAAGGCGACATGGAATCCGCCTCTCCTCCTCCGTCGCACACTCAAAATCCGCCCGCTACGTCCCGCTCGCCGGCCTCGTCCGCGCCGGGAGGCGATAATGGCTTCGATGACGATATACCCTTCGCGCGACCGGTGGCTTTGGATGGGCTTCCGTGGTGACACGGAACCAACCGAGGTTGACGCATTTCGATATGGACAGTTTTTGAAATTTCTAACTCTACCCCGCCATTACGTTACCAGACCGCCAATCCGTGGGGGACATCGAAAAGAAGTCTCATCTTGTCCCCTGCGGGTTATCGGCCATGCCCACGCAGGAAACCGGAACATCCTCCAACGTGACGGTGAAAAACCGAACAAGTAACCCACCCTAGGAGCAACCGCCAACTATCCTCCAAGGATCAAGACTTGAGATTAAACGCACTTGATTTGCTTCGATTATTCGCGGCATTTTCGGTTGTTATGTATCATTACATAACTAACGAAACTTTATTTCCCATTCTTTCCGAAATAACAAAGTTTGGATATTTAGGAGTAGCGCTATTTTTCATGATTAGCGGCTATGTCATTACATTATCCGCAACTAATCGTTCCGCCTTAGAATTTGCAATATCACGATTCGTCCGACTCTATCCCGCTTTTTGGGCTGGAGTATTCATTACTTGTTCTATTTCTATTTTATTAGGTTCAAAGCACTATTCGGCCGGCCAAATATTCGCCAACTTAACCATGCTCCACGACTACCTAGGTTTCGAAGATATTGATGGGGTCTATTGGACTTTACAAGTAGAATTAAAATTTTACGGATGTATTTTCATACTTTTATTAGCAGGATTGTTCCGCTATTTTAGCGCGTGGCTTAGCGTCTGGTTATTTTTAACAGTTCTGTACTTGCTGACGGAACAACCGTTCTTTATGGGATTCTTCATTAATCCCAATCAATCTTGTTTTTTTATAGCCGGCGTTGCTTTCTATTTAATACACCAAGAAGGACTCGGTAAATTTAACACTTTCATATTATTATCTTCACTTGCCTTATCAACGATTCAAGGCTTTAAACAAGCAAGTGATTTTATGATTAACCCAGATTTAACCAGCAAAATGGTGGCGGTTCTCATCATCTGGTTCTGCTATCTCCTCTTTTATTTGCTCGTAACAGAAAGAATTAAGCTTCCCAATAAAAAAATTTATGTTCTGCTCGGCGGTTTGACTTATCCTTTATATTTAATACACAACGTCGCCGGAAAAACTATAATAAACCATTTAAAAAATATTACGCCTGAATGGGTGGCAATTTTTATTGTTACTCTACTCATGTTTTCAATATCTTATCTAGTCTACATCGGCGTGGAACAACAGGTTGCCACTCCAATGAAAAGAGCATTATTTTCACTATTAAAAACAAAGAAAGAACCACACTCTTGAATAGAGCAGCACTCACCCTGTCGATCCAGCACTGTCATCCCAGACGTTGAACTCATAAGAATACGATCCTCTCGCTCAGGACCACCCCAGCGATTCAGTGGTATGCGCCATCAGCCGCGCGAGCCAGGATTTCTTACCGGCGTAGCTGACTTCGTATAAATCGGCATCCTGACTGGCCGCCAGCAAATAATCGTCGCTGGTGCGCAACTCATCGACCAATCGGCTCTCCACCGCGCGGGCGCCAAACCAGTGCTCGCCGGTCGCCACCCGCTCCAAATCCACGCTGGGACGGTGCGTTTTGACGAACTCCTTAAACAGCAGGTGGGTATCCTCGATCTCTTCCTGAAACTTGCGCCGGCCTTGCTCGGTATTCTCCCCGAACACGGTCACCGTGCGCTTGAACTCGCCCGCCATGAACTGTTCGAAATCGACTTCGTTTTTCTTGAGCAGGCGGTTGAAATTCGGCAGTTGCGCGATCACCCCGATCGAACCGACCACGGCGAACGGCGCGGCTAAAATATGATCGGCCACACAGGCCATCATGTAGCCCCCGCTGGCCGCGACTTTGTCCACCGCGACCGTCAGCTTGATCTGGCGGTCGCGAATCCGCAGCAGTTGCGCCGCCGCCAAGCCATAGCCGTGCACCAAGCCGCCGGCGCTCTCCAACCGCAGCACCACCTCGTCATCCGGCTGCGCCACGGTCAACAGCGCCGTCACCTCCTCGCGCAGCGAAGCCACCGCCGCCGCCCGGATATCGCCGTGAAAATTGAGTACAAAAACCCGGCGGCGCTCGGCCTTTTCGCGCTGTTTCTCGCGCGCCTTTTGCTCCTTGCGGTAGTGCTTTAAGGCTTTTTTCGATAGCGTGGCGGATTTGAGCGCGAACGCCATCCGCTCATAACTGTCGTTGAGATGGCGGATATCCAACCGACCCCGACTTTCCGAATGGCCTTCGCCGCGTCGCGCCAGCATCACGACGCCGCCGACCGCCGCCAATACCGCCGCGACCAAGGTTGCGGTCTTGGCCAAAAACAGGCCGTATTCGCTGAGAAATGCCATCACGGGCGTCTGGTCCTTAGGTGGGATAAAATGTTCGCTTCGGTCGGAGGAACCGCCATCTGGCACCCCCCTGCCGGCAATGCTATAGTCTTTGCCTTGTTATTGTTCAATAATCGCCCATGGCTCGCAAACTGTACATTAAGACCCACGGTTGCCAGATGAACGAATACGATTCCGCCAAGATGGCGGACGTGTTGCGGGCGGCTCACGGTTTGGAACCCACCGAAGATCCTGCGCAGGCCGACGTGCTGCTGTTGAATACCTGCTCGATCCGGGAAAAAGCCCAGGAAAAGGTGTTCTCGCAACTGGGCATCTGGAAGACTTTCAAGGCGCGGCGGCCCGAGTTGGTAATCGGCGTCGGCGGCTGCGTCGCCAGCCAGGAAGGCGAGTTGCTGCGCGCGCGCGCGCCTTGCGTCGATCTGGTGTTCGGCCCCCAAACCTTGCACCGGCTGCCGGAGATGCTGGCGGCGGTCTGGACCGAACGGCGGCCGGTGGTCGATGTTTCCTTCCCGGAAATCGAAAAGTTCGACCGGCTGCCGCAACCGCGCGCCGAAGGGCCGACCGCGTTTGTTTCGATCATGGAAGGTTGCAGCAAGTATTGCACCTTCTGCGTGGTGCCTTACACCCGAGGCGAGGAAGTCAGCCGCCCGCTGGCGGACGTGCTAGCCGAAATCGACATTCTGGCCCGCCAGGGCGTGCGCGAAATCAACTTGCTCGGCCAGAACGTCAACGCCTATCGCGGGCCGACCGCCGATGGCGATCTTGCCGATCTGGCGCTGTTGATCGAACACGTCGCCGCCGTGCCCGGCATCGACCGCATCCGCTACACCACCTCGCACCCGGTCGAATTTTCCGAACGCTTGATCGAGGTTTACGCCCGCGTGCCGCGGCTGGTGAGCCATTTGCATCTGCCGGTGCAAAGCGGCTCCGACCGCATTTTGGCGTTGATGAAGCGCGGCCACACCACGCTCGAATACAAGGCCAAGATCCGCAAGCTGCGCGCCGCGCGGCCTGGCATCAGCTTGTCCACGGATTTCATCGTCGGTTTTCCCGGCGAAACCGACCAGGATTTCGACGCGACGATGGCCTTGATCGAAGAGATCGGTTTCGATCACAGCTTCAGCTTTCTCTACAGCGCCCGGCCCGGCACGCCCGCCGCCAATCTGCCTGACCTCACTCCGACGGCGGTTAAAAAGGATCGGCTGGCTCGGCTGCAAGCCCGCATCGAAAGCAACGCGCGCGCCATCAGCCAACGGATGGTCGGCACCGCGCAACGGGTGCTGGTGGATAAGCCCTCGCGCAAAAACAGCCGGCAACTGGCCGGTCGCACCGAAAACAACCGGGTGGTCAATTTCGACGGACCCGCCAGCCTGATCGGCCATTTCGCCGAGGTCGCCATCACCGAAGCCTTGCCCAACTCCCTGCGCGGCCGGTTGCTGGCTTGCCCCGAACAGCCGGCCGCCGCCCTGAAGCACGCCTGTTGATGAGCGCCGCCGTCGCGACCCCCTTGGATTCAAACCTCGCGCCCAAATTCCAGGACCTGCTGTTGGAGCCCGCCGACAACGAGCGGCTGGCTCGGCTGTGCGGTCAATTGGACGAGCACTTGCGCCAGATCGAGCGCCGGCTGGGCGTGGAAATCAACAATCGCGGCCATCAGTTCCGGGTGATCGGCGAACCGCAAGCGATCGCGGTCGCGGTCGCGGTATTGGAAGCGCTCTACCGCGCGACTCAAGAGGAAAGGCTGACGCCGGCGCAAGTGCATCTGCTCTTGCAGGAAGCCGGGGCGGACGCCTTGCTGGAGGGCGAATCCGCCTCGACCGACGAGGTGGTCATCCGCACCCGACGCGGCCTGATTCGCGGGCGCGGCCCCAACCAGCAGCGCTATCTGTGGAACATCCAGCACCATGACCTCAACTTCGGAGTCGGCCCCGCCGGCACCGGCAAGACCTATCTGGCGGTGGCTTGCGCCGTGGACGCCCTGGAGGGCAACGCGACCCGGCGGCTGGTGCTGGTGCGTCCGGCGGTGGAAGCCGGCGAGCGGCTGGGCTTCCTGCCCGGCGACATGACCCAAAAAATCGATCCCTATCTGCGGCCGCTTTACGACGCGCTCTACGAAATGCTCGGCTTCGAGCGGGTCGCCAAGCTGATCGAGCGCAATATTATCGAAGTCGCGCCACTGGCGTTCATGCGCGGTCGGACGTTGAACGACTCCTTCATCATCCTCGACGAGGCGCAAAATACCACGGTGGAACAGATGAAGATGTTTCTGACCCGGATCGGCTTCGGCTCGACCGCCGTGGTGACTGGCGACATCACCCAGGTCGATTTGCCGCGCAACGTCCAATCGGGCCTGCGCCACGTCTTGCAGGTGCTCAAGGATGTGGAAGGCATCAGCATGACCCTGTTCAACGCCCGCGACGTGGTCCGCCATCCGCTGGTCCAGCGCATCGTCAGCGCCTACGCCCGTTTCGAGCAGGATAACCCTTCATGAGCTTGGACCTGGATGTACAAATCGCCCTGGATATGCCGGGTTTGCCTTCCGAAGCCGAATTGCGCCGCTGGGCGGAAGCGGCGCTGGCCGGCGCGGATTATCGAAAAGACGCCGAGTTGACCTTGCGCATCGTCAACGAGGCCGAAATCACGGCCCTCAATGAACGCTACCGGCGCAAGCAAGGGCCGACCAACGTGTTGTCCTTCCCGTCCGACGCGCCGCCCGAGGTCGAATCGACGCTTTTGGGCGACATCGTGATCTGCGCGCCGGTGGTGCTGCGCGAGGCGGTCCAACAAGCTAAAACGCCGCCGGCGCATTGGGCGCATCTGGTCGCGCATGGCGTTTTGCACCTGCTGGGCTATGATCATGACGAGGAACAGGCGGACGTCATGGAATCCTTGGAAATCCAAATTCTGGCGGGGCTCGGGTATTCCGATCCCTACGGAGAGCCCAACGACTCATGAGCGAAGAACGATCCGAGCCGAACCATAAACCGTCATGGTTCGAACGTTTGAGCGTCGCCCTGATGGGCGAACCCAAGGACCGGGACGAACTGATCGATTTGTTGCGAGACGCCCAGCAGCGGGCGCTGCTAGACCCCGAAGCCCTGAAGATGATGGAAGGCGTCATGCGGGTTTCGGAAACCCAGGTGCGCGATGTGATGATCCCCCGCGCGCAGATGGTGGTGCTGGAACACGACTGGAGCCTGGAGCGCCTCATCGCCGAACTCGTCGAATCCGGCCATTCCCGGTTGCCGGTGATCGACGAAAGCAAGGATAAGGTGCTGGGCATCCTGATCGTCAAGGATCTGCTGGTTCACGCCTTCGAACGGCGCGAGGACTTCGACGTGCGGACCTTGTTGCGGCCGGCCAAGTTCATCCCCGAAAGCAAGCGGCTCAACATCCTGCTCAACGAATTTCGCAGCAACCGCCTGCACATGGCGATCGTGGTCGATGAATACGGCGGCGTGGCCGGGCTGATCACCATTGAGGATGTTCTGGAGGAAATCGTCGGCGAAATCGACGACGAGCATGACACCTCCGAGGATAGCAATACCTTCATCCGCCGTCAGGGCGATGCCTTCATCCTCAAGGCGCTCACGCCAGTCGAAGATTTCAATCAGTATTTCCAAGCCGATTTAAGCGATGAGAAGGCCGACACCATCGGCGGCCTGGTGATGATGGAACTGGGCCGCTTGCCCAAGGGCGGCGAAACCGCCGATCTGGGCCGATTCCACTTTCAGGTGCTGCGCGCCGACAACCGGCGTATCCATCTCCTGGAACTGACCGTGCGCGATAACGATCAGGCCATCCCGCTTTCGGCGACGGAACCCGAACTCTGAGCGCGCCACCGCCCCGCCCCGGCGGTCGGGCGCCGGCGGCGCGGTGGGCCGCAACGTCATTTAGCTTGGCTAGCCTTCCTGTAAGCCTGAATCTCAACCATGTCCGTCGCCAGGCTCTCTCACCCGTTCGCCGCTGACGCGGCGGCGCTTGTCGCGGGCGCGTTGATGCCGCTGGCGTTCGCGCCGTTCGACTACTGGCCCCTGGCGATGCTGTTGCCGACGATCCTGCTGTGGAGCTGGGACCGCGCCAGCCCCCGCCGGGCCGCATGGCGCGGCGGGCTATTCGGTCTGGGAATGTACGGCTTCGGCATCTACTGGATTTATATCAGCCTGCACGATTTCGGTAACGCACCGGCGTTGATCGCGGCGGCGGGGGCGTTCATCATCATTTTGGCTATGGTCTTGTATCCCGCTGTCGCGGGCTGGCTGCTCGGCCGTTGGGGCCCACCGCCGGGCCCGCCGCGTTGGCTGCTGGCTTTTCCGGCGCTGTGGGCTTTGCTGGATTGGGTCAGAAGCTGGCTGCTGACCGGCTTTCCGTGGTTGGCCGTCGGTTACAGCCAAATCGATTCACCGCTCGGCGCGCTGGCTCCGTATCTTGGAGTATTCGGAGTCGGGTGGGCGGTGATGCTGAGCGCCGGCCTGCTGTCGGCCATTGTTCGTAGCCGCGACGGATTCGGTCGGGTGTGGGGGTTTGGCTTGCTGGCGGCGCTCTGGTTCGGCGCTTGGAGCCTCGGGGCCATCCGCTGGGTCGAGCCGGCGGGCCCGCCGCTGCGCGTGGCCCTGGCGCAAGGCAATATCGACCAGAATTTGAAATGGCAACCCAACCATCTGGACGAAACCCTGGAACGCTATCTCGATCTCAGCTTGCCCGAACACGGCCGCAGCGAGGTCATCGTATGGCCGGAGACGGCGATTCCGGCGTTTTATCAGGATCTCATCCCGTTTCTGAATACGCTCGGCGAGAAAGCGCGGGAGGATCGGGTCGATTATCTGATCGGAATTCCGACCGGCTCCTGGCCAGCGCGAGATTTTCGAAATAGCGTGGTCGAAGTCGGACGCGACTTGAAGTTTTATCACAAACGCCGGTTGCTGCCGTTTGGCGAATACGTGCCGCTTCGAGGGCTGCTATCGTTCTTCCGCCATTGGGTGACCATTCCGATGGGCGACTTTCTCCCCGGCGAACGCGATCAGCCGCTGTTGCGCGCCGGAGGGCAACCGGTCGGGATTTCGATCTGCTTCGAAGCGGTTTTCGGCAGCGACATCCGCCTGGCGCTGCCCGAGGCGACCTGGTTGGTCAACCTCAGCAACGACGCCTGGTTCAAGGATTCGCTCGCCCCGCACCAGCACTTGCAAATCGCGCGGATGCGCTCGCTGGAAGTATCCCGCTACATGGCGCGCGCCACCAACACCGGCATTTCGGCCATTATCGACGAACGCGGACGGCTCTTGGCCCGCGGCCATCAGTTTCAAGCCGAGGTCGTGCGCGGCGAGATCAAACCCCTAAGCGGCTTGACGCCTTATGCGCGATTCGGCGATGGGCCGGCGGTCGGCTGGCTGGCCGGCTTGCTGGCGTTGGGCTTATGGAGGGGCGGACGCGACCGCGCGAACCGATATGAACCGCAAACCGACTGATGGCTCGACCTTTGAGGATGCCCGCCGCAACCGGCTGACCGTCTGGGAGTGGTCCTTGAAAACCCTGATGGGCTATTGTCTTTTCGCTGCGGGCTCGACCGGCGCTTTCTTGCTGCTGGCGTCTTGCACCACCCCCGCGCCGCCGCGCAATGTTGAGGATGCTTGCGTCATTTTCGCGCAGAATGAAGGTTGGTTCGCCGACGCCAAGGCCGCCAGCCGGCGCTGGAATACCCCTTTGCCGCTGTTGCTGGCGATCATTTACCAGGAATCCGCTTTTCGAGCCGACGCCCAACCCCCGCGCGCCTGGCGGCTCGGCTTCATTCCCGGCTCCCGCCCCTCGTCCGCCTTCGGCTACAGCCAAGCGCTCGATGGAACCTGGGAGCGCTACAAAACCGCGACGGGCAACGCCGGCGCCGAGCGCGACCGCTTTGCCGACGCGGTGGATTTCATCGGCTGGTACGTCGATGAAACCGCGCGCTACAACCGCATCGCCAAAACCGATGCCTACCAGCACTATTTGGCCTATCACGAAGGTCAGGGCGGTTTCGCCAAAGGCACGCACCGGCAAAAGGCGTGGTTGATCGAGCGCGCGCAGCGGGTGCGCCAGCAGGCGGAGCGTTACCGCGCGCAGTTAAACCGCTGCGAGCCCCGGCTGGCGCTGCGCTCTTGAACCGGGCGGCTTCGACCGACAGTTCACCGACGGCGGCAGCTCCCCCGCGCTGGTCGCCCCGAACGGTTATCATCCGGAAAGCCCAAATAAAAAACCGCCAGCGAATCCGGCTGGCGGTAAAGTACAGGATATTGAGCTTAAAACACGCTTCGCTGTAGAAACTAGCTTCAGCGGGCGTTAGTAAACGGCAAACCGAACACCGGGTAAATCGGGACGATTGATCACTGAATAAGGGTTTTTACTTAAATTTTGCATAAAAGCCCGGTTACCGCTCGCCCGCCACCCGCGCGAACACCGTCCCCCCGCACGCCGAACAGGGCTTGATCAGCGCTGGCGAGTGAAACACCGCCCGTTCGCCGCACTGCTGGCAGCGCAAGGTGCCCAGTCCGATCACCTCGCCGCCGCGATACCACTCCGGCTCAACGTCATCCGGCGGCGTTTCGAACGCCGATAGATCCAGCCGAGACTGATCCACTCCGCGCCGGAAGAACTCCAACACCCGTTCCTCGATCAATTCCAAATCAAAGCGCAGCCAATCCCGCAAATCGCGGCCGGTGGTCGCCAGATAGTGGCCGGCATCCTCCAAATCCCGCTTGAGATAACCGCCGAGCAACCGCGCTTCTTCCCGGGTCAACTCGCCCAGCGCCACCGCTTTTTCCGCCGCGTGCTCGATACTGGCGTTCAGAGTGGGAAAAGCGGCTTTCTCGGCCCGTTCGAACTCTTCCAGACGGGTCTTGACCCGCTCCATCATGCGAGCGTACGCGCGAGCGAGCCGGTTGTCTTGCGGGGTGTCAGCCATCTTGCGATCTCCTCAAGCGGATTGCCAGAGCGTGGAGTCATGCGCTTTTAGCGTTCGGCGCTCGACCTCTTAACGCCTTGTTGAACAGTGAGTGTCCGGAACGCCGGCTTCACGAGGCTTGAAATTTCGGTATCCTTAAGACCGTTCGCGTTTCGGTCGAGGTTCGCCTCGCCTCCATCTTAAAACAGCAAAGACCTGCATCGTGACAGTCTGGCCCTTGAAAACTCGGGATATCCCCAATCTGATCACCAGCCTGCGGATTTTACTCGTTCCGCCTTTTCTATGGCTGCTGCTGCAAGAACATTACCGGATGGCCTTGCTGCTGTTCGTGATCGCCGGCGTTTCCGATGCGCTGGACGGCTTTTTGGCCAAACACTACGGCTGGACCAGCGAACTGGGCGGCATCCTCGATCCCATCGCCGACAAGTTGTTGTTGATCGGCGCGTTATTGGCGCTGGGGTGGCTGAACGAACTGCCGGCCTGGTTGGTGGCGCTGGCGATCTTTCGCGATGCCGTCATCATCGCGGGCGCGGTCAGCTATCACCTGTTGATCGAGCGGGTTCGCGGCGATCCGCTGTTGATCAGCAAACTGAACACCTTGTTGCAACTGACCCTGGTGTTCGCAGTCATCGTCAATTACGGCGTGTTCCCCCTGCCGCCAGGCGTGTTGACCGGATTGATCGATCTGACGGCGCTGACCCTGATTTGGAGCGGCGCGGCCTACGTCTGGCAATGGGGGCGGCGGGCTTGGACTGCGGCGCGGGACACTCCGAAACCCGACCGGTGAAGCGCGGCTTGAAGCCTTAACTTTTCAGCAGTTCGCAAGACGCTCGATACGCTTCCGCCAGCGCGGTCATGTAGGCATCGTTAATCTGGGCGGGATCCAAGTCCAGCATGTCGAGCGATTCCCAATCGCAGCGCTCGTACGCCAAGGCGCAAGCCAGGATCCGTCCCAAGAGTCCCTTATGATGCAGCAGAGCGTCGTTGATTTCCTCTTCCAGCGGCAAGGTTTTCAAAACCAATTCCATCGGGGCCTGAGTGATGGCGTCCAGCACCGACAATAATCCGACCGTGTAGCCGCTCTCCTTTTGCTTGATCCCCATCGCCTCGGCCAGCAACTCGCACATCTTGGCGCGCTCCAAAGCGACGGTAATCAGATCGCTGCGATGCTGGTCGAGGTTGGCGAGCGACATCAAGGTCGCCCAAATCCGAACGTTGCGCGTCCCCAGCAACACGATGGCGCGGTGGATCGAATCGATGCGCCGGGGCAAGTTGAAGTAAGCCGAATTGATGTACCGCAACAGTTTATAGCTGAGTGAAACGTCTTGCCGGATCAGCGCCTCGATGTCCTTGAGATCGGTTTCGGGCTGGTGCAGCTTGGCCACCAGTTGCAATACCACCAACTGATTGGCGGGCACCACCCCGCTGAATTTGAGCATCTTGGGCTGGGAAAAGTGATAGCCCTGATAAAAATCGAATTTCAGACTTTGACACAACTCCTGAACGTCTTGGGTTTCGATGCACTCCGCCATCAACCGAACCCCGCGCTGGCGCAGCAGCGGAGCCAGGCGGCGCACTTCCTGTTCCGAGGTCATCAGCATGTCGATCTTGACGCAGTCGGCGATCTCGAGCAGCGCCTGATAGGCCTCGTTGTCCGTATAATCGTCGAGGACGAAATGGTAGCCCTGCCCGCGCAGCTGGCGCAGGGTCTCGAGCAGCGGCTCGTCGACCACGATGCTGCCGGTGACTTCATAAACCAACTGCGGCGAGGCGAACATCTGCAAATAACCGCCGACCACAAACTCGCGCGCGATGTTGATGAAGGCCTTATGCGGGCCGACGATCTGTTCGAGGCCGACCTCCGTCACCGTATTTAGGACGATTTGCGAGGTCGCGATTTCGGCGTCGAAAAATTGAGCGGACTCCGCTCCGGCGGTCTGTCGGTAGAACAGCTCGTAGCCTTCTACTTGAAAATTTTGATTGTAGATCGGCTGGCGAGCGAAGTAGATTTCCGTCATGAACGCACCTCGATCGGAACGGCGTTGGTTCGATAAATTGTACCGGAAAAGGAACAAAACTCCGACATCTTACCGACCGCTTGGCTAAGCGCTCCCACCGTCGCGCCGCCGGCGTCGCCGGGCTGCGTTTCCGCCCGTCCGGCCCGCGAAATCATCCTGGTTCGGTTCGATCACCACAACGGATCCTCGGTTGGCGCGCCCGCCGCCCGTCGACCGATTTCCGGAGCGCTCCAGCGCTCTTTCCATGGAAATAGCCCATGCTCGAAAAGTCGCAATTCGATAAATCGCACGCCAAATTCTGGCTGATCCTGGGAGGGATAGTTCTGGGCGCGCTGTATCTGCTCGCGCCGGTGCTGTCGCCGTTTCTGGTTTCGGCCTTGCTCGCTTATCTGGGTGATCCCCTGATCGACTGGCTGGAAACCCACAAAATTTCCCGCTCCTGGGCGGTGACTTTGGTGTTTGGCGTGCTGCTTTTGATCGTGGCGCTGCTGTTGCTGGTGCTGATTCCGCTATCGGCCCATCAGTTCAAAAGCTTGATCCAGCACTTACCGGGTTATGTCGAATGGTTTCAAGCCAGTATCGTACCCTGGTTGCGCGAGCATCTGGCCATCGATCCGGAAATCTTCGAACTCAGCTATCTGAAAACGCAGATGAACGCTTACGCCGAGGAAATCGGCAATTTGGCCACCCGCCTGTTGCTGTCCTTTCAAAGTTCCTCGGCGGTCGCCTTCAACTGGCTGGCCAATCTCATCCTGGTGCCGGTGGTCACCTTCTATCTGCTGCGCGACTGGGATTTGTTGGTGGCCAAGATTCACAGTCTGCTGCCGCGGCGGATCGAACCGGTGGTCAGCCGGCTGGCGCGCGAATCCAACGAGGTGATCGGCGCGTTCCTGCGCGGTCAGTTCATCATCATGGGGGTATTGGCGGTGTTGTATTCGGCGGGATTGTCGATCATCGGCCTGGATTTCTCGCTTTTGATCGGTTTGATCTCGGGGCTGGTCAGCTTCGTACCCTACTTGGGTCCGATCATCGGCATCGCTGCCGCCAGCATCGTCGCCATCATGCAAACTCAAAGCTTTTTGACTGTTCTCCCGATTCTGGTGATCTTTGGCATCGGCCAATTGGTCAGCGATTTTCTGTTGATGCCCAGGCTGGTCGGCGACCGGATCGGCCTGCATCCGGTCACGGTCATGTTCGCGGTGCTGGCCGGGGGGCAATTGTTCGGTTTCTTCGGCGTGCTGCTGGCGCTGCCGGCCGCCGCGGTGATCGCCGTGGTGCTGCGCCACGCGCAGGATGAGTACCTACACAGCATCTTCTATCAAAAATAAACATAACCGTCCGCCATGATCCGTTTGCTCGGCCTCGCGCTAGCGCTGTTCGCGCTATTCACCGGCGCTTGCACCTCGCGCGCCTTCAAGACCGCCCCCTACGCCCTCCACCCCCAGATCGGTCCCGGCGACATTTATCAAGGGATCCGGCTGCTCGGGGCCTTGCGGCTGGCCAGCGTCAAGATCGACGGCTTGGATTTGTGCGGTCTGTCCGGTTTGGCCTGGGATGAGGATGAAGGGTTGCTGTACGCCGTTTCCGATCGGGGGGTCTTATTTCACTTGCGACCGCAATTCGACGGCCAGGGTTATCTGAGCGGGGCGAGCGTGGCGGCGGCGCGCCCGCTGCAAGCTGCTTCGGGCAACCCGCTCAGCCGCCCCTTTCGCGATAGCGAAGGCTTGGCCATCCGTAACGGCCACAACCAAATCCGGGGCGATGCCGAGCTGCTGATTTCGTTCGAGGCGAAGCCGCGCCTGGTTCGCTACCGCCCCACCGGAGAATGGCAAGGCGATGTCACCCTGCCGCTTACGCTGCGCAAGCTCTACCACTATCGCAACAGCAATCAGGCGTTGGAAGCCGTCGCCATCGACCCCGAATGGGGCGCCGTCACCGGTCCGGAGCTGGCGCTGCGCAACGATCCAAAATCGCTGGTGCGCCTTTTCACCACCGGCGGCCGTTTTTGGTTCTATCCCCTCGGCGATGCGCCCGGCAGCGCGCTGGTGGCGATGGAGGCGCTGCCGGAGGGCGGTTTGCTGACCTTGGAGCGAGCCTTTGTCTCCATTCTCCATCCTTTCACCATCAGCTTGCGACGCACCGAACTGCCCCGCCCGACCAAGCCAGCACGGCTGGAGGTGCGCGATGTTGCGGTGTTCGACACCGGTCAAGGCTGGCTGATGGATAACTTTGAAGGGCTGAGCCACTATCGGGACCGACGCTTTTTCATGGTCAGCGACGATAACTGCAACGGCTTGCAATCCACCTTGTTAGTGTATTTCGAAGTGCTGCCTTTCGGTTTGAAGCCTGGAACAACGCTGGAGAAGTAAACCGCCGCAACCCGTCTTGAGGCAGCGGCAATCGTGCGATTGAGCGGCCCCTGGATGACTTTCACCAGCTTCAAAATGCTCCAACCCGGCGGCGCCGGCTGGAGCGGCCGAATCGCCGACCCCAAATTGGTTGACAAGGATACTCACAGGCTTCAATATCTTGCGCCCGAACACCTCGGATTTTGTCGGTAACGCTTGACCCATTTTGCTATAATTGAAATGTTTTTAAGTCGCCGTCTCTTCCTTGCCGCCGCGCGCCATCAGGCGCAACAATGCTCTCTCCTTCAATAAGATAAATTATAAATAAGCGGTTATTCGGAGGTTACTCGATGGAAGATGTCGTCATCGTTGCGGCCGCCAGGACTGCAATCGGTAATTTCATGGGCGCGCTGTCGGCCATCCCGGCCAATGTCCTGGGCGCCAAGGTCATCGAACATTTGTTGGAAAAAACGGGCGTCAAACCGGAACGGATCGATGAGGTTATCCTGGGTCAGGTGCTCACCGCCGGAACCGGCCAGAACCCCGCGCGCACGGCGGCGCTCAACGCCGGCCTGCCCATCCAGGTCCCCTGTCTGAATATCAACAAAGTCTGCGGCAGCGGTCTCAAGGCCGTGCATTTGGCCTACCAATCGATTCGCGACGGCGACAATCAGATCGTCATCGCCGGCGGCCAGGAAAACATGAGCCTGTCGCCGCATTTGCTGCTGGGTTCCCGGCGCGGCACCACCATGGGCGACGCCCGGCTGGTGGATTCGATGCTCAGCGAGGGGCTGCACTGCGCCATCAATCATTACCACATGGGCATCACCGCCGAAAATATCGCCGCCCAGTGGGCCATCTCCCGCGAGGAGCAAGACGCCTTCGCCGCCGCCTCCCAGGAAAAAGCCTTGGCCGCCATCGGCGCCGGCCGGTTCAAAGACGAGATCGTGCCGATTCCGATCCCGCAGCGCAAGGGCGATCCGGTCGCCTTCGACACCGATGAATTCCCGCGCGCCGGCACCACCGCCGCCTCCTTGGCCAAACTGCGCCCGGCGTTCAAACAGGACGGCAGCATCACCGCCGGCAACGCATCCGGCATTAACGACGGCGCCGCCGCGGTGCTGGTAATGTCCGCCAGCGCGGCGCGCGACTTGGGCCTCAAGCCGCTCGCGCGGATCGCCGCGTACGCCAAAGCCGGCGTCGATCCGAAAATCATGGGCACCGGCCCGATCCCCGCCTCCCAAGCCTGCCTCAAAAAAGCCGGCTGGACGGCGCAACAGCTCGATTTGATCGAATCCAATGAAGCCTTCGCCGCCCAAGCGATCTCAGTCAACCGCGAAATGGGTTGGGATACCGGCAAAGTGAATGTCAACGGCGGCGCCATCGCACTGGGCCATCCGATCGGCGCTTCTGGCTGCCGCATCTTGGTCAGCCTGCTGCACGAAATGGTCCGCCGTGACGCCAAGAAGGGTCTTGCGACCCTGTGCATCGGCGGCGGCCAAGGCGTCGCGTTGGCCGTCGAACGCAGTTAATTGATAAACCTATAACCCGAGGAGAAAATTGATGTCTCGAGTCGCAGTCGTTACCGGCGGTATCGGTGGTCTGGGCACGGCCATGTGCAAGGCGTTGGCCGAAGCGGGCCGCAAGCCTGTCGCGGTCGATTATAACGGCCTCAAGCAAGACGCCGTCGACAAGTGGAAAGCCGACCGGAAAGCCGAAGGTCTTGATATCCCGGTCTATCTGGCGGACGTGACCAGCTTTGAATCTTGCGCGGAAGTATGCAAGAAGATCGAGGCGGAGGTCGGCCCGATCGAAATTTTGGTCAACAACGCCGGCATCACCCGCGACGCCATGTTCCACAAAATGAACCCCGAACAGTGGGATCAGGTCATCAAGACCAACCTGTACAGCGTCTTTAACATGACCAAGCAGGTTTACGAAGGCATGACCTCGCGCGGCTGGGGCCGCATCGTCAACATCTCGTCGGTCAACGGCCTGCGCGGCCAAGCCGGCCAGAGCAACTACTCCGCCACCAAGGCCGGCATTTACGGCTTCAACAAGGCGCTGGCCCAGGAATGCGTCAAGAAGGGCGTGACCGTTAACTCGATCTCTCCCGGTTACATCGGCACCGAAATGGTCCGGGCGATCCGTGAGGATGTCCTGGCCAAAGTGGTTGCCGGCATTCCGGCCGGCCGCTTGGGAGAGCCTTCCGAAATCGCCCGCACCGTGGTCTTCCTGAGCGCCGACGACGCCGGCTATATCACCGGCGAAGATATCACCGTTAACGGCGGTCTCTATTATCATTAATGCTTGACCCGCGCGGCGCTACCCTCGCGGTGGCGCCGCCGCTTTTTTCGATCCATCATGACCGAACCGCGCATCATCAAGAAATATCCGAACCGACGGCTCTACGACACGGCTGTCAGCAGCTACATTACGCTCGAAAACGTCAAGCAATTGGTGTTGGACCGCGCTGTTTTTCAGGTGATCGACGCCCGGACGAATTCCGATATCACTCGCGGCATCCTGCTGCAGATCATCAGCGAACAAGAAGAACAAGGCAATCCGATCTTCACCACGGACGTGCTGGCGCACATCATTCGTTTTTACGGCGACACGCTGCAGGGCATGATGGGCAACTATCTGGAAAAAAGCCTGCAGGCCTTCGTGGACCAGCAGCATCTGTTCAGGGAACAGATGCGCACCTTTATCGGCAAGAACCCGCTGGCGATGATGACCGAGCTGGTCGAACATAATTTATCGCTGTGGAAAAGCGTCAACGAACGCTTACACCAGTATGTCCCGCCGAATCCCACCGGCGATGCGCCTTCCTCCTCCGAGACGATCCTCCCCGATCAAATACCGGCGACGGCCAAAACGGAAAGATCGGTCAAAGACCGGAAAGATAAAAAGAGACTCTGAGCAGTCGGGGGCGGAGCGCCGCCCCGCTCGGGCTTTCTCCGGCCCCGTCCCTTCCCTCAAAATCCCCCCGTTCGGCGAAACTTGAACTCAGGCTAGCGCGCCAGCAGCCAAGCGGCGATGGCCGGCGGCACTTCGCGTTGGGCGCGGGCGCTGACGTAGATGCCGATATGGCCGCCTTTAAACGACAGCTCCGAATAATCCTGACTGCCGTTGAGCCCCGCAAGCACCTTGGAGGCCGGCGGCGGCACCAAGTGATCCTGAGTGGCGTAGACGTTTAAAATCGGCATGGTCAAATTGCGCAGATCCACCTGCCGCTCGCCGATCACCACCTCGCCCTTGATCAATTTGTTCTGCTGGAAGAAATCCTTGGCGAACTGCCGGAACGCCTCGCCAGCCTGATCCGGGCTGTCGTTGATCCATTTTTCCATGCGCAGAAAATTCTTCAGCGCGCCGAGGTCGTCGATGATGTCCATCAAATCGACGTATTTCTGACCCGCCAACCGGAAGGGGCTTAAGGACAGGAACGCGAAATTCAGCATCGCGCCGGGCACGTTGCCGAAGGTATCCACCAACAAATCGACGTTAACATGCCTGATCAGATGCGTCAGCACATTATCCGGCGTGTGGAAATCCACCGGCGTCACCATGGTGATCAGATTGCGGACCTTCTCGGGATAAAGCGAGGAGAAACACAAGCTCAAGGCGCCGCCCTGACAGACCCCGAGCACGTTGACGGATTCTTGCTGGCAGCGCTCGCGCAAATAATCGATGCAATGGTTGATATAGCGATGGATATAGTCGCCGAGCGTCAAGCGCCGATCATTGGCGTCCGGATAGCCCCAGTCGATCAAATACACATCCACGCCGGCGTCCAGCAAGCCCCGGATCATCGAGCGATCTTCTTGAATGTCCATCATATAGGGCCGGTTCACCAGCGCGTAAACGATCAGCAGCGGGACCGAGTGCGGCTGCTCCACGCGCGGTTGATAGCGGTACAGCGTCAGCTTATCTTCCCGATAAACCGCATCGCGGGCCGTCACGCCCGCCTCGATTTCACCGATCCTGCCCAGCGTTTGCACGCCTTCGGTCAGGCGGGCGCTGTAACCTCGAAGTTCCTCGGCGATGCGTTCGGGAGTCAGGCCGATCATGAGCGAGTTTCTCCTTTCGGATAGCATTGCAACAAACTGTTGAACAGACGGCCGTTGAGTTCGCTGTAATCGAGGCCGCGCAACATCTGGCCGTAGGTTTTCTCGTTGCAATCCACCCATAAGTTATACAGTTCGCGCAGGCTGTCGATGCTCTTTCCGGATGCGGCGCGGTCGTGCAGCTGCTGCTCCAGCAGATCCAGCGCCGAGGAAGCCGATTGCCGCAGCAGATCGAGGTACTGATTTTGAACCTGAAGATAGCCTTGCCAAGCCTCGGTTTCGCCGCCGGCGGGCGCTCCCAGCCCGAGGGACGAGGTGGACTGCCGCCACAAATCCAGCATCTGGGTCCAGAGCTGGCCATGCTCGGGCGCGGCGCTGGCGTCGCCGGCCGCGCCGATGGTCGCGGCCTTGAATTGATCGAAGTTCTGGCGCAGCACCGCGCCCCAATCCCCACCGCCTTGAAGACTGTCATGCAGCTGCGAGGAGAAGGCGGACATCTGTTCGCCGAAGGCCAGATAACTTCGGGCTTGCTTGATCAGCAATTCGGTATCGAAAGGATTGGGCGCGGCGGAAGGGGTCTCGGTTTGATCGGTCATGGCGGTCGCACGGTTGCGAGGAACTGAAAACAGTATAGCCGGCGCTCGTCCCACTTGCCCGCGCCGTTCGATCCCGCACTCGCCTTAAGGCGAATCCCGTTTGCTGACCGGGAGATTTTGCGCGATGGCCTCGGCGCGCAGCTGTTTGAGCCGCGCCCGCAACTGGGCCTGCCGGTTGGGGGAAAGCCCGGCGCTTCGCAAGCCGAGTTCCAACTGCTCGATGGCGGGCAGCAGCTCGCCGTTCAAATAATGGTATTCGGCCATGGTGGCGTGGGTGGCCGGCATGTCGCCGCCGCGCTGGGCCGCTTGGGCGTAGGCCGCATACAACAAAGGATCGTTGGGATGGCGGCTCAAATGCGGCTGCAACACGCGCAACGCCCGTTGCGGATCGCCTTGGGTGGCCAGCGCCCGTCCGTAATGCATGGCCAGCACGAAATCATCGGGGTAGAGTTGCCGCGCCTCTTCAAAGGCTCGCCAAGCCTGATCCGTGTCGCCCCTCGCCAGCGCGATCTCCGCCGCTTCAATCCGGAACGCCAGCCGGTCGGGATCGCTTCTTAGCAGATCGGCGATCTGCTGGCGGGCCTCGTCGTAACGGCCGGTTTGCCGCAGCGCCAAGGCCCGCGCGTAGCGCGCGGCGGCTTCGCTGCTGAAATCGCCCTTGGTCAATCTCGTTTCCAGTTCTCGCAGCAGGGCGCGAACATCGTCGGCCGCCAGCACCCGCGCGCGCGCCTTGGCCAGTTCATAGGCCTTGCGATCGCGCGGCGCGGCGCGGCGCGGCGGTGGCGCTTCCAAGCGATCCTGGGTATCCGCCGCCCGCCGTTCCGGTCGCGGGTGGGTCAACAGCATTTCCGGAATCTGATCGTTCGAGCCGCCGGCCCGGCGTTCCAGCTTGGTGAAAAAATCGCTCATCCCGCTGGGATCGAAGCCCGCCTTGGCCAGCAACCGCATCCCGATCCGGTCGGCTTCCTGCTCGTTGGCGCGGGTGAAGTTGATCTGATGCTGCGCGCCGGCCGCCATCGACCCCACCATCGCCGCCTGACCGGCCTCCTTGCTGGCCGCCGCCAGCGCGGCCGAGGCGACCATGGCGGCGGCCAGCGGCACCGCCATGCGCTTCATGTCGGCGATGGCGCGCACGATATGCTTCTGCGAAACATGGGCGATTTCGTGCGCGATGACGCCGGCCAGTTCGTCTTCCCGCTCGGTGGCCAACAGCAAGCCGGCGTTGATGCCGATAAAATTGTGCGGCAAGGCGAAGGCGTTGATGGCGGCGCTGCGAACCGCAAAAAAGTTGAACGGCGCGCCGTTCTGGTCGGCGTAGGTCACGATGCTCTGGCCGATGGAATTGAGGTAGGCGGTCAGCTGCACGTCATCCAAAATCATGTCGCGCTGGCGCAACTGGCGCATCATCTCCAACCCCATGCGCCGCTCCTCATCGGAACCGAAATAGGCTTCGGACGGATCGCCCATGTCCGGCAAATTCAGCGCCTGCGCCCGCAGCGAAGCGGCGGGAGTCCAACCGAGCAGTAGCACCAGCGTCAGGATCAGCAACCGTTGTGACATGAAATTCGCAACCTAACAGGAGATGTTTCTTGGAACCCGGACCACGGCGCGAGGTTCCAGTTTGCGGTATCCGGCGAGGGCGTGTTTCAATGTCGGAATCGATCCACGACCGAGCCCCGCCGCCATGCGCGTTTTCGATCTCGAACTCGACACGTCCGGCCTTAATTGTCCGCTGCCGATTTTAAAAGCCAAGAAAGCGCTCGCCGGCCTGCGCGACGGGCAGATCTTGCGCGTCATCGCCACCGACCCCGAATCGGTCCGCGACTTCACGGTCTTCAGCCAGCAGATGGGACACACCTTATTGGAAGCCCGCGAGGAAGAAAAGCGCTATTACTTTTTGCTGCGAAAGCGGGAAACCCCCACTCAGCAAACGGCGTAGTCGATACC
>ERZ761602.2857-NODE-2857-length-25928-cov-52.339543_pt1 | contig 25928 bp, 19 predicted proteins | sample MGYA00512165_ERZ761602 | MGnify/ENA primary metagenome ERZ761602 (study PRJEB28899, sample SAMN02445085) | bioreactor sludge metagenome | biome: EBPR sludge; isolation source: Thorneside wastewater treatment plant | place: Australia: Brisbane, Thorneside...
TCCTCGTATTTTACAATCCGTTCCGTCTGATTATCGAGTAGCGATGTAGCTGTAATCGCCGGATAACGCTCGTTGTTGAGTAGTTCAAGGGTTTCGTCTTCTCTACTTCCTAATAGGACAAAGTAGGAAAACCCATTTTTCAAGGCCGTTTCGCCACAATTACGCAATAAATAGGCTTGTACTAAGGCTGGCGGAAAGGAGGCGTTGGCGTATGAAACCAGAAACCTTCTTTCCGAAAGTTGGATGGAATTTTTACCCAATTCGTATTGAGTATGTGTGGAAACACAGCCTGTTTGCATTATTAAGAAAAGTAATAATCCCATTCTTCTCATGGCGTTTCTCCTGTTTTATAATTGCTTAGGGGGAGTGGGTGTTTTTATTCTAAATCTCACGTCATCCAAGTTGGTTACATACCCCTTCCGACATGTATATTGCCCCATCAATTAAGCATAGAGCCTGCATCCTACTTCTCTATGTGGAATGCGTGCAATTGCTATGCCGTAACAATTTCGTGACACTTATGCCGCAATTTCGCAATCAATTTCAAGGAGTAGCGCACGGGATGTGTCCATCATATTAGTCAATACTGTATAGAATGGCAGACGTAATAACAAAGCGCGAGAACGATTACTCGCAGTGGTATCAGGACGTCGTGAAGAACGCCAAGCTCGCCGAACACTCACCGGTTCGGGGGTGTATGGTCATTCGTCCGAACGGATTTGCCCTCTGGGAAAACATGAAGACCGAACTGGATCGAATGTTTAAAGAAACAGGTCACGTAAATGCCTATTTCCCCATTTTTATTCCAGAATCTTTTTTATCGAAAGAAGCCGATCACGTTGAAGGCTTTGCAAAAGAATGCGCGATTGTCACCCACTCACGGCTGCGGGTAAAAGAAGACAAATCCGGCGTAGAGCCTGATCCAGACTCAAAGTTAGAAGAAAACCTGATTGTTCGTCCTACATCCGAGACCATCATATGGGACACTTACCGGTCTTGGATCCAATCTTGGCGGGATTTGCCGATCCTGATCAACCAGTGGGCAAATGTGGTTCGGTGGGAGATGCGTACAAGGCTTTTCCTCCGAACAATGGAATTTTTATGGCAAGAAGGTCATACAGCACATGCCACCGCAGAAGAAGCCATCGAAGAAACCGAAAAAATCTTAGACATTTACGCCCACTTTGCGGAATACTTCATGGCCATGCCTGTCATTAAAGGGATTAAAACCGAGAGCGAAAAATTTGCAGGGGCGGATAAAACCTATTGTATCGAAGCGCTGATGCAAGATGGAAAAGCCCTTCAGGCAGGAACCAGCCACTTTCTCGGACAAAACTTTGCCAAAGCTTTTAATGTCCAATTCCAGAACAAGTCCAACGCATTAGAATATGTTTGGGCTACGTCTTGGGGTGTCTCTACACGGCTGATTGGGGGGCTTATTATGACCCACTCGGACGATCAGGGACTTGTGTTGCCCCCGCGAATTGCACCCACGCAAGTAGTAGTCGTACCTATCGCCGGGAAAGATAATGCGGCAGCAGTCTTGGAACGGGCTAAAGCCATCACAAACGACCTGAAAGCCGCTGGTATTTCGGTAAAATTAGACGACTCAGACCAACGACCAGGCTGGAAATTTAATGAGTACGAAGTACAGGGTGTACCAATCCGTCTGGCACTTGGTGGAAGGGATCTGCAAAATGGTACCATTGAATTGGCCCGCAGAGACCTACGCTCTAAAGAAGCGGTTTCCCAAGAGAATTTAGTTCAGACCATCAAAGACACCTTAGCGGCAATCCAACAAAATCTTTTTGATCGCGCCCAAGCCTACCGAGACAATATGATTACCCCAGTTGATACTTGGGAGGAATTTCTGGGGGTTTTAGATGCTAAAGGCGGCTTTATATTGGCACATTGGGATGGAACGGCAGAGACCGAAGCACTTATCAAAGAAGAAACCAAGGCCACCATTCGGTGCATCCCTTTAGATCAGCAATCGGAAGCGGGAACCGATCCTCGCTCTGGAAAACCTTCTGCGGGCCGCGTTCTCTTTGCACGGGCGTATTAAAGAAATTCTATTTTCTTGCCGAACACAGCACCCCGTTTCCAGTTTTTGGATGCGGGGTGGGTTTGGTGATTTCTTGCATTTTTTTACGCACATCTTGCCTCATTGTTTTTCCTATACTTCTCCCGCAATAAATTGTGGTATAGCATTGTGGCATCACATCTTATTCCACGACCAGACTACGTCCGACCATTAACGCATGGACCGCTGTGTTAAGTTTGGCTGTATGGGGTGTATTTCAAAACTTCCCCAATTATCATGTGAATACATCTTTCACATTTTTTATGTAGACCAAATGGATTATCGTATGATGTCGTCCCCTACGGATTCTATTATGATGTCGCTCCTACGGAGTTTTTCTCAACGATAGGCAAAGACTGTCTTTCACATACTGCCTGGCCAGATTTAAGTGCGTCGTATGTTTATTTGGCATTTTTTTGAAATGCACCCGGCTGTATGCCACAAAAAACGGGATCGCCCTCAAGAACCATCCCGTTGAACAGTTGGGCATCGCCTTTTTATTTCGTCAAAATCATTTTTCCCGTCAAGGTATTACGCCCAACAGACATTTGGTAGAAATATACACCGGAAGGTTGTCCGGTTGCATCAAACACGACCGAGTGTAAACCCGGGAAAAATTGTCCATTCGCCAAGACTTTTACTTCTCGTCCCAACACATCATATACTGCAATTTTCACGTCCGAAGGCTGGGGCACATTAAACTCAATCACCGTTGTTGGATTGAATGGATTGGGGTAGTTAGGATAGAGCTTATAGGCTTTAGGGAGCGGCTCCGCATTGGCAATAAACTTAACGTCTTTCAGATTAATATCGAAGTTTTGTGGATACCCCTTACCAGTGGCAGGTAATACATAGAAAGACAGCCAACGCAAGTCTTCGGCAGAAAATGTATCTCCAACACCATTGCTGAGTTGGCTGTATCGGATGGTGTAGGTTTTGGGATACGAGGTAAGGTCAAAAACGGTACGGAATTGTTCATTTCCGGCTCGCGAGGCTTTTTCTGGCGAAAATTCAATCCTGCCGGAGCCAGACGCTGTAAACTGGATGGCATTATAGGCACTAAAGTCTGCTACAGTATTCCCTGCGCGCAAGCTCCGGAAGAGACTAACCACCTGATTATTTCCCAATGCCTCGGTTAGTTTTCCTGATAACTGCGCATTTCGTTCTACCACATAGGAATCGGTGGAAGGCATAAAGGCTTCTTGTGGCGTTACCTTCAAAGCGGCCTCTTCTACCAAATGGGGTACGTTGTAACTCCACGTACCATCGGCATAATATAATTGGTCTATACCCTTCCGGGTACCATCCGACAGTTCGAATGTTGCATCATAGAGGGGGCCATTTATCGGGATTGTGATGTTTTGAACCGACTTTCCGGATAGATTTAACGTCATATCCACCGTGCGAGTATCTGTAGCCACTTCCGAGTTCCGGATAAATCCGGTCAGTTCTGCGGTAGAAAGTCCATTAGGATTTGCAATTTCAAAAACCAACTTAGACTGTTCGTAGCGTCCTTTCCGTACATAAACTTTAGGGATTGTTGGCGCATTCCATTCGGTATTATTGATGGTAACCGCTCCACGTGTCTGAAGTTTTTTCAGGATTTCCTGAACCATCTCAGCGGTTTTTTCTGGTGAAAGTGTCCAAACCTCGAACGTCAGGATTTCCTCGTCCTTAGAAGCTGGAAGGGAATATTCTACGGTAGCATTCCGGCTATCCACCAAATACCCACTACCTGTTTTACGAGCAGTAAAAGTGACTGAATAATCCAATTGGCCATCCGCCCGCATAATTTTGGACAACACAAAGGGGTTTCCAGCGATTTCAAGGATCTTTACTTCATCTAATGTATGGGTTCCAAAGCGGTCACAGGTTACTTTTGCGTGCTCGTAATGATGTCCTTGTGTAACGGCAGCAAAAATCCCCGCCATCCGTCGGTTGTTCTTGTTTGCTTGGTTATAGTCCACTGCATAAAGGGCTTTTGCCTTCGTAATTCCATAAGACATCAGGTCTTCAACGGCCCATGTCTGGTCGAACGGTAACGCGCCTTCTGGACCAACCGATGGAACCAACTCTGCCAATACAGCCGTCGTCGGAGAAACCGTTTTATGGAGGATAGAGACAGGCCCTTCTTGGCTCACAAACTGGCGGTTAAAAGCACGTTGAGCGAGCGCCAACGCAAAGTCGCCATTCGATTCTACGCCTGCATCACAAGAACAAGAGACAGTCTTTGGCGCAATGCTGGCACATCCTTCATTATTCGCGGCTGTAGGGTCGTTGCTGGTTGTCGTGGCCGTAGCACAGTTTTTTACTTCCGCAGGAGCACCGTTATTAACCGAAGTATTTACTTTCAATGTGGCCGTCTTTCCGGCATTCAACGTTCCCACATCCCAGCTACCATTCTGGGCATTGAATGTACCTTGCGTCACACTGACCAAAGATACAAAAGAGACACCTACTGGAATTCGGTCGCTAACCAAAACGGCCTGTGCGGTTTCAGGGCCATTATTGGTCACTGCAATGGTCCACTCCACTTCGTCGCCAGGAGCAGGAATGGGATTGTTGACGGTTTTCTGCACACTTACGTCCGCTCCACCAGGGCCTACCACCAATGTTTTGTCTTCACAATGGTTATTATCGGACTTTGGATCGGTATAGCCTGGCGGTGGTGAAACCGACGCAACATTAATCAGATTGCCTTGTGGAGCAGTTGGCGAGACCTTTCCTTTGATTTCCAAGAAGAGGCTCTGGCCCGGCGCAAAGTTAAGACCATTCCATACGCCCGTTACCGGATCATAAAGACCCACATTCACCTGGCCACTGCTGCTTCGGGTGGTATAGACATATGGTCCGACAAAATGTGTTGGAAGCGTGTCTATTACTACCACGCTGGTTACGGTTGCAGGACCATTGTTCACGATGGTGAGTGTATAGGTCAAGTCTTCGCCCGGTGTCACATTCGCCCGATTATCAGACTTGGTGATACCGAGATCCACCTCATTAATTGGGGGTGGGTTGTTTCCAGAGACCGTCGTTACATCATGACAAGTATTATTGTCACTATTGGGGTCTATAGTGCCATCCGGCGGATAGACGTAGGCCGTGTTTAATAATAAAGTACCTCCAGGTGCATTTGAAGAAACCTGTGCCGTCACTTGCATAAAAAGGCTTTCTCCGGGTGCAAAGTTCAAACCCGTCCAAGCGCCTGTGGTGGCATTGTATTGCCCTGCACTTACATCATAGCCAGCAGCGGTAACATAAGGTGGCAGACGATCTATCACCGTAAAAGATTGTAGTGTAGCCGGGCCATTGTTCACAACCGTGATCAGATACGTCAGGACGCCTCCTGGAGCAATGGTGGTTTGGTTGTCGCTTTTCACAATACCCAAGTCCGCAGTAGAATTGCTACCAGGGATCTGGGTTTTATCTGCACATGTATTATTGGCAGGGTTCGGATCTGAAAAGCCCGCTGATGGAAGCACATAGGCGGTTGTCAGAATGGAGCCGGGTACGGCATTTGCCGCCACATTGGCCTTTAATTCCAAAAAGATGGATTCGCCAACGCCCAAGGTAAATCCACCCCAAGCACCGGTTTGGGCATTATAGGTACCTCCACTGGGTGTAAAAACCGGATTGGTGAGCGGTGTGCGTAGATTTACCACCACCGTCATCCCATTCACTGCCGAGGCGCCATTGTTGATCACCGTGATAATATAGGTCAACTGGCTACCTGCTGAAGTATTCTCAAGATTGTCACTCATGGTGATACCCAAGTCGGCAGTTTGTTGTGCAGAAACTCCTAATGGTAAAAGCAAGCAGAACAAACCGAATACCAACCGGCGTACAGGAAATACAAAAATTCGATCCATCACAGTACTCAGATTTATGGTTTAATACAGCAATTTAAAAATAATCGCTGTTCATGAAGCAACTAAAAACAAAAAGCGTTCCATTTTGTTACTTTGTTGGATGCAAATTTCCCAAAGGTTGTTGGTTTTAGGAAAAAAATTCTAATGTTTTCAGTAGCCACCAATTTGTTTTCCATTAGCCTACGGATTATCTTGCACACGACACCAATGCTTCCGTCCGTACTTCAAATCCGAACTGCGAAGCGGGTTATTCCGCATCAATTGTTTAATCTATGACCGTTTTGATCATTTTCCTGATCTTGGTTGTTCTCTTGGCAGGTATTCTCTTCTTGATTTATTTAAATCGGAACAATCAGGTTACCGATGCACAGCGATTTAAAACAGAATTTAAGCGTGAAACCCTCCACGAAGTAGGCATTGAACACATACGCCCCAAAGAAAAAACGAACGAGACACCAAGACCGATACCTCGGGCCGATCAGGCATCTACAGAACCAAGCCCACACCCCCTGAAGCCTAATCCATCCAGCACCGATGAAATCCTTAGTATTCGTCCCAAAAAAACACAGGTAAAAACATCTTCCCCTGAGGTACCTCAAGTGGCTCCGCCCACTTTTTTAAAAATCAAGGCTGCTCCAACCAGCCAGACACACCCAACACCACACAACGAATCGGACCCAACACCCGTGGACATTCAACAGGTTTTTAAACACACCCTCGAAGCCGTAAAAGCCGCCTCTATGGCCCACACGGTTGTATTGCTCCGTTTAGGACAACACCATGCCCTCATCGAAGGGATCTTGTCGGAAGAAAAGGCCATCCGACCACATATCCAAATCCCACGATCCACTCCTTTCCTGCGGGCCATAGACCCTAACGAACAGATTTCGGTTCTTACGGCCTCCGAAATTTCGGAAACCCCGCTCTATTATGCCAAACACGTTGACTTGATTGGACTGATCGCCGCCCCCATTCGTTTACAAGGTGGGTTATGGGGGTATCTTGCAGCCGATGCTACCGCCACCCACTCTGTACACCATCCGGGTATTCTTTCTGGTTTTGCACAGACCCTTTCTGCCGTCATAGCCGAACATAAAAAAACCACGCCTACCAATTCCGGCCCTACAGTTTGGGCAGGACATGCCACGCGGCCTCGTAAAGAAATTATTGCAGACGAAATGCGAAAAGCCCGAAACCAAAATCTTCCATTGGTTTTTGCATTGATTTACCTGAATCAACACATTGCTGCAAACAAAGAACTTACATCCGATGTAATTGTTGCTAGGGAAAGCGAACTCTGGCAAGGGGTGGAGAAAACCATCCGAAATATTGGTCGGGTCGAGCGATTTGGTGAATTGATGGTAGGCGTTTTCTTATATGGGAGCATTCTTAACGCCGAAGACTGGATTTCGGATATTCAGTATAGTCTAACAACCGAAATGCGATTCCCGGCCCAATCCATTTCTATTGGCGGGGTATTGATGAATGATAGCCACACAGACGGTTCTGCACTTTTGGCAGATGCTGTCGAAGCCCTGAAACAGGTACAGGATGGAGGCGCCGCTTTAATGGGCTGAAGCAACGAAAACCCAAAATGCGTGTCTCGGCATCTTTGGGTCTGTTTTAGTATTGCTTAACAAATGTGTATCAGATATGATTTTTCTTGATATCCGCCCTAAAAGGCCGAGCGATGGCGTATCTACTTAGGACGATTGTACACAGCGAAGAGTAAGTCCGCCAAGGTGGTGGATTCAAGTTCATTTGATGGAAAGAGCACGCTAAAAATCCGAAACCGAATTATAGACCCGCATCAAGCGCTCAATGTCCCGTAACCGACGTTCGATCTGGCTTCGCTCCTTGGGGTCATCTATTTCGGGGTTGTCTTGGAGTTCATAGAGTCGTTTTAACTTCTCCGCTTGTTCGGCTTTTAGTTCTTGTAAACGATTTTGGGAACCAACTGGGCGTTCTTCGGGAGCAGCAACGTCACTGACACCAAAAACAGAAATCCAAAACTTGAGCATTTTATTCATAACTGAAGACAATTTAAGGCATAGATGACCTTATGAGCAGACCTGATAATTGTTCTAAGTTACGCATTTCTAAAAGAACTTCGGGGCTTCATACGGTTTTCCCTTTTACGAAAATCGCAGTTTATCCATGCCTGCTATGCTCTCTAACCGATTTAAGGCATATCTACCGAAGAAAATGACCCTTGTGTTTTGATCTGGCTTATGCCACATGTAATTTGCACGTTTACAACCACAAAATTTCTTGATTGAGGCACATGAAAGCTCCTGCACTCTTATCAGGCGACACCATCGCCGTCATCGCGCCAGCCAGCGCTCCCCGGAGTATGGAAGTATATCACCGCGGGCTTGTACGGCTTAAGGAACGCGGCTATCAGATTTTACCACTCAGAGACCAAATCACGCCATATGGCTATTTAGCAGATACCGATGCCATACGGCTGGCCGAGTTGAACGAAGCCATCCGCCGTCCCGATATAAAAGCCATTTTTTCGGTTCGCGGCGGGTACGGAACGCCCCGACTGTTGCCCGGCATAGACTACGATGCGGCTAAACGACATCCTAAAATACTGGTGGGATACTCCGACATTACGGCCCTACACTGGGCATTATACCAAAAATCCGGTTGGTACGGTCTTTCAGGGCACTTGGTCGTGGAGTGGGGGGCCGAGGAGGATGCCCTAAGCCCATCGGCAGAAGCACTATTTTGGAACCTGCTCGGTGGAAAAAACCCCGATCAGGTGGTTGGACCAGCAGGGGAAACCCTCCAACCCATGCGGCCCGGTACAGCGGAAGGGGTTTTATTGGGTGGAAACCTAATGCTTATTACTTGTCTATTGGGCACGCCCTACTGCCCCGATCTCACAGGTACCCTGTTGTTTATTGAAGATGTCGGCGAAAAACCGTATAGTGTGGATCGGATGCTGATGCAGCTACGACTCGCCGGACATTTGGACAAATTGGGTGGCGTGCTGATTGGCGGTTTTACAGATGCCGATGTTCCGGCCAACTCCCTCGGTTTTAACGAAGTTTTTGATCATTATTTTGGAAATGCCCCGTATCCGGTTGCCACAAACCTCTGTTACGGCCATTGGACCAATAAACTTTGCCTACCTATCGGAATTCAGGCCCGGTTAGAGGTAAACGCGCAAGGTGCTTCCCTTACCTATCTCGAAACCCTAACACAACCATCGAAGACGTGAGGGCTATGCCAGACCGTACCTTGTTATCGCTACACGACTTTGTACGCCTTTACGAAAAACTGACCGAAGAAGGAGGGGCATTACGTCGGGTTCTAGGACGAAGAACAGAACGGGTGCGGGGCATCTGGACACACCCGGCATCGCCCCCTAAGCATTGGTACAACATTCCTGCTATACAAAAACGACTGAATCAGCTTGCTTCGGGAGACGCACAGACCGACCATCGTACTTTTACCGCCCAGACATTCCTGAAAAACGGTGGGTTACGCGGACTGTCTATGGGATGCGGAGCAGGGCAAAAAGAAATCCAGTGGATGCAAACGGGGCAGTTTGACCAATTAGAAGCCTTTGATCTCTCGCCGCAACGGATTTTGGCCGCAAAAGAAGCCGCTCAGCAGGCCGGAATGACAGAACACCTCACTTTTTTTGTTTCCGACGCAACCTCATTCCATCCCGACCCTGCCACCTACGATGTCCTGATCGCCGAGGCATCTCTCCATCACTTCCACAGTCTGGAAACATTGATCCCACGCATGATCCACTGGCTAAAACCTAGTGGCATATTGATCCTGCACGAATATGTGGGGCCTGCACGGTTTCAATGGAGCTACTCACAAATGGCCGCCGCAGATGCCCTATTGGCCCAGTTGCCGTCAAGTTACCGGACACGCTGGAATGGCAGAGGAGTAAAAACCAAGCATCACCGACCTGGTTGGTTGCCCATGTGGTTAAACGACCCTTCGGAAGCCGTTATGTCTGATCGTGTGATGCCACTTCTACACCAACACCTCGCGCCAACCTTGATCCGGCCCTTAGGTGGAACCGTATTACATTTATTGTTCGATGAAATTGCCCACCATTTTCTTCAACCAGACGAAACAGCGACCGCTTTCTTAGAGTTAGCATTCAATACCGAAGATCATCTGATCGCGGCGTATTCTTTATCTAGCGACTTTGTTTTTGCTATTTTTCACCGCTCATCTTAATTCTTCCAGCCATGCTTCGCCACGTTTTAAACCTCTGCTTCCTTTCCCTCACCTTTGTTTTCACCTCTTGTGATTCCGACGGCCAGACAGGGAGTATCACGCTTCAGTTTATCCATCAGGCCGATGGCAAAACGCTCGACCTGAACACCTCTTCTTTTACCAACGACGCAGGAAATGTCTATAAAGTCTCTTTGCTCGAATACATCGTCTCTAATCTGGCCCTTGTGGGCAGCGACGGAAAATCGGTTGACCTTGCGGAGTATCACTATGTACAACTCGGCAATACAGGCACGCTCTCCCTTACCGTCAAGGACATCAAGCCCGACCATTTCCAAGGGTTTAAGATGGTCATGGGTATTCCCAAGACCCAGAACACGACCGGAAACCTGCCCAACAAACAGGTTTACAACAATATGGAATGGCCCGTGGCCATGGGTGGGGGCTACCACTATATGCGCTTTGAAGGCTCTTATGCCAATGCGGGCAGTTCAAGCACGTTCGCCGTACATACCGGACCAAATAGTGGAACCGATTACGCCATTCCCTTATCTTTACCCATGCACCTTCACCTAACCGCAGGCGCCAACCCAACGGTAAAACTCACCATGAATGTTAACGAATGGCTTAAAAACCCCACCCGCTACGACTTTCGCGATTACCCCGGCAATATTATGGGAAATCCAACTGCACAGGAAATCCTCAAAAACAATGGGAAAGACGTCTTCTCGGTTCAAGGCAATTAGGCCACGCCTCTGGGTTATTTACTTCTTTTGGGCGCCACTTTGGGTCGGCTGCGATCATCAAAACCAGCCATCGCAAGCCCCCACTCCGCTCAATCTGACGCTGCCGCCCAAATTCCCAGAATTGCCCCCGTCGCCAGAAAACCCCTTAACCATACAAGGCGTAACTTTAGGGCGGGCGCTATTCTACGACAAGTCTCTTTCCAGAGACGAGACCATTTCATGCGCAAGTTGTCATATTCCCGATTTTGGGTTTTCGGATCCCAATGCCCTCAGCCGAGGTGTTGGCGGATTAACGGGCGAACGACAATCTATGCCACTAATTAATCTCGGCTGGATAGATATGCTCTTCTGGGACGGACGTGCGGCCTCTTTAGAAGAACAGGCCCTCTTCCCCATAACCAGTCACTTCGAAATGGGAAATACGTTTCCGGAAATCATATCCAGACTAAACGCGTCTCTTGAATACCCAAGACTGTTTCGGGCGGCCTTCTCCAGCCCCGATATCACCCAAACCCGCATCCTACAGGCATTGGCACAATTCCAGCGCACATTGGTTTCCGGAAATAGCAAATACGACCAATGGCTACAAGGCAAAACAACCCTCACCTCCGAGGAAGAACACGGCTATACCCTCTTTTTTACCGAAAAAGGAGATTGTTTTCATTGTCATGGGACGCTTTTAATGACCGATAACCGCTTTCATAACAATGGCTTAGATGATGTACCTGCTGACTCTGGCCGCTACCGAATCACCAAAGATCCCGCAGATATTGGTCTCTTCCGAAGCCCCACCCTCCGCAATATTGCACTTACGGCGCCCTACATGCATGACGGACGGTTTAATACCTTACAAGAAGTAATCAACCATTACGATCACGGCCTTGTGCGCTCGCCTACCCTAGACCCTTTGTTTTTTAATGGCCGCCCCAAAGGGCTTTCGGAAGTTGAAAAAAAAGCCTTGATCGCCTTTCTGAATACCCTTTCCGACCCTGAGTTTACCCAAAACCCCACTTTTCGCCCCAATTAGTCCTCAACCACCAGTGACCTTCCACGGAAATTTTGCGAAACCATTGGTCAAGGAACCGCGGCTGGGTTTAAAAGTACATAAATGCAGTCTTTACATTCTCTATGGCCTATGTGCGTTTGACACCATACCTTTTGCCCTGTTTCAGCAGGACTTCTTTTTTACACCTCGCAATATTTTCATGAAATCGCACATTTATTATGTATGGTGCATACTCATCGCCACATCAGGTCTTGTTCAAGCCCAAAACTGGGGCATGATAACAGGACGGATCACCGACAACACTACCTTATCTCCATTACCAGGTGCAACAATTCTGGTATCTGGAACCGATTACGGGACTGTAGCGGATAAAAACGGACGGTTTTCACTCAAACTCCCTCCAGGACAACACCCACTTCGGGCCAGTTTCGTCGGCTATGAAACTTGGCAACGCAATATTGAGATAGAAGAAGAAAAAAACACCTCTATCGAAATTAGCCTTAAACCGGCATCGTCCACAGCCGGAGACGTAGTAGTGGAAGCCCGATCCACCGAAGCAGGCGTCCAAAGTGTAACACCAGAAATGGTTCAAGCCATTCCAGCTCCTTTCAAAGATGGCTTCCGCGCCCTTAAGAACCTACCTGGCGTTATGAGCAACAATGAACTATCCAATGAATACTCGGTGCGTGGAGGCGGATACAATGAAAACCTGATCTACATCAATGGTTTTGAGGTCTATAAACCTTTCCGAACCAAACAAGGTGAGCAAGAAGGACTCGGCCTCCTTAACCCAGACATGGCTGAACGCATGACCCTTTATACGGGCGGCTTTCCGGTACAATATGGCGGAAAACTATCCTCGGCACTGGATGTTCAGTACCGCAAACCACGAAATTTAGCCCCTACCGGAGCGGTATATGCATCCATGCTCGACGCAGGCGTGAGTTTTTCGACCGGCTTCGGTAAGTGGGGTCTTATGTCAAGTGTAAGACGCGCTCAAGCACGTTCGTTCTTTGGCTCGCAGGAACTAAAAGGCACCTATGCGCCTGCTTTCACCGATGCACAAGGCCTTGTCTCTTACACGTTTAAAACAGGACACGAAATGACACTGCTGGGTATGTGGGCACGCCATCGTTTCCGGTTAGAACCCTCACAAAAAAGATCTTATTATGGGACATACAATGACTTACGTTCTGTCTGGATCAATTACTCTGGTGAAGAAAATGACGGATACAACATCGGATTTACAGGACTTCACTTCCAAAACCGTTTGTCTTCGCACCTGAAAGCAGACCACCGCCTTGCTTATTTCGGCATCACCGAAACCGAAACATATAATATCCGTGCAGATGCCACCCTGTACTTGGTTGATCCCAGCAAAACAGATCCCAATTCACCGATCAACGATCTGGCCTTTGGTGGCGTTGTACAAGAAGACCGTGCAGATAACCACCTTAGCGTGGGGACTTATACCTTAGATGGACGCTACACCTTAGAGCAAAATCGCCACGTCAGCACAGCCGGGTGGGCACTACGGCAATTAGTATGGGAAGACCATATTACAGAAAACTCGGCTGTTATCGGCCAAAACAGCATGGGAGATCTAGTACGTATCCCTATCAAAAACCTTCAGGATACGTTGCCCCGCACCACTACGCGCCAGTTAAGCGCCTTTATCCAACAAGTTCGGGATGTTTTACCGGAGACAGGGAAATTGACGATCACGGCAGGACTTCGGGCTGATTATTTCGACTTCAATAACGAATGGACGGCCTCCCCAAGAATTTCTGGAACCTATCGCCTGAGTCCCAACCTCACCCTGACCAGCGCATGGGGGATTTATCATCAATCGCCTGCTTATCGTGAACTCCGAGGTGAAACCCTGACTGATGAAACCATCAACGGTTCACTCAACCGTGATCTCCGATCTCAACGCTCTATACAATACGTGACGGGCGCTACCCTTTTTCTCCCCAAGCGGCGTTTGTACCTACGTGGCGAGGCATATTACAAAAAACTCACCAATCTCATTTCTTATACCCTCCAAAATACCCGCGTCACCTATAGCGGTGAAAACGACTCCGAAGGCTATACCTATGGATTAGACCTTCAGGTTCGCGGAGAATTTGTCCCCGGCCTCGAAAGTTGGTTCAACTATGGCTATCTGGTGGCACGAGAGCGATTCTTACCCACTTTCCAAAACACCCAAAACGTGGGTTGGATTCCAAGGGCAATGGACCAACGCCATACGGTTTCCATGTTTGTGCAGGATGGCATTTCAAAAGACGATACATGGCGACTATACCTCCAAGTGATGCTTGGCTCAGGTTTACCCTACACCCCCCCCACACCTGGAGAATCCGTCAGTAACATCAGTTTACAAACACCCGGAAAACGTCATAGCCAACGTTTCTTAGAATATAAGCGTGCAGATCTCGGCGTGACCAAATCCTTGGAAATTAGGCCCAAAGGCATTACCTCCTCCAGTCCCTCCCCCAAATTATTACTCAGCCTCGAGGTTCTGAATATCTTCGACATGAAAAACACCATTTCTTATACATGGATTGATCCCGGAAACCACATCTGGGAGCGTGTCCCCACACGCCTCACCCCACGAACCTTTAACGCACGGCTTCGGATACAATTCTGATCCAATACCCACAAACAGGGAAATACGCTTTATTGGAAATTATCCTAAATACCAAAGCGGGGTAGGATCGTCTCCGGAATGGTTGTAGTTTTATTGGATCAGACTAAGCCGAATAAAACCCAAAAAAACATGAAATTTTTTGTTGATACCGCCAACTTGGATGAAATCCGCGAAGCAGCAGACATGGGCGTTTTGGATGGCGTAACCACCAACCCTTCGCTGATGAAAAAAGTAGGGGCAAAAGACCTGAAAGCCCATATCCGCCAGATTTGTGAGTTAGTGGATGGCGATGTCTCTGCCGAGATCATTGCCACGACCTATAACGAAATGATGGCCGAAGCCCAAGAAGTGGCCAAAATTCACCCAAATGTAGTAGTCAAAGTACCCCTGATTTTGGATGGTATCAAAGCCATTAAGTCTCTGACAGCCATGGGTATCAAAACGAATTGCACCTTGTGTTTCTCACCCACACAAGCCTTGGTGGCCGCCAAAGCAGGCGCTACCTATATCAGCCCATTTGTCGGACGGCTAGATGACATCTCTACGGATGGCATGGACCTTATCCGATCTATCGTAGATATTTACGATCATTACGGGTTCGCCACACAAGTGCTTGTGGCATCGGTTCGTCATCCGATGCACGTTGTTGCCGCCGCCGAAATGGGAGCAGACGTGGCGACTATGCCACTTTCGGTGATTAAGCAATTGCTCCGACACCCACTTACGGATTTGGGATTGCAACAATTCCTTCAGGATGCCGAGGCACTAAAAAACATGTAAGCAATACCATTCTCACCTAAGGCCATAGCCCACGATACTTCGCTGGGCTTTTTTTATAGCATGTGCCAATAGCTGTATTATCGGGTTTTAAACTCACACAACACATTTACGCTCCTTTCATCCATCATTTAAACCGCTGGTGTAGTTGTACCACCACTCATCACAATCTACTTCCCTGCCATTATCCCTTGACGTATTATACATTCGAGGTCTGTACTTAACCATATATGCCTGAGGGAAGTCCAGACCAAAAATATCCCTGAGCATCGCATCAACGAAGAGGAACACCAATGGAGGATCGTTGATGTGATCGCGTAAGGCGGGAGTCTCAAAGTCGTGAAGGTAGCAAAATCTGAGACTCCCGCCTTCTTTTTTTGTATATGACGCCACCGCTTTCGGCCTATCTTGACGTATCTTCCGCGAAGTCTGTTAAAGATATGCAACTCAACCGCACACTCGCTTATTGGCTTTCTCAACTATTTGGCTGGCTAGGTTGGGGAGGATTACTGATGGGTTCCTCTGCCCTGTCTAATATCTCGTTCATAGAATCACTTCCTTTTTCCATGACCAGTACCCTGCTGGGTTTTGCGTTGTCACACAGCTATCGGATCCTGTTCAAGCCTTGGCAGTGGACAAGGTTGGCAGGTCTGCGGCTATTGCTCTTAGGCCTCTTTAGCCTTTGGGTACTGGTGGGGCTGTTATATACGTTCGCTTATTTCGTTCTACCACTCATCCCTTTCTCCATGCCTATTACCACCCCCTATTGGAGATCACTTCAGGGCCAAGTGGTTTTCCTCATCGGAGCCAGTATTGCATTTGGACTTTGGTTGTTTATCTATTGGGCCGTTCATTTTGTTTTTGGGTATAGTGAATCCCGCGTGGCGCAATTCCAATTGGAAGCAGGGCTAAAGTCCGCAAAATTACAAGCATTAGAATCTCAACTAAACCCACACTTTTTGTTTAACAGTCTGAATAGCATCGCAGAATTGATTGGCGAAAACCCGACCCAAGCACGATATATGGTACTCCGGCTGTCTTCATTATTGCGCACAACCCTGCAAACAGGCCAAACGGAAACACACCCCTTAGAAAAGGAAATCAACCTTGCCAAAACCTATCTGGAATTAGAGGCCATGCGCTTCGAGGAGCGTCTTCGGTATGGCTTTGAAGTAGATATGCGCTACCAGAATGTACCCTTACCCGTCATGCTCATCATGACTTTGGTGGAAAACAGCATTAAGCACGGTATCAACCGACAAGTACAAGGGGGCGAGGTACAGGTAAAGGTGAGTGGCGACACTAACGGATTGTTGATTACTGTCACCAATACGGGTAATTTAGAAAACAGCGAACGCCGTGGAGGCGTAGGGCTGGCCAATATCCGCGAACGACTTAGACTTATCTATGGAGACCAGGCGTGGATGAGTATTCAAGACATTAAACCTCGTCGGGTACAGGCAATGGTATTTCTACCACTCCGCAAGTAAGCGGCATCTCACACGCCCAATACGTTTTCTCCATTCCACGATTTTCAGAATAAATTACTGTTCCCATCCGGCACCTTTTGTATTTTCACTCCTTCCAGCGCCTACCAACCTAACCCACAAGGCTCATGAAGTATCTGGTCACTGGTTTTTCGGGATTTGTTGCCCGACATTTTACCCAATTTCTGGAAGAAAATGTTGAAAATGTACACGTCTTGGGGCTTGACATTGGAGCTCCACACTATAACGAGACCCGTCCTTGGGTACAATTCGAGCAAATCAACCTTTTGGAAAAAGACCGCTTAGAGGCCGTTATACGGTCTTTTGCCCCAGACTATATTCTACATCTGGCTTCAATGAGCAGTGTCTCCAAAAGTTGGGAAGAACCAGAAAAAAGTTTCACAAACAATACCAATATTTTCCTCAACTTAGTGGAGGCTCTGCGCCATAACCACATTCCGGCACGACTTCTTTCCGTCGGTTCATCTGAAGAATATGGCATTGTTACCGAAACAGAATTGCCTCTTAGAGAAAACATGCACCCCAATCCCATTAGCCCATATGCAGTGGCAAGGGTTTCACAAGAGCTCCTCTCGAAAGTCTATGCACACGGGTATGGCCTACAAATTGTCCTGACCCGCTCCTTTAACCACATCGGGCGTTGGCAGAATACCCGGTTTGTAATTCCTTCGTTTGTAAAACAATTAGTGGACTTAAAAAAATATCCAGAACGAGCACAAGTGCTTTATACCGGAGATACGTCCATTGTTCGGGACTTTGTGGATGTGCGCGACGTGGTTCATGCCTACCACCTCTTGCTTCAGAAAGGCCAAAGTGGGCAAGTTTACAATATCTGTTCCGGAAAAGGTCACAGCCTTCGCGAAATAATTGCATTGCTAAGTGAATTAATGGAACTGGAAATCAAAATCCGTACCAACCCGAAATTTTTGAGACCTGCCGACAACCCACGCATCATTGGGTCGTATCGCAAAATAGCCCAAGAAGTAGGCTGGAAACCCCGTTACTCCCTACGTGAAAGCCTACAAGACATTATTCAATTTTGGGAAATGGAAGCCATAGCCCAAACAACAACCTAAAGCATCCGATGAACCTGTGCCATCCTATCCACAAATTGCTGGGCCACACCGTGCCAGGAAAAGGTCTTGGGCACATAAGCCCTTGCCCGTTCCGAGGCGGCTTTTAGATGCTGCTCATCTTCCACATACGGCATAATGGCATCCACGAAGGCTTGTGGGTCTTCGCTTTGTACCAAATGTCCGTTCTGCCCCTCATGCACGACATCTCGGATGCCCTCTAATCGGGCCGCCACCACTGGTAGCCCACAAATACCAGCTTCCAGCATCACCACACCAAATCCTTCCATATCCCCCGGAACATGGATATTTGGCATAACATATAAGTCAGCGCCTTGATACAAAGTCTCCAACGCCTCGTCAGACACACGCCCAAGAAGTTTTACCCGTTTTTGGAGACCATTGCGCACAACCGCTGCCTCCAAAGCAGCACGCTCTGCCCCATCTCCAGCAGCCCAATACTCCACATGATCTGGCAATAGCGGCATGACTTTATCCGCAAACCACGTAAACCCTTTGCGCTTTACGTGCCGCCCAACACTACAAATGATAAAAGGTCGGGGGACATGCGCTGGATACGTCTCCATAAGAACCGCACGAGCTTCAGATTTACTGACTTCTACGCCAATACGGCTTAAATCTATGCCCATCGGAACCACAAACGTACGATCCGCCGGAAAATTTCGCTTTAAGGCTTCTTCTGCGGTAGCAGTACTGATCGGGAAAAAGGCATCTACTTTGCCCAAAATTTTGGGAAGTGCCCACTGATATAACTTGGCAGGCAATAAAATATCCCGTCCATACAGCATAACAAACGTCTTGACACCCGCTTTTTGGAGGCGTTTCCGCATAAAAAGCGTCACCCAGCCCGTCACCAAAGCACTAAAAAACACCGATTCTATTTTATGCGCTCGTACCAAAGCCGGAATCTTCCAAAAGAGGCTGATCAAGAAAAAAGGAGCACGAATATGGGTCGTATTCCATGATGTTTTTAAAATTAGAGGAAATACCACGACCTGTTCATGATTTTTGAAAGCCTCATATATATCTATGGCCACTCGCTGCATACCGCCAATGTTGTTGTCCGGATCGTTATCACTGGGAAAGGAGTGGGAAACGTATAATATTCGCATCGTTATTCTGATTGCTTTGGTCCACTGATTCATTGCCAACAAATATAGGGCATTCCGTTCTATAAACAGAAAACGATGCACGCATTAAGCAAGAATTGAAAATTTGGCACACCTCAAAAATAGAATTCGACTCACTTCAGGCTTGATTCTTTGAACCTCCGGCTCTATCTTGGAAAATTGGTATTACTTCTATAAAAATGCTATGCTCCAAACCACAGCACTCATCGTTGATGATGAACGATTGGCCCGAAATGCGTTGCGAAGATTGCTCTCCGCTCATCCAACACTTAGCGTCTTAGGCGAAGCGGCACACGCCGACGAAGCCAAGGAGGCCATCGAAAAACTAAGGCCAAACGTTCTTTTTTTAGACATCCAAATGCCTGTAAAATCAGGATTTGAATTACTGGCCGAATTAGACTTCATGCCACATGTCATTTTCACAACGGCATTCGACCAATATGCCCTACGCGCCTTCGAAGTAAGTGCCTTAGACTACCTCGTTAAACCCATCGAACCAGAACGCTTGGCCGAAGCCCTCAAACGAGTGCCCCAGCCACAAGCAGAGGTGCTAACAGAAAAACCCACCATAGACTACCTAAAGGCAGATGAACAGGTCTTTGTCAAAGATGGGGAAAGATGCTGGTTTGTACGCATAGGAGATGTGCGCTTGATCGAGTCGGAAGGAAATTATACACGGCTCTACTTCGACCGTGAGCGTCCACTCATCCTACGTTCACTCAACCAATTGGAGGAACGCTTAGACCCCGCCATGTTTTTCAGGGCCAACCGAAGCCAAATTCTTAACCTACGCTACATCCGAAAATTGGACACTTGGGCAAATGGAATGCTCCTTGCCGAACTCACCGACGGGCAACGCGTGGAACTTTCCAGACGCCGCGCCCAAGACTTCCGCGAGCGAATGAGCCTATAACCATGCATTTATATCTTGAAAAGATATTGGAATTTAAAGAAGACGTTTTGGTTGATCGGGTAATAGCCCATCTCTGGGAATAATTGAATATCTGCCTTTTTATTTCCCAAACTTGCACCCACATAAAATACGGAAAAAGGGCTTATCTGGTAGGTCAGCAGTGGCTCATAACGCATCATCGCATTAAAATCATCGTATTCCCAAATCATTCTTGCAGAAAGTGCACGTGTAAACTGATACGTTGCCCGAGTCCGAACAATATAACCTTCAAAAAAATTAGCTTTCGTTATTTTATCACCCAACTGGCTATAGTTCACTTCTGGTTCTATGGTAAGGCGGTCTATTGGCTTAAACTCAAATTCAAGCCCAATATTGGTCCCTACGCCCATCCTTAGCTGCCGTCGGGCAATCATTTCGCCATATTGCACCGAAAAACCAAAACCCATTTTCTGGCTAAAATTTGAATCAATCTCCAACGAAAGCCGTTGCATGGATTCAAACTCTACCTGGCGAAAGTTTTCCTTACTATGTACCAATGCACCAACTGAAATTTTTGTTTGCCCCTTCCACTGAGAATTCAAGCCCATAAAAAAGTATTCATCTTTCCGCTGACGATTATAATTCCAATCATACCCCGTCATAATATAGGGAGAATACTGTACCACCCATTTATTTTTAGGAAAAACATTCCGTCCAGCACGAACCCCAATGCGCTTTCGGTCATTGCTTTGTACGAAGCCATTATCCGCCCGAAATGTAGGGCTTGTCGCCCAAAAATCGGCGTCCCAGTACCAAGTACGGCTCGACCGCTCATGACTCAGGTACAAGAGTGAACCAGAAAAACGTTCACCATCAAATTTAGCCGTATGTTTCCCATTCGCAAAAGTACCCAAAACATTGTAAACAGACCCAACCTCTGGCTCTACACTATTACTACCAATGGCTTGTACCTCAATCTGATCTGTTGCACTGAGCCGAATCAATGCATCTATCCCCAGTGTAGAACCATGCCCTCCGTCCAGCAAACGACGGTCAGTCAATAAAGTACCCACATGGGACCCTCCTTTTAACGTCTGCCGAACCCGCAAAATATTGGAAGCACTCCGTCCAACATCCGAAAGCGTAGTACTCCCGTCTTCAAAAGGCAGTATTAATGGGCTGGCCTCATCTACTGCACCGATATATCCCAGGCTTGTTTGTCCAAAACGGCCCGTAAACTTGGCAGCCGTCAAAGGCTTATTGATACTCCGTGAATACATCTGGCGGGTAAAAGTGTTATACAAATCCGCTCCCTCTTGAAAAAAAGGCCGCCGTTCCGGAAAAAATAAAGCAGAATTAGTATTCACATCAATCTGTGTTTGATCTGACTCTATTTGGCTGAAATCTGGATTAACAGTAAGCTCCGCCGTTGCAGAGGAAGTAAGATTGTATTTTAAATTAATTGATGGATCAAAAGATTTTAACGCCAACGGCGTTCGTACAAATGTACTATTTGGATCCAAAGCATCTTGTCGAGTAGCACCATTCGAACCAATTAAGGCTGGCATTACTTCCAAACGCTGGGTCACGTTGCGGATACCTTTTAGCCCTTCAAAATACCCATACTGACACATAATACAACTGTTGTTCCGTGAAAGCCCCACCCATGAATAGGAGTTCTGGCTTGCCCGTGGATGCGAAACCCAAAAATTCCCCCGAAATACCAAATTGTCGGAGTCTGGAAAACGCAAACTGGTAAATGGAATACGCATCTCAATCTGGTATCCGCTTTCTGTAATCTTTCCCGCAGTTTGGTACTCTACATTAAAAGCAGACTCCGAGCTACTATTGACCAAAAGGCGTTCATCTCCTTGCACACCCAATGGGTTCGCAGCCAAAAAATACCCCCATTGCTGGTTTCCGTAGGTGTCCAGTACAAGACCCGCATAATCGTCTTGCCATATTTCGTCGCGATTACGCAACGAGGCCCGGATTTTTGAAGGATCATCTGTTATTTTAAATGCCACATATAGGTTTTTACCATCATGCATCAACATCGCTTGAACGCCAATTGGGGGTTTGGCTTTTTCATTCGGGAAGTATTCCGAGAAATTTTCCGCAATAGAAGCATGTTGCCACGCTTCTTCGTTAAGCACACCATCCAATTGTACGCCCAAAGCAACTTTAGGAACCACAAGGCGCGGACGGTCATTGGCTGTAAACATATCCGACGCAACCCGCCCCCCTTCTGACTGTGCTAAAACGGCAGACCACATCCCTACAAAAATCAAAAACAATCTCCGAAAAGAGAACGGAACAAGGTACTTCATCTTATATTATCTGCTAAATTTGACAACAGGCAACGCCCATCGTATTTGGTGAAAAGAGCATTCTATAAAAGACCCTCTATAGGATAATAGGTTACGACAGATCAGATGGACCCGCAAGTTCTTTCCCCTAATTTTTTACCCGCAAAATGATTAAATACATTTTTTTATGCTCCCTGCTTGCAGGTTGTCATAAAATCCCATACCAACCGACAGAATGGAAATTAGTCTGGTGGGATGAGTTTAGTCAAAATGGTAGCCCCGATCCAACAAAATGGGACTATGAAGAAGGCTTTGTACGAAACGAAGAGTCGCAATATTATACCCGTAACCGCTTGGAAAACGCCCGAATAGAACATGGTAACCTGATTATTGAAGGACGAAAAGAAAAAATCTTCAATCCAAAATACGACCCAAACGGCAAAACCTGGCAAACCCAACGGCAAAACGCAGACTACACGTCTGCCAGCCTCATTACCCTCGGCAAAGCAAGTTGGCAATATGGCCGTTTAGAAGTCCGTGCCAAGGTACCATTCGGGCAAGGAGCCTGGCCCGCCATTTGGATGATGGGCATCAACCGTACCCAAGTTGGATGGCCTAAATGTGGTGAAATAGATGTTTTAGAGTATATCGGAAACCGAGACCCTAAAACCATCTATGGAACCATACACTACCCGATAGGTGGCCAATACAAATCCAACGGCGGAACCATCAAAGCCAATAGCTTACCCTCTGAAAACTTCCATACATATGCCATAGAATGGAATGAAAAAGAAATCCGATGGTTTTTCGACAACCAACTATTCCACACCTTCCCGTTAGATACCGCCAATGAACCCGACGGTAATGCCTTTCGGAAACCGTTTTATTTACTGATCAATTTGGCGATGGGTGCAAACTGGCCCGGCCCCATCAATCCAGAACATACGCCCATGCGCTTTGTTGTGGATTACGTGCGGGTATATCAAAAAAGGCAATAGAACCTCATTATCATAAAAGTAGCCACATGGACATTCAACCAGCCTTAGAACAAATCTTGTCTGCCATTACTTCATGGAAAGAAAGTTTTGGCCCCTATAATCCCCATCCTTCCACACAAATTCCGGCAGAACATTTGAACACGGCGCTTACCAACTACTTAAAAAGACTCGAAGGTAACTACCCATTTTTCCATCCGAGATATGCCGGACAAATGCTTAAGCCACCACACCCCATTGCACAACTGGCCTACTTTGCCGCTATGTTTATCAATCCCAACAACCATGCACTAGACGGTGGCCCGCCAACCTCCGAGATGGAAAAGGAAGTCATAAAAAAACTTGCACACCTATTCCGCTTCCCCGAAAACACCCTCGGGCACCTAACAAGCAGCGGAACCATTGCGAACCTCGAAGCCTTATGGATCGCACGATGTCTCCACCCAAACAAAAAAATTGCCTTCAGTGAGGAAGCACACTACACCCACGAGCGGATGTGTGGCGTCCTTGGCATCGAACATGTTAAGATTCCGACCACGCTCACCGGCGAAATAGACCTCAACGCCCTTGAACATGTACTCAAAACAGGGGAAATTGGAACGGTTGTCATGACCGCCGGCACAACGGGGTTGGGCGCAATAGATCCCATACATGAACTCCTCACTCTACGCGAACGCTATGAATTTAGGATCCACGCAGATGCCGCATACGGAGGTTTTTTTACACTTCTGGCTTACGACGAAGTACCGATCATCCCATTCCAAGCCTTCCGTGCTATTTCTCGTTGCGACTCGGTAGTCGTGGACCCACACAAACACGGCCTACAACCATATGGCTGCGGCGCAGTGCTATTTCGGGACTCCAACGTCGCACGATTTTACCTACATGACGCTCCCTACACCTATTTTACCTCAAACGAATTACACTTGGGGGAGATTAGCCTTGAGTGTTCCCGTGCCGGAGCCGCTGCTGGCGCACTCTGGCTCACGTTACAGTGCCTACCCTTAAAGAGCGAGAAAGGACTTGGCCCCATTCTCAAAGGATGTATCCGCGCTTCTAAAAACTTCCAACAACTACTTGTTTCCGACGATCATTGGGGGGTCTATACCGAGCCACAATTAGACATCGTAACCTATTTTCCCTACGACGGCAGCACCGACACCATAGACAAGACCAGCCAAAAACTCTTTGAAAAGGCCATGAACGATCCAGAAGATCCCGTTTTTTTAAGTGTCTATCGTGGCAAAACAAACCGCATTCAGCAACAATATCCCAAAATAATACCCCACTCCAGTCATGCCCGTATCCTCAGAAGCGTACTTATGAAGCCGGAACAAGAACTATACGCCCCACAGCTAATGGACCGTCTAAACACCTTATTAGAGGAGATACGCTGACGACATGCAAAAGACCAATACAAATAACAATCGATTACAGAAAAAAAACTATAACAAAAACCCCGACACAAATGTGTCGGGGTTTAAAATTGACCTGGCGACGACCTACTCTCCCACCTTTTGAGCAGTACCATCGGCGCTGTGAAGCTTAACTTCTCTGTTCGGAATGGGAAGAGGTGGTTCCTTCACGCTATAATCACCAGGAATCCGGCGACGCTTCAACGAAGCAGTCAAAACTATTGACGTAATGTAAGGTCTCTGCTCCGTAAGCATTCATCAAGAAAGAATGTGGAGCGTATAAAAGGGCATTAGTTAAGTCTAATGGGTAATTAGTATGACTCGACTAAACATGTTACCATGCGTACATCTGTCACCTATCAACGTTGTCATCTACAACGACCCATAAGGGAAGCCTAATCTTGCAGCGGGTTTCGTGCTTAGATGCTTTCAGCGCTTATCCCATCCGAACATAGCTACTCTGCGATGCAGCTGGCACCACAACAGATACACTAGAGGTTCGTCCAATTCGGTCCTCTCGTACTAGAATCAGATCTGCTCAAGCTTCCTGCGCTCCCATCAGATAGGGACCGAACTGTCTCACGACGTTCTGAACCCAGCTCGCGTACCGCTTTAATGAGCGAACAGCTCAACCCTTGGGACCTTCTTCAGCCCCAGGATGCGATGAGCCGACATCGAGGTGCCAAACCTCCGCGTCGATGTGAACTCTTGGCGGAGATCAGCCTGTTATCCCCGGCGTACCTTTTATCCTTTGAGCGATGGCCCTTCCATACAGAACCACCGGATCACTAAGACCGACTTTCGTCCCTGCTCGACCTGTATGTCTCGCAGTCAAGCACCCTTGTGCCTTTACACTCTACGCACGATTACCGACCGTGCTGAGGGTACCTTTGTAAGCCTCCGTTACTTTTTAGGAGGCGACCGCCCCAGTCAAACTACCCACCATACACTGTTCCCTGGGATCCACTCCCACAGGTTAGGCTCTAGCCAAAATCAGGGCGGTATTTCAAGGTTGACTCCATGGAAGCTGGCGCCCCCACTTCATCGTCTCCCGCCTATCCTACACAAATTTTGGCCAAAGTCAATGTAAAGCTGTAGTAAAGGTGCACGGGGTCTTTCCGTCCCGATGGGAGTAGCCGGCGTCTTCACCGGCACCACAATTTCACCGAGCGTACGGCCGAGACAGTATCCAGATCGTTACACCATTCGTGCAGGTCGGAACTTACCCGACAAGGAATTTCG
>ERZ761602.2858-NODE-2858-length-25912-cov-205.636114_pt1 | contig 25912 bp, 12 predicted proteins | sample MGYA00512165_ERZ761602 | MGnify/ENA primary metagenome ERZ761602 (study PRJEB28899, sample SAMN02445085) | bioreactor sludge metagenome | biome: EBPR sludge; isolation source: Thorneside wastewater treatment plant | place: Australia: Brisbane, Thorneside...
GCCGCGCAGCAGGTAGAGGAGGGTTCGGGCTTCGGTGGCGGTTTGGGTGGTGGTGGCAGCTATTTGGCGTAGGATGGTTTCTTCGGCGGGGGTTATCTGAAAAATATTGCGCCCGCTTTGTCGCCAATCGGTATATAATTGGTAGAGTTGTATAAACAGTTGTTCTTCTTCCCGTGTATCGGGCAGGTTAGATAACGTGTTGTTGGCGGCAGCATAGTTGCCTTTTATAAGGTAGTAGTTTAGCAGCAGCCGGTTGCCATAGTAGGTTTGTATGTCTTGCAGCAGTCCTTGGGCAGCTATGGTGTCGTTTTGGTCATATACATAGTAGTACACCTTTTTCATTGCCTCGTAATTTTTTAAACCCTCATCGGCAAGGTTGCGTATTTCTTCGTCTTCGCGTATCATTTCGCTGCCTATAACGCCGCATAAAAACTCGCGGGGGGGTAATCCCGTAACAGGAAAACATGGTAGTGGCGATACTTCGCCTACGGTTATGGTGGGTATAAATCCGGGTTGGTTTCGGTACCAGTAAATAAAGTTGTTGGCAGCCGGGTAGGGTGCGGCTACTATATGCCAGCCCAAGGTACCCAAAAACTGCCCAAAGAGGTTGTCGGCAGGGCTTGGAAAGGTTTCATTACAATTACCTTGTGCGCTCAACATTCCCTCTTCGCTGGGGTAGAGGAAGGAGGAGGCGGTGTAGTTGAGGGCATAAAGCGCTACGGCATAATTGTCGAAATCGTTGCATGTTACCTGCACGGTTCTATTGTTGCCGTAGGCAAATACACCCACCACATTGGCGTTAAAGTTGTTGTTGCTCACCCACATGGGGTCGGTATCGTTGCTAAGCAGGATAACGCCGGCTTGCACAAAGTTGATGGTATTGTTGAAAACTTGGGCGTTAGCCCCTTGTATAAAAATGCCTATATTGTTGGCATCTGTTAAGCCGCCGGAGGGTGGTACGTAGGTATTGTTTATGGCATTTTGCACTATTCGGGCTTGTGTTCGGGAGAGTTGCATGTTTATGTTGCAGTTATTGAGTTGGTTGTGGGTGATGTTGATGTCTTGTATCATATACAGGCTGCTGTAAGAATAGTTGAGAATAGAAATGCCCACTGCACAATCAGAAAACTGGTTCGTTTGGATGTCTGTTCTTTCGGAGCCTGCAATTCTGATGCCGTAGTTGAGGTTGTGAAACTCGTTAAAAGCTATATTCAACCTTTCACTTTGGGCGGGCGTATAGGATATAATATGGATACCTGCTTCGGTGCGCGGGAGGAGGTTGGGCGCATTAAAGGGGTAAGCCAGCGTGCCGGTGGAGGTAAAAACGCAGTTAACTATTGCTCCTTCGCAAGGGTATGGGGCGGCTACATTGCACCCTCCTTTATACCAAGGCATGAGTACGCCTTCTAAACAGTTGATAAAATAAGTAGAACCGATGGAAAGATAACCACCTGAGTACTCAAAGGCTAAAGGCGCTGTTATAATGCCATTGTACAAGAGGGCGGTTACCATAGAAGGGGTAAACGCAGTGCCCGATGGTACTATGGGATTAGCGGATAAGAGTGTAATCTGGGTGGCTATGGTATTTACGTCCATGAGTGGCAGTTTGGTATTGGTTGCGCCAAAAATGGCATCGTAAATGCGCACATGTCGGGCTTCGAGTATGCCGTAATTGTCAGGAAAATTAGTACCACCTGAGAATAATCTGATGTTTTGCGCTCCTTCTACCTGTATGCCTTGCCACATACTGCCGCACGAGCCGTATAGATTGGTAGGATTGATTGGCCCTGCCAGTCTTAGGATAGCGCCCCTTTGCACCAAGATGCGGCTATTGGGAGCAAAGTGAATGTTCATACTGTTGATGGTGAGTTGTACGCCGGCGGGTATGATAAGGTCAACATTTATATAGAGGTCGTTGCCGGCAGGTAGTCCGTAGTTGGTTACAAATGGATTGTTGGTGGCTGTCCATGTGCCCGATTCGGCTATATAAGCGGGGCGAAAATCGGTAAGGATATTGTTTTGGATATTTGGGCTATCGGGGTTTACCAAAAACTCTTGGGGTGCAATACACACACAAGGGTCATTGGTAGTGGTAAGGGTAAAAATTTGGTTTGCGTACTCGGGGCAACCGCCGGCATCGTCGTAGCCTACTTCAAGGTTTACAGTGTATTCGCCGGCTTGGGTAGGCAGGAGGGTGTAAGTAAGGCACTCGGTAGGGGTATTACAGCCATACCAATCGGGCGAGCCTGCGCCGGGCGAGGTTATGCCCCAAGCTATGTACGTGGCAGCATCGGCAAGGTATGCCGGCGCCGATAAGGTAATGGGTGTGCCTACGCAGTAAGGAGCTTGCGGGGAAATGCTTATAGCAAAGTTTTGTAGGTCTGCGGTATTTTGCACATTTACGCATATAGTATTGCTTTCTGTACCATCTGTTAGTTGCTCAGGCTCGCCTACTGGGGGTGCTGCATCTGACCAGAGGCGTGCAGTTATGTGGTAGATACCCGATTGGTCAAACAAACAAGCCAAATCAACAGGAACAGGGTAACCGCCTTGTGCCGGTTGTATGCCCCCCCACAAATGCCAGCAACCATCTATAGGGCTCAACTGGGCATACCCGCAGGCGGTGGCGGGCAGGGTAAATTGAGGGCAAATAACAAATTCAACCATGCTGTTACCGTTTGCTAATGAATTAACGAATGCTTCTTGATTAATAGTTAGCGCTCCCGATTCGGGCAAATTACAAATTGGTGTGCAGGCATTGCTATTGCTAATAATGTCCACTCCAACTGTTTCCCAAAGGGTTACAAAAACGTTTGGAATAAGCTCCTGATTACCTTGGGCATAGAGGGCGTTTACCCCCCCCCCCATTAAAAATAAAACTAATACATAGCACAAAGGCTACCATCGGGAAATGTAGTTTGTTTTTCATAAAAATTCGTTGTTTTTGTGGTGATGAAAAAGTGAGTTTATGGGTTTGCTAAGTAGAGAAAAATTGGTTGTGCCCCGAATACATTTTTTAAACCTTATAGGTTTTTAGAAACCTATAAGGTTTAGCTGCCATGCAACTTGGGTTTATCTGTGTATCTGAACGCAATTTTACGCAAAATAGTCAATAGTTTTACCGTTTTTTTTATCGGGATAGATACATTTTTTTTGTTTTAAAGTGATATATGAAATTTTTCAGCATTTTTCCGGAAATTTTTTGCTGTCAAAATGGGGGTTGTTATTGCCTCAGCCCTTTACTCATAAGGAAACCGGCTGTGGCGGGGCAGCATTTTTTCAGCAATTTTGGCGGCTTTACCATCCTATGCCCAAACATCGGGAATCGGGAGAACAAGCGCCTTCTGCGTTTTTGAATTGCTACTATATTTATCCCGATACGTATCTACTTAGGTACTGCCTACCATGCAAGTTCATGGCGTATTTGCAAGCTAATGGGTAACCCTCATTCCGCACCCTATTTTTCCGCTTTTGGTCATTATATTCTTGTAATATGAACAGTATTTATACTGCCCGATAGACAGTACAACTGACAATCCCAATGGGATAGGGCGTTCAACAGCGGGTACTATTGATAGGCTTCCTTTTGGGTACTTAATGTGCCGGTAGCATGTATCAAACTGCCGGTAGCCCGATGTTGGGTTCATTATTCAAAACGCAAATGGGGGTGCGGAAAGTGGGAACAAGGCTCCAGCCCAACCACGTAAACAATTTGCTACACAAACATAACAAAAACCCCCGATGTAAAATGGCGTAAAAACGCATTACATTGGGGGGGTCTTTTTATAGCTTGCACTGCCGGGTTTGGGGCATAAGAAATCTCCGAACTTAACAACCTGCCTTTTCGCCTTGCGCAAAAACGCAAGAACGCAAAAAATGAGAGGCGGTTTACCGCCTTCTAAACAATTGCGAAGCAGCTACTACGTTCTGGGTTTGCTCAAGCGACCAATGGCAACTGCAACGCCAATTATGGCAGGAATAACCAGCAAAAAGAAATAGAATACCATAACGCTATTGTTGTTTTTACAGAATTACTCAAATAGTTACTTGTGGTGCAAAGGTACAAATAAAAAAACTAAAACCGCATTTTGTTCACACTAAAACTGTGCAGGTTGAGCATAAAGCAGGCATTATCGCCCTAAGGAAATCAACTTTTCTGCTATGGGTATATCAGCAGGGGCAAGCGGATATTGCAATAATTGGGGCGGAAACACCCAGCAAATGGCGGCATGGTGATGTAAACAAAATTGCCCCGATAAATAAATAACCCGATATGCCAGCAGCCTGATGTAAATATGCTCATACCGGTAATCGGTTTGGGCAAGCAGCTCACCTACGGCTACTTTAATGCCCAATTCTTCCTCTATTTCGCGGGCAAGGCAATCCTGCGGCGTTTCGTGGGGTTCTATTTTGCCACCCGGAAACTCCCACAGTCCCGCCAGCCTATCGGTAGCGGGGCGCTGAGCAAGCAAAATTTTACCCTCTTTTTCTAAAATGGCGGCGGTTACCAAAACCGGCTGTTGGGGGTGCATGGGCGGTGTAGGTGGGGTTGTGTAGGGTAGTGTAAAGCAAGTAAAAAGGCAACCCAATTTACCCTTTCCTTACCGTGCGCTGTTCAATGCGTTTTTCATAGTTTACCCCCTGAAAAATGCGCTGCACAAAAATACCGGGCGTATGAATTTCGTTAGGGTCAAGCTCGCCCGGGGGCACCAATTCTTCTACCTCTGCAATGGTAATTTTACCTGCCATAGCCATCATGGGGTTAAAATTTCGGGCAGTAGCGCGGTAAACCAAATTGCCTAAGTAATCGCCTTTCCACGCTTTTACTATGGCAAACGGAGCGGTAAGGGCATGTTCTAAAATATACATTTTGCCGTTAAACTCGCGCATGTCTTTGCCGTTGGCAACCTCTGTGCCGTAGCCGGTGGCGGTATAAAAAGCCGGAATACCGGCTCCGCCTGCCCTAATGCGTTCTGCCAGTGTTCCTTGCGGCACCAAATCTATTGCTAATTCGCCCGATAAAACCTGACGCTCAAACTCGGCATTTTCACCCACATAAGACGAAATCATTTTTTTTATTTGTCGGGTTTTGAGCAAAAAACCCAAGCCAAAATCATCTACGCCGGCATTGTTTGAAATGCAGGTAAGATTATTGACGCCCTTGCGCACTAAGGCAGCAATGCAGTTTTCGGGAATACCGCAAAGCCCAAAACCGCCCAGCATAAGGGTGGCTCCCGATGGTATATCGGCTATGGCTTCATCGGCATTTTTTACTACTTTATTCATACTAAACTCATTGAAAATGAATGACAAAAAAAATATCTGACAACAAGAACAGCAATACAATCTTGCCCGCCGTATTTAACGGACAAAATTAACCCAAATTGCATTTAATTAGGTAAGCGTGTGCAACTTTATTTGCACCACCATGTGCTTTTAGAGCTCTCGCAAAGGCGCAAAGCGAAATTGGCTTACTCAATACTCTTGCAAGTTAGCCTGCTTTTAGAGCTCTCGCAAAGGCACAAAGGCGCAAAGCGAAATTGGCTTACTCAATACTCTTGCGAGGTTGGACTAAAATGAACACCCGATAGGGTACGTGAGGTTTTCATTGTCCTACCTTAAAACGGGTAGCAATTAGCACACGGATAACACGGATGTGGCTGATTTGCACAGATTTCCGAAAAATAAAGATGCAAGTAGTGGGTAGTGAAGTTGTGAGTGTGTTAGTACCCACTACCATAGTCCCACAAACCATACTTTTACCCGCGTTTATCTGTTTAATCTGCGTTATCTGTGTGCTTTTTGCTGAAACAGGGGTGAAAATCTCCATTTATACATCAACCGGGGCTGCACCTTTTTTGAGCATGTTGGGCGGTTTATTTTGGTGTGTTGCGCTATTGCAAAACTAACCTAAGTAGCTACAATAATACAAAATCTCTGCGTTACTTTGCGGATAACCCTGCGCTACTTTGTGGTTGAAAACAAAGGTTTTGGTTAAGACAAGACTACAGGGTAAATAATTAACCCAAATTATTGTTTTACCCACAATTTAGCGGTAAAGGTTTTTTGTGCGGTGGTGAGCCTTACAAAATATAAGCCCGCCGGCAGAGCCGGCAGTTGAAGGGTGTGGTTAGTTTGTGCTGGCAATAGGTTTTGCTGTGCCACCACTTGCCCACTGAGGTTAAACAGTTCCACTTGTGCAAAACCCACAATAGCGGCGGCATCGGGCAGTTGTAGCGTGAGGTGGTTGGCAGCAGGGTTCGGAAAAACTTGCAGGGTTTGCAGTGGTGTGGCTGTTTGTGGCAACCCTATCGGGAAATCTTCTGAAAACCAATACAAGCCGCCGTTGTAAGCGCCTACTACCATATCTAAGTAACCATCGTTGTTAATATCGGCAATAGCCAAACTGGAACGGTAGCCAATAGCGGTATTGAGCAAATTATCGGTAATTTTGGTAAACAAGCCGCCGGTGGTTATGTTGTCTTCTATATTATTGTAAACATGAATTTTACCACTTTCCGAACCCACAAACAGCAGCATTTGCCCTTTGTATTCCACTATCAGCGGAACAGAGAAACCGGTTGGCGACCCAATTTCTTTTACATCAACGCCGCCAAAAAAGTTATTGGTTGCAGTGGCAGCGTTAAAAACAGGGTTTGCGGCAGTGCCGTTGTTCTGAAAATAGCGGAGTGCGCCGTTGTGGTGTCCTATAACCAAATCCAGCAAGCCGTCTTTGTTAATGTCTATCAGTTGGGGTGTGCTGTACTGAAACACATCTAACCCCTGAAACTGCTCCTGAAAAAGGGTAAACTGTGCCGTGCCATCGGGAGCGGGGTTGTTTTTAAAATAGTGAATAAAACCGTCTTTATCGCCCAGCAGCATATCGGGGTCGCCATCGCCGTCTAAGTCGCCAAAGGTGGGGCGCAGCCCTGTTCGGGGCAGGGCAAACTGTGCCGATATGTTAGAAAAATTGTTGCTAACCAGTTCAAAAGCCGGTTGGGTGGCAGCGCCTATGTTTCGGTACAGGGCAAGGGCGGTGGTGAAATCACCAATTTCGTCCATATAACCAAAGTTGGCAATAGCAATATCCAGCAGTCCATCGTTATTATAGTCAAAAAAAGCGGGGGCAGCCAAACGGCTAACATCTATCATATCTTTCACCAAAAAAACGTCTTCTACGTACTGAAACTGTTGGGTTGGCGAGCCATTGTTTCGGTAAAGCAGCACACATCGGTAATGCTCAGATTGTGCTACGGTATTGGGCGATACAAGCAGGTCTTTATGCCCATCGTTATTTATATCTGCACTAAAAGCCGCCGGAAAAGTGGTAACAATGGCAGGTGTGGTATAAGAAGGAAACAGCGTATCTTGGGCAATCATATTAGCGGTTTGTGGTGTGCCGCCGTTGGTAAGCATGGTAATATTGCTAAAAGAAATATCGCCCAGCAGCATTTCTTTGGCTCCGTTAGAGGTGGCGGGCGGGTCTAAATCTATTGCCAGCAGGGTAGAACCCGGGTGCAGTCCGCTTCGGAGAGAGGGCAAGGGGTTATGGTTGTTTGGGTGAGAAGAAGGAGTATTTCCCGATGAAAAGGCATCAACCGGCGGCGCAATGAGTCCGCCAGCGCAATCCACGCCTAAATCTACGGTGGTAGAAATGCCCGATTCATAAAAATTACCCCAGCACTCAGCCCCCAAGTCAAACAGCAGGGTGCCGCAGGGCAGGCTGTTTTCTACAGATAAGTTTTGGTAATACTTAATGTAGCCACCCGAAGGACCAAAGGAAAGTATATCTAAATCGCCATCATTATCCACATCGGCAAGGGCGGGTATATCGTAAATGGCAACGTAAACTTTGTTGTTATCGGGCAGGTAAGTGAGCAGGTTGTTGTGCAGCGAAAAAGTAAGTTCATTGTTGGCGGTATATTGTCCTTTAAATACACGTATGGCATCTCCCAGCAGGGCATCGGCAGATACGGTGCCGGTAAACAAATCGGCAATGCCATCGCAGTCAAAATCGGTGAGTAGCGCCCAGTTTTTAAGCGCCGGAAAAAAGGCTTCGTATTGCGGGGCGTAGGTATAATCGGTTTGGTTGGGTGTGCCGCCGTTTAGGAAGGTGTAAAAAGTTTCGCTGCTGCGGTCAAAAATTACCAAGTCCTGAATACCGTCGTTGTTTAAATCGGCTTCCGAAAACTGGGGGTTGTTCAGCCCACCTGTCCAGGGGTATTTAAGCAGTGCGCCGCCGGCTGTAACCGGCACATCGGTACGGCGATAAAACGGATTTTGGGCTGCCATGAATTGGCCGGTGAGCAAAAGTGCAAGTGTAACAAGGAATGGTATTTTCATAAAGAATGGTTAATAAAACAACTTTGGACAAAATGCCCGATACTAAAACGGAAAAACAGGGGTTTTGGCTGCTTATGGGTGGAAAAAAGGGGTGTGTTTTACCAAAGTTGTGGTGGCGCTGCACCTCAATCAAAACGAAACCGCCTGCAAAAGTTGTTTTGCAGGCGGTTGGTGTAATACTTATCGGGTAAAAGGCAGAGCCGATTTGTTCTCCCCCCCAGCCCCCCCTCAAAGAAGGGGGGAGTTTATATTCTCTGTTTTTCAGGGTTTTGGGGTGCATTTTTAGGGTGATAATGCCTGTTTTTTTTCAGAAAAATAGCATGTAGGAAAGAATAAATCGGCTCTGGGTAAAAGGGGGTTTACTTTTCGCAGCGTTTTTTTAGGGTGGCAAGTCCTTCTTCAAACTGTTGGTTGAGGGCTTTGGTGAGGAACGGACCAAAAAGGCGTTCCATCGGGAAAGCCAAATTGCCTTCGTTTACCCAGGTAACCTTGGTTCCGCCCGATGCGGTTGCCGCTACTTTAAACATATCATCGGCGCTTGAAACCATGGGCTCTACAAATGCTAACTTGGCTTTTAGGGCTTCGTTGGGCACTATTTGGTCAATGGTTAAACTGCCTTTGCCTATTTTTTCGCCGTTCCACTCATACTTGTGTCCTACGGTGGCGGGAGTTCCGCTAACGGTAAAGGTGGCATCGGGGTCTGATAATGACCATGGGTTCCACAGCTTAAAATTGTTGTAATCGGCAATTTGAGCAAAAACGCTGTCCACCGGGCTGTTTATTTCTACTGATTTTTCGATGCGGTAGGAGCCGGGTAAAATGAGGGCTGCCAACAAGGTAAGCGCTACCAACGCTACAATAACAATTGCAATCCACTTTAATACTTTCATAACAAACAGGAGGTTGGGGGGTGAGTAAAAAACAACTGAATGATGAAGCAGGCGTACTGCTGCAAAGTTAGCTTTTGTTTGGATACTGCTCTATTTGGCAACCATTTTTTTTAGCAATTGGCAAAAAAAGTTACTCTGCAATAAGTTTACCGGTGTAAACGGCTTGTTTACCGGTTAGTTTGTAAAAATAAACGCCAGCGGGCAGGTCTGCCAGGTCAATGGGGTGGTTGCCTGCGGCAAGTTGGGGCAGGGTTTTCACCACTTGTCCGCCGGTATTAAAAATTTGAAGGTTAAAGGCGGCGTTATCGGGCTGCGGAAAAATGGTAAAGTTGGCAATTTTGCTAAACGGATTGGGGCTTACCCGAACGGGTGTTGTATGGTTAGCGCCGGCGGTAGGTATGCCGGTAAACAGGTAAGCGGGCAGGCAAGGATTAACCACCTCAAAAATAGTTTGCTCGTAATTATTGTTGAGCAAAACTTGTGCGGTAAGGCAAACATCGGGGGCGGTAAAACCGGTATAATACACGCGCAAAAATGGGCTAAAATCGAGGTATCGGTCTATGGCAGACTCGGTGAGCGAGATGCCCAAAACAGCGCCTTCGGGGTTAAAAAACAAATCGGCATTGTAGTTGGGGTCATCTAATATAGGAAAAACGCCGGCTACCTGTAAGCCGGTAATTTGCAACTGGTAAGCCACCACATAATGAAACGGCGATTTGATGTAGATATCTACATAATTTTGTTCGGGGTTTATGTTTTGGAGCGTAAGCGAAACCACGCCGTTTGGGTTAATGATGGGTATAGCCGGAAAAACGCAGTGGTTGTGCGCTGTGCCGCCGCCCGGGTGGGTGTGGCTGCCGTTGGTTTGTAAAATGCACGAGAGCAAATCGCCTGCATCGGCTATGTTAATTACGCCATCGGCGTTAAGGTCGTTGCAAGAGGTAGCGTTGTCAAACTCATTGTTTAAAATGCCGGTAAGGTAAGCCAGCAGGTCGTTGGCGTGGTAAATGCCATCGGGGTCAAGGTCGCCAATTATTTTTTGACCGTTGCAGACGCCCTCGCAATCGGGCTGAGCTGAGCCGTAAATCTCGTTCAAGCAGTCGGTATAAGGTTCGCAGGCGGTGTCTTGGGTTACGGATAGGAGGTTGCCCTCTGCATCGCGTTGTATATTAATGCACACTTGCGCCCAGTTGTTGTAGTGGTCAAGCTCTATGCGCCCCAGCGCATCGGGGCTTTGGTCCCAGTTTACCCTTACCACTAAGGTATAAGTACCTTGCGGCAGGTTGGTAATATCTATCCATTGGCAGGCAAGGCTTGAGCCGTAAATATCGCCACAACCGGCGGTAATGCCTTGGTTGCCGCAATTAAACTTAGCTACGCCGCCATCGCTGCACTCCAAGTCCATTACACAAAAGCCGTTTTTAAAACCCACCGGTATTTGGGTGCCGGCGGTATCATACACAAGGTATTCGGCATAACCCTCGTAGTGCCAATGACCGTGGCAGGGGTCCCACTCCCACTGTTCATTACTGCCCGATGTAGAGGCGGGTGGCGTGCCTATGTAGTAATCTTGGTTGCCAATATTTTTAATGTGGGTGGTAAAGCGCAAAATATCGCGCACGCCATAGCCGGTAAGGCAGCCTTCTTCTATGTAGCAGCCGTCGGTATTATTGAGGGTGGCATAGGTAAGCGAGCTGGCAAGTGCAGATTGCACCACTATCAAATCGGGACCGTTTGGGCATGCGGGGTCGCCCGGGTATAGGCAGGCAGCCGGGTCGTTAAGGGTAGCTACGGGGTCAAAGTTGCAAGAAAAGGGGTCGGTACAGCCGGTAATAGGTCCGTCAAACACAATATCCCAGGTAATATCATTGCCGGCGCAGGAGCCTTCCACATCGCCTATACGCAGGTAGTAGAGGTGATTTTTTTGGAGGTTTGCCAGCAGGCTTGCGTGGGGTTCGCAGCCTTGGGTGGAGTAGTAAATACTTGCTTCCATATTGGTAGCCCAAGGCAGGTTATTGCAGTAGTCGTACATCCAAATGCCAGTGTTACAAGTGGCAGCCGTAGCGCAGGTGCTAATGATAAACCTGCCCGATGTATCGGGTGTAAAAGTGTACCATGTATTGGGCGGTGTGGCGGTGTAGGTATTGGGTGCAAAAACGCTGATAGGAAAATGGCAGGAATAACCCGCCGGGCAAACGCCAAAATCAACAGTGGCAAAATAACCAAAGTTTCCGCCCGATGTTATGAGTGTATCATTAAAATATACGCTGTATGAGCCGTCTTGTATTAAACCATCGCCATAGGTGTCGTAAATGTTAAAGGTAAAACAAGCTTGGGCAGGGGTAATGCAAAAACTGCCGCCCGTGGTGGAGCCGCTGATAACCGTAGCGCCGGTTATATCTTTTACCTCCCAATCGGTTTCGGTGGCAGCCCATGAATCGGGCACAATTTCTACCCTTACTTCCACTTCCCCATCGGGGCAAACCAAAGGTTGGGCAAATACACTAAACTGACTGAGGCAAAAACAAAGGGCAATCGCCCAAAAAACCGATACTTTGCGTGTAAATGTTTGCATGTAATGCTGAATTGGTAAATGTTTTAGTTTTACAGAAAAGGGGAAAACGAACAACTTAATGCAGCAGAAACTTGTTTGCCCGATAAGGTGGTAAAATCCCGATACAAATGTAGTTCTTTAATTGCTCAACTTGCTTCATCGGGAAAGATATTTGTTTAATTGTCGGGTTTTGTACCTTACGCAGCCAAGTTTTGGGAAGCAGAAAATTTTGTTTCTCACAAAGAACGCAAACAAAAAGTACAAGTTTTTTATTACTGCAAGATTTTATTTCTCGCAAAGACGCAAAGACGCAAATTGGTTATTATTTCTTAGTACCATTCACCAAAACTATCCACTTTTCACTTTTCAGAGGCTATGAGCAAGTTTACGTCATTATTTTTTTGTGCAGTGGTAGCATGGGTATTGGTTGCCCTATTGTATAGCGGCTGCACAAAGTATAAAGCGGCAACATCAACCGCCCAACCCATAACCCACGAAACGTGGACAAGTTTGCTCCAAAAACATGTATGGGCAGATGGGCGGGTAAATTACCCGGGCTTTATTGCCGATGAAAAAGAGCTATCCCGATACTTAACCCTGCTCCAAACCCACCACCCCAATCCTACCCACTGGACGCGCGAAGAGCAAATGGCTTACTGGATAAATGCCTACAATGCCTTTACCATTGCCCTCATTATTAAAAACTACCCCATACAAAGCATAAAAAACATTACCCGCGGTCCTAACATTCCTTTTGTAAACAGCCCTTGGGATATTCAATTCATTACCATCGAAAATAGGTTGTATGACCTCAATGCCATTGAACACCAAATTTTGAGGGGTTATTTTAAAGACCCGCGCATTCATTTTGCCATTAACTGCGCTTCTAAATCTTGCCCCAATCTTATGCCGCAAGCCTTTACCGCCCAAAACCTAAACGCCCAATTAGACTCGGCAGCCCGATTTTTTTTGGCAGATACTACCAAAAACAAGATAACGCCCCATGCAGTACAATTATCAAAGATATTCAGTTGGTTTAAGGCTGATTTTACCCGCCATCACTCCTCGCTCATCGGGTATTTAAACCAATACGCGCCCATAACCATTAACCCCAGCGCCTCCGTTTCTTACATGGAGTATAACTGGCAACTCAATGAGTAAATGCCTAACAGATGCAATTGACTTCTTTTGCACACAAACACCCTATTTTTCTGTTTGTATAAAGTTTATTACCTTTCACACCCAAAATGCCCTTTGTATTTAGCGCTCTACCTTAACCATGAAGCTATCCGTAATAATAGTAAACTACAATGTAAAGTATTTTTTAGAGCAGGCGCTGCTATCGGTGCGGCGGGCATTAGAGGGGCTTTCGGCAGAGGTAATAGTGGTGGATAATAACTCGGTTGACGGCTCGGTAGAAATGGTGCGCCAAAAATTTGAGGAGGTTGTACTGATAGCAAACAGTAAAAATGTAGGTTTTTCGGCAGCAAATAACCAAGCTATCCGCATTGCCAAAGGTGAGTACATTTTGCTCCTAAACCCCGATACAGTGGTAGAAGAAGATACCTTTGCCAAAACCATCGGGTTTATGGATACCCACCCCCAAGCCGGCGCTTTGGGCGTAAAAATGTACGATGGTAAAGGCGTTTTTCTGCCCGAGTCTAAACGCGGTTTGCCCACACCGGCTACGGCATTTTACAAAATGACCGGCTTATCTGCCCTGTTTCCGCACTCCAAAATTTTTAACCACTACTATCTGGGGCATTTAAACAACAACGAAGTACATGAAATTGAGGTGCTATCGGGCGCTTTTATGCTGCTGCGCAAGTCGGTATTGGATAAGATAGGGCTTTTAGACGAAACTTTTTTTATGTATGGCGAGGATATTGACCTTTCGTACAGGGTAATTCAATCGGGTTACAGAAACTACTACTACCCGCACACGCGCATTATTCACTACAAAGGCGAAAGTACCAAAAAAGGCAGCCTCAATTATGTGAAATTGTTTTACAATGCCATGATTATTTTTGCCCGAAAACATTTTACCACCCAAAAAGCGCAACTGTATGTGTGGGGCATACAAATGGCTATTTACCTGCGGGCGGCTTTGGCGGTGGTGGAGCAGTTGGTAAAACAAGCGCTGCTGCCCCTAAGCGATGCGGCTATTATTTACACGGGCATGTACCTCATAAAAGATTTTTGGCAACACAACGTAAAAGCCGCCGAAGGCACTACCTATGCGCCCGAATACCTGCTCATAAACATACCGCTATATATTGTTATTTGGCTAAGTACTGTTTATTTAAGCGGCGGCTACGATGTGCCCCTTAAACTGAGCCGATTGGTGCGCGGCATTTTGGTGGGTACGGTGCTGATAAGCGCTGTGTATGGTTTTTTGCCCGAATGGCTGCGTTTTTCCAGGGGTATGATACTGCTGGGCATGGCTTGGTCAGCATTTGCGCTAAGCGGGTGGCGGGTGCTGTTGCATTTTTTGCGCTACAAAAACCTGCACGTAGAGGCAACCGATGCGCTTAAAAGGGTGGTAATAGTGGGCAGCCTGCCCGAGTGCCTGCGGGTAAGAAATATGCTGTACGAAACAGGGGTTAATATAGACCTTACCGGCTATGTGCTGCCCGATGATGCCTCTAATACCGGCAGTAAACAAACTGCCCATGTTTTGGGCAATACTACCCAACTTACCGAAATTGCTTACATATATAAGGTAAACGAAATTATATTTTGCGCAAAAGACCTGCCCTCGCAACAAATTTTACAATACATGATTGATATAGGGCAAAACTACGACTATAAAATAGTGCCGCCCGAAAGCCTGAGCATTATAGGCAGCAACTCAAAAAATACCGCCGGCGACCTCTACACCATTGATATTACCCTAAACCTAAACCAACCCCGATACCGACGAAACAAACGCCTGTTTGACCTGGCACTTTGCCTGCTGCTACTTTGTATAACCCCGCTTGCCCTGGCGCTGGTAAAACATAAATGGCAGTTGCTTAAAAACTGGTTCAGCGTTTTAACCGGCAGAGCAACTTGGGTGGCATACACCCCCATGCCGCCCAATAACCAAGCGCTCAAAAACCTGCCCCCGCTCAAAAAAGGTGTACTCTCACCCTTAGACGAACTGCCCCTAAAACACTACGATAGCAATACCCTTTACCGCTTAAACCTCCTCTACGCCAAAAACTACCACCCAAACGCTGATTTAGACATTGTTTGGAAAGGATTTTACCACTTAGGAAGAGAAAAAAGTGAAAAGTGAAAAATTGCGAATTAAGAATTATGAGTTGTGAATTGTACTTTCCTAAAAAACCTTGCCCAATTTTGTTTCTCGCAAAGGCGGAAGTTAGTGGTTAGTTATTAGTATCCACTACTCACTACCAAAACTAACCACTAACCACTAACCACTATCTACACCTTTTTACCTTTCATAGCCATAGCCACCGCTATATCCATAATACGCTCGGCAAAGGGACGGGTGTAATTATTGAGGGTTTCAATGTGTTGGTGAATCAGGTCTTTATTTCCCGATGCGAGGGTGTTGCGGAGGGCATCTGCCAGCAGGTAAGTTTGTTCAATTTCGTTGGGTTGCAAGTATTGGCTATTTTTACTCACAAATTTTTCTGCGGTTTGCAGAATTGTTTCGGCTTCGTTAATAGCTTCTTGCAGGGCGCGCACCGCTCGGTCTGATTGGGCATTTTGAATGGCATTTAACAGCATGGCAGCCATCTGCTCTTCGGTTAGTCCGTATTGAGGTTTTACCTCTATACTCTGCTCCACACCCGAACGGAGTTCTTTTGCACGCACGCGCAAAATACCGTCGGCATCTATCATAAAGGCAATCTCTACCTTAGGCAATCCGGCGGGCATGGCAGGAATACCTTTTAGGGTAAACTCGCCCAGTTTTCGGTTGTCTTGCACTAAGTCACGTTCGCCTTGGTAAACGGTAATGCGCATATTAGCCTGTCCGTCTATTTGGGTGGTATATTGTCGGGCGGCTTTGGTAGGCACTTTTGAATTTCGGGCAATAATTACGTCCATCAGTCCGCCCATCGTTTCTATACCCAAAGAGAGCGGGGTTATATCCAGCAGCAAAAAATCTTTGTTGTTGCCGGCTAAAATATCGGCTTGCACGGCAGCTCCCAAAGCCACCACCTCATCGGGGTTTAGCTCATCGTGCGGCGCAATGCCAAAAAAATCGGCTACTGCCTGTTTAACCGCCGGCACCCGAGTAGAGCCGCCCACCAACACCACCTCTGCTATATCGGCGGGTGTAAGCGCTGCATCTTGCAGGGCTTGTTTGCAGTGCTGAATGGTTTGGTTTATAAGGGGTTGAATAAGTTGTTCAAAAGCTTTGCGGCTTATATTGCAAGGGTAACCGCTCACCATGCCCTCCCAAGATTGGTTTTGGCTGAGAGCCATTTTTGCTTCTTCGGCTTTTAGGCGAAGCTCCTGCCCAAGCGCTTTGTTTTGCTGCACCACATCGGGCAAAAAAGGCAGTTGGTGGTTTATCCAGTAATCCATAATCAGCCGGTCAAAATCATCGCCGCCCAAAAAGGTATTGCCATTAGTAGCCAACACGTCAAAAACGCCGTTGTCTATATGCAGTATGGATATATCAAAAGTGCCGCCGCCCAAATCAAATACTGCAATGGTTTTTTGCTCCTGCGGTTTTAACCCCAGTCCGTAGGCAAGGCTGGCGGCAGTAGGTTCATTTACAATACGCAGCACATCTAAACCGGCAAGTTTACCGGCATCGCGGGTGGCTTGGCGCTGGGCATCATTAAAGTAGGCGGGTACAGTAATAACGGCTTTGGTTATGGTTTGCCCAAGGGCTTCTTCGGCGCGTTGTTTTAACTGGCGCAAAATGAGGGCAGATAACTCAATGGGTGTATAAAACCGGTTATCCACTTTAATTTTTACCAAACTCTGGGTATCGTCATCAATAACCTTGTAACCAAAAAACGCGGCATACTCTTTTACATCGGTAAAGGCTTTACCCATGAGGCGTTTTACAGAGTAAATGGTATTTTGAGGTTGCTCTACCAATTGGGTTTTGGCATCGTTGCCTACTATTATTGCTCCGTTTTGGGCAAAATGCACTATAGATGGCACTAATTTGTTGCTGCCGTTTGTGTCTTGTATGGCAATAGCCTTATTGGTTTGAGGGTTTATATAGGCTACCAAACTGTTGGTAGTGCCTAAGTCAATGCCTACAATTATTTCTTTGGATGCATCGGTTTCGGGTGTGGCAAGGGTGCCGGTTTTCAGATTTATAGAAACTATTGACATAAGTAGCGTAGTGTGTGTAGATTTTTTTGCCATAATAGCATGGCATATTGATTGTATGTAACAAGGCGTATGGGGTTTTTGTTCTTTTAGCGTCCGACAGGTTTTGCCGGAGTTGGAAAATTAAAGCTTACGGGTGTTTATTGTCTTTGTTGTTGGTAAAACGCCCTAACCTCTGCTGCACAAAGCTAAACAAAACAAGTACCCCCCAATGGTTTTGAATCCATTGGGGGGTACTGTGTATGGGCGCTGAGGCGGTATTACTCTACCGTTACCCGTATGCCTTCGGAGTGGGTGTTAAACTCGGGGGCGTACATACACTGCATAGTGGTAATGCCATTGCTGAAATTACCTTTGTGGCTTACGCGTACCGGATACTCAAAAACATAAGTACCTTTTGGCAACCAATCCATGAAAAAGTTGGTGGCGGCATCTTTGGTAGTTTTGTAGTAGCCCAAGCCATCTTGCCATTTGTAAGACGAAATAACGTTTACCGGCTCAAAGCCCGATGCGCGCATGTCTTTCAGGTGAACGTATTCCATATCTCTGTCCACACGCACTTCTATGCGCACTTTTACCAAATCGCCCACTTTAAGGGTAGCGCCGTTGTTGAGGGGTACTAACTGCTTGCCACTTAGGGTTTTCTTTTCAAGGAAAAGCTGTTTTTTAATAGCTAAGGGCGTTTCGGCAAAGGTAATTTTGTCTAATTGTTCAAAGTATTGCCAGTACACTGCTCCCCAAGCCACGCCTTTATCGGGTTTATTTACGGTAATTTTAGCCATATCGGGCGTAATTTGGTTGCCACCCCAGTTGGTTTTAAAATAACCGGTTCCGGCTTCGGCTTTCAGTTCGGGCATTTTAGCGGGGTCAAGGGTTTGTTTGCCAATGGTAATGGTGGCTAACTGTTCGCTTGCCAACCAGTCGTCGCCGGTAAGTAGCAGGGCGTAGCAGGCTTCGGCAGTGGCCTTGGTGGTTTTCCAATCTTGGGTTTGTTTTTGTTTTAGCAGCCACACCTTCATATCATCTACTGAGGTTTGGTCGTTGGTAACGTCGTTAAAGGCTTCTATGAGCAGGGCTTGGGTTTCTATGGGCGCTTGATACCAGTACCAGCCGCCGGCATTGTCTTTGTAGTACATGCCCATTTCGGGGTTTCGGGTAGCATTTTGTTTGAGCGATTCCATAATATCGCGGGAAGTTTTGCTGTCGTTTCGGGTTTGGCGGTGCAGGGCAAGGGCTATCATGCCTTGCATGTATTTACTTTTGGCGAGCCAGTATTTTTCAGCCTGTTTAGTCCAGTAGTTAAATGAAGTGTTGTACTTGTTATCCAGCGGCACATCGGTAAAAAAGCTTCGGGCATAGAGGTACTGAATAAGCAGGTAGCTGAGGTTGTCGTTGTCTAAGTTTACCTTATACTTGAGCAGGTTTTGGTAAGCTTCGTCGGCTTGGGCATCTATAAACTGCACAGCTTTTTGCACCATATTCCACGTATCAGGGTTTTGGCGCACGGTTTTTACTTTTAGGTGGTCTAAATGCCCCATGCCACTTACAATATGCTGGCTAATGTACCAGCTTTCGGGCATACCCGGAAACCAAGTCCAGCCGCCGTTTGGTGTTTGTCGTTTTACCAATTCTTTTTCGGCAGTACCCAGCTCGCGCGCCATGCGTTCAAGGTCAAACAATACGCCAAGGCGTTGTTTGCGTTCGCTTTCGTTTTTGGCTTGCAGCACCCAGGGTGTTTCTTGGAGCAATACCTGTTTCAGCTCCTGATTTTTTTCGAGGTTAGAGAGCAATGCGCCGGCTGCATCTTTGCCCGGTATGGCAGAGGCGGTTACGGCTTCGTTTTTCCACGCCTCAAACACTTTTTTCACTCGGGGCGAGGAGTTGGCTATATTAGCGGCAATGCTATTGGCATAAAATCGGCTAAAAATTTGCTCGGTACACTCGTAGGGGTACTCCATCATGTAGGGCAGCGCCTGCACGGCGTACCAAGCCGGTTGCGAGGTAAACTCCAGCGTAAGGCTTTGGTGGCGGAGGGTGTTTGATTTGGAGGCTTTATCTAAGTTGGCAAAGGTAAAATTGGTAGCGCCTTGTCCGCGCACGGGCAGGGGCATACTTTCGGTAACCAACATACGATTGGTAAGTACGGGCAAGGCGTTTTCTTCGCCATCGGAAAAACTGCCCGATTTGGCTATTACCCGGAACACCAAAGCCTGTACCGATTCGGGTACTTTTAGTTTCCAGCTTACTGCGGCGCTTTGTTTACCCTTTGCGGTAAAAGCCTGATTGGGCTGATTGTTCAAAAACAGGTTATCTACCGGTTTCATGGTAAGGGCATCAAACAGTTGCAAGGTAGCATTGCCCGATAAGCTGTTTTCGGTAAGGTTGCTAATTTTGGCAGATAGGTAAATGTCGTCGTTTTCGCGCATAAATCGGGGCGCATTGGGCATTACCATCAGGTCTTTTTGGGTAACCACTTCTTTGTTTACCAAGCCGTAGCTCAGGTTTTGGGTATGTGCCAAGCCCATGAGTTTCCAGCGGGTAAGGGCTTCGGGTGCGGTAAACGAAATAATGACTGCGCCGTTTTCATCGGTGCGCAATTGAGGGTAAAAGAAGGCGGTTTCTTGCAGGTTTTTGCGTATTTGCACCTCCTCGCCGCCGGTTTTGGTTTTATCGGCATCGGGTTTTTGTGGCTGTTTATCACTATCGCCGTCTTTTTTAGCCACCATGCCATTGGTAGCCACCATTTCATCGCTTTCTTTAGCTTCTTCGGCAGCCATAAGCGCTTGCGGAGCCGGTGGCGGAGCGCCGGCGGGCATAGACAGTTCCATTCTGTCATCTACAGCCATAGATTTTGACATGTACATTCTGCCGCGTCCGCGCTGGTAGTAGCCGTAAGCGCCAAGGTAAAAATCAAAATAATTGAGGTATTCGTATTCTTGCGAGCGTTGGCTATATTTGTTGTCGTTCCAGTAATCGGCTCTTAGGCGGGCTTGGGCTATGCTGAAACCGCCATCGGAAGCAAAGGAAGAGGTTGGGTAAAAAGACGGGAAAATGCTCATGTACCAGCTATGCGGTTTGAAAGCATCGAGTGAGGCATCGTACATGGCGGCGAGCATTTCGGCGGCTACTTTATCGCCGTTAGCGCCGGTAATTTTTAGTTGCCATTCTTCTTTTTGCCCCGGGTAGAGCTTGTTGCGGAAGGTTTGGAAATCAATTTTGAGGTTTTTATTGCTCCACGGCACCATAATGGTGTGGGTTTGGGTAAAAACCCGATTGTGTTTTACCAAACTGATGTGCAGGGCAAAATTTCCCCGATGTTTTTCTTCTACCTTCACTTTTACGGCTTGCTGTGCTTGGTTGGCGGTAATCCACTCGCGGCGCACAATTTTACCCTCGTGTTCCATTTCAAAGAGGAAGCGGGCATTGGGGGCGGCGCTGCCAAACAGTAGGGTAACGGTTTGGTTGGGTTCGGCAGAAGTGGCGCTGAGGTTACTCCAAAACAGCTCATTGGCAGGCACTTTGTTGTCATCGGGGTCAAAAATGGTGAACACTTTTTTCCATTCCACTTTTTCGCCGTAGGCATCGGTAGTGGTGAGGGTGGCAAGGTAGCGCCCGGGTTTAAGGTTGGCAAGGTTGGCAAGGTTAATGGCGGTATCGGCAGGTGTATTAAGGGTTTGGTTATATACCTGCTCGGCGCGCTCCCAGTTATCGGGGTTGTTTTCGTTTTGGTATTCGTCTAACGGAAAATCAGCGGCGTATTCCTCTCGGCTCATCATGGTCAAATCGGGCTGCTCCCACAGTCGGTTTCGGTAAACCTTGCTTGGGTGCTGTAGGCGGTTTATGGCTACGGCAACTTTGGCAGGGGTAGGCTCGCCGCTGAGGTTGGTGGTACTGAGGGCAAAGGTTTTTTTATCGTTCCGGTTCACCAAATCGGGCAGGTTTATGTTTGCCAGCATAGCTACTGTGCCCACGCTTACGGTAAGCTCGCCGCTGCGGGTTTCGCCGTTCAGGTCGGTAATGTCCACATAAACGGTGTAGTTAAACTGCGGCTTATCGGCAGATTTAAGGGTGAGGTCGGGTATGGCGGTAAAGGCTATTTCAAACTCGCCGTTTTCGTTGGTTGTGGCATTGCCCACGGCTATTTCCAGCTCATCGGAGGTAGGCATGGGTCGCCACCACCACCACCAGTAGGGGAAAACGGCATTGCGTTTTACGCGATAGCTCACTTGGGCGTTGTCTATATTATTGCCGGCATAAGCCTTGGCAGTGCCGGTAACTTTTACGGTTTCGTTTAGTTTGTAACTGCCTTTGAGGGGTTCAAAGGTTACCTCAAACTTGGGTCGTTTGTACTCCTCTACCTGCACATAAGCTGTGCCATATTCATTGCTGATGGTCATAGCGCCATTGAGCAGGTTGGTAGGAATAACAAAGGTGCCGGTAAACGAGCCGTAATTGTTGTGGGTAAGTTTTTGGTCAGTTATTTTTTGTTGGTTTACATCGTAAAAAGTAACGGTAGTGGGGGTGTTGGTAAGGAGGTCGTTGTTTTTACCGTTTTGGCTGCTTTTTATGGTAATGCCTTTAAAATAAACGGTTTGCCCGGGTCGGTAAATGCTGCGGTCGGTAAAAAAGAAGGTTTTGGTAGTGGGTGGGTTTTCGGAGTAGAGGTTGTAGGCATAGTAAGAATGCGTGAGCTTATCTTTTCCTTGTGTAAGTTCTACCAATACATTGTTGTAGAAGTTTTTGGGCTTGGTATAAGAAAACTTACCCTGCTCATCAGATTTACCCGATTTTAGGACTTTGGTTTCGTATTTGCGGGAGTTGTAGTTGTACTCCTGCATAGAAATAACATAGTTTACGCCCGGTAGCGGTTGGCTGTTGTGGCGGTTTACGGCAAAAAAGTCCACATCATCTTTAATGGAACGATGCACGCAGCTAAGGTTGGTAACATCGGTAATATGCCATGCAAGGGCTTGGTTGTTGTAGCTGAAATTTTCGGCAGTGGACATAAAAATGAGGTATTTGCCAATTTCGAGCGCGGGTATTTTAGTTTCGAGGGAGTGGGTTTGGTAGTCTTTTTCATCGGGCAGGGTAAAAGACCATGTTTTAAGGGCAGGGAGGGAGTTGTAAAAATCGAGTCTTTTATCGTCTCGGTCTATTTTTTCCACTTTTTCGGCAGCTTCGGGCGTAAGCTCGGCAATTTTGGCAAACACCTTGGTTACGTTATTGTAAGTAACCAAAGCGCGAAAAGGCTGCCCGGGCAGGTTAGCCTGCTCCACCACAAACCCGAAACTTTTGTTTAGTATTTGTTCTTTTAATGCTCTAAAATTGTTTGCGCCTATGCTTTTAGGGTGCCGACTGATGGTGGTTTCGCAAATTTCGAGGGCTTTTACGCGGTCATATTTGTTGAGTTCATTTTGTTTGGGAATGTATTTATTGGCTTGTTGGTTGTAGAATTGGGCAATGCGGTAGCTCACTTCAGCCGAAGCGGTATCGGAAATGTATTTTTTTTCCAATCGCATGAGGGCGTCAAAAAAACGCTGTTCTTTATCGGGCAGGGTACTGTTAGCCTTTACAAAATCGAGGCGTTTAAGGTCGGCATCTATGAGGGCGGGCACGTTGCCGCTTGCAAGGTGCAGTTGCAGCACCTGTTGCAGCGTAGTAAGGGCGTGGTATTTGGTAGAAAGTTTATCGGTATTGGTAAAGGCATGGGCGGCAAACTTAGGGGCATCGTCAAAAGCAGTTTCTTGCGAGAGGGTAAACTGGTCGGCAGCTTTGGTGATGCTGGCTTGGTCGTTAGCAAAATAATCAATTGCCCGATGCGCTAAGAGGTCAAACAAAGTGGGGCGGTAGGGGCGGGCGCCCAAAGGCGAAACAAGAATATCGGCATACACCTCTACCGGCGTTGTTTTGAGGCGCTCGGCATCGGCAAGCGAGGCAAGGTAAAGGTTGGTAATTTCGGTAGTAAGCCGGTTGGCATCCCAGGTTTGAAAATCGGGCAGGTTTTGGTCTGTAACCTCCGTTCGGTTCAGAATGCGGTAGCGGTTGCGCTCAAAATACTGCCAATACACATCGGCAAGCAGCGATTGCAAAACCGGTTTGAGGGGGTATTTTGCCTTTTCTATTTCTTCCCGAAGGCTCTGAACGGTTTTAGTTTCGCTGTTTTCTTCGGTAAAGGCGTTGTACTTATAGAGGTGGAGCAACGCTTTTACCGTTTGTGCGGCGTTATTTTCGGTTTTAGCCTTGTCGTAAATGGCTTGCACTACTTTACGGGCATCTTCGGTAAGCCCTTTTTTTTCCAGCTCCTGCACTTTTTTCCAGTCAGAGGCATAGTCGTTGCCGGGTGTATATTTTTCCATAGTGATGGGGGTTTTTTGTGCTTTGCTACAGCCTCCGTGTGCAGAGGTTAAAAACAGCGCCAATAACAAGGGCGCAATAAAGGCAAGGTATTGTTTCATGGAGGAAAGGGGTATGGTGATAAGTGAATTAGGGGTGTGGGTGGTTATGGCAAAACCTTTTGCCTGCAAAATAAACAAATTGCGGGCAGGTAAATATCTATGGCAGCCGTTTTTTTTAATTGGCTATGGTAAAAGATGCCATAAATGGGTGCGCGGGTGTTTGGGAGGGGGGATTTTATTGGGGAAAGTGAAAAGTGAATAGGGAAAAGTGAGAAATTGTGAATTACGAATTGCGAATGGGCTTAGTACTGACCACTCACTACTTACTACCCGATACTACCTACCAAGTACCATCTGCTATCTACCAAAACTAACCACTAACCCCAGCCAACCGTTGGCAGTAAAATTTCGTCTATATGCGCAGTAAACAATTGATACTTCAAATGATTTATGTTTAAACCTTATAGGTTTAATAAACCTATAAGGTTTTTCGCACACATGTACTCTCTCAAAAAAACCAAAAAACTTTTGCAAAAATGTTGCCTTTTTAAAACAAATACAATAACTTTGTTTGCAGAAACTAAAAAGCCCGATAGTTAAGCCTTTTTCCGATTACAACAAGGGTGAAAGCATACGTGGCAGATACCATTGCAGATGCTCTCTTGGGTGTGTTTTTTCTCCTGCCTTGCTGCCTGTATGTGTAGGTAGCCGTGAATACGCAAGATACGTTTTTTTATATTTTTTAACCCCCAAACTTTTAACAAAATGAAAAAAACATTAACTTTGCAAAGCTCTTTTGCCGACCTGCCGACCTGCCGACCTGCCGACCTGCCGAAAGTATAGCTATGGTAACCTGCTAACCAAGTTACTTATGGCTGTTTTTTGTTTGTTTTTGGGCGGCATTTTTAAGGTTGCAGCACAAGAAAATGCCTCTTTTTGTGGCACACACTACACCGAATCTGATGTGGCTTTTATCAGCGCCCACATGAGCGGTACATACCGAAATTTTTCGCAAAGAATGTCGCTATCAGGCGGCACTATCGAAATTCCGGTTCAAATACATGTTGTTTGCCCAAGTAATGCCCCAGAATCTTGTTTTCCACAAGCGGTTATAGATAATGCGCTTGCAGTACTTAATGCGTATTATGCCAATGTGCCTATGCACTTTTACGAATGTGCCGACCGAAACTATATCTATAACACGCCCGGAGTTATTTATAAAAATAATTTGTCTGAATTCACCCTCTGTAGCCCGCACGATGTGGCTAAGGTGGTTAACATCTATTTTGTGGATAAAATCTTTCCAAATCCGCCAAATACAAGTATTCCCCTTGGCTATGCCCCACCTTCTCCTTCAGTTGGTGCAGATAGGATATTTATAGCAAGGCGCACAATTACAGACGAGATAGTACAGTATCCCGACCCCGCAGGGCTCCGGCGTTTGTAAAATAGCGGTGGCGCAGTAACCCATACGTTTGGGCATTTTACAACTACTAAACTAAAAACAACATGAAAAAAATACTTTTTCTTATACTGCTTTTAATCGGGCTTAAAGGCTTTGCCTGCCAGTGTATGGCGCCTATTCCGCCGTTTACGTTTTGGTGTAACTATGTAAATAGTTATCCCGCTACTCAAAACTTTATCATTAAAGGTGTTAAAATAGGCAGTACCGATTTGGGTACCAAAGTATTGGTAACCGATGTTATTTATGGTACTCCGCCTGCCGATACACTGCTTTTTTGGAAATTTGATGCGCTAATCAATACGGGGCTTGCAACCTCTTATATTTATTGCTTAACTTACATTGACCAACTAACTCAATCTGATACATTGGTTTTAACCGCCGGTTACAACAGTACGTTTATAGATGGTGTTGGAGTTGTTTCAGGCGCTCTTGTAGATGGCTGCACTACCAGCTACCTAACCGTTCACAACAACATGGTTTTTGGCAATGTAAGTGATGGTGTAAGTATGATGCCCTACACCCAATTGGTAGAAACCCTGCAAGCATGTTTACCTACGGTGGGCATACAGCCCGCCCCATTACCGGCAATGGCAGCAGTAGAGGAGGTAACTTGCCACCCCAATCCCATACAGGGTAATACAGCGGCGCAGGTGCAGTTTTCCCTACCAGAGCCCGCACCCATACAAGTAGCCATTTACGACATAAGCGGCAAATTGGTAAGCAGCATAACCCCGCCGCAAACCTACCCAAAAGGTACGCAACTGCTTACCCTACCCGCACAAGATTTGCCTGCCGCCTCCGGTATTTACTTTTGCCGTATTACCACCCCGCAGGGCTCCGGCGTTTGTAAAATAGCGGTGGCGCAGTAACCCATACGTTTGGGCATTTTACAACTACTAAACTAAAAACAACATGAAAAAAATACTTTTTCTTATACTGCTTTTAATCGGGCTTAAAG
>ERZ761602.2861-NODE-2861-length-25876-cov-7.198908_pt1 | contig 25876 bp, 21 predicted proteins | sample MGYA00512165_ERZ761602 | MGnify/ENA primary metagenome ERZ761602 (study PRJEB28899, sample SAMN02445085) | bioreactor sludge metagenome | biome: EBPR sludge; isolation source: Thorneside wastewater treatment plant | place: Australia: Brisbane, Thorneside...
TGGGATCCAGTAGAATCCAGTTGTCCATGGGCGAATACAAGCTGCTTCTCGAACACTCGCACGACCCTGCTTTCCGAACGCTGGAGGGCTACCTGAGCAAGGGTGGCTATGAAGCCTTGCGAAAAGGGCTCGGGATGGAAAGGCAAGCGATTATCGACGAGATCAAGTCGAGCGGTCTGCGCGGGCGCGGTGGAGCCGGATTTCCGACCTGGATCAAGTGGAACGGGATCCCCAAAGAGAAGAAGGGAACCCACTACATCCTCTGCAACGCCGACGAGGGCGAGCCCGGCACCTTCAAAGACAAGCAGCTGATGGAGACGACCCCCTACCTGCTGATCGAGGGCATGACTCTGGCTGGACTCGCGACTCAGGGCGATGTGGGCTACATCTATATCCGCGGCGAGTTCGTCGATGCGGCCAAGTCGCTTCGCAACGCCATCGACCAAGCCTATGCGGCGGGCTACCTGGGCAAGAATATCCTCGGCAGCGGATTCGACTTTGACCTGCACCTGCACATGGGGGCCGGGAGCTATGAGTGCGGCGAAGAGAGCGCCCTTATGAGCAGCCTGATGGGCGAGCGAGGGATGCCCCGACTCAAGTTCCCCCACGCGCCGCTCCCGACGATCAGCGGACTCTTCGAAAAGCCGACCGTCATCAACAACGTCGAGACCTATGCCTGCGCGCCCTTCATCGTGAAGAATGGCGGAAATTGGTACTCGACCCTCGGAGCGAGCACCAAGAATTCGCGCGGGACCAAGATCTTCAGTGTCAGCGGGCACGTCAATCGCCCCGGAAATTTCGAAATCGAGTTCGGTACGACGCTGATGGAGCTACTCGAAATGAGTGGCGGGATGAAGGGCGGCAAGCTGAAGGCCTGCGTCCCCGGCGGATCGTCGGTCCCGATCATCAATGCCGACGACTGCGCCAAGGCCGTCATCGGATATGAGGAGATGGGCGAGGTCAAGACCATGGTCGGTTCGGGCGGATGCATGTTCCTGAACGAGCACACCTGCATCGTCAGCTTTATCTGGCGCACGGCCCAGTTCTATGCCATGGAAAGCTGCGGCAAGTGTACGCCCTGCCGCGAGGGCACCAAGTGGATGCTGCAGATCCTCGACCGGATCATGCGGGGCAATGGCCAGGCCGGAGACATGGACCTGCTGCTTGAGATCACCAAGCAGATCGACGGACGCTCGTTCTGCGGACTCGGCGACGCGGCGGCTTGGCCGGTCGCGGCGGCCCTGCGAGTCTTCCCCGAAGAGTTTGAGTACTTCATCCAGCACGGAAAGTCGATGGTGCAGACTCCCGAGGCCCAGAGCTTGGTGCCGCGCGAGTTCCAGACGGTCCTCGCCTAGGTTGGGGTGGGGAGTTGAACTTGGAACTCGTTCCGCTCCCCCATCAGGTCTCGGTTGGGGGCGAGTATGTTGGGCTCCGGCTCAAGGTCGCCCCCTACTCGATTGAGGGCTATGACGGCTTTGCCCGCATTGATGTGGAGTTGTTGACCCTGCACGGCCACTTTCGGGTTCGTTCGGAAGGGTACAGTCCGTCCGAAGAGTTGTACGCCTTTGCGAACGATTCCACCCGAACTTCCTTGGAGTTTCAGGGATTCGGGCCTGTGAAATTAAGGCTTTCGAGGATTGAGCCCGGCAATGTCCGGGTAGAGCTGGAGTTCGATTCGTCGGAGGAGACCATTTCTGTCGAGGTGGACATTTTCGACCGCTGGGAGTTTGAAGAATGGCATGGCAGCTAGATTTTCCTGGGTCTGACATCCGCGGTGAGGGTCTGGTTTTGGCGCTGAGTCGCATCCATGGGCCGAACGTGCTGGATCTCCCGCAGGAACACCGGATCTTTCTGATCGACGAGAAAGATGTGGATCGGCTTTTAGAACTTCTCGATGGGGTTCCGGTTATTGTCGTCGAATTTGGACTGCTGAGTTCAGTTGGGGACTTCTTCTCGAGGGTCGCGTATCTCACAGACACCCCTTGGCTAGGGCGCAATTGGGACGCAATGAGCGACCGGCTCTCAGATTTTGGGGAGTTCCTCCACATCAATGACCGGGCGGTGGTGGTGTTTCGGGAATTCGATCACTTTGTTCCGGTGGATGGCCCCTCTGCCGGAAACCTGATCGAGTCCTGCATGCACGCCATCACCGCCGGCGGAACCCCTCCAGCGGTCCCGCCGTTCTTCGTCTTCTCCGTGCGATAAGCCTTCGTCGAGGAGCAGAAAAGGTGGGGTTCGTGCCGATTTGGCATTGCATTTTCCGCCGAAACCTGAAACACTGGAGAGGCAATGGTTGGTCGTCTCGCGATTCTCATTCTTGGCCTCTCTTCGACGGTGTATACCGAGCCGACTGGGGCGTTCTCCCTGGAGCTGCCCAGCGGTTGGACTTCGACTCGGCAGGAGGTCGGGGCCGGGACCTTCTACATTCAGACCTACAAGAACGGCGATGAGGAAGGTGCGCACATCGACATCGTCTTGCAGAAGTTCGACGAGGAACTCCCGGCGGAGGTGCAGTCGACGGTCAACAATGCCTTGGCCGATGGATTCTTGCAATCGTTTGCGGCCGAATCGACCGTCACTAAACAATCCAAGAGCCAGATCACTTTCGACGGAAAGAAGGCGGTCCGGATCGACCTGGAGTTCAAAGACGAAGAGCTCGTGCTCTATAAGGGCTACATCGTCGCGGTGACCGGCAAGCGGAATGCGCTCTTGGTGATGCCCTACGCCAAGGCCTCGGACACGGCGGGCTTTGCCTTGGCCGACCGCCATGCCAACACCGTGGCCGTGGAATCTCGTTCGCCGCGAGCGGCAGGGGCAGCTGTGGGGCAACCGGGTCAGCTTTCGGCCGCATCGCTGGGCAACATCGCGGGCAAGGTCAAGGCGAACATGAAGCGGGAGCCGATGGACAAGGTGATCTCGGCAGGAGACCCGCCGCTGACCTACGGCTCGGTCGCCAACTTCGTCAATGTCATCGAGATCCTTTTCGATATCCAGCTCACGGAGTCGGAATTCGAAGCGACGCGCGAGCGTTTCATCGAGTTCTATGCCAAGGGCGACGCCGAAGGGAAGCGGATCCTGGCTCAGCAGGGGGCCGAATTGCTGAAGACCCTCACCACGGGGACCCCCGCCGAGCAAAAGCAAAGCCGCGACGAGGGCCGGGCCGTCTTTACCAATGCCTTCAAAAATGGGGCCCAGATGGGGATCGGCTATGCCCAGGTCATGTGGAGCGCGATCGAACGGCGTCAGGCGAAGCTAGCCTCGGCGAAGCAAGCCCCCAAGAAGCAGGATTGGGACCAAGAGATCAGCGAAGGCGACATCGATGCGACTTTGGAGATGCTCTACTTCATGTGGGTTGCGGCCGGACGGGATGCCAGCGACGTCACAATGGACGACATCCTCAAGATCCGGATGCAGATCATTGAAGGGCTGCCGACGATGGATCCGCAACTGCAACTGATGATCGCCAATGCGCCCAAGATCTATGCCGCAATTCGGCAGCAATGGCAAGCCGCAGCCCCGGGCCAGCGCTTGCAGATGGCGCAGCAGTTCGGTGCGGCGCTGGATGAATGGGGAATCGGGGCTTCGTCTAGCTTTAGCGAAAGCAACTCGGGCGGCGGTTCGGAGTATTCGATGAATGCCCAGATCGCGCAGAACACCGCCTGGAACGCCGCCAAGACCTGGTCGAGCTCGAACTAAGCGGGCTGAGACTCGTTGGTAGGGCGAAGGGCGTCAGGAGAAGCAACCTCCGACGCCCTTTTACATCGCTACCTTCTTGATCTAGTCAAAGAAAAGGCAGACCAGATGACCTTAGCCTTTGCGGCGGCGCAGGGCGGTCATCGAAGCGAAGAAGCCCATCGCCAGCAAGGTACTTGGCTCAGGAACTGGTGTCACGTTGACCGTGAAGGCGGGAAGGCTTCCGTTAGGACCGACGTTGTATGTCGAATTGGGAGTTTGGTTGACCTGTCCAAACTTCATAAATCCCCTAATGCCCTGATTGTTTTCGTTCCAGGCCCCGTACATTCCTGATCCAATCGCGGCCGATGATTCGATCCAATACTTTTCACCCGAAACCAGTTGAAGGTCCGGGTTGGAGTTATTGAGGGTCTTTAGCCCGCCAGTGCTGACGTCGGCCTCAAAGATGGCCAAGAGCGACCCGATGTCATTCCCTGAATCCTTGAAGAGGGACACTTTCGTGACTTTCGTTCCCGAACCCGATTGGAGGCTGAGAGCGATGGAATGGAGAGCCCCCGAAATCGACGGGCTGAACTGGCTTGCGATTCGAGTGTCCTTGATATCGCCGTATCCCCAGCCTTGGGTCTTTGCGGAGAATGCTGGACCATGAGTGCTGAAAGCGACAACGACAGCTTGGCTGGTCATTGCCGCGAAAAAGAGGCCGAATAGGCCTATAGCTCTTTTCATAAGGATTGCTCTGGAGGAAGTTTCCTCATGCCGATCCGCTACTTGGAACCGGCACGAACGCTAGACGCGCCTGCTAGAATGTTCGTTCAGAAAGTTGCCGAAAAATTCTTACAAAAAATCTGGATCTATGCTGAAGTGTTAACAAATAGGTCTTCCATATGACCGCAAGAGTGTCGCTACTTGATCATGATTAATTTTTTATCAAGGAGATAACTAATGGGTCCTGAGTTGTCTATAGAAATAGAGGCATTCGGGGGCTGGCCGAACTCGGAACTGCGGAGCTGACTTTGAATTGGGGGATAGAATAGAAGGAGGAGTCCGGCCGTAGCTCAGTGGATAGAGCGCCTCCCTCCGGAGGAGGAAGTCGGAGGTTCGAATCCTCTCGGCCGGGCCAGGCTACCGTTGGCTCAGTCCCACCAGAAGTACCAGTAGTCGGAGTTGAGCAAAGTTGCGGCGAGGTTTTGGACGGTCTCGTAGCCTTGGTCCACGATGTCGAAGCAAAACCAAAATTGCTCCCAGGCAAGTTCCATCGCAGCGGCTTCGTCCCTTGGGGGATTCTTCACGGTGCACTCGATCAGGTCGTTATGGAGCGCGACGATTTCAGCTCCGTAGCGCTCTTGCCAGCGGCGGAAGAAGGCGCAAAGCACCTCGGATTCGGGACAGTCGTTCCACCCTCCGAAGCGGACCACGGCGGGGAGTTTCCACGGTTGATCGATCTTGGCCAAGATCAGCTCAACTTCGGGGCGGATTTGGTTGTTCAGGACATTGGTGTGGACCCGGATCGAACCTTTGTCCGCCATCTCCCCCGGCCATCCGCCCAGGTAGCTCTCGATGTCGATTTCCTCTTCTTCCTCCCATTCCCCGCGCTTTGTCTGGATCCATCCTTCGACGTCGATGGACTCCGAAGCGAGCAAGACTTCATCGGAGTCGTTCGTCGGGTCTGCATCGAACTCGAGGAAGCTCTCAGCTGCGGGTGCTTCGCCGATCAGGATCGGGTATTCGCCCGTTTGGGCATAAGCGGCTCTTCTTGCCTGGAGCTCGGCCAGTGCATCGGCCCCAGCAACTGCCAGTTGAGTTAGTCTCATAAGATCTTTTGATGCCTAAAGCGTTCTGCCGAGTTTACTCAACGAAGCATGACGAAGCGACTAACTCGAGGGAAATTCACCGAGGACGTTCAGACCGCGCCCGTAAACACTTGATCCGACCCCCCGTGGTCCCAGGGAGATCGTCTCGTTCCAGAGGGTGTAGGAACGATACGCGAACTGCTCGGCGGGGCTGTTGGCTTCGGGATTGCGCAGGATTCCGTCCACGAGGAGCCCGGTCACAGTCAGCGTGCCCCCTTGAACCGATACGGCTGGCGGGGCGAGCTTCATGTTCTTGGGGTGATCCCATAGCATCCAGCGGTCGTCCCCGTTCAGCCGTAGGCGGGTGGCTGATTCGGTGAGGGCAAAGGGCGCGGTGAGCACGGTCGCGAGGACGACGGACATCGGCTCGAGTTCGAGTTCGACGGTTTCGCTCGGTCCGGCCGAAGCATCGGTGGTGCGGACGCTTTGGATCTCAAGTGTGCAGGCTTGGTCCTCGCGGCTGGCGTTGCAGACATAGACCTTGGCGGTGGCCTCGCCGGGTCGGTGGTCGATGGAGACCATCACATCGCGGTAGAGGCGGGCCAGTTCGAATCCCGCGGGTTTGAATTGGCGCGTGTAGTCTTCGACGGCCCAGCTTTGCACCGGCCAGCAGTCGTTGATCTGCCAAATCAGGGTGCCGCGGCAGAACTCCTTTCGGCGGAAGTGCTCGATGCCATAGCGCAGAGCGTCGCGCTGGTTCAGCTGGCTGTAGTAAATCCAGTCTTCGAGGGTTTCGCTTTTGGGGTAGTGGATCTCCACCATCCCAAAGAACTTCTCCTCGCCCTTTCCGGTTTTGTCGTGACTCCGGACCGTCGGGTGGCTGGGGGAGAGGCTGAGGGCGTTCTCGGTGACTTGTTGCCAGGCCTCGGGGGTACAGGCCGAGGCGAATCCGAACTCGCTCGAAAATCGCGTATCGCTGTCTTGGTAGTGAATCCAGTCGCCGCGTCCGTGCCAGACATCCCAGTAGTGACTATCGCCCCAGCGGCCCATGTTGCATTCGGGCTTGGGGGCATCGGGGTCGCTACCGATCGGGCTGCTCGGGATGTAGGGGTGGTGGGGGCCCTCGGCGGCGAGAGCACGGCGGAGAGCGCCTTCATAGATGTTCTCACCGTAGTAACGATCGACATAGTGGCCTTGGTCGCCCCATCGCCCTTGCCACATGGTCAGGTTCTCGTTGTTTCCGCACCAGAGAGCTAGCGACGCACGGTGGCGGAGTCGGCGGATCTGCTGGCGGGCTTCGGTCTCGGCGACGGCTTGGTAGTGGGCGTCGTCGGGGTAGTACATGCAAGCGTAGGGAAAGTCTTGCCAGACCAGGAGGCCGAGCTCGTCGCATATGTCATAGAACTCTTCGGACTCGTACTGCCCCCCGCCCCAGACTCGAAGCATATTGAATCCAAGTTCGGGATAGCGCCGGATCTGGGCCTGCATCTCCTCTTGGTTGACGCAACCGATGAAGGAATCATTGGGGATCCAGTTGGCTCCACGAGCCCAAACGGGCACGTGGTTGACCCAGAATTCAAAGCTCTCGCCCACGGCATCGCGATCGCGGCGGAGTTCGATGGTTTTGAGGCCGAATTTCTTGGTGACTTCGTGGTCGCCGACCTGGGCGGTGACTTGGTGCAAGATCTGCTCGCCCATCCCGTGGGGCCACCAGAGACCTCGGTCGATGTGCCATTCGGCCCGGCCGGGCTGGATGTCGGACGAGAGGAGTTCGGCGTCGCCGCTCAGGTTGAGCTTGAGTTCTGCCCCTGGTGAGGTCGCGATCACGCGGAAGGTGCCGCCCTCGGGGATGATTTCCAGATCGAGCGTCTCGACGCGCTGGTTGAATTCGACGAGCCGGATTGGCCGGTGAATTCCGGCGCCGACGAGTCGAGGGCCCCAGTCCCATCCCGAAGCGTAACCGGGTTTGCGGACGAAGGCCCGTTCGTCGAACCACACGACCGACTCGGGGATTCCGTTTTCTGCGAAGTAGGCTTGGCGGCGGGAAAGCCCGGTGCGGACCGCGCTATCGAGTTCGACCCGGAGGGTGTTTTGGCCGGGCCGCAGGAGCGACTTCACGTCCACCTCGTGGCTGAGAAAGAAGTTGTCGCAACTCAGGATGAGCTGATCGTTGAGGTAGACCCGAGCGATCGTATCGAGTCCATCGAGTTGGAGTACAGCGGCGGAATAGCCTGCGTCTTGCCATTCGAACTCGGTTGAGTACGTCCAGTCGCTCTCGTCGACCCACTGAACTCCGTACTCATAGCGGGCTTGCATCGGATCGGGGATGACGCCGGCAAGGTGCAGATCGCGGTGGACCGCTCCCGGAACGTGGCCTTGGACAGGGCCAAGATCGGTGATTTGAGGGCGATGGCAGGGGGGCTCGGCCCCACGACGCGACAGGGTCCATCCATGATCAAGCAAGCGAGTTTGCATAAAGAGTTCGAATTCCGTTTCGGTTTTACAATTAAGATTGAAATTATTTCAGGCGACCCCGGTTAGCCGAGGGCAGCTCGACCAGAAGGTCGGTGCCGGTCCGGAAGGCGTACTGGGGGCGTGGGTAGGGCAGGTTTCCGATCAGGCTGTAGTGCTCACCGGGCTGGGCCGTCCATTTTGAATTCGGAGCGCCGCAGAGTCCTCGGATGACAAGTTGGTGATCGACCATCTTTTTGATCGGCTTTCGGCTTGGGTTCTCAAGTCGGTTCAGCAGGAGCTCGACCGCTTCGCGGGCCATGGCGTCCCAGTCGATGACGGTCGCGGTCATGCCGATGCCGTCCACGGTGAGGTCGATGTCGTCGCCGAGGGTGACGATGGCCACATCCTTGGGGATCGAAAGACCGGCCTTTAGGACCGCTTCGGTGACGCCGGGGAGCCATTCATCCTGCATCACAAAGATGGCGTCGGGCCGGTCGGAAGCCTTGAGCCGGGTGGTGAGGGCCTCGGTGCGATCCACCAATTGACCACTGGTCATGGTGAACAGGTAATCGCTCGAATTGGGGGTTAGTCCGTTATCGAACAGGGCCTTCATGTAGGCCGAGAACCGGTCTTGGGTGATGTCGAGCATGTCGAGCATCCCGGCCACGGCGATGCGCCGACGTCCTTGCTTGGCCAGATGGTTGACGAGTTCATAGGCGGCTTTGAAGTAGTCGGTCGTGACTAGATCCAGTTCGAGTCCGCGCATCCCGTGGTCCATGGCCACGGTCGGAATCTTTCGGGTGACCTTTCCGACGATCTCGGTGTCGGGGAAGCCCTCATAGCTCCAGACGAGGATCCCGGCAAACCCATGATCGTTGGCGTATTGGAAGGCCTGCTCGATCGAGTGGTGAATTCGGTGACCGAGGTGGATCAGGTGGTAGCCCTTTTGTTGCAAAAGCTCGCCGATCCGGAAGTAGAGCACCTGGAGGACGTAGGTCTGGGCGTCGATGAGGGCGATATTGCGGCTTGTAGTTTTCCGGCCTCCGCCGAGGGCGATGACCCCCTTGCTGGGTACGGATTGCGCGGATCCGCTTTCGACCAGATATTGGAGCGCTCGGCGGATCGTGCTTCGGCTCACCCCAAATTCCAGTTGGAGCTCCCTTTCGGTGGGCAGATACCGACCGACGGGGAGCGCCCCCGATTGGATCCTGGCTTGGAGTGTGGAGGCGATCTCCTTAAACGTATTCCGATCGCTCCGTTGCGCGGTTCGTTTATCGCTCATCTTGCTAATATGATACAACAAGTATCGTAAAGATCGGCGAAAACTTTACGGGATGTTTAGTTAGAATTGTATCGTAAACTGAAGCAAGGCACGGAATCATGTGGAACTTGATGGCTCTCGCTGGCATGGCCGCCAGCACCCTCTATGGACCGGTCGAAGTCGACCTGCCTCTGACCACGACGGGGAACCCGTTCGATCCGGAGATCAACGACGTCCGAGTGGACTTCGTCGGCCCAAGTGGCCTGGCTCATCCCCGGCTGGCTCACTTTTCTCGGGGACGCTGGAAGGTGCGGGCCGCGTTGCCCGAGACCGGGGAACACGAGGTCGTCCTGCGCGTGAATCGGGACGCTCCGAAACGCCTAGGGATGAAGGTCGAGGTCCCCAAGACGCCCCTCCACTGGATCCGGGTGAAAGGGAATCGGTTTGTGACCAGCGACGGAAAGCCCTATTGGCCCCTCGGGCACAATCTTGCTTGGCAAAGCCAAAACTGGATGCCGATGGAAGCCCAGATGGCCCGGATGCGGGAGAAGGGGCTGAACTGGACCCGGATCTGGAGTTGCAATTGGGACGATCGCAACCCGTGGTGGCTGGAAAACAAACCGAATCCGACCGACGGCTGGCTGAGCGAGGATGCCCTGGATCGGTGGGAACTCGCGGTCCGGGCGGCGGAGAAAAATGGGCTCAAGTTCCAATTCGTCTTCTTCAACCATGGGCAGTTCAGCTCGGATGTCAACCCGAATTGGCCTCAGCATCCCTGGAACGCAAAGAATGGTGGTTTTCTGAAGTCGGCCGAGGAGTTCTTCACCGACCCCGAGGCCAAGCGCCGCACAAAGATGTTCCTCCGAGCGGCGGTGGCTCGGTTCGGATACTCGCCGAGCCTCATGGCTTGGGAGCTTTGGAACGAGGTGCAGTACGTGGATCTCGTCCGCAAGTTGAGCGACTGGAAGACCATCGGGGCGTGGCACGACGAGATGGCTCGGTTTATTCGGTCGATCGACTTCCATAACCGCCTCATCACGACCAGCAGCGAGCTCGGGGTGGACAAGTGGCGGGAGATGGACTACCTGCAGGGGCACGGCTATCCGCCTAGCGTCGCGGGGATGTTGCTGGGGGCGAGTGTGATCAAAGGCCAGGAATCCAAGCCGATGTTCTTTGGAGAGATCGGATTTGGCGGGGATAAACAGCCGAACGAACACATGGCGATTCGGGACGGAATCTGGGCGGCCCTCCTGGCTGGTCATGCCGGAGCGGGTCAGTATTGGTATTGGGACCGCTTGACCGATGACCGCATGAACCGGGAGTATCTTCGCGGCACCGAAGTGCTGAAAGCGATCGGCACCTTGAGCGGATTCCAGAGCATGAAGCTGGACCTGGTGAGCCCGATAGGGGGGAACCTGGTCGTGGTTCCGGGCCGCGGCTGGGAGCGAAGCACAAAAACAGACTTCAACCTGGCCGAAGACCTCTCGCCGAGTTCGTTAGGCCAGCTTTCGGGTTATCTGCAAGGGCAAGCTAACCGGGCAATGCAAAAAGAGCCGTGGCGGTTCCGGTTTGTGGCGGGTACTCCGGGCAACTTTGTTGTGACGATCGGCCAAGCCCAACGCTCGGGGGCCGAGGTCGTCGTGCGGGTGAACGGGAAGGAAGTCCGGCGTGAGGTTTTTGCCCCCTCCGATTCGGATGTCTCGGTGAACAAGCGGATTGAGGTTGCTTTTGGACGCGGACGGCAGGTTGTCGAGATTGAGAACGTCGGAGCCGACTGGGTCTTCGTTCCCCAGGTCGAGTTCTCGGGGCTGGCTCCGCAGGTGACGGGCTACGCGGCGAGGTCGGGGGCTCTTTCGGTGCTCCGTTTGCAGAACTCGGGCAACGCGGTGAAGGCTGATCTCGGTCTGGCGAATCCTGGAGCCCGATCCGCCATGATCTACGACCTGGAAAGCCGCTCTAGCCGCCGGGTTCCGCTCGAATGGCGAGGGAATCGGGCTTCTCTCGAGGTCCCGTTCAAGGACCAGATTGTGGTGATTGGAGATTAGAGAGTAGAGATTAGAGATTAGAGATTAGAGATTAGACATTAGACATTAGAGATTAGACATTAGAGAAAACGTGATCAGAGGGAACCCACGGCTGACTACTCTCTACTCTCTACTCTCTACTCTCTACTCTCTACTCTCTAATCTCTAATCTCTAATCTCTAATCTCCACTCTCTAACCCGACTAGTCATCCCCGAAGGTGTCGAAGTTGCTACTCAGGATCACGTAGTCGAAGATCGTGACGCTTCCGTCTTCGTCGAGGTCGGCCATCGGGTTGAAGTTCGGGCCGCCTTCGAAGGTGTCAAACGCGCTACTCAGGTCGATGTAGTCGAAGATGGTGACGTTGTTGTCTCCATCGACGTCTCCGTTCGCGAGTTCGAACTGAACCGTTGCGGGTGTTACGGGTGTCGTATTGACCGTGATGGTCTGCGCGAGCCAGTGAGTTTCCTTTACTCGGATCTCCCAATTGCCCAAGGCCGGGGGCGCATTCAGGGTGAAGTCTCCATTCGGCTGCACTGTTGCTTGCACCGAATAGGTGAAGCTGTTTCCTCCGACGGGGCGGAATTGGAACGTCATCGTGCGGGCGGCTGGCCATGGCGTCGCGAGATCTCCGAGGATCAGATTGCCGGTGACTTGACGATGCGACCGAAGCTGGAGGACCGAGACCGAATAGGGCGGAAGCTGGATTGGAGTGCTCGCCGCGCCGCCGGTGGCGGTGCTAAAGGTGAGGTCTCGGTTGCCCGAGTTCAAACGGGCAGCTTCGTCTTGGGGGATTCCATACCGAACCAAGCTGTAGGATCCAGCCGGAACGAAATCGGTGAAGTTGACCACCGTGTTGATGATTCCGGTCGGACGCTTGTTGATCAGCATCACGTGGACCGAGCCATCGGGTTTACGCACGCCATAACTCCCCACAAACGGGTGGCCGGAAACAAGCGGGAGGACCGTATCGCCGGGTTGGGCAAAGTGCTGCAAGATCTTGCCTGTGTAGTAGGTGGGGTAGAGATTGTTGTTGTTCTCGCCCATGGCAAGATCGCCATAGTTACGCCATCCGTAGAGGTGACTGGCCATGTTTCCGGTGAAGTCTTTCCCGTTGATCCAGTCCCACCAAACCATCGTCTCGAACCCGGCCCGCAGAGATTGGCCATAGGCATCCGCAAGGAAGAGGCCGTTGACCAGGCTCGTAGATTGCTTGCCTTGGGCGCCTGCGTTGGCGTTGATCTCATTGAGATGGATCTCGATGGAGTTGCCGGCGGGGCCGAAGTAGTCCACGAGCATCTGCCGAATGGCCGGATAATCGTCGCGCAGTTCCTGCGCGATCTGCAACAAGATATCGTCGTTCTCGTCGCCGATGTAATAGGGGTACTTGTGAAACGCGACAAACTCGGGACGAACGCCGAGCTGGGCCAAGCGGTGGATCGCGACGGCCGACCACCCGCTGTGCTGGGTGCCGGTCCGAGGGTTCGTCACGACGCGGTCTGCATGGTTGACCCAATCGTCTTGGCTTGCCGTGATGGGCATCCCGATCTTGATCGTCGGGTCCATCGCCTTCATTTGGTTGTAGTAATCGACAAAGCGATTGGCGTAGGTGAGGCCGTCGTGCTTGCGGGCCTGGTTATCGACTTCCCACGTGCCGTAGCACTCGTTGCCGACCTCCCAGTACTCGATTCCGAGTCCACGGATCACGTTGGCATCCAGGACCCAATCGGCCGCGAGCTGGGGAGTTCCGGAGCCGTAGTTGGTGGTGATCACGCCCTCTTGGCCGGTTTGCTGAAGCACGTTGGCAAAGACGCCAAAATTGCTCCACCATTGCCAGCTACCGGTGGGGTCGAGGTTGGTCTTCCAGTTGTAGTTGTTGCTCAACGATCCGCCGGGGTATCGCAGCATGCTGGTCCCCAAGTTGCGGAGATTTTGGTGAGTCGGACCCGAGTTGAGCTGGCTATCCCAGATCGCAACGTTCACACCGAAGGGAAGCCGGGGCACGGTTCCGGCCGGTTGACCCACCGGGACGGTGACGGTCGGGTTGCCCGTGAGCTGGAGCGGCAGGAGTTCGACGTCGTCGAGGTAGAAGGTTGGCGTCGCCGAGCCGGTGCCATTCTGAATCCAGAATCCAGTGAGGTTTCGATTGTTCGCAGCCCCCAAAGAGCTCAGGGGAATCTCGACCAGTTGCCACTGATTGGGCGCGAGGGGGCCGACATTGATCTGCTGAGACTGGACGACGTCCCGGACTGTAGCTTTGACGAAGAGCTGCTGGCCACCGGTTGGGCCTCCATGAACGGCAAAGCGGAGGGCGCGATAGATCGTGGAATCGAATGGTTTTCGGCGGAGGCTGACGGCTTGCCATCCTCCGGCGGTGACGGCAATGCTACGGCTGCCGGTGCGGACGGGGCTGGTGTTGGCCTCGTTAATCGTTGCCCAGCTCCAGTTCTCCCAGCCATTGATCCGGGCATCGGCGAAGACCGTCATCGGGGATTGGCCCATTGCCGCCCCCGTCAACCCAGTCACAAGCCAAAGAGAGATTCCACGTAAAGCTTTCATTCGATTCACTCTAAAAATAGTCGGGAAAAGTGCGGAGGGGCGGGGCCTTTTCAGACCCCACCCCGACCGAAGGAGACGACGAAGCGAGGACGAGCTGCTTAGAGCTCGTCGCCGCTCACGTCGAAGTTGTTCGACAAGATGATGTAGTCGAAGATGGTGACGCTTCCATCGCCATCGAGGTCGGCATTTGCCAAGTATCCGACGTCACCCACGGAGAGATCGAAGGAACCTGAGAGCTCGATGTAGTCGAAGATGGTGATGCTGTTGTCGCCATCGACGTCGCCATTGATGAGAGTCGCCACGATCGGGCTACCGCCCACCGTTCCGCTGACAACCTTCGACAACCAGTGGCTGTCTCGGAAGCGAGCCGTGATGGCGCCCGTGAGCGAGGTTTCGGCGGAGAAGTTGCCGCTGGCATCGAGGGTGCAGAGCACTTGCTCTTCCTTTCCGCCGGCGTCTTTCAACCGCAGGTTAACCTGTCGACCTGCGACCGCGCCGCCCCAATCACCGAGGGTGACCTGACCCGAGATCGGGTTGGTTCCGGCTTCCACGCGGATGTTGTCGAAGTAGAGCTCGCACGGGTCAAAGGTGGCCGGTCCGTTGACGGCGAAGTTGACCTGGAAGAAGCCCGGGGTACCGGAGGGGAGCGTGGTGTCGTTGAACTTCAAGACCACGGTCTTTTGTCCGGGGTTGAAGACCGGGATATCGGCGGTATAGGCCGATTGGCTCCATCCGTCGGGCGAGTTGACCGACATGGTGATGTTGGCCCAAGCTCCGGGATAGCCTTCGGGGACGTTAATGTCCATGATGACGGTCTTGTTGCCCGAGGCTCGCATCGGATCGAGGATGCCGGCCTTGGTCGAACCGATCCACTGGAATCCACCGAACCAGCTGACCTTCATCGACTTGCTACCCTTGGTTGCGCCTTGGGTGTCGCTGCTGAGGCTGACGTCAAGCGGGTTCTGAGCGGCGAAGCTGTCGACCGGATCACCGGAATCTTCGAAGTCGAACAGGAGGTTCGACTTTTCGGCTCGCATGTTGTCGATATAGAGCGTGCGAGTGGTCGAGGGGTCTCCGTTGAAGGACAGGTTGAAATCCAGATAGGTCGCGAGCGGGTTGGCCACGCCGGCGAGCTTGATGGCGATCGTGCCGGTTCCGTTCAGATCGTAGGGGATCGGGAACTCTGGGCTCTGTTGCCAGCCGTTGATGCTGTCGTTCACCGAAGTTGCCGACTGCTTCCAGTATCCAGGAACAAGAGAGGTCACGTCGAGAAGGATCGTGTTGTTATTGCTGTCTCGGAGGATTTCCTCGTGACCGCCTTGAGTGTTGAGGGTTCGGACCCAGCTGAAGCTGCCTGGCCAAACCACCTTCATCGAATTCGAGCCCTTCGTGGCTCCAACGGTGTCTAGGGAGACCGAAGCGGCACTGCCGCCTTGCGGTTCCCAGCCCTCGAGACTGCCCTCGAAGGAATAAAGAAGTTGCGCGCGACCCACCATCGCGAATGCGCAAGTAGCGATAAGAGCACTAGCTCGAAGCATTTTCATTGTGTTTCTGACTCCTCTGTCTGCGGGGCACCAACGGTCTCGGTGCGCCCTTACACTCCTTCAATATACAACAGGTCAATGCGATACGAATGGTCTTTTTTCATTCAGATCGTATCTTTGCGGAAAAATATCGCAAGAAACCTAGTAATTGAACCTGAGAAGGGTCGCGGGAATAGGATCCTGTGACGCGCTGAGAGCTCTCTCAGTCAGCATTCGATGATACAAAGAGCTTTTCTATCACCGCTGGTCATGCAGTCTATGCGATACAATGCGTCCCGAAAGGTCGGTTTGGTCTGCTCAGGACTTCTTGGCCGCGGGCTTGGGAGTTGCGGTCGCCTTCTTGTCGGTGGGAGCTTTCCTTTTGGCCTCGTGCGCGTCCCAGATCGCCAACATCTCGGGGATGGTGACGAATCGATACCCCTTCTTTTGTAGAGCGGCCAAGATGCGGGGGACCGCGTCGATGGTCTTCTTCTTTCCCGGGCCGTCGTGGAAGAGCACGATGTCTCCGGGGGATGCGAGGCTCAAGACGTTGTAGGCGATGTTGTTGATGGTGGCATTTCGTGCGGTATCGGCCGAGATCCGGTTCCAGAGCACGATCGGATAGCCTTGAGCCATGGCGACTTTGGTCGTGGCGTTGTTCCGGATCCCATAGGGTGGACGGAAAAGGGTCGGGGTTCGGCCAGTCGCCTTCTTGATGAGGGCCGAAGTTCGCTCAATCTCGCCTTTGGCTGCGGATTGGGCGGGCCGTGCCTTGTGGCTCCAGGTGTGGTTGGCGACAACGTGGCCACGGCGGTGGGTCTCGGTGACCACCCCCATGTGGTGGGTCGCATAAGAACCGATGACGAAGAACGTGGCCTTGGCGTTGTACTTGTCGAGGATATTGAGTAGCCGAGGAGTGTTGACCGGATCGGGGCCGTCGTCGAACGTGAGGGCGATGACCTTCTCGGTGATGCCTTTGGGCTTATTGAGCACCAGCTTGCCTCGGTAGCGAGCGGGAACCGATTGGTCGGCGACGGGCCGGGGAGCCTTGGCATCGGTCGGCTTTACGTTGCCCATCTGGGCGGCGAGGATCAAGCTGAGAGTCAGGCTCATGGTTCGTGGTCTAGATCGAAAAGTCCATTGTCGAAGCTTTGCGGAGCATCTCTTTCAAGACGTTGAGGTCGAGCTGTTCGAGTCGCTTGAAGCGGACGCAGCTCTTGCCGATGTTGGCTTTTGGAAGCGCTTCTCGATATTGTTCGGCGAGATAGCCCTTCTCATCGGACACGCAGAAATAGAGGGAAATGTATTGCTTGTTGCTGGCGAGTCCAATCTTGCACCATTCCTTTGGCTTTCCATTACAGAGGTAGGTGTAGGTGCCGTATCCCAACAGTCCAGCCCGGATGTGAGGCTCGAAATCGGGGCAAGTTTCGCGGATGAGGGCATCCAACGCGATCAGGTCAGGACGTCTCGCCTCGTCCGCTTGGGCAAGATACTCTTCGGGGGTCTCGACATCGAGTTGCCCTTTCATGGACTCTACTCTACCGCGCAGCCAGCGAAAAGAGGACGTCTTTGGGGTGATCGGTGATGATAAAGTTCACTTTGAGATCGGCCAGACGGTTGATCTGTTCTCCCGGTGGGACCGTCCAGCAGAACAGAGGGATCTTCTTCTTTCGCAGTTCGGTGGCTAGCTCCGGATAGGCGTTCAGGAACTGAAAACCGACGCCATCGGCCTTGGCCTCTTGGACTTTGGCGAGAAACGCGGGGAAGTCCTCGGGCTTTTGGCGCTTGCTGACAAGCCAAATGGCCGTGATTTCCGGGGCCAGCTTTTTCGCCTCAGTCACAAAGTCGTGATTAAAGCTGAAAAGTATCGTTTGGGACTCAGTCTTGTGTTTGCGGACGAGCCGAACGACCTCGGGTACCACGCCGTCGCCTTTCTTGATCTCGATGACGGCGACGATCTTGTTCTTGCAGACCTCAATGAAGTCCTCCAAGGTGGGGATCCCGGCGTCGGTCATGGTCTTGGCTGGGGTGTCCTTGACCGCGCCGGTTAGGTCGGTCGTGCGGTCTAGGGTCTCGTCGTGCATCACCATCGCAACGCCATCTTTGCTCATGTGGACGTCGCACTCGGTCGCGCTGGCCCCTACTTCGATCGCCTTACGGAAGCCATCGAGAGTGTTCTCAGGGAGGTAGGCCGCGGCTCCACGGTGTCCGACCACGTGGGTGCGGTTCCAGCTCTTTTCGATCAGGGCGCGCGCATCGGGCATCGGAGGCATCGAGCTAAGGAGGGCTAGAGCGAGGGCATTGACGAGCATGGCTCGGATGGATTTACCCGAGCCATGTTAAGAATTCATCCTTTCTTCTCAAGCTTCTCGCGATACTTCTCGCGGAACTTTTGCACCTTGGGGGCGACGACCACCGAGCAGTATCCTGAGTTCATCTGGGCCCTTTGTTCGGGGGTGGCCTTTTCGAACTTCACGAAGTAGTCCTGGTGGTAGTCCTCGGCGATGTAGAAGTCGGTGAGAGGCTCCAGAGTCGTGACGATCTTGCCTTCGTAGAGCTTTTCGGCCGTTATTTCGTCGATGATCTTTTGAGCTCGCGCCTTTTCGGCTTCGTTACGGAAGAAGACGGCGCTCCGATACTGGGTGCCGATGTCGTTCCCCTGCCGGTTGAGTTGGGTTGGATCGTGGGTTGTGAAGAAGATCCGGAGCAAGTCTTCGGCATCAATCGCCTTTGGATCGAACCAAATTCGGACGACCTCTGCGTGACCAGTTCCGCCGGTCACCACTTGCTTATAGGTCGGGTTCTTGATGGTTCCTCCCGCATAGCCGGACTCGGCCTCATAAACGCCCTTGAGCTCATCGAAGAGGGCTTCGACGCACCAAAAACAGCCTCCAGCGATCACGATGGAGTCGGCGGTGGGGGGGATCGGCGGCTTGATTGCGGTTTCGGGTGCGTTCATTTTAGGTTTGGAATCGGGGTTGGTTTCTCCCGCCTGGGCGGCTAGAGTGCCGCAGCCCACGGCGCAGGCAATTCCGGCTAACCAGAGCGCAGGAGAGAGGCGTTGCATGTTGGAGTTCTACGTTGGGATCGCGGGATCTGGTGCCAAGAGCTCTCGCCATCCTTCTTCCTTGGGGAGGCGGTCCATGAGCATCTCGACACCTCTCAGCGGGGTGAGTTGGCCCTTCAAAACGGCGTCGGTGAACTCGAAGATCGGCGACGAGATCTGGTGGCGGCGAATCAAGACGGCGACCGCGTCGGCAGTGGCGACCCCTTCGGCGACCTGGCCAACTTCGGCCAGGATCGCGCTCAGGTGGTTCCCCTTTCCGATGCCGAACCCGACGCGATAGTTGCGGCTCAGCTTGCTCTGGGCGGTGGCGAAGAGATCCCCGACCCCGGAAATGCCGAAGAACGTGCCCTGGTCAGCGCCGAAGATGCGGCCGAATCGACTCATTTCGAGCAGTCCTCTGGCCATCAGGGCCCCCTTGGTGTTGTCACCGAATCCCAGGCCGTCGCTGATCCCTCCAGCGATGGCTAGAACGTTCTTGAGTGCGCCGGCGAGTTCCACCCCAACTAGGTCGGGGGAGACGTAGGTGCGGAAGTGTCGGCCATTGAAGAGTCGCGCGATCAGCTCGGCCTCTTCCAAATCGGGGTTCGCCACGACAGCGGCGGTGGGGATACTGCGCATGATTTCGACCGCGAGATTGGGCCCGCTGAGGGCCGAGACCCGGGCCGAGGGGCGCTGACGGGCCACGACGTTGCTGAGCAACTCGCCCGAGGTGGGCTCGAGACCTTTGGCCGCGAGCACGATGGATGGAGAGTCTCCGACGACATGGCTCAGTACGTTGCCGACCGCATGGGAAGGAGCGGCCAGTACCCAGACGTCATGGGGTTCGAGAGGCTCGCCGAGAAGCCGAGCATGAATGGTTTTGGGGAGGACAAACCCGGGAAGGTAGGTCAGGTTTTCGCGGCGGGAAAGCAGATCCTCGATCACCTGGGGCTCGCGCCCGGCGAGGGTGACCTCGATCTCGTTTCGCCCGAGGAGGGTGGCGAGTGCCGTCCCCCAGCTTCCGGCCCCCAAAACAGCGACTCTCATGGTGGATGAAATTATGGGCGAGTCTAGCCCTCGTGCGGGACCCTGGGGTATCCTCACCGGTTAGCATCAAGCAACAAATCCATGAAGCGAACGTACCAACCGAACAACCGTCACAAGCGCAAGACGCACGGATTCCGCGTCCGGATGCGCACGACTGACGGCCAAAACGTGCTGAAGCGACGCCGAGCCAAAGGCCGCGTCCGCCTAAGCCCCCGTTAATTTCATCTATTTAGGACCACGACCGAATCAAAGGACTCCGGTCAACCCAATTTGAGCAAGTCTATCAGCAAGGCCAGCGTTTCAGCGGTCGGTTTTGCCGAGTTATCTCGGTGGCCGGAACTGGAAAGGTGGGCCTTGCGACGGCGAAAGCCATTGGTTGCCATGCCCGCCGAAACCGGCAAAAAAGACGGCTACGAGAAGCTTGGCTCCACGCCAAGCCCTTGGGCTGGGACCAGTTTGACTGGATCTTGCAAGGGAGTAAAGGGCTGGATGCCGCGACCTTTACTGAATTGGTGGAAGATCTCCAAGCGGCTGGGGCGGGGTTGATGAGGAAATGGCAAAGCGCCTCCTCGTTGGACTGATTCGCCTTTATCAGAAGCGCCCAAGATTGGGTCCCGGGTCCTGCCGATTCGAGCCAAGTTGCAGTGAGTACATGGTCCAAGCCATCGAGAAGCACGGTGCACTGCGAGGCGTTTGGCTTGGAATCAAGCGATTGGCAAAATGCCATCCTTGGGGCGCATCGGGATACGATCCGGTGCCGTAAAGCAAAGAGAATTTAGAGTTTCACGATGAGTTTGCCAGCTGGTGGAAATAAGAGCTTTCTCAATATCCTGCTCTTCAGCATGATGGTCTTTTTGGGATTGCAGCTCGTCTGTAATTCGCGGCCGCCGGCTCCGCTGGTCAACACCGCGCCCGAGATTCTCACCAAGATGCGCGAGCTCGCGGTGGAGAACAAGCCGGACCAAGCCAAGCAGCTGTTGGGCTCGTACAACACCAAGCTTCAAGAAGAACTGAAGGCGGGCAAGCTCAAGCAACCCGAAGTCGACCGGCTTAGCCTCCAAGCTCACCTGACTGTCGCCGACGCGTATCGCCGCAAGGCTCTGGCCACGAATAATGTCAAGGTAGCCGAACTCGGATTCGTTGAGATCAGCAACTGGGAACGGAAGTACAAAAACAACCCGATCTGGAAGCAACCGATCGATCTCCCAGGAACCAAGGCGACTGACATCGTCCCGACCACTGGGGCTGCGGTCTATCAGCAGCTCACCGAGGATCTGGACAAGCGATACCGTGGGGATAAGGTCTGGGGACTCGTCTCGGGCTACTACCTGATCGACAGCCTGGTCAACCTCACGGGTAAGAATCCCGCCTACAGCTATGCCGTCGCGGCGTTGATTTTAGCTCTCATCGTCCGAGCGATCATTTGGCCGCTGGCCCAAAAGCAGCTGATGTGGGGACGGCAAATGTCCCAGCTCCAGCCCACGATCAAGGAGCTGGAAGAGGCCTTCAAGAAGAAGGACCCGACCGGGGCGTATCGCAACACGCCCGAGTTCCAGCAGAAGATGATGGGGCTCTATAAGGAGTATGGGGTCAACCCGATGGCGGGGTGTGCTCCGGCGTTGCTCCAGATGCCCCTGTTCCTCTTTGTTTATGCCTGCATGGTCCACTACCGGTTCGAGTTCCGCAATGGAACCTTCCTGTGGATCAACCCGGGCACCAGTGCGAGTACGAACGGATTCTTCGCCCCCAGTCTTGGGGATGTCGACTACATCCTGCTGGTGCTCTACGGAGTGTCGATGATCGTCTCGACGCTCCTAGCGCCGGTGAGTGACCCCAACCAGGCCAAGCTGAGCCGCCGCCTTGGGATCGGGATCGCGGTCTTCATGACGATCGCGATGGCCCTGTTCTTCCCCGTTCCATCGGCGTTCGTCCTGTACTGGATTTTCACCAACATTTTCTCGAGTCTCCAATCTCTGCGGGCCTATCGCCTGCCGATGCCCGAGCTCAAGAAGGTCAATGCCCCTGGTGGCGGTGTCTTCCCCGTGGATCCGATCAAGCAGACGGGTAAGAACGGAAAGGCCCACACGAATGGCAAGACCAACGGGAAAGCCGCCACCGACGGCCTCTTCAAAAACCCCAAAAAACCGACCGCTCAGAAGCCCAAGGAAGACTAGGGCCGACAGAAGAGCTAAGCTATTTCAAGAGAGAGATCCATGCAATCCCTAGAGCTCACCGCAAAAAGCCTCGACGAAGCCAAACAGACCGCAGCCCAAAAGCTCGGCGTCGAGCCCGACCAGGTCCAGATCACGGTGCTGGAAGAGACCAAAGGCCTCTTTGGCAAGATGAACTACCGCGTCCGGGCCGAAGTGGCCGGCGCCGCACCGGCCGCCGAAGCCAAGCCGGCCAAGAAGTCGACGGCCAAGACGAAAGCCAAGGCCGAACCCGCCCCGGCTCCTGAACCCGAACCCGAACCGGAAGCCAAGCCAGCCAAGAAGTCGGCCCCGAAGGGCAAGGCCAAGGCCGAACCTGCACCCGCCCCGGTCGTCGCCGAAGCCAGTGATGCCGACGAAGAAGAAGACAACCAAGAGGAAGTCGTGGCGACCGAAGAGGATGCCACCCGACTGACCGCGATGGTCAACGAGATCCTCGAACTTGCCCAGCTAGATGCCGAAGTGACCCAAACCGACTTGAATGGCCGCTACGTCAATGTGCAGCTTGATGGCAAGGACGTCGCCTTCTTGGTGGGCAAGCACGGGGAAGTTCTGAACAACTTCCAGTACCTCGTCAACGTGATGGCCAACCGCAAATATGGCAACGGCGTCCGCGTGACTCTCGACGGGAACCACTACCGCGACCGACGCGAAACCGCTCTGACCGAACTCGCAACCCAGATCGCCGAGCAGGTTCGACTGCGCGGTGAAGAAGCGGTGTTGGACGCCCTACCCGCCTTTGAGCGCCGCGTGGTTCACCGGGCCTTGTCCGAGATGGAGGGAATCTCCACCTATAGCGAAGGCGAGGAGCCAAATCGCCGGATCGTCATCGCCCCGGCCTAGGCTCGGGTGCCCAGGTTTGGCCGTCGGGATCTTCCCGGCGGCCTTTTCCATTTTTGCCCAAGTAAACTCGGCCGATGGCAGCAGACCAAGACGTGCGGGCACAGGCGATGCAACTCTTTAACCGGTGTTGGGAGCTCATGGAACAATCGGATCGAACACCGGCCGAGACCGAAGAGATGATCGCCGCGGCACTTGAATCGCGCTCGCTTTGGGGGCAGGTTGGGGGTGGCAAAGAGGCCTCGGTGGGAGAATGGCAGATCTCGCGGGCTTACCGGGTCGCCGGAAAGGCGACCGAGGCGCGGCATCACGCAGAGCAATCCCTGACCCTCGCCCTTGAGCATGGCTTGACCGACTTCTACCATGCCGCCGCCCACGAGGCGATGGGCTGGGCTCACCACCTAGCCGCGCGAGCGGAACAGGCACGGGAGTCTTTGCGATGCGCGGAGGATCTTCTACAAAAGCTAGAGGACCCCGAAGAGATCGAGATTTTGGCCGCCGACCTCGCGGCTCTTGAAGCGGAATTAGGATGAGCCTAAGCCCACGGATCTTGCTCAATCGGCTCCACGCTCTCTGGCCGGACCTCAACCAGGAGGAGACCGTCGATCGCATTATTGCGGGCCCGGCGGACCAAGAGGTGAGGGGAGTCGCGGTTTGCTGGATGCCCTACCGAAAGACCCTGAAGGAGGCGGCAGATCGTGGGGCGAACCTTGTCATTGCCCATGAACCCACGTTCTATGACCATTGGGAGTTTCGCGGCGAACCTGTGCCCGAGCCGATGCAACCACAGGTCGAGGCGAAGAGACGGGAGATCGAGGAGCATGGCCTTACGGTGATCCGGTGCCACGACGTTTGGGACGCCGTTCAAGTGCCCGACCGGTGGGCGGAGTACCTTCAGCTCGGACCGGTGGTCGGTGGAGATCGGTATGCGCGAATTTTGGACGTTGGAAACCAAACTGCTGAGCAGATCGCCCAGCGGATTGCAGCCCGCACGGGCGAATCGGGACAGAGCACCGTCGGCTTTTATGGCGACCTGGAGCGGCGAGTTCAGCGGGTCGCGGTGGGCACGGGCTGCTACAGTGATCCCTTGGTTTTGCGTGCCCTGGGGGCTGACCTTGTGGTTGCGGTTGACGATATTCTTCGCTCGTGGATCGCGGGTACTTGGGCCGAAGACGAGGGCTTTCCGATCGTGGTGGTGAACCACGGGGTTTCAGAAAACTGCACCAAGCGGCACTTGGCCGACTTGGTGCAGTCTTGGTATCCCGAACTGCCGGTGTTCTGGATCCCGCAGGGGTGTAGTTACCGAGAAGTCCGCGCTTAGCGGTTCTTGCGGCGCCGAGCCACTGCGGCCAGGCCGAGGCCGAGGGCGGCCAGGGTCGCCGGCTCGGGCACCGGAGTCACGGCCAGATTGACCGGAGTCGAGTCGAAGTTGTAGGTGTCTTGGCCAATTCCCACCACGATGTCGATGGTGTCGCCCGCGTTGAGGCTCACCCCTCCTAGGGCAAAGGTTTCGGTGTTGGGAGTGTTCAGCGCCGACCAGAGAATGTTGCCATTCCGGACAACGTAGCCGTCGATCCGACCGAAGATGGGGGTCGCGGAATCCCCGCTGGCGAAGTAACCGGTGAGGTTGAAGATTCCTGCCGCGGGGACGGTGTACCGCACCACCGCCAGTTCGCCACTCTGTCCACCGTGGAGCGAGACTTCACCCACGGCGATGAACCCGTCGCCGCCATTAGCCCCAAAGATGTTGCCCGAGAGTAGCTTGTAGGCCCCAGGGAGGCTCCCTGGGCCGGCATACCAGCCGTCGAAGTTTGCACTGCCTAGCGAACTGGTTTGAGTCCAGGTGAAAGCGGTGAACGCTCCTCCGATGCTGGAGAGGGTTCCATAGGACCAGTCGCCGTTCGGGTTACCGTTCGTCGTCGAGAAGTCGGACTGAAGGTCGGCAAGGCTGCTTGCACTCAAGCTAGCAATTGCGACCAGGAAAGTTGCTCCTTTCAAGTTCATAGCCCGTACATCTTACATCAAGAGTCGTAGCTGGGTCACCGTAATATTACTGGTTGATGAATTCTGGAATCGCTTGTCGCTTCCGATACATGGGTCCAATCGGTGTTATCTCGCCATCTGATGCAGAAGTTTTGCCGCAAGCCTCGGTGGGCCGAAGATAGACTCCAATCTACCATGCCGACTGCCAATGCCTACGCCGCTTTTTCTGCCACCGAACCCCTTGGACCTTGGTCGCTGACCCGCCGCGAGGCCGGTCCGAACGACGTCGAGATCGAGATCCTTTTCTGCGGCGTCTGCCACACGGATATCCACTTTGTTCGCAACGAACTCGGTAACGCGGTCTACCCCATGGTGCCTGGGCACGAGATCGTCGGCGAGGTGCGCGCGGTGGGGTCGGCGGTGACGAAGTACAAGGTCGGCGACCGGGTTGGGGTCGGGTGCTTTGTCGATTCTTGCCGCACTTGCCCGCAGTGCCAGGCGGGGGAAGAGCAGTATTGCGACGCCGGGGCGCGGTTCACCTATAACGCTCCCGAGGCGGACGGGGTGGGGGTGACCTACGGCGGGTATTCGACCCAGATCACGGTCGATGAGAACTACGTGGTCCGGATCCCGGACTCCTTGCCGCTCGACGCAGCCGCACCTCTGCTCTGCGCAGGGATCACGACCTACTCACCCTTGCGTCACTTCGGCTTGCAGGCCGGGCAGCGGATCGGGGTCGTCGGATTGGGTGGATTGGGGCACATGGGGGTCAAGTTCGCCAAGGCGATGGGCGCCCACGTGACCGTGCTCAGCACTTCGCCCAGCAAGGAGGCCGACGCCCTACGCTTGGGGGCGGATGCATTTTTGGCGACCGGGGATGGGACCGTCTTCGAGAGCCATGCGGGGACGTTTGATTTCATCATGGACACGGTCTCGGCCTCGCACGATCTGCACGGCTATCTGAACCTGCTGAAGGTCGACGGAACGATGATCGTCTTGGGGATCGGCGACCCGGCCCCGCTCTCGAATATGCCGCTTATCTTCCGGCGCCGCCGCCTGGTGGGTTCGCTGATCGGCGGGATCCGCGAGACGCAAGAGATGCTCGACTTCTGCGGCCAACACGGGATCGTTTGCGATATCGAACTGATCACCATGCCGCAGATCAATGAAGCCTATGAGCGGATGCTGCGTAGCGACGTGCGCTACCGGTTCGTGATCGATCTCGCCAGCCTGAAGGGCTGAGGCCCGCCGCTTCGGGGGGTGCGGCTGGGTCTGTGCTCGGAAGAGAGTCCACTGGAACTTGGCTGGATCCGTTGCGCAGCTCGGGTGGTCTCTCAGGAGGTTCTTTCCTCCCAAGGCATCAACGGCCCACCCCTTCCTTTGACAACTCTCCGCGGAGCAGGCTCGCCGGCCCGGGGCGGAGCCCCCGTCGCCGATCGCATTTGGAT